>Ga0181527_1005617_pt1 | contig 10333 bp, 8 predicted proteins | sample PEATcosm2014_Bin_30_FD_119762 | JGI IMG/M metagenome (GOLD analysis project Ga0181527, IMG submission 119762) | Peatland microbial communities from MTU Mesocosm Facility, Houghton, MI, USA - PEATcosm2014_Bin06_60_metaG | ecosystem: Environmental > Terrestrial > Soil > Wetlands > Peat | place...
ACCCAGCCCGAAGAATCAATCTCGCAATCCGTATTCCATTCATATCTCACTAGACGCACACTTCCGTCTTGGCGATTACATCCCGGCTCTCGATTCGTTCCTTTCGCTGCCATCGGTCAGAATCGGTGTTAAGCCGTTGCCCCTTCACGTAAAATAGAAGTATGGAACTCCTCGTCTACTCCGCCGCCTGGTGCCGCGACTGCCGCGAGGCCAAGCGTTTTCTCGCCGACCACTCCATCCCCTACACCGAGATCGACATCTCCACCACCCCCGGCGCGGCCGACGAGGTCTTCGCCCACACCGGCAAACATGCCATTCCCCAGTTCGTCCTCGACGGCCGCTGGATCCAGCCCTACCGTCCCGGCCTCGGCTTCCTCCACGACGAGATGTCCGCCCTCTTCAACGTCTAGCGTCTTTCAACCTGCAACTCACAACCTGCAACCTGCAACTTGAAGGCCCTTATGATCGCCCGTTACACACGTCCTGCCATGGGCCGCATCTGGTCCGACGAAAACAAGTTCCGCTGCTGGCTTACGGTCGAGGCCGCAGCCTCGCAGGCACTCGCCCGTTTCGGCCTCGTCCCGCAGTCCGCCGCCGACGCCATCGCCGCGCGCGGCAACTTCACCATCGACCGCATCAATGAGATCGAGTCCGAGGTCCGCCACGACGTCATCGCCTTCACCACCGCCGTCGCCGAGCAGATCGACGCGCCGCCCTTCGCCGCCGAAAAGGCCTCCCGCTGGCTGCACTTCGGCCTCACCTCCACCGACGTCGTCGACACCGCGCAGGCCCTCCAGCTCCGCGAAGCCTCCGCCTTGATCCGCGCCGGAATCCTCGCCCTCTCCGAAACCCTCAAAAAGCGCGCCATCGAGTTCAAGCACACGCCCATCGTCGGCCGCACCCACGGCGTCCACGCCGAACCCACCACCTTCGGCCTCAAGCTCCTCCTCTGGTATTCAGAGATGCAGCGCAACCTCACCCGCTTCGACGCCGCCGCCGAAGACCTCCGCGTCGGCAAGCTCTCCGGCGCCGTCGGCACATTCGGCCATCTCAAGCCGGAGCACGAGGAAGCCATCTGCAAAGAATTAGGCCTCACCCCCGTCGCCGTCGCCACGCAGGTCGTCCAGCGCGACCGTCACGCCGCCTACATTGCCGCGCTCGCCATCCTCTGTAGCACGTTAGACAAGATCGCCACCGAGGTCCGTCATCTCCAGCGCACCGAGGTCCGCGAGGCCGAGGAGTTCTTCTCCGAAAAACAAAAAGGCTCCTCCGCCATGCCGCACAAGCGCAACCCCGTCACCTGCGAGCAGATCTCCGGCCTCGCCCGCGTCGTCCGCGCCAACGCCCAGGCCGCCTTCGAGAACATCGCCCTCTGGCACGAGCGCGACATCTCCCACTCCTCCGCCGAGCGAGTCATCCTCCCCGACTCCACCATCCTCGCCGACTATCTCCTCGCCAAAACCGAGCAACTCATCGCCCGTCTCCTCGTCTACCCCGAGCGCATGTTGCGCAATCTCGAATCCACCGGCGGCCTCATCTTTTCCGGCCAACTATTACTCGATCTCGCCGCCGCAGGAATGAGCCGCGAAGACGCCTACGCGCTCGTCCAGTCCCACGCCATGCGCGCCTGGCAGGAAGGCCTTGTCTTCCGCGACGAAGTCGCCCGCGACCCCGCCATCGCCGCCCTCCTCACCCCCGCCCAGCTCGCCGCCGCCTTCGACTTCCACCGCCAGCTCGCCAACGTCGACGCCATCTTCGCCCGCGTCCTTGGCGCTTAGAGCAAAACCAGGGATGCTATATCCATCGCCTTCACTGATAGCTTAAAGCTGATTAACTTACAGCTCATGAATCATGCTTATCGTCTATTGCCGGGTGCCCCATCCTTCCGCAGTCTCATCGCGGAAGGGTGGGCTGCGGAAAACTCCCGTCTTTGCCTTACCGGACGGTGCAGGGGGCTTCAGCCCCCTGAATAAACCCAATCGAATCAATTGGATTTAGCCCCGGGCCTTTTTCCGAAAATCTTTCCGCAAAAACCCCAGCAAAATCGCGTGTCAAGCCCCAAAACCATCTAACCGACTCATACCAATAGAGATAAACTTGGCATACTAGTTTCCTCCACCTGCTATACTTTAACTAGGATCAGAAAAGAGATCAGAGGCCCAGGGAATCAACCCCTGGGCTTTCCTGTTTTTTTTCTTATTCTTACCTGTAAGTCCTTTATTAAAGATACTTTGCAGGTTCAAACGCATAAGTTTATGATTCGAGATACGTTACGAAGCACGAAAAGTGGGGGGGGGGTACCCCCCCCACAAAGGAGAATCGAATGAAAACCAGGCTCTGCTCCGCCAACAAGGCCGATGAAACTCCCTGCCGAGCGGTCGCCCTCGCTGGGCGGACTCTCTGCCACGCCCACCAGCGACTCGAAATGCGTGACCGGCGCCGCAACCGCGCTCTGATGAGGCCCCACTCCCCCGCCATCCGTCTCGGCCCTCTCGCCGATCGCCACGCCATCCTGCGCGCGCTCAACCGTGTCTTCCAGCCCCTGCTGAACGGCTCGCTGCCTTTGGATCGCGCCAACAGACTCCTCGAGCGCATCCGTGCCGCCTCCGACAGCCTCCCCCGCTGAGGCCGCGACGCAGCCTCTGCGGAACTCCACTGCCCCAATCCGTTAGAATGCGAACCAGCACTGAATAGGCTCACATCGGAATGGCAGGTACGGCGAGAACAGATCGGCGGACGTGGTTCAAAGCCGCGCGCAAGCTCCACGCGCTGGCGTTCGTCCTCTTATTGTTGTCCTTCGCCACGCTCGCCCGCGCCCAGCACAAGCCGAAGGACGAGGAGTGTCTCGCCTGCCACGCCGACCCCACGCTCACCACCACTGATGCCACCGGCAGAACGGTCAGCCTCACCGTAGACGCCGAAAAGTTTAAGCAGTCGGTCCACGGAGGCATGTTCTCCTGCGTGGACTGCCACAAGGACGTGAAGTCTTCGCCGCACGCCACAACTCCCGCGAAGATCGCCTGCGCCCAGTGCCACGCCGACGCGCAGGCCGCGTATCAGCACAGCTTCCACGCCACCGCGAAGAAGCCCGACGGATCGCCCGCTGCCACCTGCGTCGATTGTCACGGCGACGCGCACACAATTCTGCCCGCCAGCGATCCAAAGTCGCCCGTGTATCACGCCAACATTCCCGCCACCTGCGGCACATGCCACGGGCAGAAGTTTTTGATGCAGTCGACCGGCGGCAGCTCGCAGGTCTTTGTCGCCTACCAGGACAGCGTCCACGGACACGCGGTGCAGAACGGCTCGCAGACCGCCGCCGTCTGCACGGACTGCCATGGCTCGCATGAGATTCTTGCCGCCAACGACGCCCGCTCGCCGATCAACAAGTTCAACGTTCCCGCCACCTGCGGCAAGTGCCACGGCCAGGTGCAGAGCGTCTACATGCAGAGCATTCACGGGCAGGCGGTCCTGCGCGGCAACTGGCTGGCGCCGGTCTGCACGGACTGCCACGGCATCCACACCATCATGGCGACCTCCAATCCCAACTCCTCGGTCTCCGGCCAGAACCTGTCGAGCGCCGCCTGCACGCGCTGTCATCAGGGGGTGCGGCTGACGCAGGAGTTCGACGTGCCGGGGAACCGCGTCTCAACCTACCTGGACAGCTACCACGGGCTGGCGTCGCAGGGCGGTTCGCTGGTGGTGGCCAACTGCGCCAGTTGCCACGGAGTGCACGACATTCTGCCCTCCAGCGATCCGCGCTCCACCATCAATCCCGCGAACCTGGACGCCACCTGCGGCCAGTGCCACAAGGGAGTCACGCAGAAGTTCACGCTCAACAAGGTGCACGTCGACGTGGTGGGCGGACGGACCATGGACAAGGGCACGCTCGCGGTGCGCTGGATCCGCTGGTTCTATCTTCCGCTGATCCTGCTGGTCATTGGAGCGATGTTCGTGCACAACGCGGTCCTGTGGCGCGCCAAGGCCATCGCCCGGCGCAGAGCGGTGGGTCGCAGCGTGCTGCGCATGACGCGGAACCAGCGTTGGCAGCACCTGGTCCTGCTCACCAGCTTCTTCGTCCTGGTCGTCACCGGCTTCGCGCTGAAGTATCCCGACTCGTGGTTCGCCGTCGCTCTCGGCCTGGGCGAGCGATGGCGCGGCATCATTCACCGCGTCGCCGGCGTGCTGCTGATCGGCGACGGCATCTATCACGTCTTCTACGTCGCATTCACCCGCGACGGCAGGAAGCTGGTCCGCGACCTGCTGCCCACGCCGAAGGACGCGCTCGATGCCTGGGGGACGATGCTCTTCTACCTCGGCCTGCGCAAGGAAAAGCCGAAGTTCGGTCGCTTCAGCTACGCCGAGAAAGCGGAGTACTGGGCGCTGGTCTGGGGCACCGCGCTCATGGCCATCACCGGAATCATGCTGTGGGCCAGGGTTTCGGTCGGCAACCTGCTGGCGGGCTGGTGGCTGGGTGCGGCAACCGCGGTACACTTCTACGAAGCGGTCCTGGCGACGCTGGCAATTCTGGTCTGGCACTTCTACCAGGTCTTCTTCGATCCCGATGTCTATCCCATGAACTGGGCCTGGCGCGACGGAAAGATGTCCGTCGAGCACTACAAGGAAGAGCACGCACTGGACACCCAGACCCTTGCGGAGGCTGATGCAGAGGCTGATGCGGGACCCGATCCAACCGCGGGGAACATCGCTGAGAAGAAACCTGAAGGCGGGCCGGCAGTAGAGTAACTTGTAAGCACAAAACGCAGCTTCAACATTTCAACAATGAGGTGAATCATGAAACTCCGCATTGCACCCGTACTCCTGGCCTCCGTCTCCATGCTGGCCTGGATGCAGGCCCCCGCGCAGGATGGTGGCGCGCTGTACAAGACAAAGTGCGCCATGTGCCACGGCGATCAGGGACAGGGTAAGCCGCCCGCCTTCCCCAAGGTGGCCGGCTCGGCTAAGGTGAGCGACGTACTGACCAAGGGGGGCGAAGCCAAGGCGCCCCACATTAAACCGATGAGCACGCTGACCCCAGCGCAGGCTGCTGCCATTGCGGCGTTTGTGAAGACGTTGAAGTAGCCGGAATTCATCTCCTCCGCCGCGGCCCGCGTCACTTCCTGCAGGCCGCGATGGAGCGGCTTCGCCGTAGGCAATTCCAGGTGCGAAGAATGTTTGTGTGGTTTTCCCCGTGGAAAACCTCCTTGCACAATCGTCGCGTGAAATCAGATTCGGCAGTACCGCTCTGGACGCTGGCCGCCGCAACCCGATACCATGATCTCAAGGAGATCCATGCCCTCAACCGAAAGCTATCAACTGCTGCTGGCGGCGGCGGCAGCCTGCGAAGACAAGAAGGCCGAAGACGTCCGCATCCTCGCCCTCGACCCCTCCGAGAGCGGCCTCACCGACTATTTCCTCATCTGCAACGGAACCAACCAGCGCCAGAACGTCGCCATCACCGACGAGATCGAGCTGCGCCTCAAGCGAGACTTCGGCGCCACCCCCAACTCCATCGAAGGCCGACGCCAGGCCGAGTGGATACTCATGGACTACGTCGACTTCATCGTCCACGTCTTCTCCGCGGAGAAGCGCGCCTTCTACGGCCTGGAACGCCTGCGCAAGTCCGCCACCACCATCAGCATCGCCGCGCTCAACGCCGAGCTGAAGGCTAAGATCACCACGACTCGCGCCAAAAACACTAAGAAGGCAGTCGCAGCTAGGGCTCCCGTGAAGAAGGCCGCAAAGAAGACCGCCAAGAAAGCCGCCATCCCCAAAAAGACCGCCTCGCCTTCTAAGGCTGCAACCAATGGAGCCGCCAAACGTGTAAAGCCAGCTCCCTCGCATATGAGTACGAGTCGCTGACGATCAACCTCGTTTCGATTGCAGACACGAGAGGCTGCCGGCACTCGGCAGCCTCTCTCGTTCGATGCGGTAATGGTTAGCGTTTCGTTAGAAGAGTATCTTTCCGCCGAATGTCATATTTCTGACTCCCGTACCGGCACCGACAAAACCGCCACCCGCTGAGTTGTAAAAGAAGTTATTGAAGGAACCGCCGGGAGCATCTCCGATAAAGTTGTCCGGAGTGCCGTAATAGGAGCGATTCAGGACGTTGTAGGCGTCTGCTTCAATGCGAAGCGTGACACGTTCCGTCAGCTTCGTATTCTTGAAGACGCTGGCATCCACGTTGTTAAAGGTATTTCCGCGAAGCAGGTTGCGACCCGATCCAGGGAACGGTCTGCCCGCAAGCTTCGCGGCGTATTTGTTGTTGGATATCCAATGAACCTGGCTGGCTGTAGTTGCCAAGCCCGTGCTGTAGTCGACCAGGAATGGCGCGGAAAGGGTAGAGCCTGAACCCGTCGTCGTGTAGATGCCGATGGCCCCAACAGGAGCCTTCGGGTTGGAGAGGAGCGGACGTGCAAAGTCATAGCCGCTATTGAAGGCACTGGCCTCCTTGGAGTCTGAGTAGCTCGTGTAAGTATTGGAATCGCTGCCGTTGATGTTGGGCGACTGATTCTGATAATAGTCGAAGTCGGTATACGGCTGACCGCTGTTGTACAGCCAGATCGTGTTGAGCTGCCAGCCGTTGACAACCCTGCCCACCAGCGAGTCGGATGACACGAACTTTGGCACAGCGTAGACGAGGCTGACACTGGCAACGTTCGGGAATGAGATGCCGCTCACGCCGCGTTCGCCAACATTCGTATCCAATGGGTTCTGGGAGAAGGCAATACTGTTGCCGCCGCTAAGGGTGCCAAAGATTTCGCTCGTGTTGTCGATGGTGCGGCTGAAGGTATAGGCCGCCGTCCCAGTGACGCCGTGGAATTCCTTCGTCGTAAGGCTGGTCTGCAGGGCGTTATAGTTGGAAAAGGCAGTATTTGCGCGAATACGCTGATTTGTGGAACCGCAGTGCAGATGCCCGATGTCGGCGCCGCCGGTCAGCGTGCTGGTAGCCGAGGTGCAGAGGCTGTTCGGCGCCACAACGCTAGGGAAATCGGTAGAAACTGGCAGCAGGTAAGGGTTGCCATCCAGGCTCTGGAAGTTGCCCGACGTGTGGTTCCCCGAGTACCGGACTTCAGCCACTGCGGCCCGTCCAAGCTGATACTGAATCCCGAGGGTGTAGGTTTCCGCGAACGGTTGGCGGAAGTTCGCGCCCACCAAGGTCTCGTTGCGTGTGCCGGGATTGACCCCGGTCGGAATGTAGCTGCCAAAGGCCGAGGTGACCGTCACGTAGTTGGCTCCGCCGGTCGGCAGGCACTTGGCGGGCGCGCTGGCGGTTGCGGTGCCGGTGCAGGCAATGCTTCCCGCATTGACGATCGGAGCCGAAGTTGCGGCGTTGAGGTTCATGTTATAGAACGCTGGATCTACACTGATCGCGAAGCCGCCGCGAACGACCATGTTCTTGACATAGTTGGGACTGTAGGCAAAGCCGATGCGGGGTTCGAAGTCGCGATAGCTCTGCGGAATCGTCGGGAAGGTGGTCAGCGACAAAGGCAGGCTCGTTAACCAATAGGGATGCGAACCGGTCTGCTGGGCTACAGACTCATCGTGAAGCAGGTTGATCGCCTGCTGGAAGAACTCCCAGCGGAGGCCGATGTTTGCCGTGAACTCCGGAGTGACCTTCCAGTCATCCTGGAAATATACCGCGACATCCTTCTCCCTGAAGGGAACCGTAGTGGTGCCCTGCGTCACATTCAGAGTGCCGATGCCCTGGAGAAAATTGCTGAAGCTGCTGAAGGAGAAGGAGCCGGCCTGGTTGGGGAGGAAGACGTTGGGAGAGTTCTGATAATCGAACTCTCCACCGAAGGTGATGCTATGACGACCCAGGCTCCAGGTGGCATTGTCCTGTACCTGGCCCACCTTGACGATACGGCCCTGTGGGTAGCTCCCACCGAGGCCGAGCGCGGTGAAGCCCGCTCCTAATGAGATGGATGAGGGGCAGTTCTGGGTAGTGGTAATGGTGCAGCCGGGGAAGTCGCCGCCTTCGAAGGCTATCTTGCTCTGCTGGAAGCTATACCGGAGCGCGTTGACCCATTGGGAAGAGAAACTCCGGACCCAGTCCGCTCCGATCGAGTGAGTGATGCCGGAGACGTTCACCGTGCCGCCCGCTGCCGTGGGGTTGTCCGGAATCGTCGGATTATTTTGATAGATATACCGAAGGGAGAAGCGGTCCTTGGCCGTCGCCTGGTAGTCGAGCTTGCCGAAGTATTCCTTGTCCAACGTACTGCTGGGGAACGACCGCCCGATCTGTGTAAAAGGGATGGTCACGGCAGTTGTGCCGTCGGTCACTGTTTTATTGACCGGAGAGCCGGTCGCATGCGGGTTTCCCTGAAGATTGAACGGGTTGAGTTGGTTCAGGATCGCAATCGCGGGGTTGCTCGTATAAGTTGAGCCCAGGGTCGCCAGGCCAGCGGCGGTGGGAAACATACTGGTGCCCGAAGAGGTCGTGGAACCCGCCCCGAAGAAGCGGGTGCCGTAAAAGGAGCCGGACGCAAAGAGCTTGTCCCTCCAGATAGGAGCGGTGCCGTTGCCACCAAATTCGTTATAGACGAAGCGGGGGACGACGGGTGGGGTGCAGCCGTCACTCGGATTCTCCCCTGGAGCGCAGAAACCGAACTGCGGTCCCTTCGAGCTGCCCGTTGCCAGGGAGCTGGTAAAGTCGCCGGAATACTTGTAGAAAGCAGAGCCGTGGATCTGATTGGTGCCGGACTTGGTAATGTAATTGACGACCGAGCCCATGTTGCGGCCGTAGGCGGCACTGAAGTTGTTGCTGATGACCTCGACCTGCGAGATGGCTTCTTCATTTCCGAAGAAAAACTGAGGGCCGCCAACCGAGTTGTCGTTGTTCGACTGACCGTCGATCTCGAAGTTATTGGAACGGCCACGCTGTCCATTGGAGGAGAAGCCGGTGCCGTTGGTATTGGAGAAGTTGTTGTCGTGGGTCGCGACTATACCCGGAACCAGCAGGGTCATTTCATCAAAACCGCCGCCCAATGGCAGATTCGCGACTTGCTCCGTGTCAAAAGTCGTCGAAATCTGGGCCTCGGTCGTTTCCAGCAACCCCTGGGCTGTAGTGACTTCAATGGTTATGCTGGACCCGCCAGGCTGGAGCTTCTGAATGCCTAGGTCTACCGTGTGATTGGAGTCCACGTGGACATCGTTCAACGCGAGGTTTGAAAAGCCCTGGTCCTCAATTTTAACCACGTAGATACCCACGGGCAGGTCGCTGAGGGAAAAGGAGCCGCTTGAGCCGGTAGTCGCCAAATATACGGCGTTGGTGTCTGGATTAGTCGCTGTGATCTTTGCGCCCGCAATCACGGCGCCTGTTGCGTCCGCCACTGTGCCACTGAGCGTTCCAGAGGTGATTCCCTGTGCCAGGGCAACGCTGCCACCCAAAAACGCGCCGCCGCAGATGAGCATCAACACTGCCAGTACTCCACCAATCGACAGCTTCTTCATCGTGTTCTCCTTGAACAACAAATGACCTGTTCCGCCAATGGCGGAGTAACATCCAGTCTAGTTACAACACACAGCTTTGGTATATGAATATATACCAGCAATTATCCCTCCAAAGTAGGCGGAGGCGAGGCAGCTCCGAATTGACTTTTTAACCCAATGTTTACAATCATCTGCGTGCCTTGTGTCCTGTTTGGCGACCGGTTTGCCTTATGATTTGCGGAGCATTATCCAATAATCCATATTCCTAGGGTGCTTTTCTTTTACATCTTGCAGTACCCTCATAGGGTGAAGCTTATCCTCGCGGCCATCTCCCCATCCCGCTCGCGCGCCAAGTCCGGCGCTGCCGCTACTTTGACAGCGGATTTTCTTGCCCGCGCCTCGCGCTTCCTCCCCTGCGAGGCCCAGGCGTACGGCTCCGAGGCCGCGCTGCTGGCATGGCTGGATCGCCAGGCCGCCCGTACTGTGCCCGCTCTCATCCTGCTCGACAGCCGGGGCAGGCAGCTCACGTCGGAGGAGTTCGCCGCGCAGATTGGCCGCCTGCGCGACAACGGCACGCAGTCGCTGGTGCTCGCCATCGGCCCGGCCGACGGCTGGTCCACTGCAGCCCGTGCGCGCGCCGGCCTGTTGCTCTCGTTTGGAGCCATCACGCTGCCCCACGAGCTCGCCCGCGTCGTTCTGGCCGAGCAGATCTACCGCGCGCTGACCATTCTCAACGGCCATCCCTACCACTCCGGACACTAAACTTCACCAAACCTCGAACCCGAACCTTGTACCCTGCACCTTGAACCTCGCTACACTAAACCTATGCCGGACTCCACAACCACTCCCGAAGCTGCTCGCCGCGGCCTCATCCTGATCAACACCGGCCCCGGCAAGA
>Ga0181527_1005624_pt1 | contig 10323 bp, 6 predicted proteins | sample PEATcosm2014_Bin_30_FD_119762 | JGI IMG/M metagenome (GOLD analysis project Ga0181527, IMG submission 119762) | Peatland microbial communities from MTU Mesocosm Facility, Houghton, MI, USA - PEATcosm2014_Bin06_60_metaG | ecosystem: Environmental > Terrestrial > Soil > Wetlands > Peat | place...
CGGCGCTGGGGTTGGATGCCGTGCTCTTCGCTCCGGTGGGCGCGCAGCCGCTCAAGCCCCATGGATCGTCCGCCGGCTTTGAAGACCGCCTGGCCATGACCCGCCTGGCCATTACCGGCGAACCGGGCCTCGCCGTTTCGCTGGCCGATGCGCCCCAGCCCTCGGGCGCTCCCAACTACACCCTGGAGACGCTGCTCGGTCTGCGCGCGGAACTCCCGCCGGGCAGCGCGCTCTTTTGCCTCATGGGCGCAGACTCGTTTTTCACGCTGCGCCTGTGGCACCGGGCGGAGGAGATTCCATTTGCAGCGCCATTGATCGTTGCCTCGCGCCCCGGCCAGCGGCTGGACGATCTGCAGGCTGCGCTACCTGAGGGACTGACCATCGAATCCATCGCGGAGACGGAGCGGCCAGACTCCGGCGTTGAGGTGCGCTCCTATGTTCTCTTGAACCGCGCTGGAGACCGCACGTTCTTTTACCTTCTGCCGGGTTTGAATGTGGAGATCAGCGCGTCGGAGATTCGGGAGCAGATTCGAGAGCTGGTCAGCGCGCCGTCTGCGACTCCGACTGCCGGGCACGAGCTCTTGCCCAGCGCCGTTCTCGATTACATTCGCGCCCGCGGCCTCTACCGATAGAGCCCGGCGCCGGCGCCCGACTTGCCCCGCTCCGGCTGACAGTCTACGATTGGGGTTGGAGACCTTTCCCACCGAATGACGACCACCGAAGCACGCCAGCAAACCCGCATCCCAATCCGCAATCTGGTTCAGGCCGCTGCCCAGGTCTGTCTAGACAAGAAGGGCGAAGACACCCGCATCCTCGAACTCGACCCCATCGACGCCGGCCTGTCCGACTTCTTCCTCGTGACTTCGGCCACGAACGACCGCCAGTCGGTTGCCATCTGCGACGAAATCGAAGCCAAGCTGAAGAAGGAATTTGGAGTTTTGCCCAACTCTGTCGAGGGCCGCCGCAAGGGCGAATGGATTCTTCTCGACTATGTGGACTTTGTGGTCCACGTCTTTCTCGCCGAGCGCCGCGCCTTCTATGACATCGAGAGGCTGCGCAAGTCCGCCCGCCCCGTCACCCCGGCCGAATTCGACGCCGAATTGAAGGCCGCGCTCGCCGAAAGGACCGTCGCCGCGCGCAAGAAGGCCGCCGCCCAGGCCAAGCCGGCAGTCGCCCAGGCCGCGCCCAAGCCCAAGCCGAAGAAGGCCGCAAAGAAAACGCCGGCGAAAACCGCGAAAAAGCCGGTCCCGAAGAAGACCGCGACGAACGCAAAGCCGGTCGCGAAGAAGAGCGCCGCGAAGAAGAAGCCAGCCGCGAAGAAGGCGCGGTGACGAGAGCGAAGCGGCAGGCGGGCACAAACGCCGGCGGAATTGATAGGCAGCAGCGCTGAATCAAGTGCAGAAAATGAAAGTGGGGACCCGATGGACTGGGTCCCCATTTTCGTACTCTAGCCGGCAAAGGTTAGAAGGTATAGTGCAGTTGCAGGCGGATATTGCGAGCTACCTGATACTCATACGGTTTACCGTACTGGCTGTTAATGGTGATGCCGTCCGTGTTCAGCAGCCCCTTCCAGTCATAGGGATGCTCATAGAGCGAGTACGCTTCCCCACCGAAATAGAAAGGTATGCCTCCCGGCGCAATAAACTGCGGTTCATACGCGGTATCGACAGATCCGTAGTAAGCCACCACTTGATGCTGGTTGAGAGCATTGCCGACGGTCGCGTCGAAGCTGATCGACTGGGACTCCTTGACCTTAAATGTCTGTTTGAGGTTGAGGTCGGTCTGCGTGAACCAGGGGGTGCGGAAAGTCCGGGCGTTACCCACCGTGATCACGCCTGTGGTTGGATTCTGAGTAATATCCACCCACTTTCCTAAACCCTCCGGATACACAGCAAACTGACCGAAGTTGCCGCCGCCGGCGATGCTGTAGCCCACATCGACGAAGCTGCTCTGCGGCGTGCCGCTGTAGGCGTCCTGGAAGAGTCCGAGGGTTGTGTTGGACTTGCCGCCCTCTTTGAGGTCGTAGTAGCCGTAACCCTTGAAAGAGTTGGGGCGATCGGTGGCGAGCTTTCCGTTGAAGGCTCCGCCATAGGCGTTGTACTGGAAGTAGCTCTCGTCAAAGGCGCGGCTGTTGTTTGGCGCATTGCGTCCGCCGCCGCCGTCGGCCTCATTGCAGCTCGTCAGCCCGCAGTAGTTCCCCCGGAAGCTGCTGTACGTATAGGAGAACATTCCGGACCAGTGTTGGCGGATACTCTTGGTGACCCGCAGTTCAAGACCGTCGTAGCTGCGCTCGGGCAGAACGTTGCGCGGGCATGCGGGATAACTGTCGCCCGTGTTGGGGTCAACGCCCGCTGTCTGACAGGTGGCGTTAAAGGCGTTTGGTCCCTCGCCTGGATTGAGGATCTTGAAGTCCTCGTTGCCCTCCGAGTCGAAGAGCGCCGCATCCTCGATCACATGATCGAGCCGGCGCCGCTCCCAACGAGATTCAAAGGCCAGGGTGGGGGTGATCGCATAGTCGACGCCAAGCGTCGATTCGTGCTGGCGATACGGCTTGAGTCCGCTCACAACATCTTCCGTGCTGCGGTTGTTCAGACTCTCGATGAAGGTCAGGCCCGCTGGCGTGCCGCCGCCGGTAAAGTTGGTTCCATTGGCATAGCAGTATCGGAAGCTCGGGTCGAATTCAACACTCACATCCGATAGGTCCTCATTGAGCGCGTAGGCGCAGTTCTGCCAGTACTGGCCGCCAAATGAGCCAATCGCGACATTCAGCTTCATCATGTCGGTGAAGGAGCCGTAGCTGGCAAAGATCTTCATCTTGCCTTTCCGCTGCATCGGATCCCAGGCGACACCAACGCGCGGGGCAATCTTGGAGCCCCAACCGAAGCTGATGGGATTGGTTGGCAGACCCGCGGCGTTGTTTTCGCTCGGGACATTCTCCTTTTCCACGCGGAGGCCGACGTTGACGCTCACTCCCTTGGGCATGGTCCACGCATCTTGCCCAAAGATAGCATGGTTATAGCTTGTGGCTTTTCCCTGGGTACCGTAGTCGGAGACGATCACGTATCCGTACTGGCCGGTGCAGGCTGTCACAGTGTTTTCCCCGTTTTCAATGGCGAATTCGCCGTAGGCCGGGCCGTCGGCACTAACTATAGCATTGCAGTTTGCGAAGCCGGTACTGCCCGCATACGAATAGAACTCGCTGCTGCCCGGGAAGACCTCGACCTCCGGCGCCGGCCAGCGCTGGTAGATGTTGTTGCTGGAACGGTTTAGCTGGTAGCCGACCTTGAATTCGTGGGTGCCGAACCACCCGCTCTTGTGAAGGGCGCCATCCTGGTCAAACTGGATACGTTTGTCGGCGTTGAAGAGCGTGTAAGTCTGGCTGTTGGGCTGATTGAAAAAGCCGTTCGGCTCTTGCAGATCGGCTGGCAGCGCCGCCCCCGTCGTGTCCGTTCCGCCAACGCCGCTTCCGAAAAAGCTGTAGATGTTGCCCGTAGTTGGATAGCCGAAGTCGTGATAGTTCTCAAAGAAGTACCCGAAGCGGCTGGTGAGCACGACCCATTGCGCAAGCGTGTAATCCAGGCCGAAGTTGTAAGTGCTGTTGGGCGCGGCATATCCAAGCGAATGCTCGAAACCGATCGGATTCACGCTCGAACTTATGTTGAACAGCCCGTTGACATCGTCCCCATGGGGCAGAGTTTCCCCCGACTGCCGCTGGCCCTGATCCAGCGCCGAGGCGAAGACGTGGATCTTGGACCCAAGCGCCGCATCAACGCGCACGTTGGCGTAGTAGGTCTGCGTGTTTTGTCCGAACGAGAGCTTACCATGTTCGCCCGGGAAAGTGCTCGAAAAGGCGTAGTTGTAACTTAGGGTATGCTCTTCATCCGACCACTCCGGGGAAAAGGCCGCGAAAAGGAAGAGCTTGTTCTTGAGCACCGGCCCGCCGACCCTGAAGCCGGGGAATACGTCGCTGGTGTGGTACCTCATGGGCTGGTATTGCTGCCACGCGGTATCGGTATTCGCGTTGAAGGCTCCGTTCGGGTCATAGCGCGGATCTGCCCGCGGGGATCCGTTCATCCCGTCGTTGTTGAACATCATCCATACGCTGCCATGATAATGGTCGGTTCCCTTGTGCATAATGACGTTGATGACTCCACCCAGCGCACCGCCATGCTCCGCCTGGATGCCGGAGGTGTCCTCCACCATCTCATCGATGAAGTCGAAGGGAACATTGGTATGGGAGTAGCCGCCAATCAGGTTGGCCGTCTCCTGGCCTTCCACGAGATAGGAGTTTTCCGAGTCCGAGCCGCCAGCTACCGAGTAACCGACGGCGTTGCCGCTGCTTCCGCTGCCCGGCGAGGTGGCGCCGTTGCCATTGCCGATGCTGAACTGCGACATGCCCTCAAGAGGCTCGTTGCGAGCCGAAGGCGCGAATTGAATCGCAGACTGGAAGGAGGTGCCGTGGGGAATGTCCTGCACCACCTCCTCCGTTATGTTGGTCAGCGTGGTCGAGGTGGTGGTATCGATCTGCGGCCCCTCGGTGTTCACCTCGACCACGGTGTTGACCTTGCCTAGACGTAGCTCGAGGTCAATCGTGGGAAGGTGGCCAACCTCAAGCGTGAGCCCCTCGCGCTTCAGCGTCTCGAAGCCCGCGGCCGTCACTGTAATGGTATAAGCGCCCGGCGGAAGGTTGGAGAAACGGTAGTAGCCGCTTGAATCTGTGCCTACTTCCTTGGAACCGACGAGCGACGTTCCCGTGACAACGACGTGGGCGCGGGGCACCACGGCGCCCGAGGGATCTTTCACTGTGCCTTGAAGACCGCCGGTGGTTTCCTGCGCGAGCAGAGCTGGCGCAAACAGCACCAGAAGTAACAGAGCGAGCCACCGCGGGGTGGCAAGACGCTTCACTAGTTCGGTCCAGTTTCCCATGTGATTCCCATCCTCGATTGAATTTGCCGTTCGGTACTGCGAATATGCGCATCGGCGATGGCGATCGCCTGCGTTATCCTCGATTTGTGCTCAGGCGTTCAGGCCGGGGGATTGAACCTGGACCGCAGCTAAGATTCAAAAAACAGAAAAGCTCAAAAAACTGGCCGAAGACTTCAGGCCTCATGGCCGTGAATCGTCCGATACCGGCAACTGCCCCTGGGAACCAGAGACAGTTAATTCTAATGAATGCTGCATTACGATTGCCAATCTCCGAGAGGCGGTAAGATACTTTGTTTATCATTGAAACTAAATGATTTATTGGCCATCCATTGGCTTGGTACTTAGGTACTGAATATGAGAATGCGGAGATTTGTGCTCGCATATTCCAAAAATGGGGAGTGACTCTCGTTTTTGGGGAATCCCTTCACGATCCCCGCCAGGCGAACTGCGGCCGGGTGGGTTATCCTTCTTCGCATGCGCGTCACGCTCGCCCACATCGGCGCACGGTCCAATGCGAAGGACGGATTCGACGCTCTCGCTCAGCTCTATCTCGATCGCTGCTCGCCCTTTGCGCGCTGCCAGGCTGAGCCGTTCCGGACCGAGGAAGCATTTCTGGAATGGCTGAGCCGGCAGCAGGGCCGCACCGCCGCCGTGCCCGTCCTGCTCGATAGCCGCGGCAAGCAGATGACCTCCGAAGCCTTTGCCGGCTGGCTCGGCGCCCGCCGCGACGAGGGGGCGCAACACCTGGTCTTCGCCGTCGGCCCGGCAGACGGATGGTCCGAGGGCGCTCGCGAGCGTGCCCAATTGCTGCTTTCGCTGGGGTCCATGACGCTGGCCCACGCGCTGGCCCGCCTGGTGCTGGCCGAACAGCTCTACCGGGCATTTACAATTCTCTCTGGCCATCCGTATCACGCCGGCCACTAAGCAGGGGCCAGGGATCAGGGATCAGGGATCAGAGATCAGAGATCAGTTGACGCCCCCGATTTCCGATCCCTCACCGCTGACAGCTGACCACTGACGACTGAGTACTGACTACTGACCACTGTTATGACCGATTCGCGCCAAGGACTGATCGTGATCAATACCGGCCCCGGCAAGGGCAAGACCACCGCCGCCATGGGCACGGCCCTGCGCGCCGTGGGCAACGGCATGAGGGTGCTCATGCTGCAATTCATCAAAGGCTCCTGGCATTATGGGGAGCTGGATGCGGCTCAGGCCTTCGGTCCGAACTTCGTTCTCAAACAGATGGGCCGAGGCTTTGTAAAGGTGGGCGGCGCCGAAACCGATCCCGAGGATGTTCGCCTGGTGGAGGCGGCGTGGGCCGAGGCCCGCGAAGCGATCTACTCCGGCGAGTGGGATATGGTCGTGCTGGACGAGATCAACTACGCCATCGGGTATGGAATGCTGGACCCCGCGGTGGTGGCCGAAGCTCTGCGCGGGCGACCGGAGATGGTTCACGTCATCCTCACCGGCCGTAACGCTCACCCCCTGCTGGTGGAGATGGCCGATACCGTAACCGAGATGCGCGAGGTAAAACATGCCTACCAAAAAGGGATTCTCGCCCAGCGCGGCATAGAATACTGACAGCGAGCAGCAAAAGGCGGGCGGCTAGCGGCTGGCCGCCAGCGAGAGAGAGTCTGAATGTCCTGGTTCAAGCGTGAAGATGGCGAGTTCCCCTCTGCGGCGGGCGGGTCCGGTGCCGAGAATGGCTCGGATGCGGCAGGGAAGACCGTTCGCACCGAGGGCCTGTGGATCAAGTGCCTGGGCTGCCGCCAGACCATCTTCAAGGCCGACCTCGACGCCAACCTGAATGTCTGCCCCAAGTGCCAGCACCACTTCAAGATCGGCGCCCGCCAGCGCATCGGCCTGCTGCTTGAACCCGGCTTTGAGCTGGTGGACGGCGGCCTGCGCTCGACCGACCCGCTCAACTTCACCGACGTGAAGCCCTACAAGAAACGGCTCAGCGCCGCGCGGGAGGCTACCGGCCTGGACGACGCCATCCTGAACGCAGTCGGCCTGCTTGGACCCCACCCGGTGGTCTTGAGCGCCATGGAGTACGGCTTCATCGGCGGCTCAATGGGCGCCGTGGTGGGCGAAACCATCGCCCGCGCCGCGGACCGCGCCCGGCTGGGCCGCAAGCCACTCATTGTTGTCGCGGCCTCAGGCGGTGCGCGCATGATGGAAGGCGTAGTCAGCCTGATGCAGATGGCCAAGATCTCCACCGCACTGGCGCAGTTGGACTCGGCTCGCGTGCCTTATATCTGTGTGCTCACCGATCCCACCACCGGGGGCGTCACCGCCAGCTTTGCCATGCTCGGCGACCTGAACATCGCCGAACCGGGCGCCCTCATCGGCTTCGCCGGACCGCGCGTCATCGAGCAGACCATCCGGCAGAAGCTCCCCGAGGGCTTCCAGCGCTCCGAGTTTCTGCTCGAGAAGGGCTTCCTCGATGCCGTCGTACACCGCCGCGATCTGAAGTCCTATCTCATCCGCGCGCTCGATTTCCTGAACGTCTCCGCGGTCGCCTGACAGACTCCGGCCGGAAAGGCCGCTCCTGGACTTTCAACGCGGCTATCGCCGGCGAGTCCGGGCTGCCACTGGTGTGCTTCAGAAGTCTTGTTCGCGGGATCTGGCCTTCTGAATCGAGGAAAGGATTGCGGGGCCGGCGATCATTGCGACGCAGGCCAGAACGATCATGAAGGTGAACATGACGCACGCTCCTTCCGGGCACGTTCGGCTTGGCGGGGCCGGAATTGAGGGATCATAACGCCGGGATGGAAGAAGTGGAAAGCATTTTTTGTGGATATTCGAAACCGCCGATACTTTCGTAACGGAAAGCGGATTCCGATGCCAAAAGCGGACCCCGAAGCCACGGCGCCGGGTAGAGGCATCGGGGCAATGACGATTCACGATTGGGCCGGCATTGGATCAGGGCGCTGAGTCCAGCGTGTGCGCGGCGCGGTCGAGCGCATCGGCGAGGACGGCCAACTGCTGGGCGGCGCGCTTGGAGTCCCTGGCGTCGATGGCCTCATTGACGCCGGGAATCACGACTGCCGCGTAGCCCGTGAACTCGCCGGGAGCGAAGATGACGTGCCGGTACCAGGGACGATTGGGCAGGCCGTCCGGCGAGAGGAGCGCGCTCTCGGTTTGGCGCAGGGCCAGATTGAGTTTGGCAAGGTCGCCTGTGGCCGCGATTTGGCGGCTGCGCGCCTTTTGGGCCGCGGCGGCGAAGCGCGCGGCAGCGGCCTGGGCGGTTACAAAATCGAGCGAGCCAAGCCCGCCGTCACTGGCTCTCCACCCCAGCGACGAAGACCTGTCGCTGGGGTCCCCGGCTCGGCGTTTTGCGGCGTCAATACTGGATTCGATCACGCTGGCGTAGGCAGCGTAGTCGTAGGGGAGCACGTTGGCATCGGCCATGCGCAGGGCTTCGAGGCCGAGGACGCGGGCCATCTCCTGCAGATAGAAGAACTTGGGGTCGGCGTTCTGGGTGTACCAGGCGAAGTTGTCGAAGGCGGAGTGGTAGACGCCGTAAGGGCCCTCGGAGCTTATATCTGTGGAGGGCACGCCCGCGTGCTGGAAGAAGGGCGTGAAGTCGGAGCCGGAGCCGAGGTCGCCGATGTGGACCTCTTCGGCGGCGGGCGGGGCGTTGGAGGCGCGGTGCTCGTTTTCTTCGGAGCGTGAGTTCTTCCATTGGTCGTAAACTGCTCCGCCGGCGGGGCTGGGAACCGACCGGGCAACTTCGCGGACGAACTGCTTGAGCGAGGGGACGGCGGAGGCGGTGAAATCGGGGCCGGAGACGGCAACGTCGGTATTGAAGTAGGCGACGGCGCGTTCCAGGGTTTTGGCGTGCTCTTCCACCCACTCGGTTGAGCCGATGAGGCCTTCTTCCTCGGCATCCCAACTGGCGAAGACCAGTGTCCGCCTGGGGCGCCAGCCCTGCTTGAGCAGCGCGCCGATGCCATGCACCGATTCGAGCATGGCGGCGGTACCGCTGGAGGGATCGACCGCGCCATAGACCCAGGCGTCGCGGTGATTGCCGGTGATGACCCACTCGGCGGGGTACTCCGATCCGGGAATCTTTCCGATCACGTCCCAGATGATGCGGCGCTGATAGTCCTGCCGAGAGACCAGGTGAACCTTCACGGCAAGCTGGCCCGCAACCCCTCCCAGGTGATAGCGGAAGGGCAGCGCGCCCTGCCAGCCTTTGGGAACGCCCGGGCCCTTGAGGGCCTGCAGGATGGGCGCGGCATCATGATAGCTCAAGGGAATGGAGATTATGCGGGGCTGGTTGCCGTCCGGCGAAACGCGGGCCGAGTCGGGCAGGTCCAGCGTCGAAGCCACGCCGGGGGTCTCGGGGTCGCCGGGATACTTGAAGATAAATCCGACCGACCCGCGCTGGACGCCGGTATCGGGCCGCCAGGGGCCGTTGGGGTAGGCGTCGCCCTTGAAGTAGCCGTCGTCCTGCGGGTCGGAGTAGATAAGCACGCCGGCGGCGCCGCGCTGCTCGGCGAGGTAGACCTTGACGCCGCGGAAGTTTGCGCCGTAGCGGCAGATGACGATCTTGCCGTGCAGGTCGATGTGCTGGGCGGCAAGCTGTTCGAAGTCCTCAAGGCGGCCGTAGTTGGCGTAGACCGCCTCACCGGTTACGTCGCCGGAACCAGAAGAGCCGTTGAAGGGCATTACGACGCGTGGATCGTCCTGATAGGGGTCGCCCGGAACGTGCTCGCGGGTGGGGCCGGTCATGAGGAGATGGCCGGCGGCATCGAAGGCTTCGACACGCACTACTTTGGGCTGGTCGAGCAGGACGCGGTAGGAAACAATCTCGGTATCGAGGCCGGCGTCGCGAAACTTCTGAGCCACGTATTCGGCCGTCTTGCGGTCTTCGGGCGTGGCGGCCAGGTGAGGCTCGGCGGTGAGGATCTTGAGGTGACGGCCGGCCAATTGGGCGTCGGGAACGGCGAGGAAGGTTCCCTCGATCCTGGACTCGGCAGTGAAGTCGCCGTAACCGAAGACCGTTGGCGGCGCGGCCTGAGGCGCGGCAGCACCGGCGGACTGGGCCGGCAGCGCGGCGGGCGCCAGGAGGAGCAGAAGCAGACAGGCAAACGGTTTGCGCACCATCATTCGTTGGACGCTTTCATGAGCTATATTCGAGACTCTTCAGTATCTCAATCCCAGGGGCCGAGACCGCGTTGATCTTGCCCGGTCAGAGCATTTTCACTGATTCTGCAATCCGTGCTTTGAGGTCTCCCCCCCAACAAGAATACAAACCGCAGGTCCCCTTCGGCTCCACTCAGGGCAGGCTTTCGACTCGGTCGCCGCGGCGACCTTCGCTGCCTATGAACAAGATAGTTGGATGAGGCGGTTTATAAACAAAATCAGCAAGTTAGCCACCGCTTC
>Ga0181527_1005627_pt1 | contig 10320 bp, 12 predicted proteins | sample PEATcosm2014_Bin_30_FD_119762 | JGI IMG/M metagenome (GOLD analysis project Ga0181527, IMG submission 119762) | Peatland microbial communities from MTU Mesocosm Facility, Houghton, MI, USA - PEATcosm2014_Bin06_60_metaG | ecosystem: Environmental > Terrestrial > Soil > Wetlands > Peat | place...
ATCTCGAAAAAAACTTCAAAAAATTATGCAACCTTGGTATCATCTGAATCATCCGAATCCACGGGCAGACCTTAAAATTGAAAGGTTCTCCTAGAAAGATTCGGGAAGGACTGACGAGTATGCGTACAGTAGTGAAGTCTCCAAAAAGGACGTATCGAAGCCTCTTGCTGAAGAAGCGCGATGAGATTCTGGCTGCCACGCGGAGTGAACCCGAGGCCCTATCTGTCAGTGTGCAGTCTCCTGATGCGGTGGAGTTTGCCGTCAGGACCGTGGAGCAAGATGTCACGGTAGTTACTGCCAATCTGCGCAGCGGAATGCTGAAGGAAATTGAGAGAGCGCTTGCACGTTGTGCCGGTGGAACTTACGGCGTGTGCGAAGCGTGTGGCGAGGATATTTCCCAAAATCGCCTCAAGGCTATCCCCTGGGCACGGTATTGCGTCACCTGCCAGGAACTGCGCTCCAGAAACTAAGGGCTTCGTCTCCAAAAATGCCAGTGGTGTTCACTTTGCCGGGAGGGCAACTTCCCGGCAAGGTGGATCTCTCGGCGTCAACTTCGGTGTTCAGCCCCATGCCGAGGTGCGGGGAACGTGTGTCCGCTCCATCCGAGGGGAAATGCTTCAGGCGTCCCTTTGAGTGGGAGGCCCTTCGTCCCCTGTAACTCACGTAGGCGGAGGAGCTTACTCCTCGCGCGTCACGTTTTCCGCAATTTCAAACTTCCCCGGCTGCAATCCCGCCCGCAACGCCGCATCGTGTGCCAGCAGTTGGATGTAGACGCTGTCCACCAGTGTACCTAACCCCAGCCGTAAAGGTTCCACCCGAACCAGTCGCATGTTCATGGCGTCGTCAAAGGGCATATCTGTGAAGAGCAGCACCCGCCCACTCGCTTTCCGGATGTCCCCGGCGAGTTTCAGGAGCAGTTTGCCAGTTTTTCCCTGGCGGGCAAAAAGGATGTAGCGATGGTTCGGGTGGATGATTTCCATCGGTCCGTGGCGGAATTGTGCCGCGCTGATGGGTTCGGCCGCCAGTCGCGCCACTTCCTTCAGCATCAGCGCTCCCTGGTAAGCGGTTGCGAGGTCGGCCCCGCGTGACATGAGCGCCACGTAAGGTGGCCGATTGAAGAATTCCACGATGGGCGGCATCAGGACGTCGTGGCGCTCCAGGATCTTCTCCTCGGCATCCACCGCACGCATCACTTCCTGGGTAAGGGGGCTGGGCGCGTTGCCCGCAATCGCAAAGGCCAGGTACATCAGCACGGCTACCGAGCAAGTGAAAGTCTTGGTGCTGACGGCAACCTGCCCGCCGGCCATCAAGGGCAGAAGCAGGCTCCCGCGTTTTGCCAAGGGGCTGGCTTCCACATTCGTCACGGCCAGCACGCGAGCCTTGGCGGGCAAATTTTCCAGCAAGCGCCGCACCTCTGCGGTTTGGCCCGACTGCGAAACCACCACCAGCAACGTGTCGGGTCGCAAGACCTTCAGATGATGATGCACCAGTTCAGCGGTTTCCCACACCAGGGCGCGCACACCCTGTTCCGTCAAATAGGCCTGCGCCGGGTACGCCGCAAAGAGCGACGAGCCCATGCCGGTGAAGACCACCGTCGGTGGCCAATGCGCCGCCAAGCTCCGCAATCCCTTCGCCGGAATCGCCCCCGGGCTGGCGTAGAATTTCCGCAACCCGGAAAGCGCCGCCGGCTGTTGCGAGATTTCCTCCAAGAGCTCCGTCATGGTGCATCCTGTATATTATGGTTCGCCGAGCGCTTTGAGAATGCTGGCCACTTGATTCTTGAGTTCAGGCAAGCCGCGCTGGAGGATTTCCCAAATGCGGACCAAGTTGATGCCCAGATACTCGTGCACTAGAATGTTCCGGAGCCCCGCAATCTTGCTCCATTCGACTTCCGGGTGGGCCGCTTTCAGATTGCGGGAGATGCGCTGCGTCGATTCCGCGAGGATCTGGAGATTTCGCAGGACCGCATCCTGCGTTTTGCCATCACTCATGAACGCATCTTTGCCTTCGCTTGTATATTGCTGAATACGGGTGGCACACTCAACGATGTGGATAAGATAGAGCCGTTCGTCCTTCACAGTGGCACGGCCTCTTTCAATACTCGGTCCCGGATGTACCAATGCAATCCTTCGGGTTCGGCGACGTCAACCTTGCGAGCCAGTAATTCTTCCAAATCCTGCCATAACCCAGCCAAGTCAAGGACACTGCGGCCCTCTTCAAACTCAACTAGGAAGTCCACATCGCTGGAAGGTTCCTCATCTCCTCGGGCCACGGACCCGAAGATGCGCACATTACGAGCGCCGTGAAGGGCGGCGACTCGCAGAATATCCGCGCGCTTGGCTTGCAGAACATCAAGAGAGTTCATGGTGGAAGCTTACCACAATATCAACCTACTGCAACGGTGGATACGCCCAACCCTTGGCGCGTTCCACGGCGCGTTCCCAGCCCGCGTACAATTCCTCGCGGCGGGCCACGTCCATGCTGGGCTCGAAGCGGCGGCCCAAGCGCAGATGCGCGGCGAGTTCACCCTGACCCTGCCAGAATCCCGTGGCGAGGCCTGCCAGGTAGGCGGCCCCCAGCGCTGTGGATTCGGTTGTCTCCGGGCGCTCCACGGGGATTCCCAGAATGTCCGCCTGGAACTGGCAGAGGAAATCATTGCGCGCCGCGCCGCCATCCACGCGCAGAACCTCCGGGCGCAGACCCGAGTCTTGAGCCATAGCGTCCACCACGCCGCGCGTCTGATAGGCAATGGCCTCCAGTGCCGCGCGTACCAAGTGTGCTCGGTTGGCCCCGCGCGTGATGCCGGTAATGGTTCCGCGCGCGTAAGCGTCCCAGTGCGGTGCGCCCAGGCCCACGAAGGCGGGAACCAGGTAAACGCCGTGCGTGTCGGGCACCGAGCACGCCAAGGCTTCACTTTCCGCGGCGTCGCTGATCAGCTTCATTTCATCGCGCAGCCACTGGATGGCCGCTCCGGCAATGAAGACGCTGCCCTCCAGCGCGTATTCCGTGCGGCCTTCGAGGCCCCAAGCCACCGTTCCCAGCAGCCCGGACTCAGAACGTGGAATTTCCGTGCCGGTATTCATCAGCAGGAAGCAACCGGTCCCGTAGGTATTCTTCACCATGCCGTGCCGGAAACATTGCTGCCCGAAAAGGGAAGCCTGCTGGTCGCCGATCACACCGGCAATGGGGACCGGGGCGCCGAACAGGTGCGTCTCACCAAAGATGGTGCTCGACGGTTTCACCTCCGGCAGGAGCGATGCGGGAATGGCGAAGTAGTTCAGGATTTGCTGGTCCCAAGCCAGCGTATGCAGGTTGAAGAGCAGAGTCCGCGAGGCATTGGAAACGTCCGTGGCATGCACGCGCCCGCGCGTGAGTTGCCAGACGAGCCAGGTGTCAATGGTCCCACAGGCAAGTTCGCCGCGCTGCGCCCTCTCGCGAGCGCCCGGGACGTTCTCCAGCAGCCACGCGATCTTGGTTCCGGAAAAGTACGCGTCGGTTACGAGGCCGGTCTTTTCACGGAGAGTGCGGTCGAAACCCTCGGCGCGAATGCGATCGCAAACCCCCGCCGTCCGCCGGCATTGCCACACGATGGCGTTGTGCAGCGGCTCGCCCGTCGCGCGATCCCACAGTAGCACCGTCTCACGTTGATTGGTGATGCCGAGCGCGGCTAAATCCTGGGGGCCAGCCTGGGCTTCCGCCAGGACCTTCTCCGCCACCGCGAGCTGCGACTGCCATATTTCTGTCGCATCGTGTTCCACCCATCCCGGTTGCGGATAATACTGCTTGAATTCCCGGCTGGCGGAAGCGCACGGGCGGCCCTCATGGTCAAACAGAATGGCCCGCGAACTCGTGGTTCCCTGATCCAGCGCCAGAACGTATTGGGGCATGTATGATCCTCCTTGAGAGCCAGCCTTGCTTTTCATCAGCGTTAAACCCACTTTCAGACCGGCTCGAAAGCCCGCCTTGGCGGGCGGCATCATGTAGCCCACGGCTTTCGAAGCTGTAAAAGAATTATGAAACAAACTTCTCACCACAGAGACACAGAGGCACTGAGAACTGAAAAGAAAATGCCTTTCCTCTGTGCCTCCGTGTCTCTGTGGTTAATGCAATCGGTTTTTTCACGGGTTCTTTCGCCGTGGGCCACACGATGTCGCCCCTTCCGGGGCTTGAATCTGTATGGAAGTGTTTTTCCTCAACCTGTGAAGCCGGCCTCTATAAAGGCCTGCCCACATTCCGCTTTCTGGCCTGTGACTAGGTGGCAACCTTCTGATTCTAAACGGTCGACGAAATTTCGAGTCACAGACTATTCAATCCGGCACCGCCGGTGGCAGTGCTGCTTACTGCCCACTGCCTACTGCCCACTGTTTAACGCCTGCCTCAGCGCGCGAATGAACTCGGGGCTGGTGCCGCAGCAGCCGCCCAGGAAGTTCGCCCCAGCCGCGAGCAAGGCCGGGGCATGGCGAGTGAAGGCTTCCGGCGCCGTCTGGTAGCGCGTTCCACCCTCCACCAGTTCCGGCAGGCCCGCGTTGGGCTTGATCCAAATGGGCAGCGGGGTGGAGCGGTGCAGCCGCTGGCAGAGGGCGGCGTAACTCTCAATGCCTTGCCCGCAGTTCGCCCCGATCACATCGGCGCCCGCAGCGGTGAGTTCGGCGGCGGCCATCTCCGGCGTGGTTCCCATCATGGTGCGGTCAAGGTTTTTGCCGGAATCGAACGCCAGGGAGACGATCACCGGCAAGCCCGTGGCGCGGGCCGCCTGCACCCCGACTTTCGCCTCCGCCAAGTCACTCATGGTTTCGAAGATCAGAGCGTCCGCGCCGCCTTCCGCCAGGGCATGGGATTGCTCGGTGTAAGCCGCGAGCAGTTCATCTTCGCTGACCTCTTCCATCATCAGCAGCTTGCCGCTGGGCCCCAGCGAGGCGAAAACGTGGGCGCGTCCCGCAGCGGCGCGGCGAGAAATTTCCACCCCACGAAGATTGATTTCGCGGACTTGGGGAGCGAGCCCGTGCCCCGCCAGTGCCTGGCGATTGGCGCGAAAAGTATTCGTCAGGATGACCTGACTGCCCGCCTCCACGTAAGCGCGCGCGACTTCTTCCACGCGTTCCGGGTGCGTCAGGTTCCAATGGTCGGGGCATTCGCCGGCTTCCAGACCGCGCGCCTGGAATTCCGTCCCCCACGCGCCGTCGGTGAGGACCGGACCTTGCGAAACGAGTTGTTGGATCAACGTGTTCATTGGTCGTTTACGCTAAAGGAACGAATTTCAACACCAAGACACAAAGACACCAGGAAATCACCGGGCAATACGCTGGATTCCCTGCTTTATCAGGACACTATTGAAGTTCATCAGCAGACCGAGCCGGTGACTCGAGAGTTTGAGGTAGGTCAGCACTTGCGCTTTATGGATGGGAAGCAGCATCTCCACTGCTTTCAGTTCCACCACCACGAGGTTTTCCACTACCAAGTCCAATCGCATGCCGGCATCCAGGTAAAGGCCATCGTAAACCACCGGCACTGAAACTTGTCGCTCCACCCTCAGCCCTCGTTTTTTGAGTTCGTGGAGCAAACAAAGCTCATAAACGCTTTCCAGAAGGCCCGGCCCCAAAGTGCTATGAACCTGATAGGCCGCATCTACGATCTGTGCAGCGACGGCATTGGTGGCCTCTGGGATGGGCTCTCTTTGTGCCTTGGTATCTTGATAGTCCATTCTCTGCCGATCCCTCACGCCATTAGTAACTTCGATTTCCCTGTTGGTCATGTATTCTCTTTGTGTCTTTGTGTCTTGGTGTCTTGGTGTTTCAATCTCTCCAAATCCCTCACGCCATTAGTAACTTCGATTTCCCTGTTGGTCATGTATTCTCATTGTGTCTTTGTGTCTTGGTGTCTTGGTGTTTCAATCTCTCCAAATCCCTCACGCCATTAGTAACTTCGATTTCCCTGTTGGTCATGTATTCTCTTTGTGTCTTTGTGTCTTGGTGTTTCAATCTCTCCAAATCCCTCACGCTGCCGTTTGCCACTCCAGCTTGCCTTCGCGGAAGGCGCGCAGATAGTTGGCGCAATACTCGTCGCGTCCCAGCAAGGCTTCGGCGGCGCGGATATTGGCCATCAGTTGCGGGTCGCAGGGGTCCACGATGCCGGCGTCCAGGCCGCGCGCCATCAGCAGGACGGCGAAAGTCTCATTAAGGAGTTTGCGCAGAGGAAGCCCAAACGACACGTTGCTGACGCCGGCGCTGGCATGCACGCCGGGGTAGCGTCCGGTGATCTGTCCAACCGCTTCCAGCAGCGCTTTGCCGTGTTCGGGACCGGTGCTGACCGGCAGTACGCAACCATCCACATAGATGTCGTCGAGCACGAACCCTTCCGCGGTCAGCAGATCCACCAAGTGGCTGGCGTTTGCTATGCGTTCCTCGGTGGTATTCGGTGGACCCGCCTCGCCCAGACACAGGGCAATGACCTTGGGGCGAAATTCCTTCAACACCGGCAGCAGCGCGGCGATGCGCGCCGGCTCATTGGTGATGGAATTAATCATGGCGCGCTGCTTGCAAAGCGGCAAAGCACGGCGCAGGGCTTCCGGGTCGGCGCTATCGAGACAGAGAGGCACGGAAACAGTTTCCTGCACGATGTTTACCAGCCACGGCAGGACTTCCAACTCCTGACCGGGCAAGCCGCCATTTACGTCGAGCATGTCCGCGCCGGCGTTCACCTGCTTGCGGGAAATCTCCTTGAAGAACTCCACATCTCTCGCCGCCGCCGCGGCGCCGACTTTTTTGCGGGTACAATTAATTAGTTCACCGATGATGAGCATAAACTCTAATCTCCTCCCTAAATTTGAAAGTAGGCAGAAGGCAGTAAGCAGAAAGCAGAAGGCACCATGACTCCCTACGCTGCCGTTGCCTGAACTTTACTGCCCGCCGCACTTTCCTTATCGTTTTGCTTCTTGGAGGATGGTACGAACCTCTCGGGGTGTTCAATCATTGCGTATAGCATCCTCCCGATCTCCTCATACCGTGCCACCAGGTCGTTGTGGTGGTCGGTTGACAGGTACCCGCAGTCCCGCGCGAAGTCCAACCAGACCTGAGTCTCGGTGGCCTCTGCGTCCGAATCGGCCAGCTTACTCACAAACATGCTTGGGTACTGCCGTTTCCTAAAACCCTCTGCGATATTCGCAGCAACACTCCTTGAGGAACGTCGAATCTGGCTGGTCAGTGAATAACGCTCCTCTTGCGGAAAGGTCTTTGACTCCTTGAAAATGTGCATAGCCAGGCTGTAAGCAAGTTGGTAGACCTTCAGGTCGCGATGCCCGCGGAGGGCCCTCTGGCGTATTTCACTCGCCATCATCAGCAACATCCCCTAATAGCGGTGTCCCTACTGGAAAGCAGAAGGCAGAAAGCGGAAGGCAGTAGGCAGAAAGTGCAAAAACAAACGCCTCTAACTCTCGCTCTCTCGGACCGCGGCGCTTACGCCAGCGCTCTGCTTCGCGATCCTATTCCTTCAGCCCATGTTTCGCGATGGTTGCGGCCGCTTCTTCGCACCACGCAAGAATCTTGTCGACCTCTGCGTCGGTGAAAACCCGGTCAATCGAGCATTTCAACTCCTGCCCGGCGGGCTGGAATAGCCCTGTCGCCTGGGCATCGCTCCACAGTCTCCTGATTTCATCATCTGGAACCTGAGTCTTCATACTCATGCCGCCTGGTCCCTTGAATGTCGTGTAGATGGATTGCTCCTTCACTGTGGTGCGAGGGTAGCAGTAGAACACCGTAACGTGAGATCCGTCCGAGTCAACGTTCAGAGAAAATCCTTTTGTTCCCCAGTGTATGGGCATGGCGTGCGCCTGAGCGAATTCAAGAATCTTCCTGAAAACGGCCTTGCCGTTTTCGTCCAAGGTCCCAAGGAAATCCTCCTGGGTGATGATGCTTGCCCGCTTGCCGCCGCGTCGCTCTCTATTCTGCTCCACCACCTCTGGGTCGACCGTAAATGTGCGAACGAGAAACTCGCGTCCGTCCTGCGCTTGAAAGAACTGGAATCGCACCGCGTTGATATCCACACCATAGGTCTCAGAAGACAGGTAGCGAATAATACGCTCGGTGCTGTCGTCAATTTCTGACGCCACGACAAGCATGGCGTGGTCCTCATTTACGACGTCCGGAAGCTCCAGGTCAAACTTCGACTGGAAAGCCGCTTCCAAAGTCTTGCCCTTCAAGTATCCGGCCGCGATTCCCTCAATGTCCTTTCTGCCCAGGTCCTTCACCCATGAGGCGTAATCGAGAACCTGTGCTGTTACTTCCCGAGGGGTCTTGTCGCGCTTAAGTTCCACGATGACCAGATTCCCGGAACTGTTGATACAGAGCAGGTCAATGACTTTTCCGAACGCGGTCTTAACCTGCTCGCCGATGATAAGCAAATCAGGGATAAGCGCGAGATGTCGCTCGAAATCCATTTTTCAATCCGCGCTTCGCGGTCAAGCTTCGAACGCTTGATTTCCGTTAGCGAGTCTGTCTTGTCAACCTGCCAAATTCGAACTTCCTCGGCCACAAAGCCCCCTCACAGCCAGCACCTGTCCTCGACCACCTGTTTGCCTGCCGCTTTCTGCTTTCCGCCTTCTGCCTACTGCTTTCTGCCTTCTGCCTTCTGCTTTCCGCCTTCTCCCAGGTCGACTCGCTTGCCGAGGTTATCTATCCCCACAAAACGATTGGCCAGGGCGTTGGTGCCGTCCAGGACCCAGTCCCGCGGCGGGATCAGCTTGTGGGCGAATTTTCTGGGATCGTCTCCCATGGCGAGTGCGCCCCGGTAGATGACATTCCAGATGCAGGCCTGTTCAGGGCGAGCTTCGCAGGTCCCATCCAGCCGCGAGCCACCGCAGGGACCGTTGCGGAGTTCCTTGTAACACCAGCGCATGGAGCAACCGGCGTAGTCCAAGTGGTCCTGGAGGCAGTCTCCGCAGTTCTTGCATCCCAGCGTGGCTTGCCGGTAGAGGCTGGACGGCCCCAACAGCCAATACCACAGCCCATGACGCCAGGAATTGGATTTGCCGTTGGTCTTCAGGTGGGCGCCGAAAAAGCGCGCGCCCCAGGAACCGTCGGCGATGAAGTGCCGGTGTACCTGCTTGGACAGCCACTGCGATACCGTGGCGTGCGGCTTGTGGCTATTGAGTTGGTATTTGCCGCTGCCATCGCTCAAACCATCTTTGCCCGGGGGCAGCAGATAGAACTCCTGGGCCACGGGCAGGACCAGCTCATCCATGTGGCTGCGCCAGTCGCTGCCGATCGCCGCGGCGCGCTCGCCAATGGTCATGAAATCCCGATGCGAAAGGTTGAAGCCGCCGATGTGCGCTCCGGCAAAGCCCAGATCCTTCGCCGCCGCCACCATCAGCGCCGCACGTTCCAGGCGCTCCGGTTTCTTTTCTTTTTCCAGCCGCTGGATGAGCTCGTTGGGAATCACGCAGCCCGCCACTTCCCCTGCCTGCATCATCTGAGCGATCTTCGCCGTGGGGACGTAAACGTTGGCCAGCACCGGAACCTGCCCCAGACCTTCGCGATCCATGTATTGCTTCAGTTCGTAGAGCTTGCGCAGGTTGTATCCCAATTGCGTAATGATGAACTTTGCTCCCACAGCGATCTTCAGTTGCATTTTGTAGAACTGCATCATCTGGTCGGCCTCGTGGACCTTGTAAGGGTTCACCACAGCGCCGGCGAAGAAATCGAAAGGCGTGCTGTGGACAGTGCGCGGCCCCAGGTTGTACTCAATTCCTTTGCGCATGGCTTCGAGCAACCAGAGGATGAGCACGGAGTCCAGGTCGTAAACGGGTTTCGGCCTGCCGGCGAAGCCCTCTTTCTGTGCGTCGCCGGTCAAAGCCAGGACGTTTTCCACGCCCATACGCGCCAGAGCATGCAGGCGGCTTTCCAGGGAGGCACGGTTTCCATCCTTGCCGGTGAGATGGGCAATCGGTGTCAGGCCTTTTTCCTTGATGCCCTCGACGAAGGCCTCCGGTGGCAGTGCGGGATTGCCGCCCGGGAGGTCCGTCACGCTGATCACCTTGATACCCTTGGGTTCGGCAGCGGCATCACTAACAAAGGTCTCCGCCTCTTTGACGTTGTGGTCCCGGCCCAGCACCAGTTCCGCGGTACAGAAGAATTCCTTCTTCTCCAGCGCTTCCCGCAGGTGGTTTACCGGTCCGGCTTGAGAATTATCTGCCATTCAATGCTCCTTAGTAGTGACAAGCAAGTGTAGCGCGGACCTGCTCCGAAAATTTCGTTCACGCGGCGACGCCGGTTTGGAGGGTAACCTTATGGCCGAGTGCTTCGAGACGCTTGACGTAGTAGCGGGTGA
>Ga0181527_1005635_pt1 | contig 10314 bp, 12 predicted proteins | sample PEATcosm2014_Bin_30_FD_119762 | JGI IMG/M metagenome (GOLD analysis project Ga0181527, IMG submission 119762) | Peatland microbial communities from MTU Mesocosm Facility, Houghton, MI, USA - PEATcosm2014_Bin06_60_metaG | ecosystem: Environmental > Terrestrial > Soil > Wetlands > Peat | place...
CGCTTCAGCGGGGGCGCCCTTTAGGGCCCCTATCGGCTTCCAGCCGACAGTTCCTCCCCGGGTCCGATCGGCGGGAATGGCTTGAGAATATGCACGAAGAGGGCGGACGCCTCAACGCCATGATGACCCAGGCCATCCAAATGGCGCACATCGCGGCCCTGGAAAAAGAGATAACGGGGTTCCCAAATCGAAGTCCATTTACCGCAAGGTCTGCCGCGGGTTTCCGCCGACGCCGGACTGATCCGCCTGGTGATCCCGCAAATCACCGGAAATGCCCTGAAGTATTCCCAGCCGGGCGCGCCCGTCGAGTCTCTCCGAATTCGGGCGTGTCCAGTTCAGGCCGGAACGCCGCACTGCACGGCGAAGCGCGCGCGGTAACGGTTCCCCGGCGTGGTGACCCGTAATCGGCCGCTGGCCGCCCCTGCCGGAACCCTCGCCGGCACGTAGGTGGACCCGCTGTTGGACACCGCCGTCGCGGCAACCCCGTTGAATCGCACCGACGCCGGCAGCAGGTGGGAACCCGGATCGACACCTTGGTTCCACCGCACCCGTCCGCGGGTTGAAACGCAGCGGCCGCGGGCTTTCTCCAGCAAGGCTTCCACCTGGTTTGCAGGCGCACTCATTCGCGCACCCGTTACAGACGTTCGTGCGTCATCGGTCGCCACGTACGTTGTTCCGGCTCCGGCACAAAGCTCAGCATCAGTTCGTCGGCCAGCAAGCGGGGCGCCAGACGCTGGGCGTCCCGAAAGTCATTCTTGCGTCCTTTGGGCGCGCGGTTGGATTGCGCCTGCGCCAGATGCAGCTTCTCAAAATGCGGCTCCAGATCCAGCCACACCGGCTTCCAGTGCTGGGCCGTCGATTCCATGACCACTTCGCGCACCTGGTGTAGCCGCAGCCAACTTACCAAGTGTCTCCGCTCACTGGCTCCGGTTCCAAACTTCCGACACTCAAACTCCACGGCGGCTCCCGTCGCGTCGCCACCTCGTCGGCCGCCTGGCGACGACCACCATCGGGACTTTCTTATGGATGTCAGTGGCTGCTATGTTGTCAGTGGCTGCTATGTTGTCAGTGGCTGCTATGTTGTAGGACATATCTCCCCTTTCTGGCGGGGAAGTGGCAGAACGCGCGACAGAATTGAATACGCACCGTTGCGAGCTATCGCCCCGCCTTGCGGAAAGGCGACTCTCATTGATTGGTTCAAAAAGCGCGATCCGGATCGGACTCCCTCACGACTTCGACATCTCCAGAGCGGAAACGACCTCGGCCACTCTCCGCCGGAAACTATCCTACCGTTGCTGGCGCCCATTTTCATCACCTTTGGTGGGCCGCAGGCCCATAGGGCGCTCCCTTACGGCCGCGGCTCGGTGATGTCGCGGCTCGGTAACGTCGCGGCTCGGTAACGCCGGGGGGTGCGGGTTGGGAACTGAACTTGGATAGAATAGAAGTTCCGGAGATATTGGTATGGAACTCCTCGCCAGCAGCCTTCTGGAGCTGATCACCCAGACATCCACGAATCTGCCGCCCGACGTGCGCGCGACCATGTCGTTGACGGCGGGCACGGAAACGCCCGGCACCCAATCCTCGCAGGCGCTCAACATCATTCTGTCGAACATCGACATGGCGAATGACGACGAGGGTCCCATCTGCCAGGACACCGGTATGCCCACGTTTGTGGTGCACACGCCGGTGGGCGTGAATCAGATGGAGATCAAGCGCGCCATCCGCGCAGCCATCGCCGAAGCTACCCGCCTGGGCAAGCTCCGCCCGAACTCGGTGGACTCGCTCACCGGCAAGAATAGCGGCGACAACCTGGGGCCCGAGACGCCGGTGATGCACTTCGATCAGTGGGAGCGGGACGACATCGAAGTGAAGCTGATCCTGAAAGGCGGCGGCTGCGAGAACAAGAACATCCAGTATTCCGTGCCCTGTGAGTTGGATCATCTTGGCCGCGCCGACCGCAACCTGGAAGGCGTGCGCAAATGCCTGCTGCACGCCGTGTGGCAGGCGCAAGGCCAGGGTTGCGCTCCGGGCGCGCTGGGCGTGTGTATCGGCAGCGATCGCGCGCATGGCTACGAACTGGCGAAAGGCCAACTGTTCCGCACGCTCGACGATGTAAATCCGAACCCGGTGCTGGCGAAGCTGGAAAGCGAGATCATGGACGAGGCCAACCGGCTGGGCGTTGGCGCGATGGGATTCGGCGGCAAGGCGTCGTTGATCGGCTGCAAGATCACCGCGGCCAACCGGCTGCCGGCCAGCTTCTTCATCTCGGTGGCGTACGATTGTTGGGCGTTCCGCCGCCTGGGCGTGCGCCTGGATGCAAGAGACGGCGCCATCACCGAGTGGCTTTATCGCGATCCGGACCGTTCGGTCGAGCGCATGGCCAAAGCCGAAGGATTTCCGCTGACAGGGCGCGAAGTGGTGTTGACCGCGCCGCTGAGCGAGGCCAGCGTTCGCGCGCTCAAGGTGGGCGACGTGGTGCTGATCAACGGTGAAATGTTTACAGGGCGCGACAATGTGCACGCCTACCTGATGAAGAATCCGCCGCCGGTGGATTTGCACGGCGCGGTTTTGTATCATTGCGGCCCGGTGATGCTGAAGCAGGGCGAGCACTGGGTGGTGAAGGCGGCCGGTCCCACGACCAGCAGCCGCGAAGAGCCGTATCAGGCGGAGGTCATCAAGCGCTACGGCGTGCGCGCTGTCATCGGCAAGGGCGGCATGGGTGCGAAGACGCTGGCGGCGCTGCAGGAGTACGGCGCGGTGTACCTGAATGCCATCGGCGGCGCGGCGCAGTATTACGCGCGCACGGTGGAGGATGTGCCCGCCGTCTACCTGATGGAATTCGGCATCCCGGAAGCCATGTGGCGCCTGAAGGTGAACGGCTTTGCGGCCATCGTGACGATGGACGCGCACGGTCACAGTTTGCACGCCGATGTGGAGAAGGCCACGGGAGAGGAACTGGCGGCGCTCGCAACGCGGTAACGGGGCGTGCCGGGGCACAGGTCTGTTACAATAGCCGATTGGCGGCCAGGTAGCTCAGTCGGTAGAGCGCAGCCCTGAAAAGGCTGGCGTCGGCGGTTCGATTCCGTCCCTGGCCACCACATTCTAAAAGACTTACCCCACGTCAGTTTTCCCGTTGTCCCACTACTGTCCCAATTCGAATTTCAATTTACCAAACCACTGAGCTTCTCGACCGCCCGCATTTGCGACTCCGGGAGGTCCTGTGCGTAGATCTCGGCCGTCGTCGTAAAGCGGGAATGCCGCATGAGAGATTGCCTGTCGCGGGGATCGGCCCCCACCATCCTGAGCCAGGTGGCGTAAGACCGCCTGAGCACCTGCCAGTTCACCCAGCCAATGCCCAGTTTGCTCCCGGCCGGCTTGATATGCCGGGCCAGGATGTTATTGTCACGCATCGGACGCCCGCGCTGCACGGATTGGAACACCAAGTCGTCCGGGCCGTCGGATTTCACGGCGCGGTAGCGTCTGGTTGCCGTGCCCGCTTTCACTTCCACAGTGAGCGTTCGTAACCGCTCTATCCGCTGGATGACTTTCCGGTTCACCGGAATGGTCGTGTTGGAAGCGTCGCTCTTGGGAGCCGCCCAGTCCCCCCGGCAGTACCGCTCGTCGATCGTGATCGACTGCTCGTGGATATCGCTCCACCGCAATGCGATCACTTCGCTCGGCCGGAGGCCGGTGTAGACCGCCACGTAGACCATGGTGGCGTACGGTTCCTCGATGAGACTGACGAGCGCAGAAAACTGCTCGGGCCTCACGAACTCCTTGTGCTTCCGCTTGCCGCGCTTCGGCGGCGGAAGCTGCAAGGACGCGGCGGGATGCCATCGGCTCTCCGCGAGGATAGCAAAGGAATGACTGGGCCGTTTCATGCTATAAAGGAAGAAACCGAGCCACCCTAGCTCAGTTGGTAGAGCGGCTGATTCGTAATCAGCAGGTCTCCGGTTCAAGCCCGGAGGGTGGCTCCATATTTTCAATGATTTAGCGTAATTTCAATACTCCGTACCTGCCTCAGTAACAAAAAAAGTAACAACTCCAAGGGCTGTCAGGTGTGCTTTTTTCATCCGCTTTGGCAGTGGTGTTTCGGCTGTAGACTCGCTCCCGGCCACTATGCGAAGTGGAAACTCCTTTGGGAAACGCTCACGCAGTTCGCTCTCTGGATCGGCGCTGACGACGGCAAACCCAGCGCCCATTTCACCCTTTCGCCGTCTTCTTCCGTTCGGCAATCATCTTCCTGACCTTCGCCGTGAAGGGGAGTGGAAAGCCGCTTCCCAAGAGAGTGCGTCGTCCAGAAAATCCCGGCATTTGGGCCAACGGGCGACATGCTTTTATGGAGCTTTTCAGCCTCGGAAAGCTCCTTCAAGGCGTAGCTCTCCATCTTCGACGATTGACAAGTGGCCACGGCTTACGATATCCGATTTCTTGGGCGCCAGGACCTGAGCGCCGGCAATTCTTCTCCACGAGCCGGGCGCCGGAGTTGGCCAGCGGGCATCGGGGTGCGCGAAAGGTAAAGAGGTCCTACTGACCGTTCGCGTAATAGCGGCGGAGGTGTTCCCGCATGTCGCGCCGGTTTCGCAGCCGCCGGGCACGCACCCAGCACGGCGTCAGCGGAATCGCCCTCAAGACGCGCAGAATCCAGCGCACCGCTATAGTCTGCTCCTGCGGAACTTGGGTGTCAACCGCGTCGCGGTACCGCGCGTACCAGACGCAGCACGTCAGCAAGCGATCCGGCAGCGATACGCCTATCGGCCCGCAGTTCGATTGCGGCTCGCGCTACACGGCGTGCGCCTCGGCACTGCGCGATTCGCCCTGCCCGCACCACTACGGAGCTCATTGCCGCCGGACAGAAGCCGCAGAACCGGCACTAGCGGAGCCTAGCGCGTTTATCGTTCGCGATCCTCCTCGCATGGTCACAGGTCCGTCAAATCACCGGTTTACGCGTTTTGCGGACAGGCAGTCGGCGACTCGCCGAGCTGCCCCGCGTTCGAGCTTGGCCGTGTCTGGCGCCAAGGCGCCCTCGGCAAGACTGTTGTCTGCGCCTTGTGTTATTGATGGTTCGAGGACGAGATCCTCCCGCTATTGGCAGTTCTGAGGCAATGCCCGTGGACAGCGACGCGCGAGTTGAAGAAGCCATTAGGATTGGACAAGACAGCTTGCCCAGAACTGGTGCGCGCACCTCACGTGCGAGAGATTTGGCGGCGTCGGCATGGTCGAGATGGAAACCGGCCTACCAATCGGAATGCGGCGCTTCCAATGCCCTCACGCCAGCGCGGAAGGCATGGCGGGCATGGATCTCAGGTCTGTGGTGCTCGACTTTCACGATCGGAACTGTGCGGGCTGCCAGAAGCGTCTGCCTGTTAGGCTGCCCAATTTGTCGGAACTGGTGGCAGAGCGAGATCGTGACCGACAGAATATACGAGAGGATGAGGCCCGACGGGCTGAATTTGAGACTGAGCGGGTTAATGCTCGGTCTGTTCGACGCGAGCAATTGTCCAAGGGCTGCGATGTCCCCACGGCTGGTATCTTCAACGTCATAGATCAGTTCGACCGGCACCCTGACACACAGCATCGGGCCATTCTGGTTGAGACTGCTGCTGCGGCTTCATCGCGGTTTAATTCGGGAGCGCGGGAGGCCCTGTTTGATCTTGCGGAAGCCGGCGGGCACCGAACCGAAACCGCTCTGGAGGTTTGGATAGCGTTGGCGCTGAACCTGACCGCCTTTGCCGGTCCGCACTTCCTGCGTTAGCGCGTCGTGACAGTTACCATGCCGCGCCTGAGATCGTCACAAAACACCTGGCCCCTGAACACCGCGAGTTGGTATCCCCCGCGCTACCTGCGCTGATTAGTGTCGCGCTGCCTGTTCGATGGGGTACCCCTTTTCCAGAGTCCCTCGGTAGCTCTCGGCCGCTGTCAACCGTGCACCGACTTTTTGCGGACAGGGTGCTGGGCATCGTGCGTGAACTACTGAGCGTCCAGGCGAAGCATGTTCGGATTGAAGCTTGCAATGGCATCCTCGCCATTGCAAAGACCGATCCAGGTTTCGGCTTGCAGATCATCGATGATCTGATCGACTCCCTGTGCCTGGCGGACGATGATTTCGGAGAGAACGGTTCGGCTGAATCGTGGGCGCAGCGCGCCCTTGCCCGAATAATGATGGACCACCCTGAAAAGGTAGACGAGCGGATTCAGCAACGGATATGGTCCGCACGCGAGGATGTGCAGTCGGCGTTGTTCGGGATTTACGACTGGGTGCTCCGGCCCGCAGATCTGGATGAAAGCAAAGAGGCCGGCACCGATGTGGAAAGCGCCCACCGCTTGGCATATCAGCGATTTGTGGAAGTGCTAGCGCGCCGGACCAGCGGAAAGACTCTCACGACGGCCATCTGGTTTTTGAGGGACTACGCCACCCGCTTCCCGGACCTTCTGGAGCGGCACGCCGAAACGCTGCTGGGCGCCGCGGCGTTGATCGCCGCGGATTTAGAGGCTCCCTACAGCCAACTGCTGGACCTAGATGTTCGGCCCGACGTACTCAAGTCGATCGAGGAACAGGGGCGGCGCCTCGGCATGAGTAACGCACTTGACGCGCTCGCAAAGGTGATCGGCGTCGCGGCTGCCCGCAAGCCGGCGTCGGTGGGCTCATTGGTGGTCCAGACCTTTGAATCCCTGGATGATACCCACAGCCAGCTCAAGGCGGCCCTGGTAACTTGCCTGGGAACGATGGCTGGGTGCAAGCCCTCCCTACCGATGGCCCTGCCGCCGTTGTATCAGGCCATGACAAGTCAGGCAGTCCTGGTCAGGGGTGCAGCGGCCGAGAGCTATGCATCCTTCGCGGGGACGTCCGCCGACGATCTTCCCTCACTCGTGCATGAGAGTTTCCTGCTGCTGCTCAGGGATCCCTTCGTTTACGTGCACTCGCGCGCGGTAGCCTGCCTCTTGCAAGTCTCCCTCCCTTCTGCCTACCTTGCACGTGTGAAGGCCGCCGTCCTTAATCTTGTGATCGTGTACTGAAAAAGTGGTTCAGGCGACCAGGTTCTATCACAGTGCGTGGAAGTGTTGCTGGAGCTTTGGGCCGGAGGCGAGCAACTGCCCGTCGGCGTCCGCCAGTTGATCTTGCAGGTCGCGGATCGCATGCGCGCGTCGTTCGCGGCAGGGCTATTCGCACGGCATGGGGCAAGCATGCGGGGCACCCCTGGCCTTACATCTCTCCTGATAAAGCTCGTTGGCAACACCAGGACGAACGAACACGATATTGATGGCCTATTAGTGGAGTTGGCGGAGGCTCCGCCCGGGCCGCCATTCCTCTCGGCTGAGACCGCAGACTTTCAGATGTCCTCGGGCGACCGCAAGATCGGCTCAGTTGGCTGCGTAGTCGACCCGTGGAAACGCCCGGTCGCCGAAGGCTCCCCGGAAGCGGGGTTCTGGGAGATTACTCCCCGGAAGTCGGCATCGCGACGGGAACTGTAGCACCCGCTGAACGCCGATCAGCCGCGCGATGGGGTTTCTTGTTCTGGCTCTGCGCAGGAATTCGTGGAAGTGGCGGATTGGCGGGATCTCGGCGACGCGGGCTAATCTGGTTAAACTCGTGAATTGCCAACCGACAACGAATTCACCCGCATCCTTCAATGGCCTGGTTACCGCGTGTACCAGCAGCACATCGACGAGAAGAAAAAGGTCTTGGATCTGTGGGTCCGGCGGAAGCGCGGCAACCGGAAATTGGAGTGCGCCGGGTGCGGACGCAAGTTCTTGCAGGCGTATGACAGCAATGAGCGGGCGGTGCGGGATTTGCCGTGGAGCGAGTTCCGAACCACGGTGCACATCGAGGTGTATCGGGTGAAGTGCCCGGATTGCGGCGTGAAGATAGAGAAGGTCCCGCTGCTGCCGAGCAAAGCTCCCTTCAGCAAGCGATTCGAGGACGCCGTGGGCCAGGCCTGCGAAGGTGCGTCGGCACGGCAGGTGGCGCGACGCATGGGTTTGCCGGAGAGCACGGTGCGCGCGATCGACCTGCGCTATCTGGAGCGATGGGCTGCGCACAGGCGCCGGCCGGCGCTAAGGCAGATGGGTGTGGACGAGATCCATGTGGGCAAGAAACAGAAGTTTCTGACGGTGGTGTGTAACCTGGAAACCGGTGAACCGCTTTGGTTTGGGCGGGAGCGCAAGAAGGAAACCCTGGATGATTTTTTCCGTAACCAGTTAAGCAGCGGGCAACGGAGCCGGGTGACAGCCGCCTGTGTGGACATGTGGGAGCCATTCCGCTTGAGCATTGAGCAGTGGGCGCCGAACTGCAAGATCGTCTATGACAAGTTCCACATCATGCAACACGCCAATCAGGCCGTCGATGAGGTGCGCCGGGCGGAGTTTTTCCGCAAGGGCGGCGCCATGCGCGGCCTGGTGAAAGGAAAACGTTGGCTGTTACTCAGCCGGTGGGTGAACCTGACCCACAGCAAGCAGCAGGAGCTGAACCAGCTATTCTCTCTGAATCGGAGGGTGTTCAAAGCCTACCTCCTCAAAGAGAGTTTGGACCGGCTCTGGATGTACCGCTATGAGGGTGCCATGCTGAACTACCTACAGAAATGGATCGATCAACTCCGCTGGCAGCGACTACAGCCCTTCCAGAAGCTGGCCACCATGCGGCTGGACCATCTTCCGGGAATTCTGAACTACTGCCGGACGAAGGTACCCATGGGTGTCGTCGAAGCCGTGAACGGGAACATCAAGTCTCTGCTGCGACGCGGCCGCGGCTATCAAAACCTGCACTACCTACTATTGAAGGCGCAACGCATGGCGGCGACCAAGACTGAATTTGTGGTGTTCAAGAAAGCGGTTTAAAATGCGGGTCCCGTCGAATTCCTGCGGAGAGCCCATTATCTGCTTAATTATAGGATTCTCATGAACAAGCTGAGTCAGTTCAGGTATATATTTCATCACTCCGTTTGAACAGCGAAGGCCAGGGCCTTCCCGGCGTGCAGCAGGGCCGTGTTAAACAACGGTAAGTCGCAATGCTGGGGCCGCAACAGCAACGGTATTTCGGTGCACCCGAGGATAATCCCTTGCGCGCCCCGGTTACGCACACGTTCGATGATCTCAAGAAATCGCCGGCGGGACTCGGGCCGAATTTCTCCCCGGCACAATTCCCGATAAATCACTTCGTTCACCTGCATCTGATCGGCAGGCTCGGGAACGAGCGCGGCGATGTCCGATCGTTCCAGCCCATCGCGGAAGAAGCGCTCACGCATCGTGAACACCGTCCCCAGCAATCCTACTGACCGAAGCCCGGCTGCTAGAATCGCCTCCACCGTGGCGTCCACGATGCTCAGTAGCGGCATGTGCACGGCTTGTTGCACTTCGTCGAAGACAAAGTGCATCGTGTTGGTTGCAATGAGCCCGAAATCGGCACCGGCAAGCCGCAGTCGCTCGAGCGCCGTGGCCATCTCCCGCGCGGCCTCATGCCATTGCCCGTTGTGCTGCCAGTCGACGAACTTCTGGAAATTCACGCTATAGATCAGGATCTCCGGATAGCCGTAGTCGCCATACTGCCCGGTATAACTCCTCGTGATGTGCTCATAGTAGAGCGTGGTGGACTCCGGGCTCATGCCACCAAGGATGCCTATCTTTTTCATTTCTTCTCCAAGATCAGTTCGGCAACTCCCTTGCCGGATTGCAGCGTGCCGCCGAAGACCGGCCACTCCTTCCGAGAACCGCCGAACGTCGCGCAGACGGCCATGCCCGTCACCAACAAACCCGGATAAACTTCCGCCACTCGTTCGACGACAAACGGCTCGCCGGCCGTCGCGTCCATCGGCCCTTCGCCAGACCCGGCCGAGGCCAGATGCGAAGCCCGGAGGTTTCGCGCACGAAGGCGATCTACGGCCACTGCTTCGTGTCCGGATCCATCAATGACGGTGTCCGCCTGCAGTACGATCGGGTCGACTGGGAGGGCGCCGGAAATCGTGGTCCGATTGACGACCACGCCCGTCACCTTGCCACCATCAACGCACAGGTCTTCGAGTGTCACGAGGTTCAGCAAGACCGTCTCGATAACGCGCAGGCGGTCCTGGTCCGACAAGGCGTAGGCTTCAGCCGTGCTGCCGGTGGGCACCAGGACAACTCTCTTGCCCTTGGCGCGTTCCAGTAGGAATTCCGTATTCGCCTTGAGGCCATCCAGATCCAGACTGTCATTCCGGTTCGTAACAGTTCAAGTACCCTGGTCGATTTTGCTGGACAAATGGTGCGGGATCGGCTACTGTATGGTGGATGAGTGCGCGGCATCGCGATCCGCAGGCGAGCGATCTGCAACGGGAAAACGAA
>Ga0181527_1005638_pt1 | contig 10309 bp, 13 predicted proteins | sample PEATcosm2014_Bin_30_FD_119762 | JGI IMG/M metagenome (GOLD analysis project Ga0181527, IMG submission 119762) | Peatland microbial communities from MTU Mesocosm Facility, Houghton, MI, USA - PEATcosm2014_Bin06_60_metaG | ecosystem: Environmental > Terrestrial > Soil > Wetlands > Peat | place...
CATCGGTGTTGCGCTCCGCGGAAAGCGCCACGCCGACTTTGTTCAACGTCACAAGATCGGAGGCGACACTGTGCAGTTCCTGCCGTGCCTTACGGGTTTCTTCCCGTGAGCGCAGATTCTCGAACGCCCTCTCGACTGTCTTTTCCAATGCGGTAGCCGACACTCTGCGCGGAAGTATGGCGAACACTTTATCGTTCAGTTTGGATTTCGGAAGCGCGTCGCCGTCCAGCAAACAAACCACATGCCACGAGCCGGAGCCGGGCGCAACCTGCTCAAGGAGCGCCATGTCATTCTTGCTTGCATCCGCGATGAAGACCGCGGGCAATTTCCATTCGGGAGCATGTTTCCCGCCACGGTCTACTGGAACGAGACGATAGGCGTTTGCCAGCCTGCGCAATATTGCAGGCGGAGCGAAAGGTCGGAAATAATAGAGACTTGAGGGCATCGCTAGTCCTAAAGAACCAGGGATAAATTGTACCTCTTTTCAAGAAGAATCCATAGCTGGCTGATAGCTCCAATATGGCACATGACGGAATGGGACACCGAAGGCAAACAAAGCCCCGAGCCACCGCCGGTCTTGCGCGGGTTCAACGGCGCGGCTCGGAGCATCCGTACGGGTTCGGCCTGAGGGGGATCTAACCATATGAAAACCAACCAAATATTGTTCGATTAGACAATGAATCCTTTTTGGCCAACTCGAATCTAAGTTAGTGTAAGTGGTCTCGAAGAAAGGAAAGGGTAAACGAGAAAATGGTTACGTATTTGGGCATCGTGTTTGTCCACTTGTTGAAATTGCTGGCTGTTGCAGCCGGAGCCATTTATGCGGGGATGGTCCTGATGAGGTATTGCGCCGACGGGCCCTACTACCGCCTCAGTTTCGAACTTCGAGACCCCGCAAGGTCGGTGCAGAATTTGGTGGTCTGGCTGGGTGTAAAGGCTTTCGACGCCTGCCTCCGGTTTGCAGGGGCTATTTTCAACATGCTTCTTGAAGCCTCTGCTGAGGTTGGGGAATGGTTTATGCGTCGCAGCCCCGCCGTGCGGCAAAGTATGCGCTCCCGCTTCCTCGTGTGACGATTTGCATCCGGCGCCCTGATGAGTCAGGGTACCGAGAGGGGAATTGGCCACTCGCTTTCTCCGAGCAATCACCCGTGCAGTTTTACATTCTTCACTTCTTTGTTCCCGGAATCCGTGGCAGGTAACGATTCCCTTACGAAGAATCAATAAGCATCACAACCTACACCTAGCGTCTGCATAGGATGAGTCCTCTCAAGACGGAGGGGCCTTAACCGCGGTTTGGGAAGCTGCGTCTCCGTAGAGCCGTCGCATAAGGCTCAAGTAGCGTGTGTAAACTTCGCGGTAGATTTCGTAGCGAGCCGGGTCAGGCTCGAAGAGTCGTGCGGGCCGGTACCACGCCTCGGAAGCTTCCGCAATGCTCGAGAATCGGCCCGTGCCGGCGGCGGCGAGCATGGCAGCACCGAGGGAGGCTGCGTCGGCGCAAGCGGGACGCTCAACTACGATGCCCAATAGATCCGCCTTCATCTGCAGCCAGAGGTCGTTGCGGGCCGCTCCGCCAAGCGAACGGATACTGCGGACGGAGAGTCCGTGTTCGGTAATGGGGCCGAGGCACTCCTCGAGCAGGCAGGCGCAGGATTCCATGATGGCGCGCGCCAAGTGAGCCCGGGTGTGGCCGAGGGTGAGCCCGGTGAATGCCCCGCGCACGCGAAGATCGAAAGGGGGCATGCTGGTACCCATGAAATGCGGCAACACGCTCAGGCCGCCACAGCCAACTGGAATCGTTTCGACGCCTTTTAGGAATTCGTCATACTCTTGTCCCGGTGCACACAAATCTCGAAACCATTTGAGCACGATGGCCGAGGTAGTGGCGAACGTCATTGCGTAGCTGAGCTCGGGAACAGCGTGCTTGCCCACGATGATGCTCCTATGGTTGAGCAGCGCGGGTGTGGTAGCGACCAGCGCCAGCGCGGTGCCGGTGGTTTCTGTCACGAGGCCGGGACGCACGTTGCCAGCCCCAACAGCCCCTACCATCTGGTCATTTGCCCCGACTGAGACCGGTACTCGGGCGGGTAGCCCCAGCTCCGCAGCGGCTTGGGGGAGTAGTTCTCCTGCGACTGAACCTGGCGAAAGCACCACGGGCAGTTGTTCACGCGTAATGCCGGCCGAATCGAGCAGGCGGGGTTCCCAGGCGCTGGTTTCAAGGTCGAAAAGGCCGCTCATCCGTGCCGTGATATAGTCGGTGGCCGTCTCACCGGTCAGGCGGTAGATCAGGTAGTCAGGCAAGCACAGGAACTTCCACGCCCGGTGCGCCTGGGGGGCGTACCGGGCGAGCCAGGCGATCTTGAAAACCGTCAAGTTTGCCGGAATCGACGGGTAACCGCTGAGGCGATGGAAGCTCTCACGGGAGAGCCAGGAAGCTTCCCAGGCGTCCGCAATCTGCTGGGCGCGGTTGTCAACCCAAACGATGGCGTCATACAAGGGGTGGCCCGCAAGGTCGATGGGGACGAACGTCTGTGCCTGAGAACTGAACCCGATGCCAGCCAAACTGGAAGGGTCTGTGTTCGTCTGCCTAAAAACCGCCTGTGTTCCCTCAACCAAAGCCTGCCAATAGACCTCGGGTCTCATCTCGGCCCAATCCGGCTGCGGCGCCTGAGGCGTGTATTCCCTGGCGTACACAGCCAAGGGCTTTCCCTCGCCGCAGATGAGGGCTGTTTTGAGCGCAGTGGTACCAAGATCAAAGGTCAGAAAGGTTTCGCGCATCGACTGCCATCCTGTCCGCTGCTCTTCTACCTCCTAAATCCCGAATCCTGACTCCTGCTCTTCCCCCACCTACCACCTACGACCTACCACCTACCAGATGCTAACTACCAGTCTTTTCAATAACATTCCCGCTTTCAGTGCGTAACTACCTTTGTTTTCTATGAGGTTCCCGCTTTGGGCTGGGCTGAGCAAGTCCGGTCCTTTGTTTTCATAGACATTCCCGCACGGTTCCTTCACTTTTTAAAGTTACTAGCTCTTTCTTTCCCCGTCAGCGGTGACATCTTGTCTTAGTCTGCGGTACGGGCCAAGAGTCCCGCCTACTCGAACTCCCCGCAAACGCAGTAGGCAGTCGGCAGCAAGCAGAAGGCAGTCGGCTGTGGCCAGAAGCAAGAAGGCAACTCAATCCATAATTCACAATTCATAATTCAGCATTGCCCCAGCCGGAGCGCCTGCCACCGTCTTCTGCCTCCTGAGTCCTCACTCCTGGGTCCCGAGTCCTGACTCCTGACTCCTGAATTCTGAATGCTGTTCTTCCCCCACCTACGACCTACGACCTACGACCTACCGTCTACCACCTATCACATCCCTAGGCTCGTGTCAAGAGCAAAAACGCGGGATGCACAAGGGCAAGGGTGTAGAGGCGGGCTTCAGCCCGGCATTGTGCTATCAACAACTTATGCCCACCTAAAGGTGGCCTCTACATTGGCTGGCCGGGTTTTCACACAGGCTCTTTAGCCCGGCACGTTAAACCTGAATTGCCCAGTTCTTGCGGCACATTTGGGTACTGGAAGGCGGGAACACATCGCATGACCCTTCACGCCTTGCCGAAGGCTGCGACGGCATCAGGGACGCGCTCACCAAACTCGAAGTCGCCCTCTGCACGGGTATCCTGCCATCGCGGTCGGTTGGGGGGAGGGCGCCGGCCCAGAGATCGGACTGCTCGGGGAGAGTCTGCTATCTCGCGCCCGGCCAGCCCGATCCTGACCCGAAGGAATGGCAGTTTCGAAAGGTGAGCAAGAAGGGCAGCCGCGTGTATGTCCGGTGCTCGGCGATCTGTTTGTGATAAGATTAGGTGAGGCGAAAGTAGGGCGAAACTAAAGGGTGATCCCGCCTTGCGGGACCCCACTCATTAAGCCACCCGCTTTGCGGGGGTTGTCTGACGGAGGGTCAATATGAAACGATTCCTATTCCTGCTTCTCGCTTGCATCCATACGGTTCCCGCATTTGGGGTGTCGACGAAGAAGAATGACCAGACTGGAACCGGCACTTCTACTTGTAGTACGGTGGCCTTTAGTATCATCGTTATGAGCCTGTTGGCAATCTCTGGGGCGGCTTGCTGCTTTGCCAAGCCATCATTCGGAGGCGAACTGTGCAACTTCGCGTCGAATTCGACTCTCACGCCTCCCGGCACGTGCAGTCTTACCGGCAGTGTTCCGGCTGGCGCGACCATGGTGGTTATGGCGGCTGAGGACGGTAACGACTACCATGTCACAAACGTTACCGACTCGCGAGGAAATACGTATTCTCAAGCTGTCTATTATCATAACACAAATTTTCAGCCAACGGAACAGTCAGTCTGGTATGCCTACGTTACGCATCCGCTTAAGCGCCGTGATTACGTGAGGGTCACATGGTCGACAACGATCACGCTGTACAAGTCGTTTGCCGTCAATGTGGCGTACATAACCGGCGTGGCACGGAGGGGTCAGCCAGACAGCGTCGCCGAGAACAATGCGTATAAGTACACCACGGCGGTGACGATTCCCGGGACAACGGTCGCGCCGAACACAATCGTAATCGGGTTTACCGTAGCAAATGATTTTGTGTGGACCATCGGCTCTGGCTGGACGATTTACCGCTCCAATAACATAAATATATACTACGACTTCTTTTACCAAGTCCTATCATCCGCCGGAGCTACTGACCCGGCAGGCACAGGCGCGGCTGCGAATACCTACTCAGGCGTGTGGGCCGCATTTAAGGCTGCAGCGGCTCCGTCTGCGATACCTCCCGAATTGCACTGAACATTCGAAAACTGCTCATCATTTTCGCTCTTTTCCTCGTCTCCTGCGTTCGGTTGACCTCGGCAGATCATTATATCTACGCCTCGGCATCGGGAAGCGGGGCGGCCGCGAACTGCACCTATGCTTATTAGAACACTATCGCAAGTGACTACTTCAAGTAAGGAGTAGAATCGTTCGAAGGGAACTTCATGGCTTGACAGGTGTTGTCAATTATGACAAGATAACTCTATGAGTGGTATGCGCTAACGGACGACAGATGACTCGGAAAACACGGCCTGTTTCATGGATCAAGGCGGCACTGAAGGAATTCGAGACGTTCCCGGAAGGGGCCAGGTCGATCTGCCTGGCGGCGTTGACGATCGCGGCCGAGGGTGGAAAGGCCGATATTGCGAAGCCGATGCATGGCTTGGGGTCGGGCGTGTTCGAGATTGCGCTGCCGTTTAAGGGCGACGCGTTCCGCGTGGTCTACGCGCTGCAGCTCCCCTATGAAATCTGGGTCGTGCATGCGTTTGAGAAGAAATCGACGCAGGGCATCAAGACGCCCAAACGCGAGATCGATCTGATAAAGGACCGTTTGAAGAGATTGGAGGAGATGTTGCGATGAAAGACGAAAAACTGGAAGTGGTGCGGGGAAGCGGCAATGTGTTCCGCGACCTCGGGCATGAAGACGCCGATGCTGAACAGTTCAAGGCCATTCTGGCCGCCGAAATCATCAAGGCACTCGACCGGGAACGCCTGACCCTGCGCGCGGCACACGGCCGAACCGGCATTGCGGCGGCCGACTTCTCACGCATCCGCAATGCGGACCTCGGGCGGTTCACCGTCGATCGCCTCATGTCGATCATCAACCGGCTCGGCTCGCGCGTCGAGGTGAAAGTCCGGGTGCGGCGCGCTGAAACGGTCGCGCACGAAGCGACGACTTAATCACGCGCATATCCGGCGGGTGGCGCAGACCCGCCGCGGCCGAAGGCCGCCGATCTTAATGGTGGGCGGGTCTGCGACCGGTGGGTCACAGCATCGAGTCCATGGTCAGGAGCGAGGCGTCATTTAAGACGTAGAATCTCCCCGCCGCAGCGGGACCACGGCCATTCTGCTGGCTGCTTCACCAACCCGCGCTTGACGGGATTGTTGTGCAATCCCCTTTCATGTCCCGCTTGCGCCGCCTGGGATTGGAGAGGCAGAAGTTGGGAGTCAGAGGGAAAGAGCAGGAGTCAGAAGTCAGGAGTCAGGAGTCAGAATGAAGAGCATCTGGTTCGTACTTTCTGCTCTCTTCTTCGTGCTATCCGCTTTTCGCTTACCGCCTGTATCTTCTTTAGCGATCCCGCCGTGTCGAGGCCGAACGGTTCGACCCCTCCAGAGTCTGTGTGAAAACCCGGCCAGCCGATGTAGAGGCCACCTTTAGGTGGGCATAAGTTGTTGATAGCACAATACCGGGCTGAAGCCCGCCTCTACGAAAACCGTCGCGCTGCAGGGTTTTCACACAGACCCCTTCGGGGTTCAGACGAAAAAGCGGGGTATACTGACCTCGGCCTAGTGAGGGTTTGCTTGGCCAAACGCGCCGAGGAGTGGCAGTGGTGGAGTGTGCGCGATTAGAAGGGAGGCCTGAGCGCAGCCTTTAAGCCGAATCGCACTCTGGCCATCGATCGTTTACTGCTGCCGGCCGATGAACGGGGACGAATTTAAAGGAGAAGCCGCAGAGTCTCTGAAAAACGAGACTCTGGAAAGCGCCGGGATAAACCGGCAGGAAGCAGAGGATGAAAGATCCTCACGAGCGCACGTACGGATCCGTGCGGGGGGTACGGGGCAACCCGTATCCCTACCGCGACCCCCGCTTACGAATTCAAGTTCAAGAGTGGCGAACAAAAGGTGCGCCAAGAAGCCGGAGCGCTACCGGCCGACTTCTGCTTACCCGGTTAACGCGTGCCAGGGGGCCCCGTTTTTTCCTGATCATTCGCGCCAATATATCCCTGCCGCTCGAGTCGTAGGAAGATCTCCTGTGCTGCCTCCTCGGGCGTGAGGTCGGTAGTGTCGATCACTGCGTCGGCGTCATTAGGGGCCTCATACGGATCGGAAATACCCGTGAATTGTTTTACCAGACCCGCACGCGCTTTCGCGTAAAGTCCCTTTCGATCCCTGGCCTCGCAAGTTTCAAGCGGGGTCGATAGGTACACCAGGATGAAACCGCCGTGGGGCTGAACCATCGCCCTTACTTCTTTCCGAGTGGAGTCATAGGGGGCAATGGGAGCGCAGATGGCGATGCCACCATTCTTCGTTATCTCCGAGGCGACAAACCCAATCCGCCGGATGTTAATATCACGGTGCGCGCGTGAGAATCCCAGCTCAGACGACAGGTGCTTGCGGACGATGTCGCCGTCCAGTAGAGTTACCGGTCGTCCGCCCATTTCCAGGAATTTGACACGCAAGACGTTTGCAAGGGTGGACTTCCCGGAACCAGAGAGGCCCGTGAAGAACACCGTGAACCCCTGCCGGTGCCGCGGCGGATAGCTGCGTTGTAATTCGCGCAGGACTTCCGGAAAAGTGAACCAGGAAGGTATCTCCCGCCCTTCGGCGAGACGCCGCCGGAGTTCCGTTCCGGAAATGTTGAGGACACGTGAGCCGGGGGGGGACCTCATCCTCGGGCACATAGGCGTCCTGATCCTCCAGGTAAACCAGCATTTGGAAGGGTACCATGGTTACACCGAGTTCCTTCTGGTGCTTGCGCAGCAATTCCTGCGCATCGTATGGCCCGTAAAACGGCTTGCCGCTCGAATCCGCGCCGGGACCTGCATGGTCACGTCCTACAATAAAATGGCTACAGCCGTGGTTTTTCCGGATAATCGCATGCCAAAGGGCTTCGCGAGGTCCACCCATGCGCATCGCCAGAGGCAGCAAAGAAAGCTTGACGGTATCCTTGGGATACTTGGAGAGAAGCGCTTGGTAACATCTCACTCTGACGTAGTACTCGACGTCGCCCGGTTTCGTCATCCCGACGGAGGGGTGAATGAGGAGGTTCGCTCCTTCCTTTTTTGCGGCCCTCAGGGTCAGCTCCTGGTGAGCGCGGTGCATCGGATTGCGTGTTTGGAAGGCAACTATGCGGCGCCACCCAAGCCTAGTGAATTCCGCCCGGAGTTCTGAGGGGGTCAGGCGCAGGGATCGGAAGTCATAATGGGCAGGAAGCTGGACGCCTTCGAGTCGCCCTCCCACATACCATGGATTGGTCTTTCTCAAGACGTACTCCATGCCGGGATGCTGGGTGTTCGTGGTCAAGTAAACCGCCTCGACTTCCGCCCTCCGGTCCGGTTGCCAGACTTCATCAACATGCAAGGCAGAGAGCATGGTGCCCTCGGGGTCTCTGAGGGCGATGGCGCTGCCTCTGCCCATAGACTTCGCAAATTCTTCCGTTACGTCCAAAACGATAGGGATCGGCCATAACCTCCCATCCGCCAGTCGCATGTTGGAACAAGTACTTTCATAGTCCGCACGCGTCATGAAGCCCCGAAGCGGTGAGAAGCCACCGGTCAAAAGAAGTTCCAGGTCACAGAGTTGCCGCGCAGTCAAATCCCAGGAGGGCCAGGACTTTGATATCGCCTGCAACTCGGCTACGCGCTCCGGTGCGGCAATCAGATTTACTAATTCTCCTCCGTGTGGAGGAACAAGACGTGATTGCATATCCCGTCCTTTGGTGTGAATCTTTTCTCTGCCAAGACAACCCAAACTGACTCACTACAAGTTCGATGGGCTATTTTAAACAATAGTGTTCATTTGCTATGATGCATTGAACTGAGGCGACATGATAGCGGCGATTGTAATGTTCCCTGCCGGAGCTTGGTTTTATGAACGCGCATAAATTGATGGAAACGCCGCTTCGGATCTGGGCGCGGGAGTCCTGGACCGGCGAATTGCTAAGGGCGTGCAGACGCTGCGCGCGCGAGTTCTGGGCCTTGGCTCGATGCGAGGAAGTGACTTTTCCGAATGTGAAGCAGCTAACCGAATCTGTGGCGGCGTTGCGTCCTCGTGCTTCGGACGCGGCTAACGGAGAGAGGGACACGGAGTCGCCAATTTTCTTACTCGCCACGGGTTGGAGAACGGGCTCAACGCTGCTCCAGCGCATGTTGGTCACTGACCCACACCTGCTTCTATGGGGAGAGCCCTTGGGTGAATTGACCCTTGTGACCAGGATTGCCGAGGTTTTGAATCAGTTTTCGACATTCCCTCACAATGAAATAACTTACATTCAAGACGATCTCACCTCATCTCGGATGGCGACGTCCTGGATTGCCACCCTCTGTCCTCCTGCTCACGATCTCCGATTGGCTCTGCGCAGTCTGTTTGATCGATGGCTTGGTGAGCCGGCTCGCCATCGCGGTTTCGCCCGCTGGGGTTTCAAGGAGGTTCGGCTGGGCGCAACGGAAGCAAGCCTGTTGCACTGGCTATACCCGCGGGCCAAGTTCGTGATCCTGTCACGCCATCCTTACGACTGTTACCGATCATTTGCAGATGCACGATGGCAAGTCTACTATCGGCGTCCTGACGTGCGTGTTGACTCGGCCGCTGGGTTCGCCAGACACTGGAACCGGCTGGCGGTAAGTTGGTCCGAGCTGCCGGAGGGATTCCCCTCCATCCACATCAAATATGAGGATCTGATCAACGGCAAGGTCGACTTCCGCGAACTTGAGTCCTGGTTAGGCATTGAGATCAAGGAAAATGTCGCACTCTCGGCCTCCGTTGGCCGCACGGCGGTGCGCAACCGGCTTAGCTGGTATGAACGTTTGATCATCGGGCATGAGGCCGCTGGGGGAATGCATGCCCTGGGCTATTCTAAATAACCTGGGAGATGGAGCAGAGCCCCGTGGCGATGGCTTGCCAAGGGCACAGGGCATCGGCTGCGTTTGACGTTTCCCCTTCGAAGGCTGCGAATAGTCCGATTCTGTCCCGCGGCGCGGTCTCCTCGCTACCGTCTATAGTTTTCCTCCTTATCTCAACAGGCTCGGTTCGCTAAGTCTTTCGGCCTCGCAGTCCGCAGTGACGGACGAGGCTTGCGACTTTGTTGACGTAACCGCAAATGTTGTACGGCTGTCAATACCTGCTGGGCAGGGTCTCGCTTTTCAGAGACTCTGCGGCTTGTGCCCGTGGAACCGGGCGTATGGTTCGGCTTCACGTCCTGCTTGCGCCGCCGGGGATTGCGAAGGCAGAAGTCGGGAGTCAGAGGGAAAGAGCAGGAGTCAGAAGTCAGGAGTCAGGAGTCAGAAGTCAGGAGTCAGGAGTCAGAATGAAGAGCATCTGGTTCGTACTTTCTGCTCTCTTCTTCGTGCTTTCCGCTTTTCGCTTACCGCCTGTATCTTCTTTAGCGATCCCGCCGTGTCGAGGCCGAACGGTTCGACCCCTTCAGAGCCTGTGTGAAAACCCGGCCAGCCGATGTAGAGGCCACCTTTAGGTGGGCATAAGTTGTTGATAGCACAATGCCGGGCTGAAGCCCGCCTCTACGAAAACCGTCGCGCTGCAGGGTTTTC
>Ga0181527_1005639_pt1 | contig 10308 bp, 16 predicted proteins | sample PEATcosm2014_Bin_30_FD_119762 | JGI IMG/M metagenome (GOLD analysis project Ga0181527, IMG submission 119762) | Peatland microbial communities from MTU Mesocosm Facility, Houghton, MI, USA - PEATcosm2014_Bin06_60_metaG | ecosystem: Environmental > Terrestrial > Soil > Wetlands > Peat | place...
AACCTCAGTCCAACGCCGGCCGGGCAGTCGCGCGTCATCGTCCAGCACACTGCCAACGCGCCGGCTGTAGACATCACGGTAGTCCGGGAGTATTACTTCTCGCCGCTTAAGCCCACCACCATTCCGAATGTCCGCAACGGGCAGCAAGCCGCGGCTTTGCTCCCCTCGGAGAGGACATGGAATTTCCCGAGGACGCAGGTTACGCTGACTCCTGCCGGCAAAACGAGCCCCGTGATCGGGCCCTGGTTCTTCCAGCTCGAACCACACAACGTATATCTGATCTACGCAGTCGGCTCGCTCAGTACGGGATCATTCACCCTCATCAGCAAGACCGTTCCAGGCGTGTAGTGAGCTGCGCGCGAGAAGGGCGACAGCTTCTTGGGGGGTGGGCTTCTGAAACCAGAGGCAGCCCCTCCCTGGCTCGACCGCGACCCCGCGAGTGGCAGAGTACGGCGTTAATGGACGTCTCCACGCCGAGCCACCTCAGGGTCAGGTTAGATTTGATAGTCAAACCAAACCACAAAGGAGAATAACAATGAAGGAAAGCTTCAATTCGACTCTTGCCCGCAACCTCGTATTCTGGACGGCCGTTCTGGCGCTTCTGTTAGGCAGCACATGGATGGTATCGGCCAGTGAGAAGCAAGACATCGTTGACACCGCCGTAGCGGCGGGCTCCTTCCAAACGCTCGCCAAGGCGCTTGACGCCGCGGGCTTGGTGGATACGCTAAAGGGCAAAGGCCCCTTCACCGTCTTTGCTCCCACGGACGAGGCATTTGCGAAGCTGCCAGCCGGTGTACTTGAAGATCTGCTCAAGCCGGAGAACAAGGACAAACTGGTAGCAATTCTCACCTACCACGTCGTGCCCGGGGAAGTACTCGCCTCACAGGTAACCAAGCTGAAGTCTGCCAAAACCGTCAACGGGCAGGCGCTCACCATAACCACCGACGGCGGCGCGGTGATGGTGGACAGCGCCAAGGTCGTCAGGACCGATATTCTCTGCAGCAATGGCGTGATTCACGTCATCGACAGCGTGATGCTGCCAAGGTGAAGAGGGAGGAATCTGTGGCTACGGCAGGAGTCATCTCCGACGGAAGAAATGCAGTTACGAGCGAAACACGGCAGTTCCAGGACAAGGCGATTTGCGACTCGAACCAATATCCCCGCCAGTCCTCGACCGCTTCCCAGCCGGAGAGCAGGAGCCGGCTGGAGGCGGTCGTCCGGGAGTTGCTCATTGAGCTTGGCGCGGACATTCACGATCAGCACTTTCGCGGCACACCGGCAAGAGTTGCAAGCCTGTACCGCGAGCTGACCCGTGGCTACCGGATCCGTCCCGAGGAGCTTCTGGTCACCTTCACTTCGAGCCACCATGAACTTGTCGTGGTCTCCGACATCAACTTCTACTCGCTTTGTCCTCACCACCTTTTGATCTATCGCGGGAAGATGCATTTTGGCTATGTTCCCGACGGGAGAATCGTGGGACTCTCAAAGATCCCTCGTCTGATTCAAGGCATGGCTGCGCGATTGATCGTGCAGGAAGACCTGGTTTCCGAAATCGCCGACACATTCATGGCAGTAGTACGCCCTCTGGGGTGTGTTGTAAAGGCTACCGGCCGGCACGACTGCATGGCGGTGCGGGGCGTCAAATGCCACGAGGCTTCCATGACGACCGTGGCATTGCGCGGGGTCTTTCGGGAGAAACCCTCCCTCACGGAGGAATTCCATCAGGTGCTTTCGACGGGGGGGAGGGTTTGAGAGTGGCAACGAGCGAAGATTGAAGTCTGTGCGGACTCAAAAACGTTGCGGAGTAGGGTTAATTCAAGAATCCCACGCAAGGAGGAGCGATGAAAGTTATACTCTTTCTCGCGGCCACCACACTGGCCACCATCACGATTGGATGGGGAGACGTGATGAACATTAAATCTGAGCGACCCACGGCAGCACCGGACGGAACCTTCCCAAAGCTGACCGCCTCGAACTTGGAGAAGCAAACCTTCTCACTTCCCGAAGACTTTGCAGGAGATCGCAACCTGCTCCTCATTGCATTCCAGCGGGAGCAGCAGCAGAATGTGGACACGTGGTTGCGTCAGATAAAGCGCTTCGAGGTCTCCCCCGGCTTCCAGTACTACGAGTTGCCCACCATCGACAGGCTGAACCCCTTCTTCCGCTGGTTCATCAATAGCGGGATGCGCCGTGGTATTCATGACCGCAATGCTCGCGCCCGGACCATTACGCTCTATCTCGACAAGCCTTCCTTCCGGAAGGCGTTGAACATACCGGACGAGAAGCGTATCTACGCGATCCTGGTTGATCGCTCAGGACGCGTTCTGTGGCGCACTGAGGGCGACTTTGACGAAGCCAAGGCCGCCAGTTTGCAAGCAGCGCTGACACCCGGGAAGCAATGACCTGCAAGGCAGTTATGAAGGTTAGAGCTCTCCATCGCGAACAGATGATCCCGGTACTCTTGCCGGAGGTTTTCTCTTTCTTCAGCGAGGCACGCAACCTGGACCCAATCACCCCGCCATGGCTTCACTTCCAGGTTCTGGACCAGACTGACCGCGAACTTAAAGCCGGCACGCTGATCCATTACGAGCTCGCCTGGCATGGCCTACCGGTACGCTGGACGACCCTTATTGAGGAATGGTGTCCTCCCACAAAATTCGTCGATGTTCAGCTGAAGGGTCCTTACCGCCTCTGGCGTCACACCCATAGTTTCGAGGTGTGCGACGGCGGCACGCTGGTCAGGGACACGGTTCAGTACGCTTTTCCGCTTGGGATGCTGGGAGATCTCTTTGCCGGGTGGATGGTGCGACGTGATGTGGAGCGGATTTTCGATTACCGCGCAAAGCAGATTCCCGAGACGATCGAAGGCAGCCGGTTCTCGAAACTCGGAGAGGTTATGGAGTAAATTCCTGTAGATCATTGGCCGGCATGTAGGAAATCGAATATCGACAACCGGGCTTCTCCATGAGCCCCGCATCACAGGTGGCCACATAGTTTGGACGGAAGGAGTGAGTATGAACGTGAACCGTAACGCGCCGGCGTGGGCTGAGGCGGAAACATACATCAATGCGCCCGTCGAATTGGTGTGGCAAGTGCAGTCTGCATTCGAGAGTTGGCGGAGGTGGAACCGGAAGGTGGAAACCGTCCAGTTGGAGGGACCGCTCCAACCCGGAACGACCTTCCGCTGGAAATCGGGCGGAGCCAGCATCATCTCGACTCTGGAGGAAGTTACGCCAGGCGTGCGAATTGGCTGGACCGGGAGAACCTTTGGAATACGCGCCCTCCACGTTTGGGAGTTCAAAAGTCTGGATGGCAGGGACTCACGTTAAGACCGCCGAATCGTTTGAGGGCTGGCTTGCCAGGCTGTTCCCTGGGCTCATGCGGAAGACGCTGCGGCAGGCGCTTGACGGGGCTATTGGAAGTCTGAAAGCTGAGTGCGAAAGAGGTCCGGCCAAAGGTTGATTCTTGAGGTAACGTATTTTGCCTATGGAGAACGTTGATCATGCTGGCGGCGCGCCTCTGATCCTATTGGCCGGCGGGACAGGCTACATTGGTGGCAGGCTGCTGAAGGCCTTGGAGGCGAGTGGCCGGCCGGTCCGTTGCCTTGCCCGCCGCCCTCACTTCCTCGAAGCGCGAGTGGGTCCCGGAACCGAGGTTGTCGCCGGTGACTGCCTGGATCCCAGCACTCTTCGCCCGGCCATGGCCGGTGTGCACACGGCCTATTACCTCGTACATTCGATGGGTTCGCGGCGAGACTTTGAGGAGGACGATAGGCAAGCGGCAAGAAATTTCGCTGACGCCGCCCGCCAAGCGGGTGTTCAAAGAATCATCTATCTGGGCGGTCTCGGCGACCCATCCTCGGAACTTTCCTCTCACCTGAGAAGCCGTCAGGAGGTGGGCGAGATTCTGCGGAGCACCAACGTACCAGTTATAGAATTTCGCGCCTCGATCATCCTCGGTTCCGGCAGTCTCTCATTCGAAATGATCCGAGCGCTGGTCGAACGATTGCCGGTCATGATCTGCCCGCGCTGGGTTTCAACGCCAGCTCAGCCCATTGCCATCGAGGATGTTGTGGCGTATCTGCTCGAAGCGTTGTCACTACCGGCTGGGGAAGGCCGGGTCTTCGAAATTGGCGGTGCCGATCAGGTGTCGTATGCCGATATCATGCGCGAATACGCGCGCCAACGAGGACTTCGCCGCTGGATGATTTCGGTGCCCGTGCTAACTCCACGCCTGTCCAGTCTATGGTTGGGACTTGTGACGCCTGTTTATGCGCGTGTGGGCCGCAAGCTTGTGGATAGTCTTCGCCATGCGACGGTCGTGCGTGACGCGTCGGCCACACGGATATTCAGTATTCGGCCACGCCGATTGTGCGACGCCATGAAAAGGGCATTGCATAACGAAGACCAAGAGTTTGCTCAAACCCGATGGTCGGACGCTCTCTCGTCTGGGGGTTGCCTGCACTCGTGGGGTGGCTTGCGTTTTGGAACGCGAAATGTGGATTCGCGGGTTATCCAGGTCAATGTGCCGACCAGGATGGCTTTCGCTCCGATCAGACGCATTGGAGGGACCACCGGCTGGTACTTTGCGAATTTTCTGTGGCGATTGCGAGGCTTCCTCGACCTGCTTGCTGGCGGGGTGGGGCTCCGGCGAGGCCGGCGCGATCCGGAAACAGTGCACGTGGGTGATACCATCGATTTTTGGCGCGTGGAAGAGTTCGATGCCGACCGGCGCCTTCGACTCGTGGCCGAAATGAAAGTCCCGGGAAGGGCTTGGCTGGAATTTGAAGTCACGGGCGACTCCGCCCACTCCACGATTCGGCAGACTGCTATCTTCGACCCGCTTGGCCTTTTCGGCCTGATCTATTGGTACGGCCTCTACCCGTTCCATCGATGGATTTACGCAGGTATACTGCGCAAGATTGCGGAAGCCAGCCTCTCAGCAGCCAATCGGAACTCTTCCCGCGAAGCCTAAGGTGATGGCGCAAGACCGCTTCGTAGCTGCAAAGCAATACGCATGGAGCGTAATGATGAACCTGGAGGAATTGGCTAAAGACGCGCGAGTGACGGTGCGGCGGGCAGGTCCCCCCAACACCGCAGGGCGGTGCGTCGTCTACTGGATGCAGCGTGCCCAACGAGCCCTGGATAACCCGGCGCTGAATGTGGCCATTGCGGCGGCGAATCTTCTGGGCAAACCGGTTGTTGCCTTCTTCGGCTTGGTTGCTTTCTATCCTAATGCCAACCTGCGCAGTTACACCTTTCTGGTTCAGGGGCTCCGCGATATTCGCGAGGGGCTGCGTCAAAAGAATGTCGGATTCGTGTTGCGCCGGTGGCCTGATCACCGGCTCGAGCGGTTTTGCAATGAGGTTCAACCGTGTCTGGTGGTGGGCGACGAGAATCCCCTGCGCGAACCCGAGCAATGGCGCAAGGTGGCTGCCGAGCGTCTCCATGTGCCGTTCTGGACCGTGGATGCAGACGTCATCGTGCCCTCCACGTTGCTCAAAAAAGAGCAGTATGCCGCACGCACCATCCGCCCGCGGATTCACGCCTTGCTCGATGAGTTTCTCACCTCGCCCGGTAATCCCGAGGCGCGAATACCTTGGCAGCAGTCAAAGCAGTTGGAATCCTTTTCCGTGAATGACGATCTGCTGGGGGGATTCCCCATCGATACCACCGTCCAGCCGGTTTTGAATTTCCAAGGGGGGAGGAGCGCGGCCCTAAATTCTCTCACCCGCTTTGTGCACGAACGATTGGCGGGTTACGCAACCGAGCGTAACCATCCCGACCGGGGCGGCACCAGCCAACTTTCGCCCTATCTCCACTTTGGCCACCTCGGTCCGCATACGGTCGCGTTGGCGGTTAAGGATTCCAGCGCGCCGAGCCCGGACCGTGAAGCATTCCTTGAGCAACTCATCGTCAGGCGCGAACTCGCCATCAACTTCGTGAAATTCAACCCCCAATACGACCGGCTTCAGGGCGTTGAGCCATGGGCGATTCGAACGCTTAAAGAACATCGGAGAGATGAACGCGAGTACGTCTACACGGAGAAACAACTTGAGGATGCCGAGACTCACGACCCCCTGTGGAACGCTGCGCAGCAGCAAATGGTGCTGTCCGGATGGATGCACGGCTATCTAAGGATGTACTGGGCAAAGAAGATTCTGGAATGGACGCGCTCACCGGAAGAGGCTTACGATATCGCCATTAAGTTGAATGATCGGTATGAGCTGGACGGCCGCGATCCCAATGGCTACACAGGGATTGCCTGGGCCATGGGAGGCAAGCATGACCGCCCCTGGGGTCCGGAGCGCCCTGTGTACGGCAAGATCCGTTACATGTCCTACGCGAGCACCTCGCGGAAGTTTGATAGCAAGGGCTACATCGAACGCGTGAAACTGTTGGCGCGGAACGGGGGAGCCGAGTGATGGCAACTCGACAAGCGATTGCCTTGGCATTCTCGGTTGGAATCTGCCTCGGCGCTGCGGGGATAGGTTCCATCCTAACCACCCCTTCGCTTCACCCGTGGTACGCCACACTACGCAAGCCATCCTGGACCCCGCCTAACTGGCTCTTCGGCGCTGTCTGGACGGCTCTTTACCTCGGCATGGCTGTGGCTGCATGGCTGGTCTGGCGCCAGGCAGGATTCTTGCCTGCCAGGCTCCCGCTGACCCTTTTCGTCTTCCAACTCGCGCTCAATGTGGCTTGGTCTGCGATATTCTTCGGCTTGCGTGCCCCGGGCGCCGCCTTCCTTGAGGTGGTGCTTTTGTGGTTGTTCATTCTGTCGACGGCGATCGCCTTTTGGCCTGTCTCCAGGCCGGCCAGTTGCTGTTGGTTCCTTACCTAACCTGGGTCACCTACGCCGCGGCTCTAAACGCCGCCATCTGGAGGATGAATGCATGAGTGAAACCGCGCCTGCTCCGATTCGCATTGGCGTCTCAGCGTGCCTCCTGGGTGAAAAGGTTCGGTTCGACGGCGGCCACAAGCGGGACCCCTACCTGGTCGAGAGCTTCGGCCGTTATGTCGAATGGGTGCCCGTCTGTCCGGAAGTGGAATTGGGCCTGGGCACACCCCGCGAAACCCTGCGGCTTGTCCGCATCAGCAGCGATATTCGCATGATCATGCCCAAAACCGGCGCCGACCATACTGAGGCCATGCGCGCCTATGCGGACCGCCGCGTTCGCGAGCTTGCCAAGGAAGACTTGAGCGGCTACATCCTGAAGAAAGACTCCCCGAGCTGCGGGATGGAACGTGTGCGGGTCTTTGATGCCCACGGAGTACCGGCCAAGTCGGGCCGAGGACTCTTTGCGGAAGCTCTGCTTCAGCGCTTCCCCCTTCTTCCCGTCGAAGAGGAGGGGCGACTTACAGACCCGCGCCTGAGGGAGAACTTTGTCGAACGCGTGTTTGCCTACGCTCGTTTGCAGTCGCTCTTTTCCGCTCACTGGAGGGTTGGAGACCTCGTGGCATTCCACACGGGGCACAAATTGCTTCTTATGGCCCACTCGCCGCACGCCTACGAGAGCCTCGGTCGTCTTGTGGCAGAAGCCAAGTCAGTGCCGCGCGAGCAACTTCGCGACCGCTACGAGTTGGATTTCATGGGCGCGCTGCGGGAGATGGCCACCACCAAGCGGCATACTAACGTGCTTCAACATATGGCTGGCTATTTCAGCAACCAGCTCGATTCAGACTCTCGCCAGGAGTTGCAGGCACTGCTCCAGGACTATCGTGCTGGTCTTGTTCCCCTTATCGTTCCGCTAACGCTGATCCGTCACTACGTCCGCAAATACGATGTTACGTATCTACGCGGGCAAGTGTACCTGGAACCCCACCCCAAAGAACTCATGCTGAGGAACCACGTGTAGCGGAGTTTGCTCCCGACGGAATCGGCCGGTCCATTGAGGGGGATAGGCGGCAACCCTCCGGGCATACGTTATGACTGGCGCCCATGGATCCCAAGCTTCGGCGTACGGGATCCGGAACCATTCTTTCCAGGATGAGTTCACGAATCATCGCTATAAACTTCGGGTGTGTTCCTACGCACGCGGCCCGAATCATATTCATTCCCAGTTCATCAGAAAGTGCATGAGCCTCCGTGTCGAGGTCTCCGCCTTGATGGTAAAGGTTTTTGCGTTCCGATCGAAGCGGGTGAGAGTGCCCTCGGTAGTCTTCAGGCCACCCTCGCCAACATGGTCGATCTCCTCGGCGGTCTCGTCGCTTCCCTTGGCAGTATAGTGCACAACTACTTCACTACCTTCCCGTAATCCGTGGAATGATTCTTTCGCGGCCGCGCCCGCCATCTCAGCGCCGTGGACCGCAGTCCGTCCCACAAAATGAAACGTGTGTTCAGTACCATCTTCCGCCTTCACCACTATGGTCCTGGCCGTACGGTCGATCTTCTCAACCTTGCCCTTGACTGCAGTTATAGCGAAGGCAGTGGAACAAAACAGCAGGAACAGGATACCGAGAATCACCGATTTGCTCGTCCTTTTCCCTCCTTCTATCATTGAAGTCTTAGCCCTGGGCGGTCATTTCGCTTGGGACCGCGACCAGTGGCCCTTCTTGTCCCGCCGATACCACCGGTCCTGGGGATGTTCCCAAACCTGCCCCTTGCGGCCGGCGTACAAGGCATACGATTGTCCCTGCCGTGCGAGCGGGGCGCCGCCCGTCGGGCCGGCACAATCTACATTCTCTCCGTCATTCTTTTTCAGCGTCTGTTAAGTTTTGCTCATTGCACTGGTCAAAATCAGTCACTCGCGGCACAGGACAAAGCGGTTTAATCCTTAAGGAGAGGGTGATTTTGGTCTGGCAGTATGCGCTTGCCGATGGCCAGGCTGAGGCCGAGAAGGATTGGAATTGGCTAGAGCTGTTGGGCTACGGACCCTGGAACTTGGCTTAAGCGGCTATCGACAGAATGCCTTATAGGATTTAACCGTGATTTCCGTGAGCTTAAAGGTATTGGCTCACCGCCGCCGCTGTTCCAGCAAGCAATCGACGGGTGACTTGCCACTGGGATTGCGTGAGCGCGGCTTGGCGCTTATCGAGGAATGTTCCAACCTAACACGCTCAGCAAGTCCCAGTCCGCCTGGTCGCGCGTGTCCTCCGGCACACTTGCGGCATGGCTCAGCACTGTCACGACATGCAGTATCACGATCTCAGGATTGAAATGGCGCGCCAATGTCGCAGCCTGATGAATCGCACCCAGTCAAGCAACCGGGAAATCAACCGGCAAAGAATTTTCTTTAGTGGTTGGTAAATACAGGGCGACTAGAAACGAGTCGCGGCCGAGGGGGCATACCAACTCGTTGGTGCGGGAAATGCCAAGTCGGAGTGATGGCTTTAACCTCTTTTTCGGCGCCTGATGAATGGGATTAATCAGGCGGTCTAAACTGCCTTGATGGATGGGGAGGAAGTTTGTAACAGGGAGGTAGATTCTGATGACAACTAATTCGGAGACAGCCGGCCCTGAAGGAGAAAGACCACCCTCGTTCGGGATTGGAAATTTCCTGTTTACTATCGTCTTGGTACTCATCCTTGTTCTGCTTGCCCAAAGCATGGTGCGCCACCACTTCTGTGGAGGCCGCCGCATCAACCAGCCTACGCCTCAGACCCCAATCCCCATCGGACCACAGCAGCATTGAAAAAGTCTTGGTCGAGGCTCCGAATGATGCTGCTCACCGAAGAGCTAACAACAGGGCTTCCCGCACTTTCTTTGAGGGAGCAGGGATCTTGCGCACTTGATATCGGCGGCACGCCTCTACCGTGTTTTTCAGGCTTTCGAGGTAGGCGATGCAGGGCTCGCAGCCTTTCAGGTGGCGCTCCACCTCACGGCATTTCTTCACCGGAAGTTCGGCGTTCAGGTAGTCTGAGAGCATGGCGAAGATGTGCTTGCAACGCCGGTCAGGCATGGCTTTTGCTCTTCCTTTCATTGAGATGCCGGGCATAACCAGCCAGCGCATTGCGAACGAAGACGCGCGCCCGTTGAAGGCGCTTCTTCGTCGTTTCTTCGGAAATGCCCATCACTTCCGCCACTTCCCGGGTATCTAGTTGTTCCATATCGCGAAGGATCAAGACAAGACGGTAATGCTTGGGGAGGGCCAAGATGGCGTCTTCCAGCCTGCCCCGCAATTCCATCCTTAGGACAGTCTCTTCCGGCGTAACCTGCCATGATTTTATCCCGGTAGGTGATAGGTCGGATTCCTTGGGCATCAAGTCCTCCAGCGAAAGCATCTGCGCAGGGGCAAACTTGCTCTTCCGGCGGCTCATCAAGCACTGGGTTTTGGCCACTTTGTAAAGCCAAACCGACAGCGCCCGC
>Ga0181527_1005641_pt1 | contig 10307 bp, 7 predicted proteins | sample PEATcosm2014_Bin_30_FD_119762 | JGI IMG/M metagenome (GOLD analysis project Ga0181527, IMG submission 119762) | Peatland microbial communities from MTU Mesocosm Facility, Houghton, MI, USA - PEATcosm2014_Bin06_60_metaG | ecosystem: Environmental > Terrestrial > Soil > Wetlands > Peat | place...
CCATGCGGGTACTGGTCCGCGGGGAAGACGAACGAACCGTTGCCCTTCGCATCCAGCGCGACCGTGGCCACCGTCGAATCCGAACCAAAGCCGGCGCCTTGCTTCCAGCATTTCACGGTCACGCTCTTGAAGCCGGCGGCGGCCAGGGTCACGGTGGTGTCGCCTTTCACGTCGGAACAGTAATCCGGCGAGACCACGGACACCTGGTAGGCGGCTAACGTCTCCTCCGCGCTCTTTTCGGAGTCCACGCTGAGGGAATCGAAGTACAGGTCGCCTTCGGCGGGCAACAGCTTGTCCGTTCCGCCGGCCTTTTCCACCGGCTGGCCGACGGTGAGGATGATCGCGGTGATGGGTGGATCGAGCCTGCTGCTGTTGTTGCCTCCACCCCACGTCTCATGGGGCGCGTCGAGGTCGAAGACGACCTCTTTCCAGCCGGTAAAATCAACGATCCCGCCTTGACCCGCACCGGTGGACAGCGACCTGTACTGGTGCGTCTTGCCACCGGCGTCGGTCACCTGCAGCCCATAGGAACACCTCGAGTTGTCCCCCTCAAGCCAGAAGTGCAGCTTGTGAATGGGCGCTTGAATCCTGACTTTGTTGGGGATGCCGAGGTATTGAAAATTCCCAGTGCCAAGGAAGTGGTAGTGCAACTTCAGACACTGCTTCCCATCGTGCGGCTGAGCCGTCGAAAGCTGGACCGAAGTATTCTCCTGGGGGATATTGACGACCCACACCGTGGGCGGCGGATCGGTCTTCTCAAAATCCTGCACCATGACCGGCATGGCTCCCCACGCCGGTCCCGTCCCACACGCCAGCAGGACAAACAAACGCAACGACTGTTTCATTGGTGTGTGTACCTCGTTCTTCTGTGTGCCGTGCGTGGCACTGTTGGCTTTCATTCTTTTGGCAAGGCGGCCAGGAATCGTTCGCTTTCCGCCCTGAGCCGTTCGGCGTCCCAGCGTCCTGGATGAACTATCAAACGGTAACGCAAGGTAAGGCCTTGTCCCGCTCTGATGGTGTGGGGCCCATAGCAGAGCACCGCGGGACTGAAATAGCACATGGTTTGGTCGGCAATCGCATACCACGGCGAAGGGGCGTTGAGGTTCCCGGGCTGATCCAAAATTGCAATGCCTGCCTCACGGCCATCAATTAGCCCGGAATAGTCCATCGCTGATGCTTTGCCACGGTAGCGCCCTTCGGAGAATTGGATTTCACTCTGATCGGTTACTGCCCTGGCCCCCTGAAGACCCCGTGCAAACCGCACCGATAATCCCGCATAGCCGCCCCATGGCTGCCCGTTGGGTTCGTGGGCCAGCGGGGTGCGATCAACCACAACGTCTTGGCCCCCGGCCGTGAACGTGAGTTCCCAATCCTGCCGGTAAGCTCCCTGAGGGTTCGGCGGCGAGATTTCGATCCTCCGCCGCTCGGTGAGCACCAGGGCGCCGCCGGCGGGGCGATAGACCAGTTTGATGGCGATCCTGGCGGAGAAGTCGGGCCGGGTCTCTATGCGGGGCGTTTCCCATTCAGTCCGCCCGGCCAGCAGTCCCGTCTTGGTGTCCTCTTCCCAGTAGTTGACGCCGTTGATGAACTTCCAGGAGAACCATAACCCCAAGTGCCAGGGATGGTCCGGCGGCCGATGCCAAACCAAGTCCGGTCCTTCCAGCAGAGCAACCGGGTGGAAGCAGGGCTTGGTCTCGTTGGCGCCAAAATGGAACTGCCACACCACACGCTCGCCCTGAACCAGCGCAACCGAATCCTGATCGGTTTTCCAGGCGAGAGAACCGGAATCTCCTGCCCGACAAACGCCGACTGCCCCCGCTAAAGCCACGAGTGCCAAGAGCGATGTTCTCATGACTTCAAACCTTTGAGGTCCAGTTCCAGCCGCCGATTCTCCCTGATGACCTCGTCCATCTTGAGCTGCACACTGCGCATCGCGGCCTCCCGACTCAGGATCGTTGTCAATACGCCATCGACGGCGCGCGCGACCGTCGCGTTCTCGAAGCTTCCCCCGGTAATCCGACGGTAGAACTCCGCGATATTCCGAACCGCGCCCGCCTCGTACAAGTTGGTTACGTCGCCCGAATACGCGCTCTCGGGACCCTGGAGCCGAACGTGCCCTTCGTAGGACACCTGGGCGTAACCCGTGGTCCCGTGAATCAGGGCCCCGCACTCGAAGGGGTAGAGGTTGTTGAGGTGCCGTCCGCAATGAGACCACACCGTTCCATGCGCGAAGGTGTAACTGATGGCCAGGACATCGTGGCTGTCGCTGTGGGGGTGATCACGGGCAATCCGCGAGAAACCCGCCGCGCTTACGGGCCGCTGACCCAATGCCCAAAGCACGGCGTCAATGGTGTGAATGCAGGCATTCACGTGATGGCTGCCGCCCAGGACGATGTCATTGCACCAGATCAACTGCTGAAAACGGCTCTCCTCCGTCGCCGTCCGCGGTGGGTCCGGCCAACCGCCGCCAAAATACCGGCTGGTGACGACCGCGGATTTGCCGATTTGGCCCGCGGCAATTTGTCTGGCGATCTCGATGTTGTGGGGATCGGTGGGCAGTTGGTAGTCCACCAGGAGACAACGTTGCTTTTCCGTGGCGCGCCTGGCGGCCGCCAGGATGGCCATAGCGCCGGGGACGTCCACCGCTACCGGCTTGGCCATGTACACGTGTAGCCCCGCCTCCACCGCCGCGTGGGCGTGCTCCGGGAAGAAATACGGAGGCGTCTCCAGCGCCACGGCCTCGACCCCGCTTTCCATCAGCTTTCTGTAGCCGGACAACGTGGAGAACCGCCGGGCCTTGTCCACGCCCAGCTCATCGCCGCATTTATCGGCCACTTCCTGGAAGTAATCCGCCACCGCATGCATCTCGTAGCCGCCATGGCTTCGGAAGAGCTTGGCAATCCAGGAGCCGCGCCCGCCGTTGCCGACCACACCCAACTTGATCTTCCGTTGGAAGTCGGGCGGCTTGGATTCAGGCGCCGAGCTTTGCGCGGCCAGGTTGGATAGAGCCGTCAAAGATGAGCCGGATACTGCGGCAGTCAAAGCCCCACCGAGGAACTGCCGCCGATTCAATGCGCCCCTGAGGTTCAGGGAATACCGATTCGCTTGGGATATTCGGTGCTTCATACGTTTTGTGATTCGTCATAATGCTGGCAAGACAGATAGCTCGGCGCTCCCGCCAATCGGCGGGCCAACTGGCTCTGATGTGCGCACATGGACGGAGTTTTCCGTAATGCAGGCAGCAGCGTCAACGATCAACTCGCAGGTTTCAGGGTGGCCTTGACCATGTTGAATCGGTCGTGGGCGTTGACGCCCTTTTTCCCGCCCTCACCATAAACGCTGAAAACGCTCCAGAGCGTTAGACCGTCGGCGCTCATCCATTTTGGGGGAAACCCGCAAGTCAGGCCTTCGCCCTCGGCACCCATCCTGGCCCAGTTCTCGTGGCCGAAAAGGTGGTCATCGGTCTGTTTTCGTTCGGCTGACGGATTTTTTGTCCTTCCGCGAAAAATGTCCCTTTTCTGCACGATCGGGACTTGCGACGTCATACAGTCGTGGAGTGAACAACAACGTGTCAACCAAGACCACCTCGGAATGGGGGATTAATCATACGCGATGAAGTCGGCACCCGACAGGATACGGCTGCGCATAGGCCAGGCTAGGCTCATCCCGAGGCCAAAATCCGCATAAATGGTGATTTGACCCATGTTCGCCAAACGAAAAGAACGGAATGAAAGCCAAAATCTCGGGAGGGGCGTAGCGGCTTTACCAAACAAACGAAGAATAAGCACATATGAGCACACAGCGGCAATGCCAAGTATTCAGGGCCACGGATAGCAACTGGTACATGGAGCTCGGTTGGGGCGGTGCGGCCAGACTGATTCCGAAGTTCACGTAACCATCAACCACACGACACATGATCTATGAATGCTAATACCAATCTCAACCCATTCCCCGAACCCCAGCGCGAGCTCAAGGTGGACTTGGACAAGTTCGCGGCGGCCCTGGAGAAGCAACGGCGGCAGGCCATCCAGGCCGGAGTCGAAAAGGAGCTGGCCCGGCGCAGGTGCAAAAGTTGCAAGCACTGGGAGCGCTGGGTGCGGGTCAACAACAAGCCGGTTTGCGGGAAGTGCGGGAGCCCGGAATTGAGCGCTGGACCGTCCGCCAACTTTCCGTGCCCAACGGGCGACGGGGTGGCGGTCGAGGACGCCATGTTCACCGGGCCCGACTTCGGTTGCATCCACTTCAAGGAGAGGGTATGAGCGGCACGAAGGAGCCAATCATCGCGGCCCCCGATGCGGAGATGCTTGCATGAAAGCACGTCAGACTTGCCTGGGTTTCGGCGTACGCACCGACATCTCGCGCGGCGACATACCGGCACCCTTCACCCCGGAGTTTGCCGAGGGGATGCGCCGGCCCGGAGTCCGGGGGCCCGTCGCGCCGTGCCCCGAATGCGGGTTCGACTGCGAAATGGAGCGCGAGCGCGGCACGATCCGGTTTTGGTGGTTGCCCGATACCAATGAGAAGTTCGTTGTCGACGTGATGCGGTGCTCCGTGTTTGACCGCAGTGAGGATGCCGTCGCCTTGTTTCCGGGCTGCCGCACTGCGCTGCTGTTGTCCTTGGAACACCCCGATGCGGCTCGCGCGCAAGAGGCGCTCCTGGCCGCGATCACCCGCGAAGCGATGGCGGCGTACAGGGCGAGGCGCTGTACGCCGCCATCGGCGAGATGTCCGGCGGATTCCGCTCACGACGTATCAGAGCAGCATTTTGACATGAAGTCTGCCGGCAAGTGTCGGCGACCGGCACCTGAGCCTCTGCGGATGGATTCGATGGATTCATAAATCAATCAAAGCACTTTTATCAACCGGGTCGCGATTGCGGAGTTTTCCGCCAACAGAGCTTTCAAAGTGAATCGCACCCCGGCATACTCCTTGCCTGATGAAGACCCGATTCTTGCACCTCGCTTTTCTCGAATTCAGTTTTTTCATCACGCCCCTGGCGGGGGCGGCCGAATTCTACGTGGCGCCCGATGGGTCGGATGCGAATCCTGGCACGGCGTCAATGCCTTTCGCTTCGATGCGAGCGGCGCAGAACGCGGTGCGCGGTGCGCGCGCCGCACGGCCTGGGCAAGCCGCGGCCGTGACATTCAGGGCAGGCGCTTACGCGCTCGAGGAGCCGTTGCAGTTCACCCCGGCGGATTCCGGCGCATCGGCGGAGCTGCCGGTGACTTATCGCGCGGCCCCAGGCGCGGAGGTAGTGCTCAGCGGGGGCAGGCAGGTTACCGGGTGGCAACCGGACCCGCAGCGTCCCGGGGTATGGAAGACGCGAGTGGATCAGGGTGGGGCCTCAGGCTGGCGCTTCGAGCAACTTTGGGTGAACGGCCGGCGGGCATTCCGGGCGCGCACCCCGAACTATTGGGAATTCTACCTGCCGCTGGGAATCGCGGAGGACCCGGCGCCCGGGTCCAACGGCCGAGTGAGGCACACCTTTTCTGTGAAGCCCGAGACGCTGGCCACCTTGCGCGGCCTGGATGCCGCCGCGTTGCGGCAGGCCCAGGTGGTGGTGTTCCATAAGTGGGACACGACCCGAGAGTGGGTGGACTCGGTCGATGCGGCCGCAGGGACGTTCGTCACGACGGGAGCGAAAATGCAGTCGTGGAACCCGATGTCGCTCGAGTCGCTGTTTTATTTCGAGAATTACCTGGAGGCGCTGGATGCGCCCGGGGAGTGGTTCCTGGCCCAGGATGGCTGGGTTTATTATTGGCCGCGCCCCGGAGAGGATCTGCTGAAGGCGGAGGTGGTCGCACCCAGGCTCGAGCAGTTCCTGGTGTTTCAGGGCGAACCCGGCAATTCAAACAACTGGGTTCGGCATCTGCGCTTTGAGGGGCTGAAGTTCCGCTACGGCGAATTCCACATTCCGGCGGCAGGCCTGCCGCCCAACCAGGCGGCGATGAACGCCAGGCTGGCGGCCGTGCAGTTGGATGGGGCTGGGGATGTCGTGTTCCGGGATTGCGCGGTCGAGCACATTGGAGTGACCGCTTTCTGGTTTCGGAAGGCGTGCCTGGATTGCCGGGTGGAGAGCACGCGGATGTTCGATCTGGGGGTGGGCGGCGTGCGGATTGGGGAGCCCAATATTGTGCCCGAACCGGAGCGCACGGGGCGCATCACGGTGGATAATTGCATCATTCAAAGCGGCGGGCGGGTGATGCCCCATACCGTGGGGGTCTGGATCGGCCAGAGCGCGGACAACGCAGTCACGCACTGCGATATTGCGGATTTCTTTTACACGGCGGTGTCAGCGGGCTGGCGATGGGGCTATGCCGAGAGCGCGGCCAAGCGCAACCGGATCGAGTATAACCACCTGCATCACCTGGGATACCGGATCCTGAGCGACATGGGCGGCGTCTATACGCTGGGACCCTCGGAAGGCACGCGCGTGTGCGACAATGTGATCCACGATGTGTATTCCACGCGCTACGGCGGCTGGGGCTTGTATCCGGATGAAGGCAGCACGGGAATCCTGTTCGAGAACAACCTCGTCTATCGTGTGCGCGACGGTTGCATCCATCAGCATTATGGAAAGGAAAACGTCTTCCGAAACAACATCCTGGCCTTCAGCGAAGAAGGCCAGATTGCCATCACGAGGGCCGAGCCGCACCTGTCGTTCACGTTCGAGAACAATATCGTGTATTGGGACGAGGGCCGCCTGCTGGGATACGGTGGTTGGCGCGGCGGCGCCAGGGTGATTTTCCGGAACAATCTCTATTGGCGCGCGGGCGGCAAGGCGTTCGACTTCGACGGCAAGACCTGGGAGCAATGGCGCGCGGCCGGCAACGATGAAGGTTCCCTTTGCGCGGACCCGATGTTCGTGAACGCGGAGGCGGGGGATTTCCGGCTCCGCCCCGGTTCGCCTGCGGCCGCCATTGGGTTCAAGCCCTTCGATTTTTCGCAAGCCGGGGTCTATGGCGACGCCGCCTGGAAGCGGCTCGCCCAGGCGGTTTCCTTTCCCAAACCCTACGTGGTGCCGGAACCGGAGCCGATGAGTCTTCGGGATGATTTCGAGACGGGCGCGCGCACGCCGCTGATGAATGTAGCGACGCTCGAGCAGGAAGGGCGCACGGACTTGATCACGCTCACGACAGAGGTGGCCATGAGCGGCAAACGCAGCCTCAAGGTCCAGGCTCGCCCCGACCTCAAGGCGGCCTATAATCCTCATTTTTATTGGGACCCGCACTACGCCAAAGGCCAGGCGCACCTGGGTTATGCGATTCGGCTCGAGCCCGGCGCCCGAGTGCTCTGCGAATGGCGCAGCCAGGGACAGCCGTATCGCACCGGCCCGAGCGCGGAGTTCCGCGAGCGGGCGGTTTATTGCCGCGGCCAAAAGCTGGCCGAAGTTCCGGAGAATGAATGGGTGCGTGTGGAAATGCGATCTCCGCTTGGCCGCGTGGACAGCCGTTGGGACTTGGCGCTGGTAATGGCGGATGGCACACGGCGTGAGTTCAAAGGGCTTCCCTGCGACACGGATTGGAAGGAAGCGCGATGGGTCGGGTTCAGCTCGCTGGCCAGGAACAACTCGGCATTCGAGCTGGACGATGTGGAGATGGAGAATCGGTGAAAGCCGCCACGATAAATTACTCGGGCGTGTTTGCGCCGGGGTGCCCGGGGCTGGAGCTCGGCGATGCTCAGGCCGGTTCATCAAGAAACACGGTTCACTGCCTATGCGACTACTCTGTTTGCTAACCTGGCTCGCACTCTCCGCGCTTCACCATGCCCACGCCGCAGATACTTCCGCATCGAAGCCGAATCTTCTCTACATCCTCGCCGACGACCTCGGCTACGGTGACGTGGGCTGCTACAATCGCGACTCAAAAATCCCCACTCCGAACCTCGACCAGCTCGCCAGCGAAGGCATGCGCTTCACCGATGCCCATGCGCCTGATGCCGTTTGCACGCCCACACGCTACGGATTGCTCACGGGCCGCTATTGTTTCCGCTCCCGGCTGAAGTCCGGCGTGCTCGGGCCGTGGGGCGCGCCGCTCATCGAAGAGGGCCGGCTCACGGTGCCCGCGCTGCTGCGCCAGCACGGCTACGCCACCGCCTGCATCGGCAAGTGGCACCTCGGCTGGCAATGGCCCACCAAAGACGGGCAACCCCCGTCCAGCCACAACGGCTTCGGCAACGTGGATTTCACCAAACCCATCGCCGGCGGCCCGGCGGCCTGCGGCTTCGACGCCTACTTTGGCGTGGACCTGCCGAACTACCCGCCCTACTGCTTCATCGAGAATGATCGCACGCTGGGCGTGCCGTCCGTAGCCGCACCGATGACCAGGGGCGCCTTCAACCGTCCCGGTCCGATGATATCCGGTTGGAACCCGACCAACATCATGCCGGAAATCACTGAGCGCGCCGTCCGCTATATCGAGGACGCCGCGAAATCATCGAGGCCGTTCTTCCTCTACTTCCCGCTGACCGCACCGCATTACCCGATCGTGCCGACTGCGGAATTCAAGGGGCGCAGCCAGGCCGGCGACTACGGTGATTTCGTGGCGCAGGTGGATGCCACCGTCGGCGCCGTGCTGGGCGCGCTGAGGGGCACCGGGCTCGCCGCCAACACGCTGGTCATCTTCACCAGCGACAACGGGCCGGAATGCGTCGAGATCGACCCCGGCGCGTATCAACGCATCCGCGATTTCGGCCATCGCAGCATGGACGGCCTGCGTGGGGTCAAACGCGACACCTGGGAGGGCGGCCATCGCGTGCCGTTCCTGGCGCGCTGGCCGGGCCACATCCCGGCGGGCGCAGTGAGCCAGGAGACCATTTGCCACGTGGATTTCCTGGCCACCTGCGCATCGCTCTTGGGCGCCAAGTTGCCGCCCAAGGCCGGTGAGGACAGCTACAATATCCTGCCCGTATTGCTCGGTCAAAAGCGTGGCGGGCCGGTCCGCGAAGCCACGGTTCTGCACGGCGGGGATGGCAAGTTCGCCATCCGCCAAGGAGACTGGGTGCTCATCGACGCGCCCACCGGGGACGGCAACGGCCAAAGCGGCGAACCGGCGTGGTTCAAGCAAGAGCGCGGCTACACGAGCAACCCCTTTCCCGGCGAACTCTACAACCTCCAGGACGACCTGCCCCAGCGGCGGAACCGCTATGGCGAGAAACCGCTAATCATCGAACGCCTCAAAGCGTTGCTCGAGAAATACAAGGCCGATGGCCGCAGCACGCCTGGCCCGCCGCAGAGGAACGACCCCGCCGTCAACCTCGGGAAAAAAGGTGGCCTCGCCGTCGAAAAATCCGAATGAAATCAGAAAACAATGACCTTGCCTTGCCTGGAAACGCATCCATGCAACCGTTTTCTTCTTGCCTCCTCTGCGCGGCGCTGTTTATCTCGGTTCAGGCTTGGCCCGCGGAGCGCTGGTCGGCTGTCATCTCACCGGATAACTCGCTCGAGTTTAGCTTCGTGAAGGACCAGGCGCCGGTGGGCCGGCTCGGTTTGGGCGGCTGGGGACCGAACTGGCAGTGGGTTGGGCTTTCCCCGCAGCCGGGAACCCCTGGCGAGAGACTCCTCACCGTGGTGCCATTCGTGGTTGACCAGGCCAGGGGAGAGGTCATCGAGATCAGGTTTCAGGCGGCGAGAACAGGGCCTCGGCAGGTGTCGTTCCGCTACCGATTGAGCGCGGCCAAAGATGTTCCGCTCACCTTGCTCATCGCGAGCCTTGGAATAGACAAGGCCTTTGGGCTGGGGCAGTTGCGGCTGAACCATGCCGACGGGCAGAAGAGTGAGCGGCCACTCCCCTTCGGTCGGGGGACGGCGCCGCTGACCTCGAACCTGGTGCTCCATTTTGAGAAGGGAGGCGACCTCGCGATGGCCCTGGACCCGCCCTGCCCCATCGCGTTCGACGGGGATATGCGCATCGTCCTGGCCTCGGAGGTGTTCAAGGCTGGCTCTCGCACCAACACGCTCACGGTCAGTTTTCCTTCCGAAACCGCATTGGTGGCCGGGGCCGGGGAATTGGCTGCGTTTATCCGGACTTTGGCCGGTCAGGATTGGTTTGCCTTTGCGCCCGCGGAGGACGCCGGCCCGAGTGTCATCAGCATGAACGAGTGGCTGGACAAGCCCGCCGGAACTCACGGGGGCGTGCGCATGGCCGGCGATCATTTCGAGTTTGAGGACAAGACCCCGGTGAAGTTCTGGGGTGTGAACCTCTCCTACGGCGGGGCGTGTGCGCCGGAGAAAAAGACCGCCGAATTCACCGCCGCCCGCTTTGCCAAATACGGGGTCAATGGCGTGCGGCTGCACAAGTTCTCTTACC
>Ga0181527_1005643_pt1 | contig 10306 bp, 13 predicted proteins | sample PEATcosm2014_Bin_30_FD_119762 | JGI IMG/M metagenome (GOLD analysis project Ga0181527, IMG submission 119762) | Peatland microbial communities from MTU Mesocosm Facility, Houghton, MI, USA - PEATcosm2014_Bin06_60_metaG | ecosystem: Environmental > Terrestrial > Soil > Wetlands > Peat | place...
CCAACTTGTTCTGTGGAGAACACAATGCTCATGGCCTGCTCGAATGGGTGGCCGTGCAGGACATGGAACTGGCGGTAACCGCATGCACCAAATTGGTCGAGCTTTGGGAACAAAAAGGCCAGCCCCGGTCCCGAGCACGAAGAGTTTGACCAGCGCCTTCGGCTGACCGACGACCACCACCACCTTCTTGCCCCGCGTGACGTGGAGTTTTACCGTCCCGTGCTCGATGCGATGCGGGAGATGTTCGGCCCTGAACGCCTAACCTACGCGAGCAACTGGCCGGTGAGCGAACGGTTTGCTCCGCTGGCTACTGTGCAGGGCATCGTGGGGGAGTATTTCCGCAGCTACGGACGCCGGGCAGAGGAGAAGGTCTTCTGGCAGAGCGCCAGGGCGGCCTACTTGATCCCTTTCGTTCGCACGTCCAGCCCAGGCATGGGCGGTAGGTCGTGGGTCGGTTTGTCCAGGTAGAAATAAGCTGTGGCGCAGTAATCGTCCTGCCGATAGAAATTCACCCAGCCTTCGGGGAAGTTCGGGTCCTTCAGGCTCGGAGCGCCAGGCTCCAGCAATTTGGTGAACTTCCCGTGGAGGTCCACAGAAACCGGGATCACGGGAAGCCCGTGTTTCACAAATTCCCTGATCTTGCCTGCGCCGGTTCCGCCGATAGTCTGAATCGTGACTTTCATGTCCTTTTCAAAAAAGACAGGGTCGGGGACATGGAAACGATAGACTTCGAGAGGGTGTTTGTGCCCAGGATCAAGGAGGGGTAGATACCCGGCCAGGTAACGCCTGATTCGGCGCGGACCGTCTTGAGGACCTCAGCCTAGCGGTCTGGGCCGGCGCTCAGAGCCGCCTCAGCTTCGCGGATAGACTTGAACCCGACGAACAGAAGCCCCCGGCCTGGTCTCAAAATCGGACTTTCGGTTCTACGACAGCAAGACCATTGGGACGCCAGCCGCCTCGTTCTCGACCTTCATGACGCCTCAACCACCAACGGTTTCTTCTGGATGGCGTTGTAGCCGGATTTGAGCAAGGGGCGGGGCATGGGTTGGGCCAGACCATTGGCATCGATGGTGCGGCAGCACAGATCATATTTCCCTGGCCGGAGGTCGGTCAGCAAGGCGGCCCAATGGACGATAGTGTTGCGCAGAGGCCAGGTTCGCGGATTGCCCGTGGCCGGGTCGATCCCGAACGTGTTGGCAGGCAGCCTGCCCTCGGGTAACCGTAGTAGAAGACACGCCGGAGGTTGGCGGTGGGCCGGGTCAGCCAGATGACTTCGCGCAAGGGCACCCCCTCCCACAGGCCCATGCCGAGCGGCGCGTGGGCATTGGTGCAGGACATCACGTGCAGGAACCGGACGGCGTGCTTCTCGGCCAGTTGCATCAAGCCCTCCCAGTTCAAGGCCGTGCCCAGCGCCCTTGACAGCGGATGGTCCAGCTTGGTGTCGCTGTCGGCATCGGGCACCACCTCGAGTTGCCAGGTCTCTCGCGTCAGGCCCACGGCGCGGCGCTTCTCCAACGGCAAGTCGCACGGGGGCGGATTCCCGCGCCCGAAGCTGACGAATTGCTCGTCTGGCGTCAGATAGGCCAGCCGGGCAATCGCCTCGGCCAGTTGCGGCGAATCTGCGTTCGGTTGCGCCCAAAGCTGTCCGGCGCTCAGACCGCTCAGACCGGCGACCCCGAGGCTGAGTCCGAGAAAGCGGCGGCGGGTCAGGTCGGGTTGTGCTCCTGGAAAACGTTGGGATGAGTTCACAATTCAATCTGCCCCATGGCAACGCAAAGGCCGGGCCGTGTAAAGGAAAACCGACTCCCACCCAGGGGCGTCTTGTTCGTAGAAGGTCATGCGCTCGATCAGGCCGAAGAGGCTATCGGGTGGTCCAGATGGTGGTTGGGTGCGCACCGGCCACGATTTTGGTTCGGGGGTCTGTTGTTGGCGAGGGCAACAGGTTCCAGCTGTCCTGCGGCCATGAGCATGGTCGCCGATCTTCTCCAGGACCAGGTCACTGCCCGCCAGCGTCCGCTCCAGCGCCGCGTTTGCGACTTCCTCTTTGGCCAGGGGCAACTGGACCACATTCGTCCTTTTGATATACTTGCCCCTCGAATGTGCCAAACAAGCAACGACAGCACCGGAACTTGATGGAGGGCTATGGGCGAAACACTGTTCACTCGACTGGCTTCATATAGCCAAAATCCGGCGAAGAAGAGCCTGGAGAATTTCACTACAGAGGTTCTCGCCTACCTCATCAATGAAGACCCGACATTTCGAAGGACCTTCATCCGCCACATTATCCCGGACGGGCGAATGCGGCGGCGCTTCAAGTTCGCCTCCGCCCTTTCGCAGCAGCGCTTTGGGAAAAGCATTGTGGACTTGGTCCTGTCGTCGGGCAGCACCAGCATTCTCGTCGAGGTAAAGATAGCAGCCCAAGAAACCGAGACGAAAATATACGGCAAGGGCTGGGTGCCGCAGGTCCAAAAATATCTTGATTTGAGGGAGGGCCATGTCGCCTATTTGACTACCAGGGCCGTCAGTAAGCCCGATGTTGACCCGAAGAGGAAGAAATTCCTTGGCCATTTCTTTTTTGAAGACCTTTACGACCACCTTGCTGAAGTAAAACTCACGCCTCTTGGAGAACTTTTTCGCCAATTCATGGAGGAAAACGAGATGAAATCGTCCGAACCGTTTACGCCACAGGAAATAAAAAGTGCCAGACAAGCCTTCACCTTCGCCAAGAAATGTGAAGTCTTCCTTAATGAGATCAAGTCAGAACTGGAACCGGAGTTTCGACGAACATTCCAAACGCGAACGCGGTTCACAAAGGGGAATTTCAACCCGACTTCCGGTTGCGCATACATCTATACCGGTAGCCTAAAACGCTGGCGCGTTAAATGGGTGACTATATATGTCGAGCCAGCCAACGGCAGTCTTGTTTACGGCGTCTTCGTGCAAGTCCTGCGCACGGATGTCAAGAGGCTCAAGGAGCACCTGAAGTGGGAAGAGGAAGGCAGTGGTTTATTCTCTCCTCATCATGTAAAGCCTGGCTCGAAAGGCCGACAATGTGTTGAACCCATACGCCGCGATTTGGAAAAGCTCAAACGTGCGCTGAAGAATTATCGTTGACACAGGTGACACGGCAAGGCCGTTTTCGCTGTTGTGGTTCGTGACGCGCTCGATCAACCAGGAGATGCTCGCAGGCGGTCGAGTCGATGGCGGTTCCGTGCGCTACGGCACCGAATGTGATTGCATCCTCTCAGGCTGGCAGGAGCGCCTGCCGTGACCTGGCAGTTCCCCGAGAATCGGGTTTGTGCCGCCCAACCAGCCAACACCACTGGACGGGCTCTTGGCCCTCGCCCTGGGCTACGCGGAGTTTGCGATGCGCAGCATCGGCCACGTCCCGCCCGCGCTACTGGCCGACTCGCCCAGCGGCTTCATCCAGTTCGTCCCGGCCAGTCTCAAGGAGGAGCGGGCCGAGCACAATTTTGCCAACGCTGCCCGGCTGACCTGCATCGGCTACGAGGTCACCGCTGCGGTCCTCGTGCTCGAAGCCTGGATAAAGGTAGCCGGGCCGGGCGAAAGGCTCGACCTGACCGAACCGCCGTCCGAAGCCTTCGACCGGCGCGAGGTCGTGGTGTTGACGGGCGAGACGGCCAAGCAGAGCGTCCAAAGGCTGCTGCCGATTATCCGCACCGACGCCGGTGGGTTCTTTGGCCTCGGCGAGCACGAAGGCCCTCATCTCGACAAATTCGAGGGCTGGTTCGCGCACCTGATTCCACCCAAGCGGCCCAATGCCGAGAACAGGGAGATGGCCCGTGCGCTGCTGGCGGCGATGGGCCGTCCCCGCTTGCCCAGCGTGGCCAGCTTCGCCGGGTCGATCAGGCTGGCGCTGTGCTGCGCGTAGTCGGCCTGCGCGGCAACGGCCTGTGCGGCCAGCAGCAGCCAGCACAGCAACATCGAAAGCAAGTGCGTCAGTTCAGAAGCGTCACCAGCGCCTCGTTCCAGTCAACCTGCACAAAAAAGATCGGGCACAAACATTTCGGGCTCAGGCTGCTTATCCAATTCTTCCAAATAGGCACATGCCGTGGATTGGTATTCCTCTAAAATGCGTGGTGCTTCCGCTAGAACCTCACCATGCAGCAATTCTTTGTAAAAGAGATTCGGGGGACAAAAGACATTGGCTTCGCAAATCATGGCTTTTGCTCTGTCTAGACTCAGCGTGGCCGTGGAGTTTTTCAGCCGTCTGCGTATTCGTGTCGCATCTGTGTATGCGTGCGCTTGAATTTCATAGCGACTACTCGCTTGGCAGTAGTGAAAGCTTTTACCGGCGTTCACAATTGCTTGCTCTTTATGATACGTAGCGAAGATTTCAGGTTGCTGATCGCGCTGGGCTTGGTGAATCAGTTCGTGCAACAAGGTATCCACCAGAGTTGACCAGCAGTTTTTTAACTGGGTATCGCTTCCTTCGTGAACAGTCTTGAGAGTGTCCCAAATAAGCTTCGGATTAAGAACAATATCTCCCGTGTTCGGATCGGTAGCGCCAGTGCAGTGCGGAAACAGTGCCCCACAAACAAACTTGATACGATTTAGCTCTGCATTGAGTTCATGCAAAATGGGATCAACCGAAGATGCTGGCTGCTGCTCGAATCTACTCCATTGATCCCTGATGTCTTGCCTATGCCGCTCAATGCACCGCCATATCGTCTTCAACACCTCATTGGCCTTTTCGTAGTTAGGACGAACAAGCATTATGCACCACTCTAATCGTCAACTAGGATTAGTCAATCAAGTCCTTCCGATCAGCTCCACTTCCGAAGTCCAACTCGGACGAATGAAGCAGCAGGGCCTGGGGGTTCTCGGTGTCGCTGCCGAGGCAGACCAGGGGTGCAGGTCGCTGAGGCGGAGGCGGCGGCATCCCAGAGCCGTGCTGGTTTGCGCCGGCCCAGCCCAGTTGACACAAAATATCACGGATGCTGAATTACGAGCCATGCTCCAAATGGCGATTTCATCCGGCTTAACCCGGTCGATGAAGCAGAAATCGGACTCCTCTCGGGTGGCGCCTCCGTCATCAGGCCATCGTTGGTGGGGTAGGCGGTCGTGATAATCCGGCTGTGCGCCGCCTGGCGGAAGACGGGAGCAAACTGGCGGACGGCGGCAACGCCCGGAGCAGGCTGTTCATCAGGAGCACGTCCACCATCGAGGTTTGCTCCACGACCAGGAGGTCGCGTTCCAGCGGCGTCGCCTCGTTGCGATTGGGCCCGCCCGAAGCCGGGTTGACTTCCAGGAGCCGGTGGATGGTCTTGGCCTCGACGCTGGTCGTCTCCGACAGGCGCTTGGCGGCGCGGCCCGCGGGGGCGCAGAGCAGGCACCGCACTTTCTTGGCCTGGAGGATGAGCAGGATGGCGTTCACCAGAGTCGTCTTGCCCACGCCAGGACCGCCCGTGATGATGAGAGCGCGGCTGGCCAGGGCCTGGCGGAGCGCGGCCTGCTGGCTTGGCGCAAGCTCCTTGCCAGTCTTGGCCTGGCACCAGACGACAGCCTGGCCACATCGACGGCCGGAAAATTCGGCGGCGCGGCAGCCAGAAACGTAACGCGGGCAGCGATGCCCTCCTCGGCCCGCTTCAGGCTGGGCAGGAATATGAGATCCTGGTCGCCAATCTCCTCCTGGACCAAGTCGGCGCTCGCCGGGGTCTTCGCCAGCGCCGCCTTTACGACTTCTTTCCTCACCAGGAGCAGCTTGCCCGCCTCCTCCTTCAGCAGCTCTACCGGCAGGGCGGAGCGCCCTTGGCCGGTCGCCTCCAGGAGGACATGGCTTAAGGCGCAGTGCTGGCCAGCATCTCGGCCTTGAACTGGAGGCGAACTCACGGTCCTGGACCCAGCGGCCGTCCGCGGTTACCCATTCGCCGGGGCTGACGGAGGCCAGGGAGCCGACCACGGTGACCAGGTCGCGGTGCCCCTTGGCGTTCACTTGCAACACAGCGAAGCGGCTCTCGGCGTTGTGGAACGTGACGCGCTCGATCAGCCCCGAGAGGCTCTCGGGCGGTCGAGTCGATGGTTGCTGGGTGCCCGCTGGCCCAGAGTCTGGTCAAGTCGCCTGGCAACCGCAAGCTGACCCGCCCTGCGTCTTCTTTTCAGGCGCAAGGCCGCTCGGCGTAAGCCTCGGCGCACCGGCGCAAAAGGCGCAAGACTCAATTCTGGCCAAAGGGGGGCGATGCGCCCATAATGGCCATAGAAGCCAAACGCGCTTGAGCTATGAAAATCGATTTCAAAGGCCGGATCGGGAATGTGACGCTGCCTGCGTCGAGGCCGTTACTCCCGGTGTTCGAGGCGGTGATAAACGGCATCGACGCGGTTGAAGACGCTGGGGTGTCGCCCGGCCAAGTGACGGTATCCGTCCAGCGGAAGCAGTCCCAACAGGTAATGACCCTGGATGGAAAGAAGCCATCGCGGCCCATCCAGAACTTCGTAATTCGGGATAACGGGATCGGCTTTACCCAGCAGCATTTCGATTCGTTCGAGACCTCTGACAGCACGCTGAAGAGCGACCGTGGGGCCAAGGGAATCGGGCGGTTCCTATGGCTGAAAGCCTTCTGTGAGGTAAGGGTCGAAAGCGTTTTTATGGACAATGGCAAATACTTCGAGCGCACCTTCGGCTTCAACCTCGCCAGGAATGGGGTAGCCGATCCACAGATTGCCGAGACCACCAAGAGGGAGACAGGCTCGGCAGTCACGCTGCTCGATTTCGTGTCGCAGTTTGAAGAACGCGCACCAAGAAGAGCGCAGACCATCGCCGACAAGATGATCGAGCATTGCCTCGTTTACTTCTTGGACGAGAAGTGCCCACACATCTTGCTGCTGGATGATGATGAAGACGAACGACTCGACCTGAACCAGATCTTCTCCGAGACCATCAGGCCCCATGTCAAAAAGGAACCCTTCGAGGTTGAAGACCTCTGCTTTACTCTCACGCACCTGAAAATCTATACGGGCGACGCGCTCCACCACACCCTCCACCTCTGCGCCAACAACAGAGATGTGGTGGGCATCAATCTTTACACGCGGTTCCCCTTCATGCGGCAGAAGCTCAAGGACAAGGACGGAAACCCGTTCGTTTACATTGCCTATCTCTCAGGCACATTCCTCGACGAGAGAGTCAATCCCGAAAGGACGGGCTTCAGCTTCGTGCCGGATGGCGAGATGGTGCCGAAAGGAGAGTTGACCGAGGCGGCGTTGGTTGGGGGCGCTCTTGAACACGTCAGGCACGAATTGTCGGCCTACCTTGACGCGGTGATGGATGAAGCCAAGGAAAAGGTGGCGACCTTGATTGAAACCAAATATCCCGAATACCGCCCTCTGCTCGACAGAATCGTGGACCACGTTGATGAAATTCCCGTCGATGATGGGGAGGAGGCGATCGTTCTGAAACTGAACGAGATTCAACTCAAGGAGGATTTTAAGGCCAGAGAGGAAGGGCAGAAGCTCATTGCCTCCGCGCCGGACAGTGTCACCGAAGACCCGGCTTACGAAGCGGAAGTGAACGAGTATCTCCAAAAAGTGACCGAAAGCAGCAAGACCCGACTCGCCCAGTATGTGATCCATAGGAAGGCGATCCTTGGACTTCTGAGAAAACGGCTGGAGATCGGCGACAAAGGCAAATACCGCAAGGAAGAGGAAATCCACAAGGTCGTCTTCCCGATGCGCAAAACCTCCAACGAAGTCAGTTGGGAGGATCAGAATTTGTGGATCATCGACGAGAAGCTCGTATATCACATGTTCCTGGCTTCGGACAAGCCACTGTCTCGTGTTGGGCCTCTGGAAGTGGACAGCGACCAGCGCCCGGACCTGCTGCTGCTGAACCGTCCAGGAGCCTTTGCCGAGGCGGAGCACTACCCTTTGGGATCGGTCGTCATAATCGAGTTTAAGCGGCCTGAGAGGACGGACTTTGAACGAAGCCCCATTGACCAGGTTTACGGTTACATCAGGGACATCCTCGACGGTAAGGCGAAGACGAAGCCTGGCCGCACAGTGCTCGTCAATCCGACGACCCCCTTTTTCGGCTACATCATCTGCGATTTAACCCCCGCTATGCGCGATTTCGCCGAGAAGGCCGGGTTGACGGCCACGCCGGACGGCCTCGGTTACTTTGGGTTCAACAAGAACTTCAACGCCTACGTCGAACTGATCTCTCTGGAAAAGCTGGTTCAGGACTCTGAAAAAAGAAACCACGTCCTGTTTCAGCAGTTGAGGTTGATACCAAGCTGAGCCTGGCCGAGCTAGGAGCGCGTAGACGCGGTAAGCGGACCACGGGCGTTCTCCCGGCGCAGCCAGCCCGCAGGCCCCCTCAATGCGTGATGCCACACGCGCGGCACTTAGCGTTGTTGGTCATCATGCTCGGACAGCTCGCGCCCCGTGGTCACCGTGGGCGACGCCGCCGCCGCCAGGAACGCCCGTTTACAGTGCCTGGTCGGCGCTCGAAGCCGCCGCAATGGCCTCGACGAGGAGATTGGACCAGGACCTTGACGAGCGCCCCGACGGCCCCGCCGTCCTCGGCGGCACCTTGACCGCCCCTTCAAGCGGCGGCACACTAGGTCCGGATTATGAACTTAACAGAGGAAGAGAAAAGGCTCTTTGCGGCAGAACTTGCAGGCAACGGAGCTGACGTGATCTCACGCTGGAAAGGCAAAGCCTTGCGCTCGGATACTCTGGCGCTCGAAAACGAAATGTATGGTGAAATCCAGCGGATATTGGCCCGGACGACTCCTCGCCCCAGTGTGGGATTCAAAATACCACCGGTAATCATCAAACCCGAACAAGACCAGATAGTGGCAGCAGCTAAAGACCTTTATCCTTACAGCCAATATTTCTGACAGACGGTCAATTTGCGGTGTCTACACACTCCCGAACGCGCGTGATCTGGTGCCGGGCCAGGCACTCGAAGTATTCCGGCTTGAGCCGGTTCCGGTTCCGCATCTCCACCCCATAGGGGCAGGCCTCGGGAAGGTGGCCCAAGAACCGGTCGAGGTCGGCGATGAAGTCGCGGCCATGCTCGTAGTCGGTGGGCCAGAACCGCGAACACTCGAACATGAGCAGGCCGATGGACGGGCGAACGGCTTCGCGCGGTTTCAGGAACGCCTTCGCAAACAAATCCGCGTTCAGGAGATTCTCGTTGGGCTTCCCGGCCTGCTGGCCGAACCGGTCCAGGTTCAGGTATTTCTTGATCGTGGTGGCGTCGGTGACCTTGAGTGCGAACAGAAAGCCGTCCGGCGTCTGGCTGACCATGCCCTCCAAATACTGCTGGCTCGGAAAGGTGTAGCAGGCGGCATCGACGCAGACGGTCTTGAAGACCTCAGCGTATTCCGCCAGGCAGTCCCGCTTGAACCGGGTTTCGGCGAACTTGCCCCGGTACTCGTAGCGGGCGCGGTCGTAAGTCGTCCCGCACCAGCCGGGGTATTTCCAGGAGGACGTGCCGACGTAAACGCCCTGCACCGCCAGGGAGGCAGCCCGCCGGGCCAGGTCCTGCCGGGTGAGCGTCACTTAGTTTTGAAATTCCTGAGCGCCGTCTCGATGGTCTTCACGTCTTCCCCCGACATGCTGGGCGCTGCCTTTTTCATCATCTTGACGAACCAATCAATTTCCCCCGGCTCGCCAGGATAGCCGATGTTCTGCCCGTCGTGCTTGGAGTTTACGATCAAGCCACCCTTCGCGTCCAGGAACGCGGAGTATGGCAGACCCGCAGGCCCGCCAAAGTCCTTGAGCAAGGCGTCGGCTCCCGGATTCTCCAAGGCTTTGTTCTTGTCGTTTTCCTGGACCACGAGCTTGACCGGGATGAAATACTTTTCAAAGACGGGCTTGATGTCGGGCCGGTCCAGGAACGCATCCAAGCGTTTGCACCAGCCGCACCAGGAAGCGCCGAAATGCAGGAAAATGGCCTTCTGCTCAGCGGACGCCTTTGCCTTCGCCGGAGAAAGAACCTGGTCTGCGGTCGGCGCTTCAGCCGACACCATGAATGGGGCGAGATAGAACGCTGCGAGAACGGGTGCGATGAATTTCATGGTTTGCGTTGTAGCCCCGCAGCGGCCGCTGGTCAAGTGGTCTTAGCCCGGGGCTTCAATCAAAGCAGGCCGGGCGTCGAGACACGGCACATTCTGGCGACAAAGGTCCCGACAAAGGCCGCGACAAAGACGATGTTGCGCCCGGCCCCCTACCGCTGGTAAGCCGGCAGGACGTGGCGTTGGACGGCCAGGGCCATGACGGCCATGCTGGTAGTGTAGGTCGGACCGGCGCCTTTGGCTTCGTCATCTACCGAGGTGTCGAAGGA
>Ga0181527_1005644_pt1 | contig 10305 bp, 8 predicted proteins | sample PEATcosm2014_Bin_30_FD_119762 | JGI IMG/M metagenome (GOLD analysis project Ga0181527, IMG submission 119762) | Peatland microbial communities from MTU Mesocosm Facility, Houghton, MI, USA - PEATcosm2014_Bin06_60_metaG | ecosystem: Environmental > Terrestrial > Soil > Wetlands > Peat | place...
AACCACCCCAAAAGTTGCACTTGTTATTTGAATTCAGGCCTTGAAATATCTCAATACATATATTCATACAGACGTCCAAAAAAACGTGTATCTACAGAAAGAATATGCGTTAGATTTTCATGATAGGTTACCCCGTGGGAAATAGATGAAATTGATGTGATGTTCTTATTATTGAACCGAAAAGCGCTATTTTTGTCAAGCGTATAGGATCTTCTCGCATACCCATACCCCTTCTTTAATTTCACAAATAGAAACATCAAATGTTTAAGGATCCACTATTGCGCAATAAATTAATAACCTGTATAATAACAGATAATCCATTTTATCAATTATTATTCCAAGGACATCACGTGAAGAAACTCCTTCTATCACTGCTTATCATCTCTTTGTGCGCAGCTTCAACAGCATCTGCTAAACCCGAAAGCTGGTATGCAAAACTAGCGGCAATACCACTCCAAGTAACTCACAAGAATGCATATATACTCACCGGGATCATTACAACCCCCATTGCTGCTTACGCTGGACTTTATTTGAACATGATATACTGCAATCTTGATAGGGTTCAATGCGATAGCGAATTACCACAGGAAGTAGCAAACATGATACTACACAATCCCCCTCTGGTTCCCGCTCTTTTGCTCGCTGCAGCATGGGCAGGTATTACTTTCACGGCTGGCTCATTAACAAAATCTACTTCAAAAGCTTTCATGAACGCTTTTGACATACCAGAAATTAAATAATTAAGAAATACACTTTCTATCAAAATACAAAGAGCCTGAACAGTGAACTCTCACCTTCAGGCTCTTTTTGTTAATGAATTTATTGTTCACTTTTTTCTGTTATATATGCCTTTAAGCAATGTCCCGTTGCCGAGTCTTTATTTGCAATGATTTCTTGAGGCGTCCCTACTGCAACAATGTGGCCACCTGCAACCCCGCCTCCTGGGCCAAAATCAATAATCGTATCCGCATTACCAATAACATCTAAATTATGCTCAATTGCTACCACGGTATTTCCTTTGGCTACCAGTTTTTTAAAGATATCAAGTAACCTTTCCACTTCCTGTGGATGCAAGCCTGTCGTCGGCTCGTCCAATAAGTATAACGTGTTTCCCGTTTCAGATTTTGCCAACTCTGTCGCCAATTTAATGCGCTGCGCTTCCCCTCCTGATAATGTCGAAGTAGATTGCCCTAACGACAAATATTCCAAACCCACCTGTCTCATTAAATCTAAGAGCGCAAATATCTTTTTTTCTTGCCTAAAAATGGAAATCGCATCGCTTACGGTCATACCTAAAATATTCGCAATATTACATCCTTGAAATTTCACTGATAAGAGTTCATCGGTGAATCGCATCCCATTGCAGACAGGGCATTCTGTTTCAATATCAGGCATGAATGTCATATCGACATCAACGACTCCTGCCCCATTACAGTTCTCACAGCGTTCATCGGATGTATTGAACGAAAATGCTTCTGCACCGAAGCCTCTAGCTTTCGCTTCTGGCAAAGAGGCAAGTAAATCTCGAATTAAATCAAAAAGTTTTGTGTAGGTTGCTACATTGGAACGTGTTGATTTTGAGTTTCCTATCGTGGCTTGATCAACGGTTACCACGCGGTTAAAGCAATCTAATCCCTCAACCGACGCATAGCTCCCCGGAATTTCACGTGCATGATTGAAATGCTTTCTTACCACTTTATCCAAAATATCAAATAAGAACGTTGATTTTCCTGAACCCGATACGCCGGTCATCACAACAAGTTGTTTTATAGGAATACTCACGTCAATATTTCGAAGGTTATGTTCGCGAGCACCACGTATAGTGAGCGTTTTACTTTCAGAAGGTAGGCGATTCGGTCTGATAGCCGCTTTTGTAGCCAAATATCTGCCAGTACTAGATTCCCCGCAAGCAATAATATCCGAGGGCGTACCTGAAACTACGATCCTCCCGCCCTTGCTCCCTCCACCAGGCCCTACATCGAGTACGTAATCAGCATGCTTAACAATATCCATGTCATGTTCAATGATTAAAACAGTGTTGCCGGCTTCTTGTATCATTCTCATTGTTTTTAATAATTTTGCATTATCATGAGGATGGAGACCGGTAGTTGGTTCATCAAGAACATATAAAACTCCGGTAAGCCCACTCCCAAGCAAACCAGCTAATCTCACTCTTTGAGATTCTCCTGCAGAGAGCGAAGGAAGTGTGCGATCTAAGGTTAAATACTCTAATCCAACATCAATTAAGTTAGACGTTCGATCTTTCAATGCGCCTGAAAGGGCTTCAACAACCTGCAATTCATCCTGCAAAACATGCTGGCTCAAATCTTCTACCCATTGAAGCAAGTCACGCAGATTGAGTCCGCCAACATCAATAATAGTTTTTCCACCAACCGTTACTTCCCTTGCCAGCCTTGCAAAACGTGTATTATTACACTCGGTACACGATGTATGCATAATATATTTCTTTACATCATTTGAAGCCTTTTCAGGATTCTTCTTATAGAGGTTGAGCAAGCTCGGAATTATACCTTCAAAATTTCCTTCGCTTACTTTTTTAGGTGTGTGGATATTCTTATGTGTCTTTATAAAATCTGGAAAAGTAATCCCATACAGTAAAAAATTTCGCTGTTCTTTTGTGTAATTCTGTATTGGAATAGTTGGATCAAAGGGAAAATTATAATGCCGACTTGCAGCAAGCAGAACGCTCTCGTAATGCTTTGCAATCGCTTCACCCCAAAAATCTACTCCACCATTTCTCATTGTTTTTTCTTCATGCAAAAGACGCGATAAATCGACGCTGATAATTTCACCAACTCCTTTACAAGCCTCGCATGCTCCCGCGATCGCATTGAATGAAAAATGATTCATTTTCAATTTTTCTAGTTGCTGGCCACAATGCGGACAATCGAAGTAACTTTTTTTTATTTTCTTTGAAGAACTTGCTGCATCTTCTTCTATCTCAATGGTTGTTAATTTATTTTTGTCTTGTAGGGGTTGCTTGACGATTCTTTCACAACCTGTACACGGCTGATGCCCCATAACCGCAAACATATTTCTTAAAATGGTAAGAATGCCTGATCTTGTACCAACCGTTGAGCGAGGATTAAAATCTGTTACTCGCTGCATAACGCCAATTGAAGGAGACAGCCCCATAATACTATCTACTTTTGCTTTCTCTATATGATCCGTAACCATGCCAAGTGATTCCAAATATTGCCGTATGCATTCTTTTTGCAAGATGCCCGTTGCAATAGATGATTTACCTGACCCTGAGGGTCCCGTTAATGCAACTAACTTGCCTTTGGGGATTTCGAAACAGATATTGTTTAAATTACGCTCCTTTGCACCATGAACAATGATTTTAGTGAGATCATGAATAACAGACAGACCACATTTTAAAGGACAAGCAAAATTTTTAATCATAGGAATCCCCCCCACCTATTTTAATTTTTCTCTTTTAACTTTACGGATCTTAATGTTTCTATAGCTTTATCACACCATTCCAGAGAGGCTTCCGCTTGTCTAATGCCATGATCCAATGTAATTAACCCATATGAATATTCTAAGGAGTCGGCATTGGATAATGTATGTTCGATTTCTCGAAATGAAGTTAATTTTTTTTGGAGATCTTTTTTATAGTTCTTGAGATGCTCTATGCTAACTTCGACTGAAACCTGATTGCCGAAAAAGAGCTTTAACAAAAGTTCGTTTCTTAACTGCATATTTTCAGGCGGAGCTATTAACCAATCTTCAAGAGTCTTCTTGCCCGCAGGAGTTAGGCTGTACACGTAACGTTTACGATCGTTTCTGGTGGGTGTATCTATTTTTACAATTAATTTTTGTTTCTCTAGATCTTCTAATACCGGGTAAATTGAACTAAATGTTTCTTTCCAAAAGTACTGGGTGCTCGACTCCATATGCTTCTTTAGATCATACCCAGAGCTTTTTTTTAAAATTGCTAACATTCCCAAGATCGCAAATTGGCTTTTTCCACTTTTTGCCATTATTCTTCCCTATAAAATCATATATCATATTGATATATCATATATCATCTTGATATATTATGCAAGGGCCCAAAAGCTTGCGGTTTATGTTGATAGCAAAAGAGCTAACTTATGGTCTTTCTCTTCCAACGAGACTTCACTATTCAAGCACCGCCTCCCCTAATCGGATTTAATCCGTTAGAATCGTAATTTTTCTACGCCGTCGGCGCAGTGTCATCCACAAGCCGAATCTCAATGCGTTCAATTCCCTTTCCAGGACGATCTCTTTTGAGCGTCACAAACCCAACTTCACTGGTGGTATTCACATGCGTGCCGCCGCAGGGTACTTGCGCAAATCCTTCAATCTTCCAATAACGGCGTTGGTTCTCAATGTCAGAATAACCTTTTTCGATGGAAAGATTGTTGCGAATGATTTCATTGTATTGTGTCAAAATAGCATCAAAGAGCGTTGACGCATTGACGTCTGATTTAAAATCGATACGCGATTTAGTTTCCGCAATATGCGCACCAACTTTTTCCCAGTGATAATTCTGCGTCACGATTTCAAGAATGAGTTCTGCGGCGAAATGTAAGCGCATAAGCCGATTTCTACGTGGCCAATCGATGGTCATCGTAACGGCATCACCAGCAGAAAGTCCATGCCCTTCAGGCAATGTGTAATAGATAAGATTACCTTCTCGCATTGAATCGAGAATCGGAATGCCATTAACCCATGCTTTATCACTTTCCTGTCCGCCGGCAAATGAGTAAGCGATAGTGGCATCAAATAACACGCGATTACCATCAACTGAAGTGACGTGCGTTTCAAGCGTGTGTTGATAGGGATTTTCCCAAAAGATTTTTTTCATCTATGTCCTCTTTTTAGAAGATAGTGCAATTCTAAAAGGGATGCTAACAATGTGTTAACATCCCTTTTAGAATTTATATGATAAGCCTATTCCGTTTTATAGATGTCTTTTTGCAAAAGATCTCCCTGATCCGGACTTCAGATATCGCTCAAAAGCTAATGCCTTATCTCTATCGTCAAACCCTATGCTCGTGGACAAACGCCAAGGTTTATATTTATTTGTGTGTACACATTCACCGGCATTATGCTCAGCTAATCTATTGGCAATATCATTCGTACGCCCAACATACATTCGATCTGTATCTGCAAGAGAATTTAATATGTAAACGTAAAACATGCTTAATAAATTGTAGTTATAAAAATAAAAAGACCGTCCGCCGCCGCTCTCAAGAGAGCTATGGCGTGACAGCCTACGCTGGTGCTATCAATGTCAATTATTTGCAGAGCCATTCCTTTAAAGAAAATGGCCTGCCCAGCCGTAGCCTTGGCGTAGGCTGGCTGGGGCGGAAGGATTCGAACCTCCGAATGCCAGGACCAAAACCTGGTGCCTTACCACTTGGCCACGCCCCACTAAAATTTCACCTAATGTGACCGATGGAATAACTTTATTTAATTATTCGTCGTATTCATTCTGAGTGTCAAACCCACGGGCCTGAACACTATTGAACTCTTGAACAACTCGATCTTCGATTTTTTTTCGAGTCTCTGAATTAAGAGGATGTACGATATCTCTGAACGTACCATCTTTTCTTCGGCGTGAAGGCATTGATACAAAGAATCCTTTGTCTCCTTCAATAACCTTCAGATCTCTAATTATAAAGCTATTGTCAAAGACTATAGTGGCATATGCCTTTAAGCGTCCACTATCTTTTGCTGCATAAACTTTTACTTCTGTAATCTCCATCGCACATCCTTAAGAGATATATGACTAATCTCTCCTTTAAATCGGCATTACCGAAACATATGCCTTTATTGTATCGCATAGATGTTGTTTGTCAAACAAATTATATATCCTTAATCTAAGCCACTTTTTTTGCGGCTACCCGCAGGCACGCTGAACGTGAAGAAGGATTAAGCCCAACCTCCTCTGGAGTCGCCTTCACTACTTTTGGCGTAATGATTTCAAGGGTCAACAATCGTTCTTGATCCCTGAAAAACTGCTTAACCTGACGATCCTCGAGCGAATGGAAGCTGATGCAAACCAATCTCCCGCCCGGATTGAGCACGCGTACGGCTGCAGCCAGAAAGGATTGCATGTTTTCCAATTCTTTATTGACGTGCATACGTAACGCCTGAAATATCTTAGTCGCAGGATGTATGCCCCGTCTTTGCGCAGCACCAGGGTGCGATTTTTGTATAATATCTACCAGCTGCCCCGTTGTTTCTATACGTTTTTTTGCCCGAGCCAAGACGATTGCGCGTGCTATAGGGCGCGCGTGTTGTTCCTCGCCAAGCTCCCAAAACAGTTCGCGTAGATCTTTTTCAGACATCATATTAACAATATCTGCCGCAGTCTCTTGATAATGCGCGGGCGACAATCGCATATCGAGTGCCGTATCCCGTGAAAAGGAAACTCCTTTACGTTCGGCTATCTGAATTTGCGAAGTACCAAAATCTGCCAAAATACCATCCACTGATGAAACACCAGCTTTTTTGAGCAACTTATACAGCAAGGCAAAATTGCCCCATATTAGGGTCAGACGATCTCCAAATTCTTCCTTCAGAGGATCTCCATAGCGTTCAAGCTCATCAAGATCCCAATCGAATGCTATAACTGAGCAGGTTGGCTCTTTCTCGAGAATGGCACGGGTATGTCCGCCCGTGCCAAACGTAACATCTAAATAGGTTTTGCCTGGTCTAATGTTGAGATACTCGAGCACCTCATTCATAAGGACCGGCTTATGATATACCAAAGATTCTGACTGTTCCATACACCCTTATGGTGGCTACTTTGTTAAAGCATCCACAAGATTATTAAGTTTCATGCCGCGTGAAGCTTTAACCAGAACAAGCGTTTCTTGATTCAACTGCTTATTCAAAGCATCTACCGCTGCTTGCCAATCTGGCACTATTTCAGCTGTTATTCCTACTGGCAATGTCTTTTGAGTCCATTGTACCAAAGAACCAACTAAAATAACATGATTAAGTGATCGAACTTTCCTCAAGAACCGGCCCAACTGACGATGCCAAAATGGACTATTAATGCCCAATTCAAGCATATCGCCCAAGATTGCCACCTTGCGGCTTTTGCTTTTGATTGCCTCAAAGGCCAATAATGAAGCCTTCATACTTTCTGGATTTGCATTATACGCATCATGAATAATGACGCCTTTTTGATTGCGTAATGGACGCTGTTCAAAACGACCAGGAATAAAGAGAGGCTCTTGAATGCCCTGGATAATATGAACGGGGGAAACGCCCAACAAATGGGCTGTTGCTGCTGCTGCGAGCGCATTGGTAATCATTCCCTCATGATTATAGGGTAATGTCACCGGATAACGATCTTTATATAATCTAAGTATGAATGATATTTTACCATCTTTGATCATAATTTTTCGCGCTTGCACTTGATTCGTTGTTTTTGAACCAAATTTGATTACAGGATGCACATATCCAATGTCCGCAAGCATGGGAATATCACCATTAATAATACCAATACTTTCTTCATTGAAGTATTTAAAAATAGCACGTTTTTCAACTACAATATCCGCAAGCGAACCAAGACCTTCCATATGACTGTGACCTATGGAGGTTATCACTGCATTCGTTGGCCGTAAAATTCGTGCAAGCTCTGCCATTTCACCGCGCTTATTAATACCTACTTCAAAAATAGCTACACGATGATTTTTGCGCATACGCAACATATTTAATGATAAACCAATTTTGGTATTTTCATTGCCACGAGACACCAAATAATCCATGCCGCTCGCTTTACAAATATTTGCAAGCATCTCTTTGGTTGATGTTTTACCAACTGATCCGGTAATGCCTATAACAGGATACGTAAATTGATCGCGCCATGCCATTGCAAGACGAATCAACGCGTACAATGTATCGGGAACCAATATAATTAATTTTTTTGCAAGCAATGATGTATCAATACTTTTCAGTATTATTTGTTTATCAAGAGCAAGAATTACACCCGCTGCACCCTTTTTTAAAGCATCTTCGATAAAGGAATGACCGTCTGTTGTTAAACCGTTTAATGCAACAAAAATATCACCTGCCTGAAGCGTGCGCGTATCTACTGAAAAACACGCTTGCTCAGGAAAATGATTATCAAGAATTATTGCATCCGCTAATGCCCCATTTAAAAAATGCTCATCAAAACGCATTGATATCTCCGTTTTTCGTCTATGATTCCTGTAGATGTATACATGTTACCGATTGTGAAAAAATGGCTATTTTTTCACAATTTGTCAAGCATCAAATTCAAAAGACGCTTCTACACGATGTTTTAACATTAATTTACCCGTATTACTTTGCGCGTTTTACCTCCATCTGGCGCAGCAATCATACCACGCGATTCCAGTAAATCAATAATGCGCGCAGAACGATTGTAACCTATCCGGAATCGCCTCTGAATCAGCGAAATCGAAACTTCATCAATTTCATCGAGAAATGCAATTACTTGCTCAAGCAACTCATCATCCGCATCATTTAATGTTGTTTCTTCACTTTGCGCAATGATTTCATGCAAATCAAGATATCGCACTGGACGCTCTGCACGCACATATGAAACTAAATCTTCTATTTCCTTATCTGAAACGTATGCGCCATGTATACGCCGCAACATTGCATCACTTGAGCCGAGGAACAACATATCGCCGCGTCCCAATAATTTATCTGCACCATTTGCATCAAGAATTGTGCGTGAATCAATTTTCGAAGTAACTCTAAATGAAATTCTGCTTGGGAAATTTACTTTAATAAGACCGGTAATAACATCCACAGAAGGCCGCTGAGTTGCCACAATTAAATGAATTCCCGCCGCACGTGCCATTTGTGCAATACGCGTGATGAGATCTTCCACCTCACGTCCAGAAGTCATCATCAGATCAGCAAGTTCATCAATCACTACCACAATAAAGGCCATTTTTTCATACTCAGGATGATGCTTCATACGCTCATTATAATCGTGAATATTGCGAACACCACACGATGACATGCGCTCATAACGCTCTTCCATTTGTCTGACAACCCATTTTAAAATAGGAGTAACTTTGCGCGGATCAGTCACAATTGGCACTAATAAATGAGGAATATCTGCATATGAGGCAAATTCCAATCGCTTTGGATCAATCAACACCATGCGTAATTCATCAGGCGTTTTTTTACATAACAAACTTACTAACATACCATTTAATGCCACCGATTTGCCCGATCCGGTGGAACCAGCAATTAAAAGATGCGGCATGCGCGCAAGATCTACTACAACATTGTTTCCAATCGTATCCTTTCCAAGCACAAGCGGTAATGAATCAGCGCATTGAGCAAATGCCTGAGAATGAGCGATATCTGCAAAAAGAACATTTTTGCGCTCCTTATTTGCAACCTCAAACCCCACCACTGACCTGCCTGGAATGGGCGCAATAATACGAATGCTCAATGCTTGCAATGCCATTGCCAGATCGTCTTCAAGCGCAATAATTTTACTGATTTTAGAATCAATATCTGGTTGATATTCAAAAAGAGTGACCACAGGACCACGTTTAATTGATTGCACTTTCCCGCACACTCCAAACCGTTCCAACTTTTCTTCTAAAATAATTGCTGATTTTTGCAGATCTTGCATAAGACGTTCATCGTCGCGCTCATCCTGCACGCCTATAAAAATATCAAGCGTCGGCAAACGATATCCTGCTTCTTTTGATAATCGCTCTGCATCATGCGCTGGCGTATCCAGTTCATCGTAAATAGTTCGTTCATAGGGAGGCGCCGCACGCACAACTTCTTGTTGCTCATCCATAGCTTGTTGAGATACCGATAATTCTCGTTCTTGCGGCATTGAGGATATTCTATTTCCTGCCCCCTGCATTCCCATCACCGATAATTCAGATGCTGATTCATGAATATTTTGCCGCTTCATATCATATAATAATTCTTCAAACATACGCAGTTCTTGATTAACCACATCTTGCGCAGGCTCTCCAAGCAGTGAACCATTTAATAATTGATAACCATATGAACTAATAATACGTATTGGCTTTGCCCCATAATATGCGGCAGTGGTTGCACCGCGGTAGAGCGGAATCCAGCATCGATCCTTACTCGTTACAAAATTACCCACTTTACGCGACGCAGCACTCACCTGCGCAAATGAGAAACGACCAAGCAAAATAATGCTCACCGCAAGCATAGTATATAAAAAAATTGCACTCCCAATGTCATCAAGCCATGCATGTAGAAAACTATACATATGCAATCCTATAAATCCTCCTGGAATTGCAC
>Ga0181527_1005646_pt1 | contig 10305 bp, 6 predicted proteins | sample PEATcosm2014_Bin_30_FD_119762 | JGI IMG/M metagenome (GOLD analysis project Ga0181527, IMG submission 119762) | Peatland microbial communities from MTU Mesocosm Facility, Houghton, MI, USA - PEATcosm2014_Bin06_60_metaG | ecosystem: Environmental > Terrestrial > Soil > Wetlands > Peat | place...
CGGTCGAGCGGTCTACCTCGACGCCATCGATCAGGATGCGGTCTCCGTCCCGGGTTACCGCGGGATCGAGCTGAACCGGCCCTTCGATCGCAGCCAAGCCCGACGCGTGCCGCTCGATTCGCATCTGCCCGCGGCGCATCGTATGGCAGCGCACATGTCCGCTCATGCCCGTCACAAACGTCTGGCAGGAGAGGCGGAAATTGCCTTTCAGATGTTGTTCCGGATCCGCCCGCGAGGAGAGGAGGTCCATCCCCTCGATGATTTCGACCATGCACTCCTTGCACTTGCCCTGCTTGCGGCAGGAGGTAGGCACATCGATATCGAGGGCCTCAGCGTGCTCAAAGAGCGACCGCCCGCTCGCCGCTTCAGTCGATTGTCCGTTGATGGTAAGCGTGACGGTCATTCGAGAAAAAGTTCCTACCACTTCCCGGCTTCGAGTTCGGCCTTCAATGCCGCCGCCACGTCGTGCGCCGAACCTTCGTGCTCCTGTTCCTCGCTCCAATGCCATGCGTCCAGGAAGGCGTCGGTCGCTGTTAACCCTTCCTTTATCGCCTGCGCGTCGACGAGCGCCATGAAGCGGTCGCCCAGCATCGCGGTCACGGTGTCGGACTCATCCTCGACCCTGATCTGCGTAGGAATCTCTTGCCAATAAAGAATCTTGTATGTGGCCACGATTCGTACCTGCCGATTTACGCCTGCGCCGTCAGCCGCAAAAACAGATCCACTGCCGCCGAAGCATTCGCTCCATATCCGTCGGCCCCGATTTCGTCGGCAAACATCTGGCTGATCGGAGCGCCACCCACCGCCATCTTAATGTGGGTGAGGCCAGCGGCGTCAAAGCCGTCAATGACCGTCTTCATATACATCATGGTGGTCGTCAGCAGCGCGCTCATGCCGATGATATTCGGCTTGCATTTCTCGGCCGCGGCCATGAACTTATCGACACTCTGGTCCACGCCGATGTCGTGCACCTCAAAGCCCGCGCCTTCGGCCATCATGCCCACCAGGTTCTTGCCAATGTCGTGCAGGTCGCCGCGCACCGTTCCCATCAGCAGAACGCCCTTCGGCTTGGTGCCGCCGTCCTTCGACGTCAATAACGGCTTCAGGACCGCCATGCCGGCCTTCATTGCGCGCGCCGCAATCAGAACCTCGGGTACGTAAAGAATATTGTGCTTGAAGTCCTCGCCCACCACGCTCATGCCTGCGATGAGGCCGTCGGTCAGAACCTCCTGCGCGGAGCGCCCTGCGGCGAGCGCTTCTTTCGTCAGCCGCTCCACCTCGCCGGCGTTGCCTTCATACAGATTCTGATTCATCAGGGCGTAATCGGGCATTTTCCTTGTCCTCAGCGGGCGCTCACCGTTGTCGCGCGTTTCGAGTTGAACTCCTCAAGGGCTTCCAGCATGGCCAGAATGTTTTCGCGGGGCATGCCAGGGCTGACGCCTCCGCCCACAGAAAGGATGATTCCCTCGCCGCCGGAGCCTTCCAAAACCTCCAGCGTCTCGTCCTTCACCTCTTCCGGCGTGCCGCGCACCGCCACCTCCAGCGGATTCACGTTGCCCATCAGGCATATGCGGTCGCCCACGCGCCGCTTCACTTCAGTAATGTGCCGCTGCTTGCCCCAGTTCAACACGTTGAAACCCGTGTCGGGCAGATGGTCCAGGCACGCGTCCACTTCGGCGTCGTTGTGATAAAGCTTCACCCAGTCCTTGGGGAATGCATCGCAAATGCGCTTCAGATAGGGATGCGCGAACTCCAGGTAGTGCTCCTCGTTGACGAATCCAACAATGTCATCGAGGATGAAGATGCCTTCGACGGTATCCCCGATCACCTTCTGCTGCGCCTTCAGCCAGTCGATGATCACACGCGTGCACAGATCGATGAGTTTGTGTGCGCCCGCCGGGTTTTCCACCAGGTCGATCATGAACTCGGTCGTGCCGCGCACAAATCCCGCCGTGCACAGCGGACCGCGCGAAGTCACCATCGGCAGGATGTAGCCGGCATCCAGAATCCTCTGCCGCGACATCTTGATGCGGTGCAGCGTCAGCCCCGCAAACCCATCGGCTTCCACTTCGTACTCGGGAAATCTGTCGATGTCCTCGAGGTGATAGAGCGTTTGGTATTCACTTGGAGTGTTGTCCTGCCAGAATTTGATCTTCGCGCCCAGCACCGATGGCTCGGCCGCCATCCCGTACTCCGTCCACCACGAAGGAATGAAGATGACATCCGGGAACTCCCGCATGATCTTCAGATTGGATTGAAACCAAAGCTCCGGATCGAGGAAATAGTCCAGGTGTTCGATCCCCAGGTAGCCTGGAATCCACGGGCTGTCGATAATCAGCGCCATGGGGATCTTGTCCATTGGTTCGCGGCGCACCGCACGTTTGAACGTTTCCCATTGTTCTGGCAACATTTTGACCTCTCGATCAGCACCCAGGCGAGGATGGGTTCCTTGGCTGCTAAATCTCGAATTCAGTAACAGTTCCGCCGGCTCAGAAGATGCTTCGAAAGCGGAAAACTCTCGCCACGCTTGCGCCCGAATCTCTCATTGAGGGTTCCTGTGGGGAAGGGGACAAGCGGATCAAATTCGACTCTCGAATTAATATAAGGCATCCCTGCCGTGACTCACAACACGAAAGGCTCTGCCGGCGGTTCGCCAAAGCTCTTTCCGGCCGGACCCCGCCGTGTTTTCGGTGAGAAAGGCCAGGCCCTTTGGATTACACGTCTAAGTGACTCTGATTCAAAGGGTCCAGAAATGTCCGTGGTTCGAGTCCCTTCTTTGGCACTCCGTTAAAATCCGCTTGCCTGTGAAATCTTCGCTGGCAGGCTGTCGACCTTTACCCTGCCACAATTCGCCGCTCAAACCCCGGCATATGGTCCACTTTTACTCCACCCTTGGCAGAGCGTACAATTACTCGCTTGGCAGCTCCAGCCTGCCCGCGTATTCTTTTGCTCTAATTACTCCAGCATTTTTTCTCACTTGGAGGAATATGAATTCATCAGAGACCATTACGCCACAAGAAATCAGCAGTTTTCTTGAAAGGCTCAGTGCATCATCCACAAAGACTCTGGCCGCGTTCTCCGATTCCAAATGTTCGATAGGGTTTTCAATCTCCGGAGGACTGAGCGTCGATGATGCCGGTATCGTCTCGGTTCGAACGCGGGGAACATCCTCAGTTGTCGAATCTTCTCTCCTTGAAACATCTGTGGCTGAGTTGGTCAACGCCTCGTGCATCTATTTGTCTCGCTCCGAAGCGAAGGGAGCTCCGTTCTTCGACGGTTTTGAACGAGAATTGCCTTTCACTTTTGGCATTCTGTTCAATCTCCCAAACGGCTCCAAACTCGCGCTCTTCGAAATAGCCGAACAAGAGTAAGAATCATCAACCCAAGTTTGACATTGTCGTTGCCCTCAGAATACGTATCCCATAACGGGTTAATCTAGACGAGACCAATCCATCTCGCCGTAGTCTTCCGCTTCGGGCGCCACTTCGTTATGCCGATTCTTCGCCCCGGAAGAGGACTGACTCTGGCGGAAATTTGGGTTACGGGAGGGTGGGCGGTTACATACTCGGAACTCACTCGATCTAACCGCGATGGTGAGAACGTGCGTGTTTGGTTGCAGGTTTCGGTGGCGGCGCCCATATCGGCGGCAGGCCGGAAACGGCGAGCAGAAGCTTGTTTGCGGCGTTCAAAAAGATTCGAGTGGGCAGCGAAACCCGTTCAGGCCGAGTCCTGCTCCACTGCGGTTTCGTTCTATTGTGGCTCTGGCTGCAGAGAGTAGTCTGGTTCCCTTGGGGGAAGGATGAGCACTGATCGATTTGCTTTCTTGTTATCCGTGAAGCCCGCGTGGGTTCAGGGTCGCACCTGGAGCAAAAACATTGCGCGTGGCAGGACCGCCCCAGCCGCTTTTCTTGTCCTCTTCGCGATCGCCCTATGGCCTGAAGCGGGCAGCGCCCTGGGAGGGCCACAGTACGTCAGCACGTCGTCGTCGCCTGCAGCTTTTGTGCTGGCGGCAAACGGCGAGGCAGCGCCGCTGGTGGTGAGCGACGAGGATTGGCCTGGGGTGGTACGGGCGGCCGGCGACCTGAGCCGGGATATAGGCAGGGTTACGGGACACGATGCGCCCTTGATAAAGGGCAAGCCTGCGGCCGGGATCGATGTCGTACTGATCGGAACCATCGGGAGGAGTCCGCTGATCGATGCGCTGGTGCGCAGGCACAAGCTGGATGTGAGCGGTATTGCGGGCCAGTGGGAGTCGGCGGTGACGACGGTGGTGGAACGCCCGATGCCGGGAGTGCGGCGGGCGCTTGTGATTGCGGGCGCGGACAAACGCGGCACCATCTATGGGATTTACGACTTGTCGGAGCAGATTGGGGTTTCGCCCTGGTACTGGTGGGCCGATGTCAGGGTGCCTCATGCCAGTGCGCTCTATGTGCAGGCGGGGCGCTATGTGCAGCCGGCGCCCGCAGTGAAATACCGCGGGATCTTCTTCAACGATGAGGCTCCGGCTCTTTCAGGATGGACGAAAGAGAAGTTCGGAGGCATGAATCACGAGTTTTATACGAAGGTATTTGAGCTGCTGTTGCGACTGAAGGCAAACTTTCTTTGGCCGGCCATGTGGAACAACGCATTTGCCACGGACGACGAGCTGAATGCGAAGCTGGCTGATGAATACGGAATTGTGATGGGCACCTCGCACGAAGAGCCGATGATGCGCGCAGAGAAGGAATGGGTGTGGGGGCATCATGGGGCGTGGGACTACGCGACCAATCAACAAGAAATCGACAAGTTCTGGCGCGAGGGGATGGAGCGGGACAGGAATTACGAAGAGGTGGTGACGCTGGGCATGCGCGGCGAGGGCGACACGCCCATGTCGGCCACCGCGAATACCGAACTGCTGGAGCGGATTGTCGCCGACCAAAGAGAGATTTTGAAGCAGACCGTGAATCCCGACCTGGCCAAGGTTCCCCAGGTGTGGGCGCTTTACAAGGAAGTGCAGGGCTACTATGAAAACGGCATGCGCGTGCCCGACGATGTGACGCTGCTGTGGTCCGACGACAACTGGGGCGATTTGCGGCGGCTGCCCACGGCGGAAGAACGCAAGCGCGCGGGCGGGGCCGGCATCTACTACCACTTCGATTATGTGGGCGGACCGCGCTCGTACAAGTGGCTGAACACGAATCCAATTCCAAAGATCCAGGAACAGATGCATCTGGCGCTCAGCTACGGAGCGGACCGGCTGTGGGTGGTGAATGTCGGCGATGGAAAGCCCATGGAATTTCCCACCGAGTTCTTCCTGAGCTACGCGCGGACCCCCGAGCGCTGGGACCCCGATCGCTCAGGTATCGACCATCTCGATGAGTTCACGAAGCTATGGGCGGTGCGTGAGTTCGGGCCGGAACATGCCAGTGAGATTGCGGCAGCGATGGAGGAGTACACGCGGTACAACGGACGCAGAAAACCGGAGCTCATCGATCCCTCGACATTCAGCCTGACGAACTACCGCGAAGCGGACCGCGTGGAGGCGGAATGGCAGACGCTCGAAGAGCGCGTGGACAAGCTGAAAGCGAAACTGCCCGGAGACGAGCGCGCTTCGTACTTTGAACTGATCCAATATCCCGTAGACGCGTGCGCGAATTTGACGGAGATGTATATTGCGGCGGCGCGCAATGCGGCCGATGCACGCGTGGGCAATCCGCGGGCGAATAGAGGGGCCGACAACGTGCGCGCGATGTTTGCGCGGGATGCGGCGCTGAGCGATGAGTACAACCATCAGCTTGAGAACGGCAAGTGGGACCACATGATGGACCAGACGCACATCGGCTATACGGCTTGGAACGATCCGCCGGCGAATGCGATGCCCGCGGTGAGCTGGATTCAGGTTCCGGAGGCGGGGTCGCTGGGCGTGGAGGCGGAAGGCGCGACACTGGAGCGGGCGGAAGGACGGTTCGGTTTCTTGCTGGGAACGATTGATTCTGTTTCCGATGAAACGCGGACCCTGAGGCTGTTCGATCGCGGCAGGACGCCGGTGGAGTTCACGGTGCAGACGACGGTGCCGTGGATCGTGCCGTCAGAGAGTGCAGGAACGGTTGGCGCGGCGGAAGAGACGGTCGTGCTTCGCGTGGATTGGAGCAAGGTGCCCGCGGGCAAAGACAGTGCGGAGGGAATGGTGACGCTGAGTTCGGGCGAAGGGCCCCCTATGAATTACGCTCTGCGGGCGCTGCGGCTGCCGATTACGCGCGCGGACGCGCATGGATTTGTTGAGAGCGACGGATACGTGGCGATAGAAGCGGCCGATACCGCAGAGCGCGCGGCGGATGGCGAGACGCATTGGGAGGAACTGCCCGGTTATGGCGCAACGCGCTCCGCGATGACAGTATTTCCGGTTACGGCCGAGAGCAATACGGAGTCGAAGGCGGCGCTTGCCTACAAGATGTATTTGTACGATACGGGAGAATTTGAGATGCAGGCGATCCTGGCGCCGACTCTGAATTTCGTTCCGGGACGCGGGCTGCGGTTTGCCGTCTCAGTAGACGATGGACCGCGCACGATCGTCGACGAGCTCGAGCACAACTCGCAGAAGGACTGGGAGCAGGCAGTGAGCGATGGAGTACGCCGCGTCACGGTTCCGCTGAACCTTGCGAAGCCGGGATATCACACGCTGAAGATTTGGGCGGTCGATCCCGGTTTGGTTATCGAACGCATAATCGTGAGTCACGGCTCGCTGCGGCCGAGCTATCTGGGGCCGCCGGAGAGTCTTTATTTTCCCGACTAGCAAATCGTCGTTGTCGCAAGCGTGCCGGAGCGAGCAGACCAGGAATCTCTGTTGGCCAAAGTCACATTTGGAGATTTGCTGAACTCTTTAGCCGTTTTCAGAGTTCTGCCCGGTTTGTCGGCAACCCGTCAGTTATATGTCAGGTAATAATGCCCGCCGATAGCCTATGCGGCGGCGGCTCGAAGCTAGGAGTTAGCAGCTAGAAGCTGCTCTTCGTCCCTTAGTCCCTGATTCCCTAGTCCCTCACTCCCTCAGTCCCCGGCTGCTCGACCCGCTAAACTTATCCCAACGCCCATTTCCCGCGAAGGAACCTGCTCCCTTGAAAACAATCGCCCTTTTCGCCCCGGCCGCCACTGCGCTCAAGCGCCCCCTGCTTTGGGTTCTCACGGTCTTTCTACTCCCTACTCCGTGCTCCCTGTTCCCTGCTGTCTCTGCCCAGAAACTCGAACTCACGCCGCCGGCCAAGGCGCCTGCGCCCGTCACGCTCGAAGACCGCCGCAAAGCCCTGAGCGACCTCTTCCACGAGTACTGGGAGGACCAGCTCCGGCACGCTCCTGAGTTTGCCTCGTCCCTCGGCGACAAGCGCTACAACGACCAGACCAGTGACTACTCCGTGCAGGCGGTGAATGACGCGCTGGCGCGGAAGCAGAAATTCCTGATGCGCCTGGCGGCCATCGACCCCACCGGGTTCACTGACCAGGAGAAGATCAGCCAGGACCTGCTCATTCGACAATTCGAGCTGGACGAGGAGGGCGCGGAGTTCAAGGAGTGGGAGATGCCGGTCAACCAGATGGGCGGCATCTACAGCGACTATCCGCGGCTGGCGGCCATGCTGAGCTTCGTGACCGTGAAAGATTACGACGATTGGATCGCCCGGCTGCATGCGTTGCCCACGGCGTTTGCGCAGGTCACCGAGAACATGTCGATCGGCATGGAGGACGGGCGCGTGCCGCCCAGGTATCTGCTGGAAAAGGCGCTCGACGAGGTGAAGCAGTTGGCCAACCAGAAACCCGAAGACTCGCCGCTGGCCCTGCCCCTCAAATCGTTTCCCGCAACCATTCCCGCCGCCGAGCAGGAGCGCATCAAGACTGACATGCTGGATGCGATCACGAAAGAGGATCTGCCCGCCTACCTGCGCTTCGCGCGTTTTTTTGAGGTCAGCTACGTTCCGGCAGGTCGCGCCAAGCCCGGCATCGATTCCCTGCCCGACGGAAAGAAGTACTACCAGTTTCTGATCAGGCAGACCACGACCGCGGACCTGACGGCGGACAAGATTCACCAGATCGGCCTGGACGAAGTGAAGAAAGACGAAGCCGAGATGCTGGCCATTGCGCAGAAGCTCGGTTTCCAGGACCTGAAAAGCTTTCGTGAAAGCCTGAAGAGCAATCCCAAGCTGCACCCGGCTTCGGCCGATGCCCTGCTCGACGCGTATCGCGGCTACCTGAAGCCGATGCAGGCCAAGCTGCCGGAGCTTTTCGGCACACTGCCCAAGGCGCCGTTCGAGGTGGTCCCGGTGCCCGATTATATGGCCAAGACCTCGGCGCCCGCGTATTACCAGCCCGGCACGACGGACGGCAGCCGGCCGGGAAGGCTGTTCATCGACACGTACAACGCGACGCAGCGCAATCTATACGGAGTGGAGGACATCGCCTATCACGAGGGCATTCCCGGCCATCACCTGCAGATTTCCATCGCGCACGAGCTTACGGGCTTGCCGGAGTTTCGCAAATACGAACGCTACACGGCCTACACCGAGGGTTGGGGACTTTACGCCGAGCGGCTGGGCAAAGACGTCGGCTTTTACCAGGATCCCTACTCCGATTACGGCCGCCTCGAGGGTGACATCTGGCGCGCCATCCGCCTCGTCGTCGATACCGGCGTCCACTCCGAAGGCTGGACCCGCGAGCAAATGGTCCAGTACTTCCACGACCACTCCAATGTGGACGAAACCAGCGTGCAGGCCGAAGTGGATCGCTACATTGCCACGCCCAGCCAGGCGCTGGCCTACAAGATCGGCCAGTTGAAGATTCTGGAGCTGCGCGACCGCGCGCAAAAGGCGCTGGGCCCCAAGTTCGACATTCGCGCCTTCCACGACCAGGTGCTGGACGCGGGCGCTTTGCCGCTCGACGTACTGGAGCAGCGCATCGACGCGTGGATCGCGAAAAGCAGGGACTAAGGGACTAAGGGACTGAGGGAGTAGATGTCAGCTTCTAGCTGCTAGCTTCTAGCTCCTAGCTGGCCGCGCTTCGCGCATGCGCGTGCGGCGTGCCAAGACAGGTTATAGCCCTACATTCTGAGGAGGAGAATCAGTATTGCGGGAAATGACCGCTTATAAGCCAACAAACTGAAAGTTTTTTGACCGCTTATAGACCTACATTCTGAGCGGGAAAATCGGTATCGCCGAAAATGCCCGCTTAGAAGCATACGAAAAAATGAAAAAGTGCCATTAAAACGGCGTTCAGAGCGCACTTTTTGCACGTTTTGACACACATTTGCGCACGTCCGGCGGGGGGCACAGCCGTACTTCAATAGCTCCCCGCGGCACCATCGGCGCCGGCAGTGCCGAATCAGTGGCCGCCGCTCATTGTGGGGGAAACTGGTAGCCTTCGTGGCGAAAGAGTTTGATGCAGGCTTCCACGGCCTCAGGGTCGTACTGGACGCCACTCTTCGACAACACCTCATCCAGCGCCGCGTCAATGCCGATTGAGGGACGGTAGGGCCGATGCGAGCTCATGGCTTCAACCACATCCGCGACCGCCAGGATGCGGGATTCGAGAAGGATCGCATCCGCCTTTAATCCCTGCGGATATCCTGAGCCATCCAGCCTCTCGTGATGCTGGAGAATCATCTGCGCGATCGGCCACGGGAACTGGACGTTCTTCACAATCTCATAGCCAAGCTGCGCGTGGTCCTTGAGAAGGCTGTGCTGGTTTTCCGTCAAGCGGCCGGGTTTGGACAGAATCTCGGCGGGAATCCCAATCTTGCCCAGGTCGTGAATACCGGCCGCCAGGCGAAGGCCCTGTGTCCGTTCGCTCGATAGGCCAAGCTTGCCCGCGATGGCCACGCAAAGATCCGCCACCCTCCGCTGGTGGCCCGCGGTGTAGGGATCGCGCTGGTCCACGGTTTCCGCGATCACCTCGATGGTCTGTTCCAGGCTCAGGCTCAAGCTTTCCTGATACTGCGCTTTGGCCAATGCGGTGCGCAGCGTGGTGATGCCGAACCCCAGTGCCGACGCAACCTGATTCATCAGCCTGCGTTCCGCATCGGACCAGCGGCTGACCCGCACTCCATAGGCCGAAAGGCAGGCCAGGCCGCCTTCGAATTGCCGGAAAGGGATGGCAATTGAAGACATATACCCGCGTTTCAACGCTTCTTCGCGCCAGGGCGCCATCACTGGGTCTGTCGCCACATCGCGGCTGACGCAAATCTCTCCTGTGCGGATGCAGCGGCAGGTTGGCCCCTGGCAGCGTTCCGTGTCCGCCCAGGTCACGTTGATGATCTTGAGATATCCGTCCTCATGCCCGTAATGCGCA
>Ga0181527_1005654_pt1 | contig 10296 bp, 8 predicted proteins | sample PEATcosm2014_Bin_30_FD_119762 | JGI IMG/M metagenome (GOLD analysis project Ga0181527, IMG submission 119762) | Peatland microbial communities from MTU Mesocosm Facility, Houghton, MI, USA - PEATcosm2014_Bin06_60_metaG | ecosystem: Environmental > Terrestrial > Soil > Wetlands > Peat | place...
CCGATCTTCCCTGTCCTAAACCCTTTCCTTACAGTGCGTCGACGATGGAGAACCGATTATTTTGGACAGCAGTGAAATTAGGTCGCCCCTTTGGGGCTCAAAAGCGGGCGGGCAACCGGGCCGGCCGATCTTTATGGCGAGCGCCTTCTTCCCGCAGGCTATGCCTTCGCCATCAAGGGAAGAACGTACGGCCAGAACTGCACTGACCGTGGCTTCCGAGTGGCCGACGATACTTTCCCTTTCTCTCGCAGGTGCTGATCAGGCTCCAAACGTCCGGGGCACCCAGGGTCACCGGAAAATAGTGCACACCGACTTTTAATCGCGATGTCGCTGCCGAGTCGCGGGCGCAGTATACGTCACCCATCCCGCCCGCGCCCAGCGGGGACTGGATTTCATAGGGCCCGAGCTTCGCGCCAGAAGTGCGTAGCATGCGTACAGTGAATTATCCAGGATATCCAGATGAACCGTTTGGGAGCGGTCAATACACGTGCGGCCCCTTTGCTGCTGGGTGTTTTTCTGCCCCTCACCGCCTCATTACTGGGCTGGCTTTGACGCAAAGGTTAAATCTCCTTGACCCTGCCGATGGTTTCGTCAAGAATAAGCCTGCAGGTTTGTAGACCCTATGAGCCCACGGACACAGCCTCCTGGCGGCGAGCGCGGTCGGTCAGTCGAAGTCGAGTGGACGACCATCTCCTACCGGACGATTGCGATTTACCTGGTGGTGGCCTTTTTGCTGCTCCTGGGTATCTTGTATCTGATTTCGCCGAGCTTCGTCATCAAAACCGCGACGCGAGTGCTGGAGACGGTTTCCCCCAACCCGAGTGCCCCCCAGACGGCCACGAGCAGGAAGGAAGCCCACTTCGTGAATTTGGATGGTACCGTACGCGTAAAGAAGGCCGCCTCGTCGCAGTGGATGCGGGCTGATTTCAACACCAGCCTGGAAAAAGGCGACTTCGTACAAACGGGAAGTGAGGGGGTGGCGCGCATCATTTTTGCCGATGGCACCAATTACACGTTGAAACCCGACGCGCTCATTGTGGTGGAGGAAAGCCGTGAGGACCCCGTAACCCGCGCCACCAAGGTGGCGGTGCAGGTGACCTCGGGTGCGGTGGACCTGGCGACAGCCCACTTCGAAACACCGGGGTCGACGTCGCAAGTTTCCTTTGCCGACGCCGTGGCGACTTTGCATGAAGAAAGCCGCGCCGTGGTTCGTAACGATCCGGACAAGAACGTCCACGAGATTACGGTGGATTCAGGCCAGGCGGAAGTGACGCGCGGCTCGACGAGCGTGCAACTGGGCCAATATGAGCAGATTTCCTTTGCCGCCCAACAGCCGGGCTTGGTGCGAAATAAGGTGATTGCTCCACCCTCCTTGCTGACCCCCCAAAATATGGAACTGAAACTGGTACGCGATCCCAAGTCCACATCTTTTGATTTCAGTTGGACAGAAGTCCCCGAGGCGAAAGCCTACCATCTTCAGATATCTCCTTCGGTCATGCTTTCCAATTTTGTGGTGGACAAGAAAGTTAGCGGACGGACCTCCATCCCGATTTCCGGGCTCGATGAGGGAACTTACTATTGGATGGTCAGCGCGATTGACGCGAAAGGAGTGGAAAGTCAACCGAGTCAGGCCAACCGGTTAAACCTGGTGCAGCAAGTTGCCGGGAGCGAGGCTTATCTGGAAGTGACCAACCCCATTCAGCACGGCAGGGTGGTAGAGGTGCAAGGGAAGACGGAGCCCGGCTCCACCGTGATCATCAACAATGAGCAAGTCTTCTCGATTTCACCGGACGGCACGTTCCGGGGCTTCACGTCTCCGCTTCAACCCGGCTCGAACCAGGTCACGATCACCGCACAAGACCGCAAGGGCAATACCAAAACGATTCGAAAGACCGTCGTGATTGAATGAGCCAGCCCTTCGCCTGTCACCCCGGTCCATCACAGCAGGAGCTCACAAGCGAATGAATCTACGTTCCTTATTCAGTGTTTTTTCATCGGACCTGGCCATCGACCTGGGGACGGCCAACACCTTGGTATTCGCCAAGGGTAAAGGGATCGTGGTCAACGAGCCTTCGATTGTTGCGATTAATAAAGTGAATGGGGAGGTCGAAGCCGTAGGACGCGATGCCAAAGAGATGCTGGGCCGCACGCCCGGCAACATCGTCGCCATCCGCCCCTTGAAGGACGGCGTCATCGCCGACTTTAAGGTAACGGAAAAGATGCTGAACTACTTCATCAAGAAGGCCCACAACCGTACTATGTTCGTTCACCCGCGGATCGTCATCGGCATCCCCTCGGAAATCACTCAGGTGGAAAAGCGCGCCGTACAGGATTCCGCCATGCGCGCCCGGGCGAGCGAAGTCTTTCTGGTGGAGCAGGCGATGATGGCGGCCATTGGCGCGGGCTTGCCCATCACCGAACCTTCCGGCAGCATGATCGTGGATATCGGCGGCGGGACGACCGATATCGCGGTCATTTCCCTTTCCGGAATTGTTTACAGCCGCTCCGTGCGCGTGGCCGGAAACGAGATGGATGAAGCCATCACGGCTTACTTGAAGCGTAAGTACAACTTGCTGGTGGGCGAGCGCACCGCCGAGCAGGTTAAAGTTGAAATTGGCTCCGCCTATCCCCTGGAAAAACCTCTGACCATGGAAATCAAGGGGCGCCATCTGCTGGAAGGCATTCCCAAGACCATTACCATCGACGATTCGGAAATTCGGGATGCCTTATCCGAATGCGTTTCCACCATTCTCAACGCCATCCGTGTCGCCCTGGAGCGCACCCCCCCTGAACTCTCCGCCGACATCTCCGACCGCGGTATTGTCCTAACCGGCGGCGGCGGCCTGCTGAAAAATCTCGACAAACGCATCCGCGAGGAGACCGGTCTGCCCGTTTCCATCGCCGAGGACCCTTTAGCTTCGGTGGTATTAGGCACAGGTAGAATGTTGACAGATTTTAACTTATTGCGCCGGGTTGCGATAGAATGAGGCGGCTTTTTGTCAGTTGTCCTTTGCCCGTGGTCCGTTGTCCGTGGCCACAGGAAGAGTTCTGGATTTAGGATAAGGGTAGAGTGCTGAAAGCTGAGAGCTGAAAGACGTAAACTGAGAACTGAAAACTGACAACTGGCAACGGACCACGGACCACGGACCACGGACGTTGGTATTATGTTTGATCCTAATTCAGCGGATACAACACGCCCGGTCCAAGCGCCGGAGCACGACGGCCTCGACATGCCGGCCTTCATCAGGCGGCACCGGTCCTTTTTTATCCTCTTGGCGGTCGTTAGCGCACAAATCCTGCTGCTTTCCCTCCAGATCATTCGCCCCAACCACGTCCGATTGATCCGCTACTGGGCCGTTGAGGCTTTCGATCCCCTTGAGCGCTCGTTGGGCGGATTGATGAATGTTGCTTCCACCGCCTACAGAACCTATCGCCATCTCTGGCACGCGCAGCAGGAAAACCAGGAACTGCACATCCAACTGGTGGCGGCGCAGGCGCAAATCCAGCGACTGGGTGAGCAGGCAGTGGAAACTGAGCGTTTGCGCACGTTGCTGGAATTCAAGAACCAATTGGCGTTTCAAACCATGGCGGCGGAGGTCATCGCCTCCAGTCTTGGTGAGAACTACAACGCTATCTCGATCGACAAGGGTTCGGATTCCGGGCTTACCGCCGACCTTGCCGTCATCACCCCGGAAGGTGTGGTGGGAAAAATCCTGGCCATCTTCCCGCACAGCGCGCAAGTGCTGCTGATCACCGACCCCTCCAGCGGCGTGGGGGTGACCCTTGCCCAAAGTCGCGTGCAGGGCATCCTGAAGGGTGGCAGCAACAGCTTTTGTGACCTTCACTACGTCATGAACGAAGAGGTGGTAACCCGCGGGGAAGCGGTGGTGACTTCCGGGCTCGACCAGGTTTATCCCAAAGGCTTGCGCGTCGGAACCGTGGTGAACGTGGGTGACGGCAACATTTACAAAACCATCAACGTAAAGCCCTCCGTAGACTTGAATCGCCTGGAAATGGTTCTGGTGGTCCTTAAGCCGGCAGCGGCAGAACAGCAAGCTCTTAATCTCCCCTTGCGGTCGCAGTAACTCGACCGTAATTTCCACTCCGGCGCTGCTTCTGATAGTCTAATGCGCCGATGCCTGCTTCCACCCATCGCCCGGTTGCGGTTTTTCAGGTGCATCCCGCCATCATTTCGATAGCGGTCCTGGCGGCGCTGCTTCTTCAAACGTTTTTGCCGCTGAAGCTGCCCCTGGCACGCTTGATGGACTTCCCGCTGCTCATCGTCATCTATTTTGCCCTAATGCGGCGGGAGAAAGTCTTCGGCATCGCCCTGGGGACGGGGCTGGGCCTGCTTCAGGACGTGCTTTCCCACGGCCCCATTGGCATCTTTGGAATTGCCAAGGCGATTGTGGGTTACCTCGCGGCTTCCGCGAGCACGCGCTTTGAATTGGAATCCCTCGTGGCGCGCACGGTGCTGACGGGAGTGTTCGTGTTGGTTCACAACCTTTGTCTTGCCGCCCTCCAGCATGCGTTGCTGGAGTCGCCTCCGCCGTTTCAACCCATCGCCACCGCCAGCGCCGTCCTGGTTAACGTGGCGCTGGGCCTGATTCTCTTTCAAATCCTCGACCACTTCCGTCGCCCTGCCTAGAGATAGGTTGAGGGTAATTTGAATTCACTGCCCTCGGTCGCCGCGGCGACAGAGGGTGGATCGCAACCGGCGCTTTCTCCAGCCGGGGCGGGCCGGGGGAGGGGGGCACCCAGGAGCAAATTGAAAAGCAATTTTCTGAAACCCCTTAAGTGAACAGCATCGGGGATAAATGCCACGGCCCTCTGCCTTGCGGCGATTCCTATATACTCTTTTTGCCCCCGCGGCGTGCTAGAATCTCCTGCTGGCTTCATTCGGCCACGGAGACTTTTGAGCACATTTTTGAGGAGGATGGTTTTATGTCTAAGCCCACTAAATTCGGTGTCATCATTGGCAATCGCGGTTTCTTTCCTGATGTCTTGGCGCGTGATGGGCGCGAAGAGATCCTGCGCGTCCTGGAGAAGGAAGGTTATGGAAGCGTCTGCTTGACCCCGCAGGATACCAAGTTTGGCTCAGTGGAAACGCTCCAGGATGCAAGCAAGTGCGCCGACCTGTTCCGGCAGAATCGCGAGGAAATCGACGGCGTGCTGGTCAGCCTGCCGAACTTCGGCGACGAGCGCGGCGTGGCGAATTCTCTGCGCATGGCGGGGCTGGACGTCCCGGTACTCATCCAGGCTTTCCCGGACGAACCTGGAAAGATGCTGGTCAGCACCCGCCGCGACAGCTTCTGCGGCAAGATTTCCGTGTGCAACAACCTGTGGCAGTATGGGATCAAGTTCACGTTGACGTCGCAGCACACGTCGGCGCCCGCATCCCCGGCTTTCCTCTCTGACCTGAAAGCGTTTGCCGCCACCTGCCGGATTGTCAAAGGGTTGAAGAACCTCCGCGTGGGCGTGTTAGGAGCGCGTCCCACGGCATTCAATACCGTGCGGTTCAGTGAGAAGTTGATGGAACGGCATGGCATTTCCGTCGAGACGCTCGACCTTTCGGAAGTCTTCGGCCGCATCGGCCGGCTGGCGGACGATGACCCGAAAGTTAAAGCCAAGCTGGAGAGTATTCACGGCTACGTGGCGACGCAGGGTGTTCCTGCGGCGCCCCTGGTGAAAATGGCAAAATTCGGCGTGGTGGTTGACGACTGGATGAAGGACAACGCGCTGGCGGGCTCGTCCGTCCAGTGCTGGACCGCCATGCAGGAATTCTTTGGCGTGGTCCCCTGTACCTTAATGAGCATGATGTCGAATAGCCTGATGCCCAGCGCCTGTGAAACCGATATGATCGGGATGATCGGCATGCACGTCCTGCAGCTCGCCGCCGGCGCGCCCAGCGCCATCGTCGATTGGAATAACAACTACGGTGAGGATCCTGACAAGGCGGTCATTTTCCACTGCTCGAACCTGCCCAAGCACTTCTTTGAGGACCTCAAGATGGATTTCCAGGAGATCATCGCGGGCTCAGTAGGGAAGGCCAATACTTTTGGAACCGTCGTCGGCACCCTCAAGGCGGGGCCGCTCACCTATTGCCGCGTTTCTACCGACGACCTGCAGGGCAAATTGCGCGCGTATTGCGGCGAAGGCGAAATCACCGCGGATAAGCTCCAAAGCTTCGGTGGTTACGGGGTGGTGATGATCCCCGGCCTGCAAACGCTTCTCCAGTACGTGTGCAAGCACGGTTACGAGCACCATGTGGCCGTCAACCGCAGCCACTTTGGCCGCGCCGTCGCTGACGCGTTAGCCAATTACAAGGGGTGGGAGGTCTATCACCACGGGGCCTAAGCCCGAGGTCTCGCGTCCAAGTCGGCCGTATGCAGAAATGCGCAGGCAGGGAAGACGGCATTGGCAGACGGGGCTGCCACGGCAACGGCCGGGCTTGGCTTTTGGTGGTGTTCCGGTGGGGCAAAGTCCCAGCCGCCCGAGCAGCCCAAGCATGGACAGGCGAAGAACGGCTATCGGTGACGTCAAGACGTCGCCGCGAAATCAGCGCCATCGACCCATTCTATTGAACAACAAGGACTTATGCGGCAACGTCCGAGAGAAAACTTCCCCCATCCTCTGGCTTCATCTAGGCCATGGGTTGCCCGCCCCCGGGCGGTTTGCATTTGGGACTTCCCGGTGGTAGCATTTAGGGTCTGCTTGAGTTCCGAGGGAGACTTTCGTATGCAAAGCGCCTACCCGCTTTCCCGTTGTCCTGCCTGCAAAAAGGCATTCCGAATGGAAATTACGCGCTTGGCCAGCCCGCCGCCAAGTTTGGGGCAGATCGTCTGTCCACACTGCGGCCTGAAATTCCAACGGTTCGACCCGCAGTACCTGAAGGGGCCAACCCCTCATGCTGCCGCCCGGTAGCTTCCAATCACTCATGCCAACTTCCAGCTTCGGCCGCGCCTCTTGGCGCGTCATCCTGATTCAACTCCTGATCCTCTTGGGGTTCATTGTCCTTTACAAGCTTTATCTCCCACACCGCGCACGCGAATTGGCCGGGCACGCGGTCGCCATCCGCGAGCAGAAAATCAACGCCTTGTTCGAAGATTCGGTGGTAGAAGATTCGACGCACGAAATCTCCGTCCCTCTGGAGGGGGCGATTGTGAAGCGGCATCCTCAGAGGCTGCGCACGGTGTTTTCCCCCCAGGAAGCAGAATCCACGCTCGGTGCTCCCGACGCCACCACCATCGACTTCCGCGGCGGCCAGCACTTGACGTGGTTGGGCACCGCCCACAAACTTGAAGCCTCATTCAATGCCGGGCGGCTCTATTGTCTCACCCTCGAAGACCGCGCCACCGGCCACGGCGTGCTGGTATATGAATCCATCTGGTCGTGGCACCCCTATTGACGGTAAGCAGTAGGCAGTAAGCAGTAGGCAGTAAGCCGCGAGATTTTGCTGAAAGCTGAGAGCTGAGAACTGAAAGCTGTAAGCTGACAACTGACAACGGACAACGGACACCCGCCTCAGTCCTTGGCGGTCAGTTGGTAGATTTTGGCCTCGACGAAGAGGTTGAACAACACAGGATCGAGAAGCTGCGATTTTACTTCATCGCCGATGATAAGGAGGGCGCGATCGATGGGCACTGCGCGCTTGTAGGGCCGGTCGCGCGCTGTGAGCGCATCAAAAATATCCGAGATGGTCATCATCTTCGATTGGAAGGGAATGTCTTCCGCGTTCATGTGGTAGGGGTATCCCGAGCCGTCCAGTTTCTCGTGGTGCGCCCGGGCGATTTCCGGCACGCGCTTCAATTCCTTGGTCCAGGGAATCTGGCTCAAGAAGCGGAAACTGTGAATGACGTGCGATTCGATTTGCAGGCGCTCGTCGGAGTCAAGACTGCCCTTGTTGATGGAAAGCAGTTGCAACTCGTCCTGGGTGAGCAGGGGCTCGGTGGGGCCGGAGGGATCGTCAAAGCTCCAGCCTGCGATCTGCACGAGCTTTTCCGAAGTCTTCTCCGGCAGCACCGTGGGCTCATTGGCCTGAAGGATGTTTTGCAGGAACTCGTCGAGATTCTGAAGTTCGCGGCCCTGATCGCCATCGATCAGCGCAAAGCACTCCTCATACCCTTGATTGCCGATGCGCAGCACGTGCTCGAGCTTTTTCCGGTTGGCCTCCAGCTCCAGCGTTTTGCGAATGTACTGGAACCGCTTCTTGATGAGCTCGAGGTTCGGAGGGTAAAGCTTCTTGGCTTTGACCAGAACCTCCTCGCGCACGCCGACCTTGCCGAAGTCGTGCAGGATCGAGGCGTAGCGAATCTCGCGAATGTCCTCGCGCGTAAAATGAAGGTCTTTATAAGGGCCGGAGTCCAGGCGGTCCACCGTTTCCGCCAGGGCCACGGTGAGTTTGGCCACCCGCTCCGAGTGGCCGAAGGTGGTGGGATCGCGTGATTCAATGGCCGTCACCGAGGCGCGCACGAAGCCTTCGAACAGCTTCTCGATGTCGCGGTAGAGCAGATTGTTTTCCAGCGCCACCGCCGCTTGGCTGGCCAAAGAAGAAGCCAGTTCCTGGCTCGGCTGCGAGAACGGGCCGACTTCCTCCCTGACTATCTTGGGCGTGGTCAGTTTCACGCCGGGATGCTTTTTGGCATTGATGAGCTGAAGCACCCCGATCACCTCGTCCTTCTGATTCTTCATGGGAATGACCATCATGGACTTGGTGCGGTAGCCGAACTTCTGGTCAAAGTCGCGGTTGAGCCGGAAGGGCAGATTGCGAATGCGGTAAGCGTCCTTAATGTTGAGGATCTGCCCGGTGGCCGCCGCATAGCCGGCAAGGCTGCGCGTGTCGATGGGCATGGTGAATTGGCGAAAGGGCACCGAATGGCTGTCGTTCTGCGTCAGCTTGAAGACCAGATGCTTGCCGCCGCCGATTTCTTCCTCCACCAGGTAGAGTGAGCCGGCGTCGGCGGAAGTGATTTCGCGGCTCTTGCTCAGAATCAGTTCGAGCAGCGAATCGGTGTTGCGTTCGGTGGAAAGCGCCACGCCGATCTTGTTGAGCGTCTCGAGATCCGCTACGGCGCGCCGCAATTCCCGGCGCGTGCGGTGGTGCTCTTCCTGCGCGCGCAGACTCTCAAAAGCCTTCTCCACCGTTTTTTCCAAAACCAGCGACGGCACCTCGCGCGGGAGCATGGCGAAGATGCGTGAATTTAGTTTGGCGGGAGCGCGCCCCTCGCCATCCAGCAGGCAGATGATTCGCCAGGCGTCGGACTTGGGTGCGGACTTCTTCAGGCGGTCCAAGTCGTCTTCGGCAGCGTCGGCCACGAGAACCGCGGGCAGTTCCAATACAGGAAGTTTATCCCCGTTTCGAGGAATAGAAATGAGGCGGTAGCCCTCGCCCAGGTTGCGCAATCCTGCCTCAGCGGCACAAGGATCGAAGTAATAGAGATTACAGGTCATCGACTTTCAAGGTTCCAATGTTCAGAGAGGTTCAGCCCTTTGGTCCTCGCGGCCAAGTGCAAGGTACTCCCCGAGGCCTCTGAGGAATTTTAGGCTTGCCCCCCCGACGCTTGCTCTCATTCTAACACTTTGCGGCACAAAGTTAATGAATTTCCTGATAGGACACCTAGCACACACTTGACGTTCGTCAAACTCATCCGCCCCGGCGCTAAGGCGTACCAACGCGCTATCGCCAACTCCTTGCAATGAAAGGTATTATCGCTCTGCTGAAATGCGAGTAACCCTTTGCGGTCATGTTGAATCAAATGAATTGAGAGATTTGGCGGAGAAGGGAAGGTTGCAATCGTGGTTGGCACAGATTTACTCAGCATATTCAGCGGTTTTCTCAAGTTAGCATTACTGGCCGGAGTTGCGCTTTATACTGGCCTCGTGTTGATGAGTTACCTTACCGACGGCCCGCAGCTTCGCCCACGGGTTGAATGGCGCGACCCGGCACATTCGGCCGAGCGCTGGGCGGTGTGGCTGGGCGTCCAAGCTCTCGCCTTGGTCGTGCGGGTGGCGACGCCTGTTTTCGGGATGCTCTCCGAAGCATCGGCGGATGTAGGCGAGTGGTTCCTGCGCCACCGCCACGATGAATCGCAATGAACTTCAGGAGTCAGGAGTCAGGAGCCAGAAACGAGAAGAAGGGCATGACATTCTCACATCTAACTTCTGTCGCGTGTCTCCTAACTCCTGACCCCTGTTTCCTGGCTCCAGTCTCCTGACTCCAGTCTCCTGACTTCTGACTCCTAACTCCTGACTCCTGTCCTCACGCCTTGGGATGCGTCTTGTCGTAAACATCGATCA
>Ga0181527_1005655_pt1 | contig 10296 bp, 5 predicted proteins | sample PEATcosm2014_Bin_30_FD_119762 | JGI IMG/M metagenome (GOLD analysis project Ga0181527, IMG submission 119762) | Peatland microbial communities from MTU Mesocosm Facility, Houghton, MI, USA - PEATcosm2014_Bin06_60_metaG | ecosystem: Environmental > Terrestrial > Soil > Wetlands > Peat | place...
CATCGCCGACGGCGGCATCCATAACGTCACGGGCGGCAGCGTCAGCGTCAGCGGTGGAACCCTGACGCTGACCGGGGTGAACACCTACACCGGCGGCACCAATGTTACCAACGCAACGCTCGCCATCAACAGCGGAGCGGCACTCGGCACCGGCACGCTAGCCCTCGGCAACGCCACCGTGTCCGCTCTCGCCGGATTGACAATTAACCAGCCGGTGACGCTGCAAAACTCCGACACGATCAATACCAACGCGAACGTGGTGTCGGTGTGCGGCAACATCAGCGGGTCCGGCTCGCTCACCGCGTCCGGCGGCGGCACGCTGAACCTGTGCGGCGCGAACAATACCTACAGCGGCGGCACGGTGCTCAAACTGGGCACCACGGTCACTGCGCCTTCGGCTGCTGACCTCGGCACCGGAACGATCGTCGTCCTATCGCCGAGCGGCGCCCCCACGAATGTGTTCACCGGCACGGCGCATGTGTCCGGGCCTTTCATTCTGGCGGACAGCGCGACCCCTGAACTGATTATCTTGCCGGGCGAAACTCTGGAAGGCGTGGGCAGCGTCAACCTCCCAGTCGTGATCCAAAGCGGCGGCACCAGTGCGCCCGGCGACGGCCCGGGCACGATCACCGTCACCGCGCCGGTAACGCTGGTGGCCGGTTCGACCTACGGCGTCGAAATCGACGGTCCCGTGTCGAGCGTCGGTTGCGCCGGCGCCAACGGTTGCGCCGGCGAATATAGCAGCACGATCGTGACTGGGGCCGGCAATACCTTCACCGCCGCCGGCACAATCGCGCCGCAGCTGACCGGGATCAGCGCCCCCGCCAACAACACCTACATCCCGCCGGCGGGGACGGGCTTCACCGTGGTTTACGCGCCAGCGGGCGTCCTCGGCAGCTTCGCCTCTATCACCCAGCCGGCGGCGGGTGTAATGGGTACGTCGGGGGGGCTGGCGCCGGGGACGCGGTTCGACGCTCTGTATTTCAACGCCGCCACGGCGTTGAGCTCGGGTGCGGCTTTCTATGCGGGCAATCCGACCGCCATCGACCTCTGGGTGACGCCGGCGAACTACCAGAATCTGTCGTACTGGAACGTCGGCCTGAACCAGAACCAGAGCCAGATTGCCGCCGCGCTCAATGCGCTGCGTGGCTCGGCCGGCCCGAAAAACAACGCCGAAGCGACGTGGGACTTCGGCAACTTGTACCCGCAGCAGCCGCAAGCGCTCCCGAGGGTTTTCAACACCCTCTCGGGTGAGGTTAACACCGGTGCCCAGCAGGGCACGTTCCGGATGATGACGAGCTTCCTCGGGCTCATGCTCGATCCAATCGTAAATGGCCGGGCCGGCAGCGTCGGCGGCGGTGCAGGAACCGCCGTCGGCTTCGCTTCCGACAGCGCCCTCAACTTCGCTTCCGATGACCTGGACCCGCCGCCGTCAGATATCGCAACCGCCTATAATTCGGCGCTCAAGGCGCCGCCGGCCGCTGCGTTCAATCAGCGCTGGAGCGTATGGGGCTCGGCCTTCGGCGGCTACAACAAGACCAGCGGCGATGCGGCAGCTGGCACGACCAATGTCACCGCGAGCGCCTACGGCTTTGCCGCCGGCATGGACTACCATGCCACGCCGGTTACCGTAGCGGGCTTCGCGCTGGCCGGCGGCGGCACCAATTGGAGCCTGGCGCAAGGGCTCGGCAGCGGCCGCAGCGATGCTTTCCAGGCCGGCATCTACAGCACGTCCCATTTCGGCCCGGCCTATCTGTCCGCCGCACTCGCCTTCGCCAATAGCTGGATGTCGACCTCGCGCATCGCATTCGGCGGCGACCAGCTAGCCGCGAGCTTCCAGGCGCAGAGCTACGGCGGGCGGGTGGAAACCGGCTATCGCTATGCGGTGCTGCCGACGAGCGGCGTTACGCCCTATGCGGCGGTGCAGGCGCAAGGCTTTCATGCGCCGGGCTACAGCGAGACCGACTCGACCGGCGGCGGCTTCGGGCTGGCCTACAACGCCGCGGTCGCGACCGACATCAGCAGCGAATTCGGCGCGCGCTTCGACAGTCTCCAGACGCTCAACGGCATGCCGCTGACGCTGCGCGGCCGGGCGGCCTGGGAGCACGACTGGGTGAGCAACCCGGCGCTCACGGCGACGTTCCAGGCGGCGCTGCTGCCGGGCGCGCTGCCCGGCGCTGCCACGAGCTTCGTCGTCAACGGGGCGGCGCCGCCGGCAGATTCCGCACTAGTGTCGGCGAGCGCCGAGCTGCGTCTGACGCCTTCGCTCTCGCTCAGCGCCAAGTTCGACAGCGATCTTGCCGTCCGCGCGCAGAACTACGCCGGCACAGCGACGGTGCACGTGGCATGGTGAACCGATTGCGCCTCATCCGTATTGCCGCCGTGGTCGTCGCGGCGCTCGTTGCGCTGGTAATGGGCGGCGGGCAGGCATCCACCTCGTTTTTCATAAGCGCGGCGGTTTTGCCAAACAGCGGGTTCATTGCCGGCGGCAACACCATCACCACCCCATCGTCTCCGATAAGGCCTACACCAACACACCCTCGGTGACGATCGGCGGCGCGATGGCGAGAAATGTGAGTGTGCAGACGATCGGTGGCAACACTGGTCTATGCGACTTATTTGGATACGAAAAATAGTGCGGGTACGGGTGCGGGCACAGCCTTTATCCACACTGGAAATTCAGCCAATCGATCGATCCCAATACTTAGCTAAACCGTGTGATGCCCTCCACGTCCCCGTCTTCGCCAAAGGCAAGACCGACACCGACCGAATATGGGCTACGTGCGCGACGACAAGCCGTTCGGTGGGTCGGCGCCGTCAACGGCCGAATCCAGTCAACCGTTCCCATTTGTGCGGCCCGCGCGATAAAACGTCCATGGGATCGGGGTCGTCACTATGGAATTATATTGATATTTCAATTACATACGTGTTCGCAGTTTTATTCTGACCGGCGCGCCACCCAGTACTCATCTGCGAACACCCCGACTGGCCGTTTTGGCTGGCGAGGACTGCTTTTTCCAGCAGGTCCTTGCTGCCCTTGATCCGGATTTGGCGGTCGTCGACCTCGATTACGTCGATAAGCGATTGCAGGTAGGCCTTCCGGAACGGAACCGATCCGGTGCTGAAGTGCTCCCGCATGGTTTGACACAAAAATGACGCCCCCTCGCGTCCGCTGCCCTTCCACGCGGCCCTCCGGGCGTTACACGGCCACGTTGGACCCGGGCGATGGTAGCGGTCGTCCCACCACGGCGGCTCGGGAGAATCGCGGTACCGCTCACCGCTGCGGCACCCAGCGCTCACCAAAGGCCGCCAATTGAGAGCCAACAAATCTGATAAAGACCACTCGGAACCACACGAGGCCACACAGGGCCACACAGGGCCACTGAAGTACCAATAAAAGACCACATCAAATGGACTTCACACCCCACGCACTAAAGCTGCAAAATCGTGTCAGCGGCGCCCTGGTGCCGAACGCAAAGCGGCCGATGCCGCCCAGCACCGGCAATCGTGGACACGACCCGGCACAAGGCCAGCGGGTCAGCTGACGCGGCGATTATGAGTTCAAATCCTGCGGCTGAGGGGCCATAGTGCCGTGCCGCGGCATTCCGTGTGACGTCGGGGCGCTGAAGAAAACGCGATGCAGAAATCCCTGGCGGTTGAAATCGCGGAGATCGAACGGCGTCTCGCTGCACTCGATCGGGAGCGCGCGAGCGTTTTTGCAGCGCTCCAAGACCTCAAGCTGCGAAGCCAGGCTGAATTGCAAACTGCGACGGTATCGCAGGCGACGGAGCATACCGATACTGCATCGACATTCTCCAACGCCCAGAAGATAGCCTTATTTCGCTCGCTGTTCCGTGGCCGCGAGGATGTCTTCCCGCGCCGCTGGGACAATCCAAAGACCGGTAAGAGTGGATACGCCCCGGTGTGCCGCAATGAATGGGCTCGTGGGATCTGTGAAAAGCCTCGGATCAAGTGCACCGATTGTCAGCACCAAGCATTTGTGCCGGTAACTGACGACGTTATCGAAAGCCATTTGCGAGGGCGTGATCTGTCGAAGCCGGGTCGATCAGAAGCGTTTGTCGCCGGCGTTTACGTGCTAATGCCGGATGAGACCTGCTGGCTCTTGGCGGCCGATTTCGACAAAGAGTCCTGGGAACGCGACGCGCTGGCGTTCATGGCCACGTGCCTCGAAAAGAATGTACCGGCAGTCATCGAGCGCTCCCGATCCGGCCATGGAGCCCATGCCTGGATATTCTTCGCCGAGCCGGTGCCGGCGGTCGAGGCCCGCAGGCTCGGTGCCCATCTGATAACCGAGACAATGGAGCGCTACCCTGACATCGGTTTTGAGTCATACGACGGTTTGTTCCCGAGTCAGGACACGATGCCCGCCGGAGGGTTCGGCAATCTGATCGCGCTGCCTCTGCAGGGTGAACCACGGCCGCATGGCAATAGCATCTTTGTCGATGATTAATTGCAGCCTTATGAGGATCAGTGGGCATTTCTGGCGGGTATTCCTCGCATGAGCCGGGCCGAAATAGCGACAATCGTTGAGCAGGCCTCAGCTGCCGGACGGATTGTCGGAGTACGCCTTCCGCTCGATGACGATGACGAAAAGCCTTGGATAGCTCCACCTTCCCGAAGTCGACCCGAAGCGCCGCTCGTCGGGCCGATGCCGGAGAAGGCAGACGTTGTGTTGGGCAACCAAGTGTACATCGACCGAACAGCCCTGGCGCCTGCACTAGCCAATCGGCTGATCCATCTCGCCGCCTTTCAAAACCCGGAATTTTACGCCGCTCAGGCAATGCGGTTGCCAACCTATGGCAAACCCCGTGTGATTTCGTGTGCCGAACTATTTCCTAAACACGTAGCGCTGCCACGCGGTTGTTTCGACGCCGCACTCAATCTTTTCGCGACTTGCAGTATCCGGGCAGAGGTTCGCGATGAACGTCAAACTGGCACTGCCATCGTCGGCCATTTTCTCGGAACGCTCACTGCGGAACAAGCGATTGCTGCTGATGCGTTAATGGCGCACGACACTGGGGTGCTCGCGGCAACGACGGCCTTTGGGAAGACGGTAGTCGCCATCAAGCTCATAGCGTTGCGCGGCAGAAATACGCTGATCTTGGTCCATCGCCGGCAGTTGTTGGATCAGTGGTTGGCAAGGCTATCCACATTTCTTGACATCGGAACCGAACGCATTGGAGTAGTAGGTGGAGGAAAAAAGCGGCCTACCGGTATTGTCGATGTTGCCATTCTTCAGAGCTTGGTGAAGAAAGGCGAGGTATCTGATCTCGTCGCCAATTATGGGCACCTCGTCGTCGACGAATGCCACCACTTGTCCGCTGTCAGTTTCGAGGCCGTCGCTAGAGCCGCAAAGGCCAAATACGTACTCGGCCTGTCCGCTACCGTCACGCGGAAGGACGGCCACCGTCCAATCATCTTCATGCAGTGTGGTCCGATCCGGCATCGGGTGGACGCAAGAGGGCAAGCAGCCTCCCGGCCATTTAAGCACCGCGTTATTCGCCGCGCGACCTCGTTCCGTACCGCCCGCCACGAAACTGGCGCGCAATTGCCGATCCAAAACCTCTACCGGCTCCTCTCCTGTGACGAAATGCGAAACGAGATGATTTTTGACGATGTTCTGTCGGCCTTGGAGGCCCGACGTTCCCCCATCGTGATCACCGAGCGGAAGGATCATCTGCGGGCAATTGTAGAACGTCTGTGTCGATTCGCGAAAAACGTCATTGTTCTGAAGGGCGGCATGCGAGCCAAGGAATTCAAGCAAGCAACAGAAGCCCTCAAGTCGGTGCCAGACGACGAGGAGCGCGTCATTGTGGCGACCGGTCGCTATCTCGGCGAGGGCTTCGATGATGCGCGCCTCGATACCCTGTTTCTCACGATGCCCATCTCATGGCGCGGGACCCTCGCGCAATATGCAGGGCGGCTTCACCGATTCCATGCGGCGAAGAGAGAGGTTCTGATTTACGATTACGTTGACGAGCGGGAGCCTATCCTGGCGAAAATGGCTGCGAAGCGAGAGGTCGGCTATAGGGCGATCGGCTACGAAGTAACTCGCGCCGGAGAGTTATTCTCGCGTGACGCAGCAAACTGAGGACATCAGGAAACTGGACGTGTAGGTCAAATTGTGGTCACGCCGTCGCCGCGGCCGTCAAGGCCGCGCCTTCGGCGCGCCGCTTCGCGGTCGACGAGCCTTGACTGCCGCGCACCGTCGTGAAGTTGGACCGCCGTCCCGCCGCGGATCGCTATCTCCGTCACCAGCAGGGGACGTAGCCGATCTCGTCTCGCCAACTTAATCAGCGTCAGCCTGCCTCTGCAAAACGCTGCAAAACGCTGCAAAATGCTGCAATCTGCTTCAAATCGCTTTAAAAAAATCCCTATGCAAAACAATGCAATTTTGTGCGAAATATGCTTCGGAATGTTGCGAAATGTTTCGTTTTGTTTCGTTCACACCCGTGCACCTTCCTGGCTTTGCGTAAGCTACTCAAGGTCCTCATTGGAGTTGGATTGAGGCATGCTGGGGCTCGATGAGAGCAAGGTCCCCTGCCGCCGCTCAAGAGCAGGCGAGATCGTTTCGGCGCAAGATGGAAATCAGCGGTACATTCAGAATTAGCCAGAGAACGATTATGCTGGGCGCCCGCGATTTAGGAGGAGCAAAGCAGCCACGAGATCGTCGCCAGCGTGACCTTGCTGCGCTCACACGGGTTCCAATACTGTTGCGGCAACTTGGCATTACTTAACGAGCGTAACGGGGACCTTGGATTCTCGGGCCACGGCCATTGCGACAGATCCCAAGAAAAAGCGCGCCAAGCTTCCCACGCCGGTTGACCCCATGACGATGAGGTCGATTTGGTGCCGGTCGACGGCGGCGGCAATCGCCTCCGGCGGCCTACCGGCAAGGACCTCGCATCGATGAGGAATATGCTGCACATCGAGCAGCTGCGAAGCCTCTCTAAGTATAGCCTCTCCTGCTGCCCGGACCTCCACGCCTAAATCGGCGCCTGATGACGAGTGTTTTGTAGGAAGGGCTTGAACGTTCAGCAACAAGATAGTGCCGCGATGGCCAGCCCTGGCCAGGGCGACAACATGCTGGACCGCATGAATTGCGCTTCGCGATCCGTCGAATGGCACAAGGACCCGCCGCGTTGGTGGCTTTTTAGCGTATCGGAGCGCGAGCGCGCGCAAACCGGTGAGATTCCGTTCCGAGAAAAAGCCATGAGGTGCGGAGTCAGGATGTCCCGGGAGATCGACTTTGCGTTCCTTGAGCCTTTCAATCAGATCGGCAGGAGATAAATCGACGACTTCGATCTCGTCGGCCAAATCAAGGATGGTGTCCGGGACAGTCTCGCGTACCACGGTCCATATGGTCTTGGCGACGATTTCATTGAGACTGTCGATGTGTTGGACATTCAGTGTGGTGAAAACATCGATCCCCGCTTCGACAAGTTCCTGGACATCAAGATAGCGCTTGGAGTTTCGGCATCCTGGCACGTTGCTGTGTGCCAACTCGTCGACGATGACGAGGCCGGGCTTCCGTTCGAGAAGAGCATCGATATCCATTTCCTCGAGCACATGCCCCTTGTATTCGATTTGTTTGCGCGGGATTACCTCGAATTCGTGAAGTTGTTGTTCGGTGCCTTGCCGCCCGTGCATTTCGATCAAACCTACCACGACATCGACGCCGCTCTCGCGTCGCGATCGCGCCGCCCGTAGCATTTCATAGGTTTTCCCGACACCGGGGGCGGCGCCCAGGAAGATCTTCAGGCGGCCGCGCCGCACTTCACCGACCCTGGGCATAATCTCGCTGTCCAATCTTTACGCTCTGATCGACTTGCTGCTATTTTTTTGGGAAGGCCTTCTCCAACGCGAGATTGAGCTCGAGAACATTGACCCGCGGCTCGCCGAAAATCCAAAGGCTGCGGGGCGTGGTGTGCTGCTCGACCAGCGTCGTAATTTGCCCGGGCGGCACGTCGCGAGCCTTGGCTATACGCGCCACCTGAAGAGAAGCATTGGCGGGGGTGATGTCGGGGTCGAGACCCGATGCCGAGGTCGTCAGCATGTCCGCAGGCAGCAGTCTGCCCGCGAGTTCGGGTTGACTGTCCTCCAGCGCCTTACGGTCGGCGGTCAAGCGGTCCTGGATAGCGGAACTCGTGGGACCCAGGTTCGAGGCTGTCGTGTTCGCGGCGTTGTAGGGCGCATCGACATTCTTGGTCGGATCCTTGGGATCGGGAGCGACTGTTGCCGATGGGCGGCCGTGGAACCATTGTGGATCGCTCCACTGCTGCCCGATCAGTTGTGAACCGATGATCCGGCCGTTGGCGCTCTCCACGACGCTGCCATTTGCCTGATAGGACATCAGCAGTTGACCGATACCCGTGACGGCGAGGGGATAGGCGAAGCCGCAAAGCGCGAAAGTCACCAGAGAAGCGCGCACTGCGCCACTGACGTAATCGAGCATGTCAGGCTCCTTTCAAAGCAGCGGTGCGATCAACAGATCGATCAGCTTGATGCCGACGAAGGGCGCGACCAGCCCGCCGACGCCGTAAATCCAAAGGTTGCGGTGGAATAGAGTTTCCGCGGTTTGAACCCGGAACCGCACGCCGCGCAGCGCCAGCGGAATGAGCAGCGGAATGATCAGGGCGTTGAAGATCAACGCCGAGAGAACCGCGCTGCGCGGTGTCGTCAAGCTCATGATGTTGAGTGCCGACAGACCCGGCAGGGCGAGGATGAACATCGCGGGGATGATGGCAAAATATTTCGCCACGTCGTTCGCGATGGAGAACGTCGTCAGCGCACCGCGCGTGATCAGCATTTGCCTGCCGATCGCGACGAGGTCGGTGAGCTTGGTTGGATCGGAATCAAGATCGACGAGATTGGCCGCTTCCTTGGCCGCCATGGTTCCAGAATTCATCGCCAGGCCAACATCGGCCTGCGCCAAGGCGGGTGCGTCATTCGTGCCGTCGCCGGTCATCGCCACGAGCCGTCCTTGACTCTGTTCGCGGCGCACCAGCTGCAGCTTCTGTTCCGGAGTAACCTCAGCGACGAACTCGTCGACGCCGGCCTCGGCCGCGATGGTGCGGGCAGTCACCGGATTGTCGCCGGTGACCATGATAGTACGGACGGCCATTTTGCGGAGCTCGGCGATGCGCTCGCGTATGCCCGGCTTCAGCCTATCCGAGAGCACGACAATACCGACGACGGCGCCATTGACGCTGACGGCAAGCGGCGTCGCTCCTTTCCTCGAGACGTTATCCGCGATTGTCTGCAGGTCCGGCGGGGCCGATGTACCAAACCGTTCGAGAACGTGGCGGACCACTGCGCTCACTGCGCCCTTGCGAATGACCGTGCCGTCGGGCAGGTCGGTACCGCTCATGCGGGTCTGCGCTGAAAATTCCAGACCTGTGGCCGCGTCGAGGCCTGGCAGCGGCCGAGCACCCCGCGAAGCGCTGTTTGCAATGACGGATCGGCCCTCCGGCGTCGTATCGAAGTGGGATGCAAGAAACGCTGCTTGAACCAACTCGCCGGGCGGCGTGCCAACAACGGGAATGAAATCGGTTGCCTCGCGATCGCCTGTGGTAATCGTTCCGGTCTTGTCGAGAAGCAGCGTCTGAACGTCGCCAGCGGTCTCGACTGCTTTCCCGGACATCGCGAGCACGTTGAACCGCATGGTGCGGTCCATCCCGGCGATGCCGATGGCGGATAGGAGCGCCGCGATCGTCGTCGGGATCAACGCGACCAGGAGCGCAACCAGATCGGCGACATTGATCTGCGCCTGTAGATAGGCGGCAACCGGCGCCATTGCCGCCACGACGATGACGAAGATCAGCGTCAGGACGGTCAGCAGGACGGTAAGCGCGATTTCGTTCGGCGTCTTTTGCCGCTTGGCGCCTTCAACGAGGTGGATGATGCGATCGAGGAAAGACGCGCCTGGATCGACGGAAACGCGCACCTTCAGCCAGTCCGAAATGACGGTTGTTCCCGCAGTGACCGACGAGAACATGTCGGTGCCGGCCTCTTTCAAGACCGGTGCGGATTCGCCGGTGATGGCGGATTCGTTGACATAGGCCAGACCCTCGACCACATCGCCGTCGGCCGGCACCACATCGTTCTTCTCCACCCGGATGAGATCGCCCTTGCGCAGCTCCGCGGCCGGGACCTTCTCCGTGCCACCACCATCCAGCACGCGCATGCCGACCAGGTCGGATCGGGTCTGCCGCAGCGCGGTCGCTTTCGCCTTGCCGCGTCCCTCGGCGAGAGCTTCTGCAAAATTGGCAAACC
>Ga0181527_1005656_pt1 | contig 10295 bp, 5 predicted proteins | sample PEATcosm2014_Bin_30_FD_119762 | JGI IMG/M metagenome (GOLD analysis project Ga0181527, IMG submission 119762) | Peatland microbial communities from MTU Mesocosm Facility, Houghton, MI, USA - PEATcosm2014_Bin06_60_metaG | ecosystem: Environmental > Terrestrial > Soil > Wetlands > Peat | place...
CACTCGCAAGCACAGTGTCGAGTGCGCATCTGACATCAGCAAATGTATCCAGGATCCAATCTTCTCTCGTGGTCATTTTTCTGCTTTTCATTCGTCTCTCGACCATGTGATCACCTGCTAGTCGTTCGGCGGAGAATAATCACTTTCCAAAGAAATCTGCTTTGTTCCTATTTATATCCTCACCCCTGCATTGAAACGGTGCACGAGCGCTCTTGGCAGCTTCACGGCATTGACGCGGCTTAGCGCTCGATCGCTTAGGTGGCGTCCGTCTGGACAGCAGCAACGTGATACTGTAGCCACTGCATGGGACGGCACTCGCTGCTTGGCACACTACGACCAGCACCGAAAACTTAATTTTAGACTCTTTTATTCATTGAGGAGCGACAAAGAGCTAAATAATTGCGCGCTATAAAGATAGCTAGTCCTTTGGAACTAGCAGAAAAAGACTGGTTCGAATACTTAGACGGCTAGACATTGAGTTTTCGCTAGAACAGCTCTGAGTTATCTTGGTCGGATCGGCATGGGCATCGACGTTGCGCTTATTCATCCACCGTTTGGCAAGGGAGACGTCAGAAAGCTGAATATCTGCTCGCCGCCAATGGGGCTCGCTTATATAGGCGCTTTTCTCAGAGAGCACGGTCATCGCGTCGCCATCATAGATGCTGAAGTTGAGCGGCTGAGCAACACGCAGATTATGGAGCGCGTGCAGACGGCGGACCTCGTTGGCATCACGACGACCGCACCAACGTACAGCTCAGGCCTTGCGCTTGCGAACCTCATTAAGCAATCGAACAACGGCACGAAGGTAGTTCTCGGTGGCCCACAGGCAACGTTTTTGGACCGCGAGTGTCTCGAGAAATCAGCGGCTGACGTCGTCGTTAGGGGGGAGGGGGAAGCCACGATGCTTGACGTCGCGGATTCCATCGAGTCAGGCAGCTTGCACGACGTTGAGGGCATAACCTTGCGAGACGCGGACGCGATAGTGCGAAACCCAGACAGAAAGCTGATCGCCGATTTGGATGATATTCCGTTTCCCGCGAGGGACTTGCTTCCAATGGGAAAGTACTTGCCGCCTCGAAGTACCGGAGTCATATCGAGCAGAGGATGCCCGTTCAGGTGTATTTTCTGCGCCTCCTCAAACCTGTACCACAAGACGTTTCGGTCGCGGAGCGCGCAGAATGTCTTTGATGAGGTAGCTCAGCTTGTTGCTCAAGGCTACGAAAACGTCACAATGCTCGATGACAATTTTATACTCAACAAAGAGCGCGCATTCAAGTTTGCCGATCTGGTAGAGCAACACAACCTAAAGTTTAGCTGGTCGTGCACGGGCCGCGTTGACTCTATTGATGAGGGCTTACTCCGCAGGCTGCGAGAAGTCGGCTGCAACGGGCTCTTTTTTGGCGTTGAATCTGCCTCGGACGACACGCTGAAGCTCATCAAGAAAGGGTTTTCGACCGATCAGGTGATTAACGCCTTTGACGTGCTTAGAAACTACGATTATGCAACAACGGCGTCCTTTATGATCGGATTGCCCGGAGATGACCGGCAGAAGGTCGCCGACACGATCAACCTAGCAAAACAGGTCATGCCGGATTTCGCAATGTTTTCGGTCACCACGCCCTATCCGGGAACTGAGCTGTACGACAACATTGACAACTACGATCTTGAGATTACCTTGGATGACTGGAGCAAGTTCACCCTCACAAAGCCCGTGGTTCGTACGCGTGCTCTTTCGACAGAAGAATTGCACCGGTGGTTTTTGAAAGCATACTTTGGTTTTTACGTGCGTGCGTCCTACTTACGACGGGCCATTGCAAAGAAGCAGCTCGGCTTCGTTCTGGGCCCTGTACAGCACGCCATCGTCGACACACTCAGTAGCGCATTCTCGCGTCACAGTTTATAAGTTGACGCTACTCGAGACGCGACATTAATTTTGGCGCAAAAGCCTTGGTTTGAGAGGATTAAGCGTAAATATCTTGCCCACAGAGGTTAAAGCCTGATTGCAATCAAAAGGAGATGAGACGTATGGAAGCGAACAAATCTTATGTATTGCCAGACCTGCCCTATGGCTATAACGACTTAGAGCCCTATATCTCTGAGCAACAGCTCAAGATTCACCACGACAAGCACCACCTCGCCTACGTAAACGGCGCGAACGCAACTTTTGAGAAGCTCGATGCTGCACGAAAGAGCAACGCAGACCTAGACGTTAAGGCTACGCTGAAGGAGTTGTCGTTCAACATCGGTGGCCACGTGCTCCACAAGCTTTTTTGGCCAACGATGGCACCTGCCGGCAAAGGCGGCGGTGGGGTCCCTAAAGGGAAATTGGCGGATGCTATAAACAGCGAGTTTGGCAGCTTCGAACGGTTCAAGACGGAGTTTAGCAAAGCTGCGGCAACCACCGAAGGGTCAGGATGGGCTGCGTTGGTGCTCGATATGCAAACAAAACGGCCTTTAATAATGCAAATAGAGAAGCACAATGTCAACGTGTATCCAAACTCCCGCATCGTTATGGTTCTTGACGTCTGGGAGCACGCCTACTATCTCGACTATAAGAACGAGCGGCCGAAATTCGTCGACGCTTTTTGGAACATCGTGAACTGGGAGATGGTGAACGAGCGGTTTGAAGAAGTGCTCGAGTGCACGTGCGGGATCACCTAAGCCTTCGCATCACCGCAACCATATGGGGGTGTTGGATGGGATTCCCGTCCAACGCTCTTTCCTGTCGTCACAAGTCACCAGCATTCGCGCGGAACGCCTTAGTCACTTGATTTGTGACGCTTGAGGGTACGTTTAGAGAGAATTGTCAATTTACGGCAACCGGACGCGTGGCTCGCGTCTCGCTTGCGTTTAGGCCGGGCCTTTGAGGGCAACATGTGACTAGAGTTCAACTATGCTCGCGTGACTGCTGGGGTCTTTTCGTATTGTAATCTGCTGCTGCGTGTACGCGTGAAAGGTGTCATCGTGGCTTATAACAATGACCTGGTTCAACCCCTTAATGCCGCCGATTTGCTGAGCGAGACTGTCGCATCTCTCTTCGTCAAGATGGATTGTTGGTTCGTCCAAGATGAACAGGCCCAAGCCGCTCAACGTCTCTTGCATTGCGAGACGCACAGCCAAACACGCTGAGACCTTCTCGCCGCCGCTCATTTCATACAATGAGATCACGTTGCCGCCATCTGCCTTGAAAACGAGATAATCTTCCTGCCAGTGAAGTTGCGACTCGTCATTGACCATTTGCCTCCAGTGACGGGCAGCCTGCTGACTCACTTTTTTTGTATAAAGCGGCCTCATCGCGCTCAAGTTTTTGAAACTATCTCTGATTTCATCAAAGAACTTACCGTCAGCAGCAGTCTCGTTGAGCTCAACGTCGAGTGCCATCAGATCCTCCCTCTTAACCACGAGATCCGCTTCGTGGGGTTTTAGATCTTCAATTTGTTTGTTAAGTTGGGACGCAATCCCGCGCATCTCATTAAGCCGTTGACTCGTGTCTAGGCTATCTTTTTCAATTCGCAGGTGTTCGGCAGCGTCATAAAGCTTTGACGTGGCTTCTATGTCACTGGTAAGTCTCTGCCGTAGCTCATCTAGTGCTGCCAAGTCTCGAGCACAGTTGTCGTTTCGTTCTATGGCCCCCTCAAGGTTCGCCGCCAAACTAACGGACGCCACGTAGCTATCGTAGTCTTTTTGAAGCTCCCGCAATTCGTGTTCAAGTCGTGACACAAGCGCCTCATCCCCACCTTGTTCAGTCAAGTGCGCGATCGTTCCTTCTGCTCCCTCTATGTCGCTTTGCGATGCTTCGTCTCTGCGACAGAGCTCAGCAAACTCGCTGACTAGGGCTGACCGGTCCGATTTTTTGAGAGCGTATTCAAGGGACTGATACTCTTCGGCGCTAGCTTTCAACGTCTCGATGCGCTTTTCAAGAGACGCTATGCGAGCCAAATTGTCGCCAATCGCTCTGACAGAATCACGTTCGCCTGCAAGTTCTCGACGTAGTGTTTCTATTTCTTCCAATTTTAGTTCCAATTCTCGCCGCTTGCCGTCGAGCAGTTGCAGTTGCCGTGCGGCCCCACGCGCCTCATTTATAGCGGATGCTCTTTCATCGCGTTCAGACTGCAGCAGCGCAAGTTCCGCTCGAATGGCGTCAAGTTCGTGCTCGTGCCGATGGCCGCGTTCCTCAATCGATTCACACCGATCACTCGTGTACGGACAGACACCTTTGAGGAGGCTGTCGAGATCCTTTTCCATCTGCTTCTTGTGTCCGTCAAGCTCACCGACCTTTCGTGCTAACTCGTCGTATTCAAGCAGCAGCGTTTCAAGCCTTTCAGCGCGCGCTTGGAGTGTGCCGTACTGTTCAAGTTCCGCTTCCAGCTCCTTCGTTGCCAGACGCTTTGTTCGTATCAGTTCTCCAGTCGCTTTGATACGCTCCAAACCTGCCTGGTAGCTCTGCTGATCAAGCTTGAGCTGTGAGAGGGCTTCGCTGAGCTGTGCGTGTTCGGCAGCGATTGGCGACAGTTGCGTCACTCGATCTGACGTCTCGTCAAATTGTTGAAGCTCTTTGAGCGCGTTTGCCTTCGCACTTGTGATGCTTGCGTGAGCGACACGAAGTTCAGAGAGGCGCGTCGTTTCGCTGGCAACCTGCCGCGCCAGCGCCCGTACCTCGTCAAGCTGCGCGGCAATGTGTTGATATCGCAAGAACGAGGGCCGACGTTCTTCGACGACGTTCTGCGCTTCGCGACAGTTTTGCACCTCGCGATTTGCGATTTCGAGTGCCGTCACCACGTCGCCAGCTTTGACGTTTGCCGTGCTGAGTTCCTTTTTTAGGTTTTCGAGTTCCGCGCGAAGCGACTCATATGTTTGCTTCTGATTTTCGACCACAGACAACTTGGTTTCGACTGCACCGATCGACTGCCGGAGGTGTTTCAGCTCACTTTCGTACTCGCGCAATCGGTTAACGAGTCCGCTGAGGTGCGTTATTTCAGCTTCGAGCACTCGCGCTTCAGACTCAGCACGCGCTATCTTGCTTTTGAAGTTGTTTTTTACGTGAACGGAGTCGCTGTAGGCCTGCCGATAACTGTAAAGACCGAGAACCTTGTCGAAATGGTCTTTTCGTTTCTGAGACGTGAACTCAAATTCATTGATGACCTGCCCCTGTAAGACGCAGATAACGTCGCTGAACAGACTTTCCGAGGACGACGTACGAATTTCTGCCATGCCGAGCTCGTCGCGAATGCGTTCATGTATTTCGTGCTTTCCGTACAGATCGGTCTTCTCTCCGTCAATGCACAGCTCCCAACTCTGAGCAGTACGTGACAAAACGTGTCTCACGCGGTACACGTGTCCTTTATGCGAGAACGTTGCGTCTATAGACCCTTCTGCCGCTCCTTTTCGCAAAAGGGACTCGGCAACTCCTTGCCTGTGCCGTTCTCCTGCGTAGTCGATCGTTGCCTGCTTAACGCCGTCGTCCCAGCCAAAGATCGTCCTGCCAATGCTAGTCACTATGGTGCTCTTGCCGGCACCGTTTTCGCCGTATATAGAGATCGTGCCGTTTTGAAACTGGATCTCGCCCGAGTCTTCGAACGCCCTGATATTCACTAGGCGGAGGCTTTCCAGTTTCATACGTGATCTCTCCTAAAGCGTGAGACGTGCCGTACGATGGGCTCAGCTTCGTCCGTGTTCGTAAGTTGGCTTTCGATTATTTCGCGAAGAAGAGAGCGCGCGAAACCCGCAACGTCTCGCGCTTGCTCGTTGTACCGCGCAAAGCTGCTTGCGAACATGTTCATTTCCACGTCGTCGAGGCTTCCCGGAGTCTCGACGAGTTCGCCAGCGGTGCTGACAGTGTTGTCGAGGACAGTGCTGTACAAGGGCACATAACGCTCGTCTATGAACTGCTTAAGCTCAGAGAGGTTGGGAGGTGTCTGCGCCTCCCCGTTAAGAATCACACGCACTAGCGAACCCGAAACCGGAGCCTCGAGCTCAGCTTCATCGAGCAGCGCTTGCACGACTCCGCGGAGCGAATAATCGTCACCCGGATGGTCCGCAGAAATGCTCACCATTCGCCGAACGCCGCGCACGCTGATTTCACGAACCTCGGGGCTCCCGTTTTGCATGGTGACGTCGTAAAAGCAGCGCCCGATGCCGTAGTCGGAGAAACGGTAGTACTCCGGACTCCCGGGATTGAATATCCAGTCATCGAGGCGAAACTTGTTGTGGTAGTGCCCGAGCGCGAGGTACGCGGTCTTTGGCCGTAATACCGCCAGCTCAGGCGGGGCGATCTCCGGGTGCCCCCCTTCGGCGTATTGAGTTATGCCAGCGTGGAGCAGCACGACGTTGTGCCCTTCGGGCATTTGTTCATAAAAATCGCGCAGCTTAGACCTGAGGTAGGCACCGTGGTAGCCGAGCCCGACAATCCACGTGCCGTTCACCTGACCTATCGCGCCTTCAAGGGTTCTTCCTGCCGGCGCTAAGTAGTGGCACAGATCTAAGCGTTGCAACACATCGAGGGCGGTGTGCGTTTGAGAGCCTTTTCTTCTGTCATGATTGCCGTCAATAACAAAGAAAGGGATATCAGCGTCCTTCAACGCTCTTAGCATCTCTATGGCGTGGATCAACGAAGTGTGATCAACTTTGTTTGAGTTGAACAAATCGCCGCTGTGAACGACACAGTCTACCCGGTTTTGTATGGCGTAGTCAATGCTTTCACGGGTGGCGCTGCTCCAATCATCGAGACGCTCGCTCAAACCGTATTGACGATATCCCAGGTGGGTATCGCTGACGTGCACAAATCTCAAAGCAGGAGCTATGTACGATTCCCCAATTATACTTAGGCGCGAGTCATATTAAAAGCAAGCTCGCGTAAACTGTGCCACTGCGCGACAGAGCTTTAAGATCAGCTCCGTAGATAGAGATTACGAGGCGGACTATACCAATGGCACTTATATATAAATTCGCAATTAGTTCCACCTAGGTTTAGCCCGTGATGTCGCTCAAGGAACTCGGTTCTCGTTTGCTCAGTGCGTCGTATGAGCTGATTTTTAAGGAGGAGATGGGCGACGAGGCGCGGAAGTTAATCTTAGGTACCTCGTACGTGGGGATTGGCACGCTGGTCGGATCGCTTTTCACGTTGGCCTTCAGCATCATTGCGGCACGGGCATTGGGACCGGGTAATTTTGGTGTTCTTGGACTAATCACGACAGTGGGCACTATTCTCGCCATCTCAATGATAGCAGCTTCTACGCCGATGATAAAATATGGTTCTGAGGTGCAGGATCATTTTGTGCAGGTCAGCATCATCTCCACTTCGTACATTCTAATAGCGTTGTTGACCGCAGCCTCGGTGGGTATCTATGTACTTTTTTCTGCGCCGTTATCGTACTTGTTTGGAGTGCCAGCAGAGGTTTTCTTTTTCGCTCTTTTTCTCGCCGTTATTTCTACGCTCTATCAGTTAACCACAAATTCTCTCAGAGTATCCTTCAAAATGAGAGCGTATGCACTTCTGACTGCCGCTCAATCGGTCGTACTGCTTGCGGCGTTTCTCACATTCATCAGCACCAACATGAAGTCGTGGGAATCGGCGGCGTACTCGTATTACGTATCCTACGCGATAATCGGCTTCATTTTGGTGGTTTACCTCAGAGACTACATTAAGCTCCGATTTGAGCGGTCCTGGGCGAAAAAAATTATGCATTACACTCTTCTTTCCCTGCCGGGAGGTGTGGCAGCCACCTTCATGGGCGTCGACAGAATACTCATCAACAAGTTTATGACAACCGCGGATGTGGGAATCTACAACGCGTATTTCCTGCCATCAATAACTGTAGCCGTCTTGCTTTGGATGATCATTAACGCCGCTTTTTTCCCCTATGCATCTAAGAGCAACGATAAGCTGGCCATTCTACGTCGCGTAAACAAGGCAGCGCCGTACCTTGCGGCCGCGATCGCGCCATCCGTGCTCCTATTAGAGTGGATAATCTTCTTTTTTTATGGGCGCCAGTATCCGTTCAGCTGGGAAATTGCGCTCTTTTTTGCCATTGCGGCAACAATGGCCTTTTTTTATCAAGCTCTTAGCTGGCTTGTGGCTTCCGAAGGTACGCGCGGAGCCAAAGTGAACACCCTCAGCAGCGTTATCGCGCTCATTGTGCTCGTCGGTTTCGACGTGGTCTTGATTCCACTGATTGGCATTTTGGGCGCGGCAATCACGCTCATCTTCGCGTATCTAATAGCGGCATTCTATCTCTTGTCAAAACGGCGCATATTGAGTGCAAACTAAGCGCGAACGCACCGTCTTGTTATGTGCTTGGAAGTGAACCGAACGATTTTCGATACGGCCCTGGAAAAGAAAATAGCAGCGAGGGAACTAGTCGCGCGCGGGAGTCGCGCGCGGGATCCGTGGAGTTTACGCCCAAGTTTGAGGTTTTTGTCGAAACGAATTACGCGCCTGTGATACCGCACGATGATGGCAGCTCATATCGTCATGTCAGAATTAGCCATGCCTGAATCAAGTCGAGAGCGACAAGATAAATAAGACGCTTAAGCTCGTTTTTTGGACAGATCGCGACACGCAAGAACCGCATCTTATCGTGCCTTGTGGAAGGCTGCCTGTCAGGGCAGTGTCGATTAAAATAGTTTTTATCTAATTTTGGCTTGTATAAAAAACCGATACGCCTTTTTAAGTGGTTTAAGCGGCATCTATCCTCGCCGATTCAGAATGGCCTCAAAGCCCCAAACTTATGAGCGCTACGGCCATCTCCAATAGGTGAGTTGCTGGCCCTCGTGCGTTGCTCTGTCCGTCATTTGAAGGCAATAGGGATCAGCCTTTTCAGGGCCTCCATTCCTGAAAACAGGTGAGCAGCGCAGTCCGACTCGAGGCCGGCTCAAGCTATGGTGATCGTGTGTTTGGATTTGCTGGCTAGAGTCTCGAGAGCCTGGACGGCGGCTTTTTCCACGCGCTGACTATCGTCCTTCAGCGCTTTGGTAAGGGGGTTCCATGCACGAAAGTCGCCCAAGCGCCCAAGCGCCCAAGCGGCAGCTTCGCGCACGTCGTCGTATGGATCTTCGAGGCACTTTATGAGGGGCTCTACCGCTTGGGGGTTGCCGAGTTGTCCGAGGGCTTCAGCGGCAACCCGTCGGACGGTCTCTCCGCCTCCCAGCTCCTATGAACGACTTTAACGAGCGCGGATCGTTGAACTGCTTGAGCGCACGCTGCTGCAAAACTGACACGCCAGTCCTGATCCTTAAGGGCGGCGATGAGCGGAAGGACCGCACGGGGGTCGCCGAGCTGGCCGAGGGCTTCGGCAGCAGCTCTGCGGGCTTTGTTATTTGTCACCCTTAGTGTATGGATGAGGGGGTCCGTTGACGATTCGCCAAGCTTTACCAATGCCTCGACAGAGGCGGCTCGCACACGCGCGTCCTCATCATCTAAAGCCTTTGTGAGCGGTAAAACGGCGAGGGGCTTGGCGAGTTCGCCAATCACTTCGGCGGCGGCTGTACGCACGCCGCTATCCCTCACGTGCAGTGCGTTGACGAGCGGATAGAACGCGTGGTGCTTGTTTAGAGCCGCAACAGCGCTCAAGTGCACGCGCTCATCATCGTCGTGCAAAGCGCCAATCAGAGGATCAATCGCTCTTTGATCTGCTAGACTGCCAAGTGCGCCGACAGCTTCCACGCGCGTATTCTCATCGTGGTCGAAATATTGGCTACCGTTTTCTATGATGCGCGCTAAGTTTTCGACGTCGCCAGTGGCGAACATTTTTGCAATATCTGGTTTGCTGTCAAAGATCCTCACTGCTGCCTGCCCCGTCAAACGACCCGCTTTCTCGACAAAGCGATGCGCTTATTAAAAGTGATTTTAGAAGATCGTAAACCTTTGAATTACAGTGACTTCGCTGAAACCAGCAATCACAAAAGAGCAAGCTCACCATCCGCGAGATGCCAAGAAAACAACCGGCTTAGGATAAGAGAAAGTTAGGGGCCTGCCGTGAAGATCTTATTTCAGACATCTAGCCCACCGAGATCAAAACTAAGCAGAGGTCTTATCGACCTACGTTCGGCCTATGCATTGGGAATATAATAGCAACTAGCAAGATACCCAAACGAACTAGTAGCTGACAACGCCAAGCTCGCTCAGCCCAGATCAGCGTCGTGCGACATAAAGTCCCTGTCGACCGGTTCTCAGTTTGCTTCTTGGGAAGAGCCAAGCATGCGCAAACACAGATCCTTGCCTTCGCGAGCTTCTCGATTGTCTGGGTCCATCTCGAGGGCCTTTTTAAAAGCATCTAAAGCTGCGTCGCGCTCGCCAA
>Ga0181527_1005657_pt1 | contig 10290 bp, 6 predicted proteins | sample PEATcosm2014_Bin_30_FD_119762 | JGI IMG/M metagenome (GOLD analysis project Ga0181527, IMG submission 119762) | Peatland microbial communities from MTU Mesocosm Facility, Houghton, MI, USA - PEATcosm2014_Bin06_60_metaG | ecosystem: Environmental > Terrestrial > Soil > Wetlands > Peat | place...
ACCAGCGAATAATCCCCGTGCAGCACGGCGCCATAACCTAGACCGCCGGGGGGCACGGTGAACACGCCCGGCGCCGTCAGGTTCACGAATTCGGTCACCACATTCGAGAGGACGCCGTTGTTGTTCACCTGGATACGGGCGATCGAAGACCCGACGGCATATGGCACGATGGCCGAGATCTGTCCCGGGCTCACGAATTGGACCGGCGCCGGGAGACCGTTGACCGTCACCTGGACGCCATCGAGCCCCGCCGTCGTGGGGAATGGAACCGTGTAGGCGGTCGCGATACCGGGCGCCAGGTTGGCGCCGTAAAGGGTGATGAAATCCCCGGGAGCGATGCCCGCGGTGAATGGCGCCGAACTGGCGGCGTTCACTACCCCCATAGGGCTGAGGAATACCCCCGAGCCGCTGATGCTGGGCGCCGGGAGCGCCACGTTGATGCCCAGGTACGGACCGATTCCAGACCCGATCCGCACACCGTCGGCGCCCACCACATAGTTCATCACGGAGGGGATGCTGTACGTTCCATTCGGGTTCACGGAGTAAGGTTCGCTGTAGGTGTAGCCGTAGAGGTAGCTGTCCAAAACATCGTTCACCCGCTGGTGGCCCACCGCCAGGCCGGCGTTGGCGTTGAGCGAGCCGTAGTAAGAATCGAAGGCGGAGGCGAGGTCAATGCCGGCCTGGTAGTAGAGGCCCCAAAAGCTGGGCGTGCCGGACGCGGTGCGAATTCCCACCAGGAAATCCCAGCCTGTGGGCGACCCGCCAAAAACGAAGTTGCCGTCCGGCGAGAAGTACAGATACTTCTGCCCCGCGATCAGCGTGGCATTCGACGGGCTCGGAAACGCCACCACGGCGGCGCCGCCGCTGAAGGAGTACTTGACTGCGGCTGCGGTCTGGGTGACCACGGTCGAGCCATAGCCGTAAACGTATCCCGTGAGGGACACGTTTCCCAGGTTGCCCGCGCCGTCCGGATTCACCTGGAACATCGAGTTGATGCCATTCGGGGTATCCATATCCGCCAGCCAGTAGGAGCCCTTGAAGGTTGCAGCCGTAGGCAGAGGCGAAGCCAGCGGCGCGGCGATGAAGAGATCGTTGAAGCCGCTTTCCGTGCTGCTGCCGACAAAAATGCCCTGCTGCGAAACCAGGCCGTAGACGTTAACCTTGCTCGATATCGGGCTGGAAAGGAATCCGTAGCCGGAGGCCGCGATGGAGTACGTGCCGGTCGTGGGGAGGCTAAACTGCGCGCAGGTTCCGAGCCCGTACGTGGAATCGTAAACTGTGCAATTGATGCTGTAGGCCCCGTTGCCGTTGAAGACGATGGTGCCGTATATTGCATCCGGGCTGAGCGCGCCGGTGCTCGAGAAGAAGTAGGCCACTTCCCGGAAATAATACGTCCCGTTGAGCATACCGTTGCCGCTGGTATCCCAGGTCTGAGCGGCCGCCTGCCAGCCAGTGGCGGCCCAGAGAAGCACCAGTAATCGCGCGAGTTTCATGGTTCTCCTTGCTGTTTGGACGTTGGGAGCCACCGCGGGATTACACGAAAACTCTCATCTGCTTGAATTAGTCCGGGTAGCGCCGGCGGCAAGGGGGTGCCCTCTGGGCCCGGCGCTACTGATACCATTTCAAATATGTGGAAGGCTTTCGGAATCCTCGCGATGGCCGCGCTGCCGGTTCTGGCCCAGGACGGCTCGATTTCGGCGGAGCGCATTCGCGAGCACACCAGGTTTCTGTCGCTCGATTTGCTGGAGGGCCGCGGCGTCGGCCAGCGAGGCGGCGAAATCGCGACCGAGTACATGGCCACCGAATTCGCCCTGGCGGGGGCCCAGCCGGCGGGCGACCACGGAAGCTACTTCCAGAAAGTGCCGCTGGTGGGGATTGAGACCACGCCGGAGGCGCAGCTTTCGGCCGCGGCTGGGGGCAAGAGCGTGGACTTCCGCTGGCTCGAGGATTTCGTGGGCGTGAGCCAGCGGCAAACGCCGCAGACGCGCTTCGAAGGCGAGGCCGTCTTTGTGGGCCACGGCATCACGGCGCCGGAATGGAAATGGGACGACTTCAAAGGCGTGGACGTGAAAGGCAAGGTGCTGGTGCTGTTCACCAACGAGCCCGCCTCGAACGACCCGGCGTTCTTCGAGGGCCGCGCGCTCACCTACTACGGCCGCTGGACCTACAAGTACGAGGAAGCGCTGCGGCGGGGCGCGGTGGGCGCCATCCTCATCCACACCACTCCCACCGCGGGCTATGGCTGGGAGGTGGTGCGCAACTCCTGGGGCCGCGAGACGCCCTTCGTGAAACTGGCGCCGGGGCAGGCCTCGCTGGCCTTTCAGGGATGGGTGACGCGCCAAGCCGGGGAGAAGTTGCTGGCCCTGGCGGGCAAGACCGTGGATGAACTTCTGGCGGCTTCCGAGAAGCGCGACTTCCGCCCGATTCCGTTGGGAATCCGGATTCGCGGCAGCATGCCCGCCCGGATACGGGAGCTCGATACGCGCAACGTGTCGGCCATGGTGCCGGGCAGCGACGCCAAGCTGAAGGACGAAGTGGTGGTCTTCAGCGCGCATTGGGACCACCTGGGAATCGGCACGCCGGTCAACGGCGATGCGATTTACAACGGCGCCATCGACAACGCCACCGGCTGCGGCATTCTGCTGGAACTGGCGCGCGCGTGGGCCGCGTTGCCGCGGAAGCCCCGGCGGTCCGCGCTGTTCCTCTCCTTCACGGCCGAAGAAGGCGGGCTGCGCGGCTCCGAGTATTACGCCGCACATCCCCTGTACCCCGCCGCCAAGACGGCCATCGATTTGAACTATGACGCGCTCTATCCCTTTGGCCGCGCCAAGGACGTGGTGCTCACGGGCGCCGAGCGGACCACGGTCTGGCCGCTGGCGCAGCAGATCGCCAAACGGCTGAGCCTGGAGATTTCCTCCGATGCGCAGCCGGAGCAGGGCCACTACTTCCGTTCCGACCACTTCTCATTCGCGCACGCGGGAATGCCGGCGTTTTCCATCGGTCACGCCACCGAATTTCTGGGGAAGCCGGCGGGCTACGGCCATAAGATGTGGGAAGAGTACAACAGCCGGCACTACCACCAGCCCTCGGACGAATTCCAGGCGGATTGGGATTTCACGGCGGTCCAGCAGGCGGCCGAGTACGGCTTCGCGCTGGGCATGGAGATCGCCAACCAGGACAAGCTGCCGGACTGGCGGCCGGGGGACCAGTTCCACCGGTAAGTCACCGCGCCGTGTCCGGCAGCGCCTCCACCGATGCCTCCACTTCGCCCGTCCACCTCAGCACGTTCCACCTGGCTTTCTCGAGGGCGGCGCCAGATCATCTGTCCTCTTGACATCCCACAAGAGTTCTGTCAAGCTCTTCTCTATATTACCCATAGGAGTGGCGATGGCGGAAAGCAAATCGGAGATTCTTCCAGGCACGCTCGACCTGATGGTGTTGAAGACGCTGGACGCCATGGGACCGCTGCACGGATATGGTATCGCCAAGCGAATCGAGCAGGTCAGCCGGGAGGCGCTGCGTGTCAACCAGGGAACCATCTATCTTTGCCTCGTACGTCTCGTGAATAAGGGCTGGATTTCGGCCTCGTGGGGCACATCGGAGAACCACCGCAAGGCGAAGTTCTATTCCATTACGAATGCCGGCCGCAAACAGCTCATCGCCGAAGCCGCGAACTGGGTGCGGGTTTCGGGCGTCATCGGCCGCCTGTTGCGGCTCGACAGTGGGCTGTAACACGATGTGGACGCCTATACGGGAACTGGTCTCGCGAATTACCGCGTTCTTCCGGTCCCGCAGCCTCGATTCCGACTTTGACGCGGAACTGGAATCGCATCTTGCCATGCTGGAGGAGGACGGCGTCCGCCGTGGAATGGCGCCGCAGCAGGCTCGCCGCGCGGCACGCCTGACGTTGGGAGGCGCCGCGCAACTTCGCGAGGCGCACCGGGAAACGCGAGGGCTGCCGTTCCTCGATTCACTCCTCCAGGACGTTCCATACGCGCTACGCTCCCTGAGAAAGACCCCGGCCTTCACTGCGGCCGCGGTGCTGACACTCGGAATCGGTATCGGCGCCAATACCGCGATTTTCAGCACCATTGATGAGGCACTGTTCCGGCCTCTCGATTTCCCCCGGCCCGATCAACTGGCGGATATTTTCGCATTCAATAAGGCGTCGCGGACGTTCCTCTCGATCTCTTATCCGGATTATGAAGAGCTCCGCGCCCGGACGGCCACGTTTCAGCGACTCTCGGCGTTTGTGCGAATGCCATTGAACGTGTCGTGGGGCGACCGCAACGAGCGGTTGCCGGTGGAAGCGGTCACGGGCAATTTCTTTTCGATGCTGGAGTTGCCTCCGGCGGCGGGGAGGGCATTCCGCGACGACGACGATTCCATCGCCGGCGGGCGGGTGGCGATGCTCTCCGAAGAACTTGCCGATGCCAGTTCGATTGGCGGAAAGATCTTGATTGAGGATGAACCGTTCACCATTGTAGGAATCGTTCCCAAGCGGTACCACGGAACAAACCTGAACTGGGGCCAGCCGCCGCGGGTGTGGATTCCGTTGCAGGCCACGGCCATCGTGCAGCCGCGATTCCGCATCCTTGACATTTTCCGCCAACGAGCGATGCCATGGCTGCTGGTCACGGGACGATTGGGACCGGGCGTCAGCGTGGCGCGCGCCCAGGCGGAGATCCAAACCATCGCGGCGGCGATCGCGCAGAGCGCGCCGGCGACCAATCGCGACATCTCCGAAATTGTTTTCAGCGCCAGCCGGGCGAAGTTCTGGCCGGCGTACCGCGCTTCGATTACGCGATCGCTGACGGTCTTCGCCGTGGCGGCGGGCTTGGTGCTACTGCTGACCTGCGCCAATCTTTCGAACCTTTTGCTGAACCGCGCGGTGGGAAGGCGGCGCGAGTTCGCAATTCGCCTGTCGCTAGGCGCCGGCCGCGGGCGGCTGGTGCGGCAGCTATTGACCGAGAGCCTTTTGCTGGCCCTGCCGAGTTGCGCGGCGGCATTGGGGATTGCTTATGGGCTGGGCAGGATTCTGGCGCGTTTCCCAAACGCGATGGGGTTGTCCTTGGCGCTCGATGGCGGCGTGGAGAATCGCGTGTTGTGCTTTTGCATGGCGTTGTCGGTTGTCACCACGGTGCTCTTCGGCCTGGCACCCGCGCTCCAGACGACGCGGATGGCTGTTCTTCCGGCGCTAAAGGAATCGGGCAATACAGTCTCCGGCGGCGGGCACGATGGCCTACGGAATCTGTTGCTGGCCGTGCAGGTCGCGTTTTCGATAATCCTGCTGGTGGGCGGCGGATTGTTTGGGCGCAGCGTGATGCGGGCGTGGTCGGTCGATCTCGGGTTTCGGAGTGAGGGTCTGCTGACGGCGGGATTCAGCGCTCCTCCGCCGGGGAGCGTGTCCGCCGAACGGCTGCGGAGCGCGCAACAAGTTTTGATCCAACGTCTGCGAGCACTGCCGGGTGTCGAGTCCGCGGCGCTGGCGTCGGATGCGCCGCAGAATCAGCTTCACTCCAGAACCGAGATGCGGACCAACGGCGCTGTGATTACGGCCGATCGGCACACCGTCGGCTCCGACTTTTTTCACACCGTGGGCATTCGGCTGCTGAGCGGCCGCGAATTCAATACGCGGGATGACGCGGCAGGGCCCAAAGTGGCGATCGTGAATCAGACACTGGCGGCGCGATTGTGGCCGGGCGCGAATCCCATCGGACGTAGCATCGCGGTTCAGAAGGCGGCGATGCAAGTGGTGGGCGTGGTTCGCGATTCGAAGTACGGCTCGGTATGGGAAGAGCCGCACTTTGATTTGTATGTCGCGGATTTGCAAGCGGGCGCCCCCGCGATGTATCTGATCGTACGCACGCGCGGCAATCCAGCGGGGTTTGCTTCGACGGTCGCCAAGGAATGGAGCGGCATCCTGTCGCGCTCGCCGCTTTCCGACTTTCGGACCGCGGACGAACTTCTGAGCGTTGCTCTTGCGCCACAGCGTCTGGCCGCCGCGGTATTCGGAGCCTTCGGATTGATGGCCATCGTGCTGGCATCGGTGGGGATTTACAGCGTGATGGCTTATGCCGTGGCGCGGCGGACGCGCGAGATCGGGATTCGATTGGCGATGGGCGCGAAACCCGCCATGGTGATGCGGCTGGTCCTCGGCAAATCCATGGCCGTGGCCGGCGCCGGTGTGGCGGCGGGCATCTCGATCAGCGCGCTGCTGGCGCGGTTTGTGGCGCCGCAGGTGAAAGGTGTTTCAGTTTACGATGGCGCGACATTCGCGTCGGTCGCGGCGCTGGTCGGAATGGTCGCATTCTTCGCCGCCTCGATTCCCGCGCGGCGGGCCGCCCGCATCGACCCCCAGGCAGCTCTGCGGGCGGAGTGAGGAACCGTTGGGCCGGTAGTGACTCGCAACATTGCGCGCGTTGAACGTGTCTGGCGAAACGACCACCGCCGGTCTTCGCTTTGTCGAGGTCAGGTCGGTAAACGGAAACGAAACGAGCACAACCTCGCCCTGCCTATAAGTTGTCGTAGACGGCATCCTCTTCGTTGTCCCAGAACTCAAAGCTGCGTTCGGCTGCCTTCAACCACGCCAGTTCGTCCTTCAGGCCGTGCAGTTCCTCTTCCGAGAAAACGCGGTAGACCTCGCCATTGGCCGCACCCTTCACATCCTCCAGCGGCCTGAAGACCCCGTTCTCATAACGCGCAGGGACGCTCATATCTCAATAGTACCCTCACCGCGCCGTGTCCGGCAGCGCCTCCACCGATGCCTCCACTTCGCCCGTCCACCTCAGCACGTTCCACCTGGCTTTCTCGAGGGCGTACTGCGCGTCGTAGAAGGCGATCCACTTGTGGTTCTCGACGATGCGCGCTTCCTCCACCTGGCGCAGCAGCGCGCGGCCTTCCTGCATCTGGGCGAGGTTCATGGAAAGCTGCTCGCGCGCGACATCCAGGTCCAGCCCCGCCACTTCCGCCGCGGTCTCCGCTTTCTTCACATCGCGGAACGCCTGCTGGAGGCCGGAAGCCAGGCGGTTTCGCGAATTGCCCAGCTCGATTCTCAGGCGGGAAATGTCGATCTGGGCTTGCGCGATCTGCGCGCTCACGCCCGAGCCGGTGAACAGCGGCAATTGGAATGAGACGCCCAGTTGCACGTTGTTGCGCTGGAATTTTTGGAAGAACTCGGCGTAGTTATTAAACTTGGCAAGCATGCCGTACTGCGCCACCAGGTCCATCTTGGGCCACCGTTCCGCTTTCTCGCCGCGCATTTCCAGGCCCTTGGCGGCGATCTGCGATTCGAGCTTGCGCAGTTCCTGGTTGGAATCGAGCGCGGCCTGGATAGCCTGCTCTTCGGATGGCGGCAAGGCCGGCGCGCGGCGCTCCTCCGCCACCGCCCGCACGCGCTCGTCGGCGGAGAGACCGATGGCCATCGCCAGCGCCGTCTCGGCGGCGGCCTGGTCGGCCTCCAGGCTCTCGGCGGTTTGGCGCGCGCGCGCCACATCCAGGGCCGCCTGCTTCTCCGCCAGCGGCAGGGCGCGGCCTTCCCGCGCCAGCGCCCGGACGGTGTCGAGAACCTTATCCAGGCTCTCGGCGTCCTTGCGCGCCAGAGCGCCGATGCGCGCCGCGCGTTCGGCATCCAGGTACAGCGACGCGGTGCGGTATGCCACCTCGTCCCGCTTGCTCGCGACCCCCAAGGCAGCTCCGCGCGCGTCTTCCTTCGCCTGGGCCACCGCGAAACTCTGCGGCCGGTTGAAAAGATCCTGGATGGCGCGACCCTGCACGATACTGGGCGCGGAGCCTTCGATGCTCATGGGAAAACCGTTGCTGTACGCCAGGCCGCTGCCCACCGTGAGGCGCGGCGTGAAGGGATCCTTGGCTATCCGGACGGCCTGCCGGGCGCTCTCCTCTTCTAGGCGGCTCAGAGCGATGTCGGGATTCTGCTTCAGGGCCGTCTCGACGGCCTGCCGCAGCGTCATGGGGCGCACTTCGGCGCGCAGCAGGCAAACCAATCCCAACAAGGAGGCTGCTATTTTACGCATACCTCATTGTAAGAAAAACCCGGCGCCAGGCCCACCGGGCCCGGTGCCGGGTGATGGTCGCCTGGCTCCTGTTCAGCTCAGTTGAAGTGGGCCGCGTTGATCTCGGCGAAACGCGCCGATTCGGCCGGCAGCTCTTCCAGCACGAACATGGAGTTCGACGGGCAGACCGGAACGCACGCGCCGCAATCGATGCAGTCAACCGGATTTACGTAAAGCTGGGGGGCCTCCTCAAAACCGGCCTCGTCCTTCTTGGGGTGGATGCAGTCCACCGGGCAGGCTTCCACGCACAATTCATCCTTGGTACAGGTGTCCGTAATGACGTATGCCATGCCATTAAAGATGCAATTCCGGGGCCAGCCGCCCATCATCCTAAACGGCAGAAAACACGACGTATAACTCCGCACTCCCGAGCGGATGGGTGGGTGATTCCACGCAGGTCCGGCGCGTGGGTTGGTCTATTCACCCGAAATCTGAAACAGCGGCCGGCCCGCCAGCGATGTGCGGAATCCGTAAATCGCAATCAAGGCCACCGCCAGCAGCGGGATCGGCACCAGCCCGAAATACCACGCGGAAATGTCCAGCGTTGGCGGGCACGTTGCCAGCAGGTCGAAGGACGTATACGCCACGATGGCCGCCAGCAGTCCGAACCGCAGCAGCACAAACGCCAGCACCCCGGAGAAGAGCGCCCTGCCGAGCATATCCGCCCACGGGGTGGCTGACCCAATGGCGGGGATGATCGACACGATGGCGACCAAAGCCGCCGCCGCGATCCATTGCTTCCGCAGCAGCACCCGCAAGAGAAACAGCATGAGAAAGAAGATCATGCTGGAGATGATGGCGTCGGGAACCGCGTTCAGCATTTGGGCGACCTCGTGGCGCACGCCCAAGAGAGCATTCAGGGACGGGAATGACGGCTGGCCGCCGCGCAGGCCTGTCTCGAGCACGAAGAGAACACACCACAGCGCGCCGCACCCCGCGCCATACAACAGATCCCTCCCCACCAGCGGGTCTCGTATCCCTCGCGTCGTGTACCGGGTCCAGGAAATCATGGTGTGGGGCCAGCGCCGCCGCACCCATGGCTCCAGCGCCAAATAAGCAACCCAGACGATACCGGCATCGAGGGTAGCACCGGCCACCACCTGCCAGAACCCCAACATCTCCTGCATGGTTGCGGTGTGGTGCATGTTCAGAAACAGGCTGGCCGCCTCGCACACGTACAACCATGCGCTCATTCTTACTGCGCCACACTGGTCCACCCTGTGCGCGCGGAAATTGTACCACGCCAGCAGGCAGGCGGCCACCAGTGCCAGGTAGAAGATCGCCTCAAGCGCGATCGGGTTCTGCCCGCTGCCGGGCGGCTCCATCCGCGCGGGAACGGTCCATGGACCGATGATCCGGAACGACACGGGCCGCCCGCGCCACGCCGCGGCTTCCACCCGCAGTTTCGCTCCGGTCTGGGGATCGGCGCCGGTCCACGCCGCGCGGGTGTCCCAGTTGGCCAGCGGGGTCCACTGTGGATCCGCGGCCTGGAACCGGGACTGGTCCAATCCGGCGGCTTGAAAGAGCCTGGCCCAATCAAGTGCTTCCGAGGCCGGAGCCGGTGCCTCCACTTGCGAAGGGACCGCCTCGAACTCCTGGAGTTTCCCGTCCGGATCGGTCCGCAGCCGCACCATCCCGGACATCTCGAATGGCGGATCTTCATAGCTGACCGCCACGTTGAATTGCCGCGCTGCCGGCATGGGTCGCAGGCTCTCGCGATACCAGAAGGCCACCAGTGGCGGCTGGCCGGCGGCCGGGTTCTTCCACCGCGCGGCCGCTTCCTTGGGGTGCTTCTTCAAATAGTTCCGATAGTCGCCGTCGTATTCGAGGCCCCATGCGGTATCGCCCGGCCGCGCCTGGTAACCGAAGCCCTTGATGAGCGTTCGCGCGTCGCGGGTCAGCGCCTCCGGCGAATTCTCGAGTAGCAGCTTTGTGGTTATCGCCTGGCTGGGCGCCAACACCGCCAGCGCTACGATCCCCAGCAGCGCCGCCGCCAGCCACGGTACGGCCACCTTCGCCGGCAGCCCTTCGGTTTCTCCGGCCGCCGCTACGAGCTCCGGCGAAGGCGTTTCGCCCGCCGCCAGGGCCGCCGCCAGCGGATCGCCGCCCGGCAAGGCCGCCGCCACCGCCAGCGCCGAGGCTGGCCTTTTCCGCGGGTCCGGCTGAAGACAACGCTGGATGACGCGCTCCACGGCCGGGTCCAGTTCCTTCACCAGCG
>Ga0181527_1005658_pt1 | contig 10289 bp, 7 predicted proteins | sample PEATcosm2014_Bin_30_FD_119762 | JGI IMG/M metagenome (GOLD analysis project Ga0181527, IMG submission 119762) | Peatland microbial communities from MTU Mesocosm Facility, Houghton, MI, USA - PEATcosm2014_Bin06_60_metaG | ecosystem: Environmental > Terrestrial > Soil > Wetlands > Peat | place...
CAAGAGGCTGTTCTCCACTACAGCCTAATTCTCATGGCTGAACGCCGGCTTTATTAAGAATTTCGAAAACAACCGCTCGCAGAAGATGGGCTAGCCCGGCTTTCCTGCGGAAGCCGGGCTAACTCTGAGGTGTCGGATCTGCATACGAGTCCCCGGTTTGCCGCCACGAGTTCTATCGCTTCAAAACTCAAAAGGCGAGGCTTTCTCTCACTTCATTCTTTTCAGCCGCTCTGCGCACGAGAGAAGTCCCGGCCCCGTTCCTACGACGCTCTTCCTCGACAGGAGTGTGTTGCTCCACAGACAAAGCCATTGCCGATGAAACGAATTGGATTGAGTGCCGCGTCGTTGTGCGACGTTATCTGCGGGCGCCCGGTGGCAGGCGCGGACTTGGAAGCTCCTGCTGAATGTTTTGAGGCCGCGCCGCACGGCTGGAATCACTTCGGCGGACAGGAATTTCCGGGCGCCATGAGTCCCCTGTGTCCGGCTTCATGCAAACACCAGCTTCGTTGTCGTCGCCTTCTCATCCCACCCGCGTGTCGGTTCGCTCGTGACGGAGCCGATGTCCTTGATCGAAATCTGGCGGCCGCGGGTCTTCGGCCCCTTCACCTCGATCTCCGCCGGATCGCACGTCTGTTGGCTAACCTTCTGGTGCGGCGCCGGTTTGTACCGGATGTAGAGAATCTTCGGCGTATCGGGCGCGAAAAACAGGATGCGCGATTTCTCAGGAATGCAGGAGTAAGCCTTGTTCAGAATAGTTCCGCCGAAGGTGAAGCGCTTGAGGTAACTGGCCTGGCGATTGGTGTAGGCGCACGTGAACACACGCTCGCGCTCGGGCAGCCCGCAGTAGAACAGTTCCGGCCCCACAAACATCTTCTCGGGCAGTTCGGTCACTTTGTAGGCGCCGTCCTTGAACACGAGCAGGATCTTGTCGAATTTGGTGCATTCGACCTTGAATTCTTCGCCGTTCACTTTGTAGCCCACATAACCGCTTTCGCGATCGTAGGCCACCTTGAACGCCTTGAAAGCCACTTCCTTCGCGTCGATCTCGTCGTGCCGGCTCGATTTGGTGCTCAGGCGCGGGTATTGCGGGCCGTACCTTTCCAGCAACGCTTCCAGGTGCGCGATGGCGTACCGGGTCAGATGCTTCAGGTTCTTGCGCGTCAGTTCCAGATCGGCTTTCACCCGGCCGGTCTCTTCACGATGTTGGTTGATGTCGAAAAGCGAAATGCGCCGGATGCGAATGGCCAGCAGTTTTTCCACGTCGGTATCGCTGAGCTCGCGATGCATCTGCCGGCGGAAAGGCTTGAAGCCGGAATACACCGCTGCCGACACGGCTTCGTTGGTTTTGCATTTCTCGATCCCTTTGTAGATCCGTTCTTCGATGAAAATCCGTTCCAGCGTGCGGAAATGGAGTTCGTCTTCAAGCTGCTTTTGCCTCAACTCCAGTTCGCGCTTGAGCAGCTTCACCAGTTGATCGGTGTTCTCGCGCAGCACCTCGCTGACCGTCATCTCGACCGGGCGACTGTCGCGGATGACCACGATGCGGCTGGCGACGGTCGCTTCGCAATCCGTGAAGGCGTACAGCGCATCCACCAACTTCCCGGCCTCCACCCCGGGCGGACACTTGACCTCAATCTCGACTTCCTCGGACGTGAAATCGTTGATCGATTTCACCTTGAGCTTGCCTTTTTGCGCGGCGTCCTCGATGGAAGCGATCAGGGAATCGGTTGTGGTGCTCGGCGGGAGCTCCCGGATGACAACCGTGGACTCGTCTTTGACCTTGATTTTGGCGCGGACTTTGACGCTGCCTTTGCCGTCCTGGTAATCCCGCGCGTCCATGAGCCCGCCCGTCGGGAAGTCCGGCAGGCACTTGAAGGGTTGCTTCTTGAGAATGGCAATTTGCGCCTGAAGCAGTTCGGGAAAATTGTGCGGCAGAATCCGCGCCGACAAGCCCACCGCAATCCCTTCCGTGCCCAGCATCAGCACCAGCGGCAGCTTGCAGGGCAGCGTCACCGGCTCCCGGTTGCGCCCGTCGTAACTCGGGACAAAATCAGTGATTTCGTCGTTGAACAACTCCCGGCGCGCCAGTTCGGTCAGGCGGCATTCGATATAGCGCGGCGCGGCGGCGGGATCGCCAGTGAAAATGTTGCCGAAATTCCCCTGCCCTTCGATGAGATAACGCTTGTTCGCCAGCACCACCAGCGCATCGCCGATGGCGGCGTCGCCGTGCGGGTGGTACTTCATCGTATCGCCGACCACGTTGGCAACTTTGATGAAGCGCCCGTCGTCATTCCGGTGCAACGACCACAGGATGCGCCGTTGCACCGGTTTCAGTCCGTCGGCCAGGTGGGGAATGGCGCGGTCGCGAATGACATACGAGGCGTATTCGAGAAAGCTCGTGTTGACGCGCCGATGAAGCGGCAGCTCGATTTTGCCCGGATGAAACGGCCGGCGCGGATGCGTCAGAATGGCCGGCACCTGCTCGGCGACGATTTGGGTGTGTTCATTGCCCTTGCCGGACGGAGCCTTGGCCTTTACTTTTGAATTGGCTTCTCCGTTGCTTTTCCGGTCGGCCTCGCCGTTGCCCTTTTCTGCGCCGGTCACCTGCAAATCCGGTCGTTCGGCATTACTTTTGCGCCTGTCCGTCATGAGTGTTTTTCAGGTAGTGGGTCAGTTCGGTGGGGCGAGACTCCTGGCGAGCCGCGGCTTCGATGGAATCCCAGGTTCTCGGCTCGCGAGTACGCTCGCCCCACCAACTGCGTGATGAAACTGACCCACTACCGTTTATCACAGCTTGCATCGCGTTCATTCATCCACTGCGAGTCCTAACCCGCATATTTCATACTCTTTCCGCCGGACGCCAGCAAACTCTCATTAACACCCCGCTTCAGCAGGGTGAGCGGGCAGATTCTGGTGCTGCCGCCACGACCTCGCTGACTTCCGGATGAAGCCAGGAATCCGTTGCGCCTCATTGATCACTCCAGCCGTCCGGTTTCACCAATTTCTGCCCTGAGGAAACCGCAAAATCCCTTTGCACCGGGTTCTTCGGCCTCATAAAGTCTCAACCACGCATGCAATTTAAAGGCGCCGAAAAGGCTTCGATTGTGAACGGGGTCGGTTGCCAACTTTTGCGCCTCCCGCTCTGGTTTTGGTTGGTAATGGTGATGGGAGCGGTCATTCGCCTCTATTTGGTTGTTTTTACCGAAGGCACTCGCGATGTGTCCATCTGGCAAGGCCACGCCAACCGAGTGCGCGAAATCGGGCTGATTCGTTATTACCACGAAAATCCGTTGGCGAACCATCCACCTTTCATCAGTGTGACTGAATCCTTTGTGTTGCGTGCGGCAAACGTGACACGAATCCCCTTTCGCATTCTATTGCGAATGCCGTTCGCCTTGATTGACGCAGGCACGGTCATGCTGTTGCTCTCTGTCTTGCGGCACAATCCGCGGCGGTTGGTTCTGGCGGCAGCTTACTGGCTGCATCCCCTGGCAATGCTGCTCTCTTCGTATCACGGGAACACGGATGATGCGGTGGCATTCTTCATTCTATTATGCGTTTGGCTTTTATCGAAGAAAAACACGATGGGTGGCGCGATTGCCTTGGGGGCGAGCCTATGGATAAAACTTCCCGGGGTGCTGGCCATTCCCGCCCTGTTGCTTTTGGTGGAAGGATGGCGCAAGAAGTTGGTATTTCTTTCTGTGGCAGGGCTCACCGCGATTGCCACATATCTGCCCGCGCTTTTACAGGATCCGAGAATTGTTTATGCAAACGTCTTCGGTTACCACGGGAAAATACTGAAAACCACAGCAGGCGTGCCCGTGTGGGGGATTAGAGTCTTGTTGTCTGCCTATATGCCCCACGAGTGGCCGAAGGAGCATGCCGCCCGGACCGTGTTCCTGCTGAACCATAGCTGGCAGATTGCGATTGTGCTCTTGCTGCTTCTAACCTGGCTGCGGCGGACGCGTTGTTCTCCATCGGAAGTGTGCGCAACCATCGCGGCCGGCTACACCCTGGTGTACGGCTTGACGGATTATTGGGCCTTTCAGTACTTCGCCTGGTCGGTCCCGTTCTGGTTCTTTCTGCCCACATGGTTTCTTGTCTTTACCACCATTCTGGCCGGTGGCTACATCTATTCGCTCTATTGGTTCCTTTGCGGCAACCCTTGGTTGCTGGGAAAGTGGGACTTTGTCGGCCATCCCCATTGGCCGGACATCGTCATTGAGTTCAGAGATCTCGCCATGCTGTTCTTTGCGGTCAGTGCCTGCTGGTTTGTGATTTCCGCAGCCGCTGAGCAAATCAAGCCATGGCTCCTCAGGATCACCTCCCGCGCAACGGGCCCTCAAAAACCCGGCGGGCTGTAAGTGGGACGTTGGATTACTCCTCCACCGGTACGACGAGGTTCTCCATGATGTAATCTTTGCGCTCGGGCGTATTCTTGCCCATGTAAAAGCCCAGAATGCCGGCAGCCTCCGGTTTCGGGGCGTATTCCACCCGGCTCAGGCGCATGTCTTTTCCGATGAATTGCTTGAACTCCACGGGCGAAATCTCGCCAAGACCTTTGAAGCGCGTAATCTCCGGCTTGCCGCCCAACGCCTTCACCGCTTCGTCGCGCTCGGCTTCGGAATAGCAGTAAATCGTCTTCTCCTTGTTGCGCACCCGGAACAGCGGCGTCTCGAGCACGAACAAATGTCCGTCGTGCGCAAGTTGATCGAAAAAGCGGAAGAAATACGTGATCATCAAATTGCGGATATGCAGTCCGTCCACGTCGGCGTCTGTCGCGAGGATCACCTTGTCATAGCGCAGCCCATCGAGGTTGTCCTCGATGTTCAGGCTCTGCATCAGGTTGTACATCTCGTCGTTCCTGTAAACGACGTCGCGCTTGAGGTCCCACACGTTGAGCGGCTTGCCTTTGAGCACGAACACCGCCTGGTTGTTCACGTCCCGGCAACTGGTGATGGAGCCGGCCGCCGACTGGCCTTCACAAATGAAGATCATCGTGCCGCAGCCTTTGTCCCGTTTCTTGTCCAGGTGATTTTTGCAATCCTTGAGCTGCGGGATGCGCAGCGTGATGGCCTTGGCTCGCTCGCGCGCCAGTTTCTTCACCTCCTGCAATTCCTTGCGCAGTTGCCGCGTGTCTTCCGCCTTGCCGACGATTTTTTCGGCGATTTCCTTGTTCCGATTGAAAAAGTGCAGCAACTCCTCGCGCACCTTGTTCACGAGATCCGTGCGGATTTCCGTGTTACCGAGCTTGTTTTTGGTCTGCGACTCGAAGACCGGATCTTTCAGGCGGATGGCCACGGCGCCGACCATGGCTTCGCGCACGTCGTCGCCTTCGTACTTCGCGTTGCTGAATTCGTTGACCGCCTTGAGCAGTCCCTCGCGGAACGCGCTCAGGTGCGTGCCGCCGTCGGTGGTATATTGGCCGTTGACGAAGGAGTAAAACGTCTCGCCGTAGCGGCTGTTGCTGTGCGTGAAGCAGAACTCCAGCAGCTTGCTGGAATAATGCAGCGGCGGATAAAACGGCTCACTGCCGTCCGCTTCCAGATCCTCCATCACCAGATCCATTAAGCCCAGCCGCGATTGGAACACCTTCGGGCTGTCCTCGGTAGGGCGCGTCACTCCGTGCGCGCTGTCGGCAGGTATTCTTCCATCTTCGGCGCGCACGGAGTGACGCGCCCTACCACCCCAACTCAAAATCAGCTTCAGCCCCGCGTTGAGATAACTGTAATGCCGCAGACGGTGCTCGACGTGCTCGGGCCGGAACGCGGTTTGTTCGAAAATATCCGGATCCGGTTCGAACTCGATGTAGGTGCCATCCGGTTCCTTCGGGTTTTTACCGCTCTTTTCTTTCTTGAGCTTCCCTTGTTTGAACGCGGCCTCGACAAACTGGCCGTCACGATGGCTGCGCACGAGGAAAACCTTCGACAACGCATTCACCGCTTTGGTGCCCACGCCGTTCAATCCGACGCTGAACTGAAAAACGTCGTCGTTGTATTTCGCGCCGGTGTTGATCTTCGACACGCAATCCACCACCTTTCCCAGCGGAATACCGCGCCCGTAATCGCGCACGGACACGCGGTTGCCGTCGATGGCGATGTGGACCTCCTTGCCGTGGCCCATGATGTACTCGTCCACGGCGTTATCCACGACTTCCTTCAGCAGCATGTAGCAGCCGTCATCCGGGTGCGAGCCGTTGCCGATCCGTCCGACGTACATGCCGGTGCGCAGCCGGATGTGTTCCAGCGAAGAGAGAGTTTTGATCTTGCTCTCGTCGTAATTGTGCTTCGCGCTTTCAGCCATGCTTCAAGAACCATCAAGATGGTGAAAACGCGCGTCGATGCAAACTGGAAATGGCGGTTGTCAAACCGCCGTTAGCGCGCGTCTATTTCGCATTCCAAGCTTTTGGGTTGACGGAAGTCACGAGAGCGAAGGCCAGGCGTGCATTGTCGGCAGCCAAGTGGCGTTGGAAGTCCCGGATGCTTAATGCACACTTGCCGAAGGGATGGAGTCAGTGAAGGCGTACCTGAAATACCCCTTGTAAATAATGGTGCGCATAGCAGGACTTGAACCTGCACGGGTTGCCCCACTACCACCTCAAAGTAGCGTGTCTGCCAATTCCACCATATGCGCAAGACAAGATTCTCAGCCGCAGTGCCTTAGCGGTCTGACAACGTGCGTATTGTCAAGGGCTTTAGTGTAAATGTCAAGGGTTTCTCCATGTCGGAGAATGGGTTAATGAACGCTGACCCTGCTGGCACTAACTGGCACCAAATAGCGAGCGAGTTGCCTCAAAAGAAGAACGTCGCCGTCTGAAACCACTCCAACGGCGGCGGTTCTATCGAAAGGTCGTTATCCCTTTGTTGTCGGTGCCGACTATACAATGGCGGGCTGGCAGATCAAGGGCTATTCGGGCACGTCGCCGTCTTTTAACTGTGCCGTAACAAGTTCGCAAACTTCCCGCTCAAGAGTCCGATTAAAACCACGAGAATGCCGAAAAACAGGTCGATGGCCGTCATGATCGCTTTCTTAACAGATAACGGAAGAATGAGATCAGCCCTGAGAAGCGGTAGCCGGGATCGACGTAGTGCTCGATCACGTAAAAAGCGAAATAGTACGCCCGGCAAAATGCCCAGACCGCCACGGCGAGCAGAAGACCGGCTCTCAATGTTGCGGTCTCCAGGAGCAACAACACGGCTGCTGCGAGGCCAATGAGGACAAACAGGCCGCCCTTCAGCCAAATCATTTTGGGATTCTTGATGTCTCGCATAGCGTAGCCGTAAGCGTGGGACGCAGTTTATCCTGTCCGGCTTGAAATTCCAATATAGCGGGCATCTCGGTCTGCTGTGAGCAGCAAAATCGGCTGAAGAAATGACTTGCCTGCGCAGCCCCTCGGGCGTATGAGATGATTCTGAAACGGGAGCTTCAAATTCGACCTGAAATCATGAGACATCCTATGAACAGCATGAAGAAAACTGCTTTAGGAAAATGGTTTCTGGGGGTGGCGGCTCTGGCCGGGATGGGCTTGGTGGCGAGAGCGGATATGTGTTTCCCGGACACCAATTTCTTTCCAATATTGCCTCCACATACTGTTAACGGTTCCTATGTCTGGGACAGCACCTACCAGGCGATCCAGGCAACGCCCACTACGGGCGGTTGGACCCTCGGCACCACCAATGGGGTTGAGTTTAATTTCAACTGGCCCATTCAAACCAACGTGCAGGCAATTGCCAATAATGGCTGCGGACGGGTCTCATTCGACGTGTCCGTTCATAACAGCAGTTTCTCAGTGAGCAACTGGACGAACGGTTCCTGGTACCAAATCCACTATGCCGGTAACAGCGACAGCGGCGGTTGGGTCCAAGATGCCGGGGGTTTTGTGACGGGCTTTTATGCTACGAACAGCTCGAACGACCAAACCTGGCACTTTGACCTTTCTTTCGCACAAATGGGATGGGTGCCAGGCTGCACATGGTTCCAGCTATTTTGGGGTGGCAACTCAGACAGCGATAAACCGCTCTGGTTTTACGTCGATGACATCTGCATCCATTGCGTGCCCGGCGATATTGTCCTGCAAAATGCGGGTGATCAGGTCGTCTTGAGCTGGACGAACGCACTGTTCTCGTTGCAGTCCGCCCCGCTGATCACAGGTCCTTACACCAACATTCCCGGCTCGACCAGCCCCTATACGAATGAGATGACGGGGTCGCAGCAGTTCTTCCGGTTGATATACTGAGTCCGTCGAGGAACAGACCGGACGCCCATGTCACGTCATTGCGGGGCATCGCTGAATGTCTCAACGCCCGTGGATTCAAGACCTTCAACGGCAAAGCGTTCGCTGCGCAGAGCGTGAAAAACATTCTGGACCTCACAGCACGTAGGGAAGCGATCCCGCATTGAGCTGGCCGCAAGCAACTGACACACAGTCCTCGAACCGCTCGGAATTGCATGTAAATTTGATAAAGCACCGCTGTCTGGAAGCACTTCGACGGCGGCGTTTCTATCGAACGGTCGTTATCCCACTGTTGTCGGTCCTGACCATACGCTGGCAGGCTGCCGGATCAAGGACCATGCGGGCACGTTTCCGACTTTTTACCGTGCGGTCACACGTTCGGAACCGATTGCCGGGCAATGTGCGGTGCGCAGCGGCACCAGCTCCACATCCAATAACCTTTGATCCGGCAAGAACAACGACAGCCACGTTGATGAAATTGCGATTTCCGCTTTTCATCTCTTCCTCGTCGGCGGAAGATTATTTCCAGCTCAGCACGTTGTCCATATTTGGTGGAACATTTGCGGGGGCAAGAGCCGAATCCTTGTCCGGACCGGCTGACCATACCATGACGCCGCCGTTGTAGCTGAAATTGTTGCCGTTGCCGCCTGGATCAACCGGGTTGAACAATCCGTTGTATCCCATGCCCCCGCTCCGCTGCGAGACCGCCTGCCTGCTGTAAACTGCATCCAAGCATTTCCCATCGCCGTTCAGGTCCAATGAAATCACGTACGGGTTGCCCCATGGGTCACGATAGACCAAATCCGTCCCTACGCCGTGAGAATTGGTGTCGCTCACCATCTTTGCGTTGAGGAATTTCGTCTGTTTGGGATTCTTCAGATGTCCAGCATTTGCCGTTGCACCACCCATCGGGTAATCGGTCATGTCCATCAGGATGGAGATCACTTCGGAATTGTTTGACGACCAGATGCCGGTGCCGAGAACCTTGGTAACCACGCTGCCGCCAAAAGTGAAATCATTTGTCCCCATAACCATCGTATTCTGAGATACGGGAAAGCGACCGTACGCCGATTCGTACGACTCAATGGCCTGTTTGATTTCGCTCATTTCGATTTGGGCTCCTTTTATTTGTGCATCCCGCTTTATTTTTGAGGCTGCTGGTAACAGGAGCGCAGCGAGGATGGCGATAATCGCTAGGACGACCAACAGTTCGATGATGGTAAAAGCCCGATTCTTCATGAGGACGTGGTTGCTTGGAACGTGCATGGCGCACCTGTTGATCCTACGATCCGATGCTGACCCAGGGGCCGGGAAAGTCAACAACGCATTCGCAATTTGTGCTCCAACCAGCTTCGACGGCGGAGTTTGTAGAAGCGGGACTGGTGAGTGCGGCAGGGATGGTTCTTGTGATCCATGCCTCCGGTCTGATCACACTGAATCCTTAAATCGGCGAATCAACCAATAAACACCCCCAATTCCCACCCCGATGCCGATGGACCACCAGCTACGGTGCGCCAGTGCGACCGCCAGAGAAGCACGAGCTGGCGGTGCTGGGAAACCCGAGCGCCAGCGCAACAATGCCGAGGATGATGAAGATGTCTGACTCAACCCTTGCGCCGTGGCGTCTTGCATTCCTGAGCAAATTCGCCTGATTCGGCTCTGCGTAAAAGCTCGGCCAGGCCCTTGTCGGTGACGTACTGCCTGCCGCAGATGTTTACGGTCACCAGCCAGTCCCGCCGCCTCCATCGCCATGCCGTCGTGTTGGAAATCCCGCAGTCACGGCAAAATTTCGACAGGCTCATCAGGGGTTTTGCGTCCGGCGTCAACATAGTGGTGGCATTCATCGGGTGGCGTTCTCCACGAGTACCAAGCGAACGCCGTTTGCTTTGATTGCCACGAACAGGTCCGTCAAACCTGGCCTGTCCAGCGCCTCCTTAGCCCGGCTTCCGCAGGAAAGCCGGGCTAGCCCATCTTCTGCGAGCGGTTGTTTTCGAAATTCTTAATAAAGCCGGCGTTCAGCCATGAGAATTAGGCTGTAGTGGAGAACAGCCTCTTG
>Ga0181527_1005659_pt1 | contig 10287 bp, 4 predicted proteins | sample PEATcosm2014_Bin_30_FD_119762 | JGI IMG/M metagenome (GOLD analysis project Ga0181527, IMG submission 119762) | Peatland microbial communities from MTU Mesocosm Facility, Houghton, MI, USA - PEATcosm2014_Bin06_60_metaG | ecosystem: Environmental > Terrestrial > Soil > Wetlands > Peat | place...
CACGCCGTCATGTGAAATCGCGTACCAGCCGTCCTTTCCCTGCAAGAAGCGGCCGTGCCGCCAGCGAGCGCCACGGGGGAGATTCAACAACCCCAGCCGCCGGCCGCCGACCGGCTCGAACACGTCGGCGCGACCGTCGTAAACCACGAACACAGCCCCGCCATGTCCGCAGACGCCACGCGCCATGGGCCCGCTAAGCTCCAGCGGGATGGAACGGCAGTCGCCGCTTCCGACGTCGATTCGAAGCAGCCAGAGGCGGGGACTTTGCAGCTCTCCGACCACTGCCAGCGAGGTCGATGCTTCAGCCAACGCAGCCGCCGTTCCGGGCCCGCTGGTTGCCCATTGCACTTGCCCGGTCTGAACATTCTCGGCCAACAAGTGGGCCCCCTGGCCAGGATGCCGCCAATGCAGCAGCCCGCAGCCGCGGGAGATCGACAACACGCCGTGGCCCGGTAGCACCCAAGCCCGCCGGGAATCCACTCGCGGATGCGACAACAACAGCGGGAAGGGCCTCTGCCGGAGGATCGCGGGCAGGGCCATCGCACCGGCATCCAGCAAGGTGGCCTTGGGCCGGCCGGGCGACGCCAGGAGTTTGTCCAAATCCAGCCGCGCCTCGCGAAGGACCCTCCTCTGCCTGCCGCAAGAGGCCAGCCGGAAGCGGCCCTCGCGGCTGACGGTGGCCAGCAAGAGTGCGGGCACTTTCAGGGCGGTGATCGCACGCTGGAAGCCGCGATCCGCCGCCACGTCTTCGCCGGTCACCAGAACGGCATCCAGCAGGTCGCCCTCCTTCGCCAGGGCTGCGAGGAATGCCGCCAGGGCATCGCCGGGATGCGCGTCGGGTTCCAATGCCTCCAGATGGGCAATCAGGCCTTCGCGCCGCGTCAGGGCCACGCGTTGCACGGATCGCCCGCTGGCCCGGTAAGCGTCGACGCGAACGTTCCGATCGCTGCTCGCGGCCAGCGACAGGGCCACCGCCGCGGCGAACACGCGGGGAACACCCCAAAGGCGAATGCCGGCGTCGATCAGCACCCCGCGGTGTTTCGGCGGACTTCTGGGCGGCGCCTCGCGCCGCAGATAGAGGGCCTCGCCCAGCGCAATCCGCACTGCCAGCGTCAGGTCGTCGTGCGCCAGCTCGCTCAGCAACAATCGGGCCAGCGGACCGCGATTGCTGACGTCCGAGATACCGCCGGTCGGCAGATCCTCGTGGTCCGCGAGCGATCGCGGTAGGTGGACGGCGGGGAGCAACTGCCGGGCGATTCGCGCAACGCCCCCCAATTCCGGATCGTTATCAAGCCGCGCGATCAATCGCCGCGCGGATTCCCCCGGCGGCAGATCGACGTCCGCCGGCCGGACAAGCCCGTCCAGCCCCGTCCGGCGCCGCAGCCTGAGCTTCTCGGCGTCCAGCTTTTTCAGGCCTTCGTGCAGGCACCGCAGGTCCCGCAGCACTTCCAGGCCGTGCGGCAGATCGGGTTGCGGGGCCAACATCTCCGGGCTGAGGTAGCTCGAAATGGCCCACCACACGCCCTCCGCCTCTTGCGGCAGCGTGCGGCTTCGGCAGTCCTCGAAGACCAACTCCGCAAGGTCGGCCTTGGCCGCGGGCGCGGTGCGCAGCTCCGCCGGTAGGGCATGCACCGCGTCGAGCTGAATGAAAAGCTCCCCGAGCCAGTCCGGGAATTCGCCGCGATTGAGGGTCGTGACAAGGCTGGCCATGGTGCTCAGCCGGTTGGACTCGCACCGCCAGCCGTCGCGGCAGGCAGCCAACAGCAACACCACCGCGCTGAACGGCGGCAGGCCATGGCGTGCCAGCCGGGTCAGCACCTCCGCCACCTCGGCGCGAAAGGCGATGGTTTGGCCGTCGAGCCAGGCGACCACCTCCCCTCCGTCGTCCCACCGCCAGGGCGCAGAAGCCGGCGGGGCGAGGTATCGGCGGACCGCGGCAGCCTCGTCAAGGAGCGTCATGGCGAAAGCCCTCCGCCGACGCGCGCACGGCCGCGCGGCTTGCCCGCACGAACTCGGCGGCCGGAATCTGCTGCCACGTTCCGTCGATCTGCCACAGCGCGAAGTCGCCCGGCTCCAAGCCGAGCACGGAACGCACGATCGCGGCCTCCACCGGCGGCGACCATCGCCAGCCGGCAGGCACGGCGATCCCTTCCCGCTCGACGCATCGCTGTCCGGCCAGCGGCGGCAAAGGCTCGCCGCGCACGACCACGCGGCCGTCGTCCGCCACGGCGAACTGCCAGCGGTCCAGCCGCACTTGGGGTGCGCTAACCGCGTAAGCCTCCCAGCGGTCGATCGTGGTGAGCAAGACCGCGGCCGTCTCCGCGCACGCCGATCGCACGAGCGTCATCGGCACAGGCCCTTTCAGCCGTCCCGCCAGCGTGGCGGGCGGAAGGCTCAAGCCCAACCACTGTGGCAGCGGCAGCCAGGGGCCGCTGGGCAGCCGGCCGCTGGGCAACCGGCGCGCTACGGGTTGAAGCTGCCCGTCGGGAAGCACGAAGAACCGTTGCGCCCCCGGCATCGCCGCCAACTGCCGTCGGAGCGTCTCATCCAAAGCGGGGCCGCGAAGCCAGACCTGCCCTGGCCCTTGGCAGACCTCAATGCCAGCTACTTGCCGCAAGCGGCCGGCGGACGCCAGATCGGCCTGCGCGAGGCAAATCGCCCAAGGGCGCAGAAGTGCCGCGGTTGGGGCGGGTGCGCAAGGCGGGGCCCTCATGTCGAGGCCTCCAGTTGTTGCCACAGTGCACTGAGCTGCTGTTCCAGGAAAGCCCGCTGCTGGGCATCTTCTACCCAGGGGCAGCGCGCGGCCAGCAGCCCGACGCGGTCCTTCACATAGCTGCGCTCCGTGGCCGGAAGCGAGCCTTTGGCCAACCGCTCGGCGATGCGTTGCAGATCCCGCGCCAGGCTTTCGGCGTCCGGTGCTTCCCCGCCCCGCGCGCGTGGATGGATGCCGGCCGCTGGCGGCGCGCCGGACTTGTCGATCGCGTCCTGCACGAGCGATGAGAGCACCTCCTGCTGGTCCTCCGTATCCCAGATGTATCGCAGGACCCATAGGTCGCTGGCGTTCATCTCCAGACGTCCGCAAAGCAAGGCACTCGCGGCCGCCAGACGCTGGAGTTTCACCGCGCGGCGGTCCGACACCGGGATCCCCGCATGTCGCAGGCGATGGATCAGCTCAATGTAGGCCGGCCTCGCCGGGACCAGATCGACTTCGGCCAGCATGCCGTTCAGCCGGCGGATTTCTTCGATCGGAAAGGTCGCCGCCGGCTCGGTGCTGCCCAGATCGAGTTTCCATCCGGCCACGAGCACGTCTTGAATCCGTTCCGGCGCCACGTTGTCACACCGCACCCGCATCAGGAACCGGTCGAACAACGCCCCAAGCGTATCGTCCTCGGGCAGCCGGTTGCTGGTCCCGATGGCCATCAGCAGCGGCAGGGGCCTGGTCTCCCGGCCGCGGCGAAACACCCGCTCGTTGAGCACCATCAGCAGGCTGTTGAGAATGGCGCTGTTGGCGTTCAACAGCTCGTCGAGGAACACCAGCGAGGCTTCCGGCAGCATGCCTTCCGTGTTGGTCACCAGTTCCCCTTCCCGCAGCTTGCGGATGTCGAAGGGCCCGAACAGCTCGTTCGGCTCGGTGAACCGCGTCAACAAGTAATCGAACATGCGGCCCTCGATGCGGCGGGCCAGGTCCTGCACCAGGGCCGTCTTGGCCGTGCCCGGCGGACCGAGAATAAACAGGTTCTCTCCGGCGACCAGGCAGACGCCCAACAGGTCGATGATCTCGTCCTTGGCCACAAATGCGCTCTTCATGGGGGTAAGCACGTCCTCGGTCAGTCGCCGGCCCAGCTCGATACGGCCAGCCTCGCCGCTGGGAGTCGTCACGTCGGTCATGACATCTCCTTCTCAACACGATCCTGCGGAATCGCATAGTCCGCGATGGCTCGCGCTATCTTCGGCGCCAAATCGGGAAACAGCCCCAGGGCCTGCTCGACGGCCTCCCGTACCCGCCGGTCGCCGAGCCGTGAAACATCGTTGCGGGCGATCACGCGGTCCACATACAGGCCGAGCAGGCAGGGATCGTTCACCCAGTCGTCCAGTTCAACCGGCTCGACGCCGGCCATGCCGACCGACGATAGCGGCCAATCGACCGCCCAGCGAGCAAGGTGCGTTAGAAGCACGTCCTGTTGCGAAGCGCTCCGTGCGAGTTTATATAGATCGGGCAGATAACGGAACGTGAGATCCACACTGTAATGGACCGACTGCGGATCGCCAGGAGGGCAGGCGGCGGCCAACAGCCGGGGCATGGTTTCCTCAGTGACGTCGCGAAACGCGACGAACTGGCAGGCTCGGAAAAACATCGCAGCCGCCCACTGGGCTGCGGGCAGATGGACGGGCGGGGGTGTGGCCGGCAACTCGTCCCGATACTCTTGCTCAAACGCCAAGAGCACTTGGTCGGCCCTATGACGCTCACCGCCGGGAATTTCGCCCGGCTTGGGAACGCGAACCCGGCCGTCTCTGAATAGGCAACCGAGGAATTCCGAGAGAGTAACCTGCATACGCCCTCACGTAAGCAACTCGCAGGGATAACTGGGCATCAACCGACCGGACTGTTCAACCGGCGTTGTCTTGTGCAAACGGCGGCGTGTGTGCAGAAACCGGTATGTTGGCTTCGTGCGCCTTCTGTTGTCGCCCGGGCCCGGCCACGCACGTCACCCCCAAGCCCCTATTTTCTTGACTCTCCGGCAGCGCCGCAAGGCCTGCCAACCAACAATGGTGGGGTTGCTATGCGAGTCCAAGCCACGCTCTATGCATCGTCTGGGCACTCGCAAATTGCCGTCTCTGGAAGTCCCGAGAACCCGTGAAAAATGCGGCGGGAACTAGATGCTCTCGACTCCCCCAGGCGGAGGACAGTTCGTCTCCATGGCAGAGGCGAGCGCTTACGGACGTTGGTGCGACACGCCGGAGCAGCGCAGGCGGTCGATGTGAGCGGAGCGCAAGCCCGTCACCCTCCCTCAGTGGGGTAGCAGCTTCCTGCTGAGCACGGTCTCGTTCGGCGGTCAGTTGTCAGTGGCATACGAGTTGGGGCTGTTGGCTGCCCAGCGACGGGTGTACGCCAGGGTAAATTGGGTCAAGCTGACGACGTGAAGCATGGCCAATTTGAGGCGGGAGGGCCAGCCGCGCGGTAACGGGATTTCCGGAGTTAACGATCTGGCGGCATGGTGCACCTCGAGTAAACTGCGGAAGAGAGACCTTCTGAAGCCTGCCACAAATTCGCCGTTACGAGTTAGAGTCAAGGCGGAACAAACCAAAACTCGGCGGACCAGCACACCGGTTGACAATTATCTTTCCAAGAGCAAAACTACGTAGATTGATGGCTCTCGAAACCCACGTGAACCCACCATGAATAGTTCGCTCCTCGCAAGCGTTGCCATGGCCCTGTGCGCCAGCCCCGCCGTTGGTCCCTCGTCGCATCCATTCACCGTTTACGACATGCTCGCCATGCAGCGGATTTCGGAGCCGCAGGCCTCTCCAGACGGCACGCGGGTAGCATTCAGTGTGCGAACGACGGACATGGAAGAGAACAAGGGAAAGACCAGCCTCTGGCTCGTCGAGACGCAGGAGGGCGGACTTCGGCGATTGACCACGGCCCAGGCCAGCGATCATGATCCTCACTGGTCGCCCGATGGTCGGACGATATTCTTTCTTTCCACTCGATCGGGAACGTCGCAGGTGTGGCAAATTCCCGTCGACGGAGGCGAAGCCCGACAAATAACCAACCTGCCGTTGGACGTGACGAGTCTCTTGCTGTCTCCGGACGGTCGGCACTTGGCGCTGACCATGGAAGTTTTTCCAGGCTGCGGCGTGGAGGGCACCAGGCAGAAGCTTGCGGAAGCAGCAAAGCGCAAGGAAACCGGGCGCGTGTATGAGCGAATCTTTGTGCGGCACTGGGACACTTGGAACGACGGCCGTCGCAGCCACCTCTTCGTAATGCCTGTGACGGGCAAAGGCGAACCAGTCGACATGATGCCGAAGATGGACGCCGATACGCCATCCAAGCCGTTCGGCAGCTCCAACGAATTCGCCTTCACGCCCGACGGCAGGGAACTGGTCTTCACCGCGCGTGACGCGGGACGCCGAGAGCCTTGGACAACGAATTTCGACTTGTATCGCGTGCCGATTGACGCGTCGAGTCCGCCCATCTGTTTCACCGGTCGAAACGAAGCCTGGGACTGCCAGCCCTCGTTCTCACCTGATGGAAAGACCATGGCCTACCTGGCAACGTCGAGGCCGGGCTACGAGGCGGACCGCTTCCGTATCGTTCTGCGGCAGTGGTCAAGCGGCGAAGAGCGGGTGCTGACCGAAGCCTGGGACCGTTCGGCAGAGGAAATCTGCTGGTCGGCGGACGGGAGGTCTATCTATGCCCTTGCGCACAATTTGGGCCAGCATTCCCTATTCGCTGTTGACGTGGCCACAGGGCGTGCCCGTATCCTGGTGAAGGATGGGGACGCCAGCTCGCCGACGATTTGCGGTGCGGGAGTCGTCTACAGCCTGAGCGGTTTGAAATCGCCGGCAGAGCTTTGTTCGGTCCGCCCGGATGGCGCAGAGCATCACGGACTCACCCGCCTCAACGCCGAGAAGGTGGCCGCCGCCCGGATGGGCGACTTCGAGCAATTCGCCTTCCGGGGATACAACAAGGAAACGGTCTACGCATACGTGGTCAAGCCGGTCGACTTCGACCCGGCCAAGAAGTATCCCTTGGCACTGTTGATCCATGGCGGCCCGCAGGGATCGTTTGGCAATACGTTTCATTACCGCTGGAATCCCCAGGTTTACGCAGGAGCCGGCTATGCCACCCTGATGATCGACTTCCACGGATCGGTGGGCTATGGGCAAGCCTTTTCTGACTCGATTCGCGGCGATTGGGGCGGGAAGCCACTCGAGGATCTGAAGAGCGGGCTAACGGCGGCGATCGCACGTTACCCCTGGATCGACGGTGACCGGGTTGGTGCGTTGGGCGCGTCCTACGGAGGCTATATGATCAACTGGATCGCCGGGCAATGGCCGGATCGTTTCAAGTGCCTGGTCAATCACGACGGCAACCTGGACGAGCGCATGGCCTATTTCGACACCGATGAACTCTGGTTTCCTGAATGGGAGCACGTCGGCACGCCCTGGACGAACATGGAAGGCTATGAGAAGCAGAACCCGGTAAACTTCGTTGACCGCTGGAAGACACCGATGCTGGTTATCCACGGGGCGAAGGACTACCGGATCGCTGACAGTCAGGGCCTAGGGACCTTCAACGCCTTGCAGCGAAGGGGTATTCCCAGCAAACTGCTTTACTTCCCGGACGAGAACCATTGGGTCCTTGCGCCGCACAATTCGATCTTGTGGCACAAAACGGTGATCGGCTGGCTGGACCAATGGCTCAAAACGGACAATTACCGCACGCCACAAGGACCAAAGTGACTCTTCTGATCAACTACCGTGCGGAGGTTTGTTTCAAGTAACGTCGGGCGATGTGACCGACGCACGTTGAGCGGTCAGCGGCGATCAAGGTGCATCGAGAAACGGCCCGCTGTGCCACTGGATCACCTCTCCTGCGGGTTGGATTTGCGGCTTCTTGCCGGCCTTGATCAGGGCGAACTGCTCGGTGAGCCATGCCTTGAGTTCTTTGCGGCGCGTTCGCCGCTGTTCGTCGGACGCCAGCGAATCATACACAGCCTTGTCGAGCCGCCATGAGACAACGACCGTCGCCGCGTGGTCGCCCTCGACCAGCGGGTGCTGGACCTGTTTCCCGCTTCGGATGTCGACTGCGTAACCGCGCGACTTCTCGCTATCCAGCTTTGCCGACAGATAATCAAGACATTCCTTGCGCCCGGCCAGGAACAGTCGTTGCAGGACCGGCGCGGAGATAAAGTCGTTCTCCTCGACGAATTTCGCTTTCTGCAAGATCCCACAAGCCAACTTGATCGCCCGTTGGTCCTTTGTCGCCAACAGAGGAGCGACGGCGCCTGGATACCGTTGTGTCCCATCATCCTGGGCAAGAACCGGTTCCAAGACGTCCAGCGCGGCGGGCCGCTGCTTCTCGTCGTGGCGGAGCAGGATCAGGGCGGCCCAATAGCGCACGCTCGACTCGTAGCTGCTTAACCACTGCCGGGCGGGCTCGACGGCATCAGCCGAATCCATGTGGTAGCAGAACCGCACAACGCCCGCGCTCGCTTCAGGCGAGGAAAGCGTCCCGAATCGCTTTACCATTGTCGGCAACGTCCCCGTGAGCCGTCTCGCGACGGCTTCATCGGCCGCCGGCTCAAAGCTCTCCCACGTCTTTGCCTCGGCGAGCGTCTTGATCAGGAATTCCTCCCGCGACTGGCCGCCGTGCTCGCGGCACCACTGAAGGATCTCGTCGAGGTGCTTCCGCTTGCCGGCTTCATCCTTGGCGGCATACACTTCGAGCTGGGCCAAATCGCGCTTGGCCACCTCGTTGATGATCGCGGCCACCGGCTGGTTGACGCGGTGCAGATCGCGGCCGGGGTGGAAGTCCCGCCAGTAGCCGTAGGTCAGCGTGAACGTGCCGTCGGCCAGAAAAGGTACAAGCACAGGAAGCTCCGCAATTTCGATGTACATTCGGCGAAGCTCCATGTACGGATTGATGACCTGGCCTTTCTGCGGGTCCATCGCATCGTACCGCTCATAGTGCGGCATGTCATAGGTCACGCCCCCCGGTTGCCCCCACTGGAACCCCTTCAGCAGCCGCAGCCGCTTGGCCAGGTATTCGATCTGTTCCGCGCGGCTGAGTTTCTTCTTCATCTCCGCCCATTCCTCGGGCCGGGGCAGGCGGAAGGACTTGAAATCGTCGCGGCGCTTGGGAAGCTGCTCGGCCAGCTCCTTGGCCCGGGCCTGGTACCAGTAGCCGTCGAACAGTGGGCCGGAAAGGTGCTTGGCCAACGCCATGGCCCGGTCGTAATCCCGGGCATCGGCGAACGCTTCGAGCATCTCCAGATGGAATTGGTTGCCCAGCAGCTCGCGGACCGCCTCGAGAATCAAGCGGTCGTCGCCGCTGGCGTCGATTCGCGGGAAAAACACGGCGGCGGCCGTCTCGCGGTCGCCCCGCTCATAGAGCCAAGCTGCTACCAGGGCCTCCTGCACGCTGACGTACTGCGGCTCGAACTGCGAGGTGAGTGAGCCCATCCGCGAAAAGCGGCTGGCCGAGGAATGCTCCTGCTCGCCCGCAGGCTCATTGCGGATCGCCAGCAGCATTTTCGCCGCATCCTGAAGAGTGGAGGGCTCGACCTTGGTCACCTTCTTCTCCAGACGCACGCGGCTACCGGTCAGCAACAGCACATCGAGCATATCGGCCGTTTCGCCCAAGAGCCAGCCGGCAAGCGACTCGACCTGGGTACCGGTGTAGGGCGAGGAACGCGTCACGCTGAAATCCTTCCAGGGGGCGTCCCTCGGAACAGTGGCCTCCGCCATGGCGGCAAGGTTCTTTAGTTCACCATCGAGCCAGGGCGTGAAGGCATCCTGCGGCCGGAAAGGGGGTAACTCGGTGGCCCCCAGCGCGATGGCCGCGTTGCAGGCCGCCGTGCGGACGGCCGTACGATAATGCCCCACGAACCTGCGGACCTCCGGTGCGAGACCTGACAGCTTCCACAGCGTCACTTGCTGAAGCACGGCGACGAGCACGGCCTCGTTTGGGTGCGGCTGGGCCAGCAAGCGACGGTACACGGCTTCTTTCTGCGGTGAATCGATCTGGCACAGGCTCCGCGCGCCGAGGCTTTGGTTCTCGATCACCGGATCGTTGTCGATCAGCCACACGGCCACATCGAGGGCCTCGAGCGCTGTCACCTTCTTGGCAAGGGCTCCTGCCAGCCAGCCACGCAATTCGCGGGCCCGGCACTCCGAGCCGCCGCCCCAAGCAAACGACTTTTGCCACGCGCAGCGGCCGTTGGATTCATCGGCAAGCAATTGGGCGGCCGTAGCCAAGACGTACTTGCCGCGAGCGGCCCGCTCCGTAGCGAACGGGCTATCGAACGACTCCATCTCTCGACTCGCATCGTACCAGGGAGATCGCCAATCTCGCTCGCCGTGGTAGACTGTCGCCAGATCGTCGAAAGCCCGTTTACCCTCCGGCCCAGCCACTACAGGTTTGTTGGCCGGAATCGGGGCTTCCTGCAGACTCGCGAGCGAGCCCTTCTGCCTGGCATACTGGCTGTGAAAGGCGAAGAAGTAGGAGGTGGACGCCATGCCTGAGAGGTAGTGATTGCGAGCAACGCGGCCGAGAACGGA
>Ga0181527_1005661_pt1 | contig 10278 bp, 8 predicted proteins | sample PEATcosm2014_Bin_30_FD_119762 | JGI IMG/M metagenome (GOLD analysis project Ga0181527, IMG submission 119762) | Peatland microbial communities from MTU Mesocosm Facility, Houghton, MI, USA - PEATcosm2014_Bin06_60_metaG | ecosystem: Environmental > Terrestrial > Soil > Wetlands > Peat | place...
ACGCGGGCGTCGACCGCGTTGGTTCCGCTTGGACGAGGCGTGCGAAAAGAGGCGCTTGCGCGCCGGCCGCGCTCGGCGCGCGCGGCTACAGAAAGGCGCCGCCCGGACTTTTGCCCCTGTTACTTCGGCTTCCCAGAAAGAGCTTGAAAATACGCGGCTTTTCGTCTTGGAAAGCGGCAGCTTGAAGGCGTCATGGCCGGGACAAGCCCGGCCATGACGCGACGTTTCTCGCCGCGGCCGGCGCCGCCTTCGTTTACCGTAACCGCATGCGACGCCGGGCGCCACTTATGGCCTTGTCTTTTGATCGGCTTCGCGTGGTATAAGCAAGAACCAAGCCGCGAATTCGAGCGGCGCTTCGACGGGTAGAGTGGGTTGGTGGTTGGGGATGGCGCTTTCGCACAAACTCGCAATGCGTCAAGGCCAGTCGATGGTGCTGACGCCGCAACTGTTGCAGGCGATCAAGCTTCTGCAGATGCCCAACGCCGAGCTCGCCGCCTTCGTCGAGACCGAATTGGAGCGCAACCCCCTGCTGGAGCGCGCCGAGGACGCGCCGGCCGTGGACGTCCCCGGCGAAGTTCGGGAACCCGAACCGGTTTCGACCTCGCCCGAGCCCGGGGACTGGGCCTCCGAGGCGCTCGAATCCGATCCCGCGGCGCTCGCCGAGAATCTCGGCACGGAGATCGACAACGCCTTCGATCCCGACCGCGCCGCGACCCCTTTGGAGCGCGCGCCTCAGGATGAAGGCAAGGGTCTCAGCGCGACGTCCTGGACCGGGGTGGCGGGCCGCGGCGGCGGCGAGGACGGCGCGCCCGATATCGAGGCCTACGTCGCCGCGCCGGTCACTTTAGGCGAGCATCTGACCCGGCAGGCGATGATCGCGCTTGCCGCGCCCGTCGATCGCATGATCGCGGTCGCCTTGATCGACGCGCTCGACGAGGCGGGCTATCTCACCGGCGCCCTCGAGGACATCGCCGAGCGCCTCGGCTCCCCCCTCCCGCACGTCGAAGAGGTGTTGAAGCGCCTGCAGGACCTGGAGCCCACCGGCATCTTCGCGCGCAGCCTCGCCGAATGTCTGGCGCTGCAACTGATCGAGCGCGACCGCTTCGACCCGGCGATGCGCGCGCTGATCGAGAATTTGCCGGCGCTGGCCAAACGCGATCTTGCAGCGCTGCGCCGCGCCTGCGGCGTCGACGACGAGGACCTGGCCGACATGATCGGCGAGATCAAGCGCCTCGATCCCAAGCCGGGCCGCGGGTTCGGCGCGGCGGTCGAGCCGCCCGCGATCCCCGACGTCTTCGTCTCCGCCGCGCCGGACCATTCGTGGCGCGTCGAGCTCAACAGCGACGCCTTGCCGCGCGTGCTGGTCAACGAAACCTACGCGGCGCGAATCAAGCGCGGCGCTTCGCGCGAGGAAGATCGACAATTTATCTCGGCGAACTTGCAGACCGCGAATTGGCTGACCAAGAGCCTCGAGCAGCGCGCGCGCACCATTCTCAACGTCGCCTCCGAGATCGTGCGGCGTCAGGACGGCTTTCTCGTCGAAGGCGTCGCGAGCTTGCGGCCGCTCAACCTGAAGGCGGTCGCGGACGCCATCGGGGTTCACGAGTCGACCGTCTCTCGCGCGACCTCGAACAAGTTCATCCAGACGCCGCGCGGCCTGTTCGAGATGAAGTATTTCTTCACCACCTCGATCGCCTCGGTTTCCAACAGCGCGGCTCTGGCGCATTCGGCCGAATCGGTCCGCTTCAAGATCAAGCAGATGATCGACGCCGAGGACCCGAGCGACGTGCTGTCCGACGACGTGATCGTGGCGCGCCTGCGCAGCGCCGACATCGTCGTCGCGCGCCGCACCGTCGCCAAGTATCGCGACTCCTTACGCATCCCCTCCTCGGTCGACCGCCGTCGCGCGAAAATGACGCCGACGCGCCCGCAGGCGCAGCCAAATGGTCCGCTAACCCTATGATAAAAACCACCGTTTCGACTTCGCGCGCGCCGACGAACAGGTCGCGATTGACATCGCCTCGGCGGGCTTCTAACGCTAGCCGGCAGAAGAGCCGAAGCCTGCGACCGCCGCAATTTCGAACGTCACGGCCGCCGCGCGCAGGTTTGTCGATCGGCGGATGCTCGTCGCTGTGAGTTTGACTTTGGTCGCCGCGAGGCGATTGGACTTGGAGCGAACCAGAGAGGCTAGGCAATCGATGCCTTTACGAGTGTCCGGCAAGAACCTCGATATCGGAGAATCCCTGCGCCGCCACGTTCTCGATAAGGTCGAGGCGATCATGGCGCGTTATTTCGACGGCCGGGTCAGCGGCCATGTCGTGATGTCGCGCGAAGGGTCCGGTTATCGCGCGGATTGTTCCCTGCATCTGAGTTCGGGCATGAATCTTCAGGCGGAAGGCGCGGCGCAGGAGCCCTACGCGAGCTTCGAGCACGCGCTCGACAAGATCGAACGACGCTTGCGCCGCTACAAGGCGCGGCTCAAGGACCATCAGGCCGCCGGTCCGGGGGCCGGCGAGGGGCGCGCTCGATTGCAGATCGCCAATTATGTGATCGAGGCGCCGCGCGAGGCCGAGGAAGAGCCGGTCGACTTCAACCCCGTCGTCGTCGCGGAAGGCTCCCAACCGCTCAAGAGCCTGTCGGTGGCCTCCGCCGTCGCCGAACTCGATCTCAGCGGCGCGCCGCTCGTCATGTTCCAGCACGCCGGGAGCGCGCGGGTGAACGTCGTCTATCGCCGCGCCGACGGCGCGATCGGCTGGCTCGACCCGCATTAGGGCGCGAGCGAGCGAACGTGGGGCGCTCGCGAAGTCGCCCATGAAGTCCGGCCCATCGGCAAGCCCTTAACTCGAGTTCGAGATGCCTCTCTCCGATCTTCTCACGCCTGACGCGATCATCCCAGCTCTTCGCGTCAACGGCAAGAAGCAGGCGTTGCAAGAAATGAGCGAGCGCGCCGCGTCGGCGTCGGGACTGTCGGCGCGCGAAATCTTCGATTCGCTCCTCCAGCGCGAACGCCTGGGGTCGACCGGCGTCGGCGACGGCATCGCCATCCCGCACGGCAAGCTCGCCAAGTGCGGGCGCATCTTCGGCATTTTCGCGCGGCTGGAGCGGCCGATCGATTTCGAAGCGCTGGACGGGCTTCCCGTCGACCTGATCTTCCTGCTCGTCGCGCCGGAGAGCGCCGGCGCCGACCATTTGAAGGCGCTGGCGATGATCGCGCGCGTGCTTCGCGACGCCAATCTGGCGGCGCAACTGCGCGCGACGCGCGACGCCTCCGCCCTCTATTCTCTGCTGACGCTGACGCCGGCCTCCAACGCGGCTTGAGCGATTTTCTTCAATGGCGAGGCTTGCCGATGAAAGCGCGCGTGATCGTCACCCTGAAACCGGGGGTGCTGGACCCCCAGGGCAAGGCCATCGAAGGGGCGTTGAAGTCGCTCGGCGTCAGCGGGATCGCCAGCGTGCGCCAGGGCAAGGTCTTCGACGTCGAGATCGACGCCGAGAACCGCGAGGCGGCTAACCGCAAGCTCGCCGAGGCGTGCGAAAAGCTGCTCGCCAACACGATCGTCGAAGATTACGCAATCGACCATGAATAGCCCGCTGCGCGCCGCCGTCATTCTCTTTCCCGGCTCCAACCGCGAGGGCGACGCCGCTCGCGCGCTCGAGCAAGCTTGCCGCGCGCCGCCGGCGATCGTCTGGCACGACGATCGCGCGTTGCCCGAAGGGACCGACCTCGTCGTGCTGCCCGGCGGCTTTTCCTACGGCGACTATCTGCGCTGCGGCGCGATCGCGGCGCGCGCCCGGATCATGGACGCGGTGCGCGCCCACGCCGCGCGAGGCGGGCTCATCCTGGGCATCTGCAACGGCTTCCAGATCCTGTGCGAGGCCGGCCTGCTGCCCGGCGTTCTCATGCGCAACACGGGCCGCCGGTTCCTGTGCAGAATGCAGCATCTTCGGGTCGAAAACGTAACGACGCCGTTCACGCGCGGCTATGCGCTCGGGCAGGTCATCAAGGTCGCCATCGCCCACGGCGAGGGGAACTACACCATCGATTCGGCGGGTTTGGCCGAGTTGGAGCGCTCGGGCCGCGTCGCCTTCCGCTATTGCGACGCCGCCGGCGCCCTCGGCGGCGCCGCCAACCCCAACGGCTCGATGAACGACATCGCCGGCGTCTACAACGAGACCTTCAATATCCTCGGCTTGATGCCGCACCCCGAGAACCTCATCGATCCCCTGGTCGGCGGGATCGACGGGCGCGGGATGTTTCGCGGCCTGACCGCCGCATGACTCGGCAGCGCGCCCCGGCGAAATTCACAACGAGCCCCGCCCCGTGAACGATTCGCTCGAACGCTTGTACGCTTGCGTGCTCGCCGCGAGGGACCGCGATCCCTCGACCTCGCGCACGTCCAAGCTCTTCCGCGACGGCGTGCAGAAAATGGCCAAGAAACTGATCGAGGAAGCGATCGAAGTCGGTCTCGACGCCGTTCAGATGAATCGCGAATCGGCGATATTGGAGAGCGCCGACGTTCTCTATCATCTTGCGGTCGTCTGGGCCGAATGCGGCATAACGCCCGACGACGTGCTGAACGAACTCGACCGGCGCGAACGAATCTACGGCATCGCCGAGAAATTGCCGAAACAAGCGAGCGCGGCGCAGGCGCGTCGGCTCGCCGCTCCCGCCGCCCGCGGCAAGGCCGCGCCCTGAGGCTGCACGACCGAGCGCCGTCGGCCGAGCGGTTTTGCGCTTGACGCGGACCGTCGGCGCGGCCAATCGTCACCGCGCGACGCCGCCCGCACGACGCCAGTCGTCGCCGCGGCCGCCGCCGACAACGGACGGAGGCTCGCTTGATCGAAGTCAGCGCGGACGATCGTATAGGGCGCGTTCCCGGCGAGGGGCCGACGGCGAGCGAAAGCGCTCGTTCCGCGCCGCCGGTCGTTGCCTCCGACGTCGTTCAGCGCCCCCCGCACGATCCGGTTCTCTATGCCGATTCCACCGATTGCGCGGATCTTCGCAACGCCGCCGAGGCCATCGAGCCGCTTGCCGAGCTCTGCGTCGTGGCGGAGGCGCAGACCCCGTTCCTGGCCGGGATCGTCGGCCCGCCCGGCTCGGGCAAGAGTTTCGCGCTTCGTCGCCTCGTCGAAGCGGTCGAGAACCTGGCCGCCGCCGCCGGCAAGACGGCCGGAACGCCTTATCTGTCCCGCGTGGTGGTCGTGCCGATCGACGCGGCCGGCGTTTCCGGCGATCCCGCCGTCGCGATCGCGTCGGCCGCCTTCGCGGCGCTGGAACGCGATCGGGGCGGCGTCAGTTACGCCGCGCTCGCCGACGAAGCCGCCCACGCGGGGACCGATCCGCAGCGCGCCGCGGCGGCCGCCGCGGATCGCCACGACGAAATCGGCAAACGGCTGGAAGCCGAGCGCGCGGCGCGCGACGAAGTCGAGGCCAAGCGCGCACGGCTCACCGAGGCGCTCCTCTACGAGACCCCGGGATCGCGCCTCGACGCCTTCGCGCGCGCCAACCGCGCCTCGATCGAGGCGCGGCTGCGCCGGTTCGACTTCACCGCAGGCGACCCCGCGACGAGCTACCGCGATCTCGTGCGCGACCTCGAGAGCGTCGGCGCGGCCTCGCGCGCCAGCCTGGTCGTTCGCTCGATTTGGGCGTATCGCAGCCAGGCGCGGTGGCTCGCGGTCGCGGCGATCGCGTTCGCGCTGGCGTTCGTTCTCGACCAATTGCGCGGCGTCCCAGCCGCCGATTGGCTGCGCGGTCTCGGCGCGACGTTCGCCCCGGCCGCCGACTGGCTGACGGCGCACGGCGATCTCCTGGAAACGGCGATCGAAGTCGCGATCGCGCTCGGCCTCCTCGCGCTCGTCCTGAACGTCTGGCGCGCCGTCGGCTTCTCGGCTCTGCTGTTTCGCGGCCTTCGCCTCCTCAATCAGGACGTGCGCGAGCGCCGGCGCGAACTCGACGCCAGCGCCGCCCGCCTGAACCAGCGCGTCGCCATGCTCGGCGCGGAAGCCGACGCGGCGGCCCAGCACGCGCAAGCGGCGGCCAAACGCGCCGGCGGCGCGAAAGCGACCGCGCGCGCGCCGGGCCCGGCCTTCGTGCGCGGGCCCGAGGCCGCAGGGAAGGCCGCGCGCTCCTTCTTCGTCGAACTCGGCCGCTTGATGAGCGCGCCCGGCGGCGCCTCGGGCGCCGCGCCGCAGCGCCTCGTCTTCGCTTTCGACAATCTCGACGCCTTGGCGCCCGCCGACTCCTTGCGATTGATCGAAGCAGCCAACACGATGCTCGGTCCCGGCTGCGCCGCAGCGGTCGCGTGCGACCCTGCGGCGCTGGCGAGCGCGGGCGGGGGCGGCGAAGCCGCGCGCGGGCGACTGGAGAAGTTCTTTCAGGTCGTCTTCAACGCGCAGACCCTCGGTCTGGCCGACGGCGGACGGTTTGCGGCGCGCCTCATCGGCTCCAACGCCGTCGTCAATCCGTTGCGGCATGTCGACGCCGGGCAATCGCGTCTGATCGAGCCGCTTTCGCAAGGCGAGGCGGCGCTGCTGACCGCGATCGCGCCGCTCGCCGCCGACGCGCCGCGCGGCGTGAAGCGCTTCCTCAACGCGTATCGGATCGCCCGCCTGTCGGCGGCGCCGCGACCCGCGATCGCGTTGATGCTCGCGGTCAAGCTGAGCGGCGACGGCGCGGCGAATTCCGCGATGAGCGCGGCGCTGGCGGGCGCCCTCGCCGATCTGCCCGATCCGGACCGTCCGCCCGCCCTCACGCAAGCGACGCAGGCCGCGCGCGCCGCCAACGGCGGCGCCATTTCCATTGCGCAGGCGCGCGCCGCCTGGGAGATCGCGCGTCGTTACGCGCTGCCCGACTGACGTCGGGCGCGCCCGTCAGGGCGTGGGCGCAGGCGTCGGGGTCAGCGCCGCCGTCGTCGTAAGCGCGGGCAGTTCGTCCGTGCTCCATCCCCCGCCCAGAGCGACGACGAGGCTGACGGCGGCGGTCAGGCGTTGCGCGCGCGACGTCAGCGCCGATTCCTCGTCGCTGAGCGCGATCGCTTCGGCGGTAACGACCGTGGTGAAGTTCTGTGTGCCGGCGCGATATTCGTTGAGCGCGATCTGCACGGCCTGTTCGGCGGCCTTGACCGCTTCGGTTTGCACCTTGATCTCTTGGCTGAGGATGCGGATCGAGACGAGTTGATCCTCGACCTGCTGAAACGCGGTGAGAACGGTCTGGCGATAGGTGGCGACGCTGGCTTCGTAAGTCTGGGTCGCCGCGTCGACCTGCGCGTCGGTCAGGCCGCCGTTGAACAGCGGCTGCGCCAACGACAATCCGTAGGACCAGACCGGATTGGCCGCGGCGATTTGCCTGATGAAGGGATTGCCGAGGTAGCCGAAGGAGCCGGAGAGCGTGATGTCGGGATAATAGCCGGCGACGGCGACGCCGATGGCGGCGTTCTGCTCCTGCATCGTCCGCTCCGCCGCGGCGATGTCCGGGCGCCGCTCCAGCAAGGTCGAGGGCAGGCGCAGCGGCACGGCGGGGATGTCGAGCGCGAGTTGGCTGTGCGGGATCGAAAGCTCGGACGGCGGTCTGCCCATGAGCACCGCGATCGCGTGCTCGTTCTGCGCCCGCGCGACGCCGACGTTGATCTGCTGGGCCTGCGCCGCCAGGACCGAAGCCTGCGCGGTGATGACGTCGGACTTGGCGGCGGTTCCCGCGTTGTACTGGTTTTGCGTGATGTCGAGGGAACGCTGGTACTGCTTGACCGTGTTGGCCAATAGATCGTCGAGGGAATCCGACTCGCGCAACTGCACGTAGGCGAGCGCCAGCGCGGACTGCGCCGACAGCGTCGCGTTGGCGAGGTCGGCGGCGCTCACCTGCGCGCCGGCGCCCTGCTGCTCTACGGCGCGCCGCACCTTGCCCCAGACGTCCAGCGCCCAGGCGGCGCTGAGCTGCGCGTTGAGCACGTCGCTGACTTGCCCACCGGCCGACGCGCGCGTCAGCGACGGATTGAAGTTCAGGGTGGGATAAAGGCCGGCGCGGGCCTCGGCGATCAGCGCCAGCGCCTCGCGATAGTTCGCCTCGTCGGCTTTGAGCGTCTGATTGGAGACGGCGACCTGCGCCTCCAGCTTGTTCAGTTCGGCGTCGCGAAACAGCCGCCACCATTCGCCCTTGGCGAAGTCGTCGCGCGGCGTGGCGAGCTTCCAGCCCTTGATTTCCTTGTACTGGGCGGGAACGATCGCGGCGGGGCGTTGATAATCGGGCCCGACGGCCGCGCAGCCGATCAGCGGCAGCGCCAGCCCCAACGTCGCCAAGGACGTCCGGCGTCCAAAACTCATGATCCGGCCCCCGCCAGCCGCGCGGATTTGTCGCGCAAGTAGAAACGGCCCCAAAGACGACGAAGCCAGTTTCCGAAGCGATCAAGATAGAGGAAGATGATCGGCGTCGTATAGAGGGTCAAGGCCTGGCTGACCAGCAAGCCGCCGACGATGGTGATTCCCAGGGGATGGCGCAGCTCCGAGCCTTCGCCGGTGCCGAAGGCGAGCGGCAGGGCGCCGAACAGCGCGGCGAAAGTCGTCATCATGATCGGCCGGAAGCGAAGCAGGCACGCCTGGGTGATCGCGTCCTTGGTCGCAAGGCCCTGGCGCTCGGCCTGGAGCGCGAAATCGATCATCATGATCGCGTTCTTTTTCACAATGCCGATGAGCAGGATGATGCCGATCGCGGCGATGATGGTGAATTCGGTGTTGAACATTTTCATCGCGATCAGCGCGCCGACGCTCGCCGACGGCAGCGTCGAAAGGATCGTCAGGGGATGGATATAGCTTTCGTAGAGGATGCCCAGCACGATGTAGACGGCGACGAGCGCCGCCGCGAAGAGCAGCACCAAGCCGGAGGCGAATTGCTGGTAGGTCGCGGCGGTTCCGGCGAAGGCGCCGTGAATGGTCGACGGCAAACGGATGCTCGTCGTCGCGTCCTCGATCGCCTTTTGCGCTTCGCTCAGCGCGCGCCCCGGCGCGAGGTTGAACGAAATCGTCGTCGCGGCGAACTGGCCCTGATGATTGACGGCCAGCGGCGTCTGGCCGAGTTGGTAATGGGTGAACGCCGACAACGGAATCATGGTCTCCTGCGAAGTGGAAACCGCCGAGCCGGCCGACGCGCTGGAATGGCCGCTGGCGGCGAGGGAATTCATCGCAAGGTTGCGCGCCGAATCGGCGGCGATCGAAGCTGCGGAGCTCGTCGCCGCCGTCGAGGCGACGAACAGTCCGGCGACCGCATTGGTCTGCTGCGCGCCGGTCGGATTGGCGCCGGCGGTCGAGACCCAAATGTTCCTCAGGGTCGACGGATCCTGCCAATAGCGCGGCGCCACCTCCATCACGACGTGATATTGGTTGAGAGCGTTGTAGATGGTCGAAACCTGCCGCTGACCGAAAGCGTCGTAGAGGGTGTTGTCGATGGCGCTCAAAGTGAGCCCCAGTCGCATCGCGGTCGGCCGATCGATCGTCAGATCGGTTTCGAGGCCGCCTTGCTGCTGATCGGAATTGACGTCCTTCAGGATGTCGCTCTGCAGCAACGCCGCGGTCAGTCGCGGCGCCCATTTGTAGAGCGTCGCCGTGTCATCCGAGAGAAGGGTGTATTGGTAGGTGGCGTTGCTCTGCCGCCCGCCGGTGCGCAAGTCCGAAACGGCGACCAGATAGAGCCGCGCGCCGGCCACCGCGGCGAGCTTGCCGCGCAGCCGCGCGACCACGCCGTCGGCGCTGATCTGGCGCTGGGCGAACGGTTTCAGCGAGATGTAGACGAAGCCGGAATTGGCCTGCCTTCCGCCGGTGACGCCGACGACGGAGGCCACCGCCGGATCGTCTTGAACGATCGTCTGCAACTGCGCCAGTTTGCGCTTCATCGACTGGAAGGAGATGCTCTGGTCGCCCTGGATGGAGCCGATGAGCAGCCCGGTGTCCTGGACCGGGAACAGATCGTATGTCGCCTGTCTGAAGAGGTGGACGTTGAGCCCGATCATCGACAGGAGAACGAGCATGACGATCAAGGGATGGCGCAGCGCCATCGCCAGCGTCGTGCGATAGAAGGCGAGCATGGCGTCGAAGCCGCGCTCGGTGAACCGATAGAGCGCGCCGTGCGTGAGGACGACGCGCTTCGGCAGGATCAGCGAGCACATCATCGGCGTCGTCGTCAGGGAGACGACCAGCGAGATCATCACCGCGATCGAAAGCGTGACGGCGAACTCCCGGAACAGCCGACCGACGATGCTGCCCATCAGCAGCAACGGCAGGAACACCGCGATG
>Ga0181527_1005663_pt1 | contig 10278 bp, 16 predicted proteins | sample PEATcosm2014_Bin_30_FD_119762 | JGI IMG/M metagenome (GOLD analysis project Ga0181527, IMG submission 119762) | Peatland microbial communities from MTU Mesocosm Facility, Houghton, MI, USA - PEATcosm2014_Bin06_60_metaG | ecosystem: Environmental > Terrestrial > Soil > Wetlands > Peat | place...
AGGGGAGGAAGAAGGCTCAACGATGAAAATCGTACAACACGGAAAGAAAAGAAAAGCCATCTCACCAGTCCTAGCAACAGTCATCCTCATCGCCATCACCCTCATCGCAGCCATAGCAGTCGCCGGCTTCGTCTTCGGCCTCTTCGGCACGTTCACTAGCTCCGCGCAGGTCTCGGTCACTACCGTACGCTGCACGACAGTCGCTAGCCCAGTATGCACACTAACGCTAACGAATACAGGAACATCTTCGACTACAGTGATAGCAGCCTCGGGCTGGATCAAGTACTCGGGCGTAACAAGCACCGGTATCACGGCCGCATGGTCCGGAGGTGTACTCACGGCTGGTACATCTGCAACTGGCACCATCACATTCACCGATCTCACTATCCCAGTGTCTGGTGAAAGCTTCGTCGGACAGCTATCGACCGCCAACGGTGGCGCTATCTCGTTCACCGGGCAATTCCCATAGACACGCTCCAAGCAATGATGGCAATAACGTCAGGCGCACAGCCGCCTTTTCTGGGCTGTGCGATCCTCTGTTTTTATGAAATCGAAGATGAGAGCCCGGCATCTCGGTTTTTGACTCTCAGAGTAAATGGGACCTCGCAAACCTTCAGGATATGACGCCCTAGCCAATGGGGTCGTCTGGCAGAACCGAATCGGAGAGGAATACAAGATTGAGGGGCATCAGGTGTCGCTTGGGTGGGGACACAACCAGCCAGACATCGTGCTGAGTTTCCCCTATGGTCTACCGCCTGTATTGGTCTCGGTTAAGACCTTCAACCTGGTTTCCTCAAGCATGCGCTACGGAGATGGCGGCAGACACTCCTACGCTTCCGCTAGGACCATCAGTCGGAAGGACGTAATCGCTGAGATAGCCTACGCCCTGTCAAACCCAACGTATGCCGTAATCCTTACGGTCGTAAACCAAAGAAATGGAATTGCAGAACACCTCATACTGGACCCTTTGACCTTCCAACAGTATACCACTTCCCAGAAGCTGAACGATGACAGCGCCGAGAAGGAATATGCAATCTGGGATTTGAGGAGCCCTGTGATATTGGAGGTTAACGAGACCCTAGGTTGGAAGCGAATAACCAACCCGCACTTTGACAGCACAGGACGGCAGATAGACTGACACACTGTGGTTGACACGCCCTTCTTAGTGTCGGTGGGGATAGTGGTAGTGTGACAGCGGTGGGAGCGGAATAGGAGCCGGAATAGGCGGACGCTGACGCTGACGCTGGCGGGGGGCTAGGAGAGCGCAAACAGACAAGACGACCAGAAGAACGGTTAGCCACCTATGGACGGGCAGCCTAACGGATGGGGTAGACAGAGCGTAGAGACTGAAAGGGTGTAACCTACGAAATTTGCCTCATTCATTCAATCGAGATTTCCATTTCGCAAAGGCAGAGACTGCAAAAGGGTGGGTTCTGCGTAGGTTCTCGATAGTCTGCGCCAATCGAGGGGGTCCCGTGAGGGTCAATAGCACCAAATTATCGGCTAGCATTTCGTCCGTGATGTCCTCTTCCATCTTGGTCCGCCACCTCAGCGAGTATACCATCAGGGAGTAAGGGAAGCGTAGAGGGTCAGACTTCCATAACTGGAGGAGCATCTCTGTCCTGTGCTTCCTCTTGGTAATCAAGTGACTATTTCGTTCAATAACCCGCGGAAGATTCGGGGGTCTACGGGCGGTAGCGAAGGCAACCATGAAACCCAGTTTGGTGAGTCTGACAGTCTTTCTGCCCTTCCCCGTTAAGTTGGTTTTGGGTCGGAATTCGACATAACTGTTCTTCTTTAGTCTCTTGATGGCAAACGAGACAGTCTGATACCTCTTGAACCCAAATGACTTCCAAATCTCCAGTGCGTATGAAGGACCGTTCTCCAGGAAAGCGGTCAGAACGGCTATGTCCGCCTCTGGCGGTCTTGGTCTTGGGTTTAGTAAATCGGGGGTGAAACTCAAGAGAATAGACGCTCCCAGCCGTCTGAGCGTCTACGGTGTATAAAACCAGTGGGGGTCATCATTCTGTCGAACTCATATGCAGATACGAAAGTTGTATGGGCTGGGCAGGAAGAAGTCTTCGGTCTGTTGCATTCTTCCGAAGACGATCCTTCGGGCAGCGGGAATCGAAGCTGGCAGTTATGTGAAGATTAGGTCAGTCGGCAGGGTCATAGTAATCGAAGGTATCGCTGAAGTCGAAGAAGACCCGTTTGAAGAAGTCGGAGCCCCCAAGAGCGGGAGCCCCGACAGCCGACAGGAGCCTGCCCCTAGCCAGGAGGCGACCCCCACACGGTAAAACAGGGTTTCCCGCCTGACGGGCAGACCGCCTCCCTCAGTATATCCGACATGGCGGAAGCGCTGATTCAGACCCACAGGCTAGTCTACCTAATGGATACTGGCGAACTATGCGAATACGAGAAAGGAGCATATCATAGAGGCGTAGAGGTGTCTCTGGCACACCACATCGAGGCGATAAACCAAAGCGCAAAGAACCAGTTCATCAACGAGGTAATCGGTAAAGTCAAGCGGAGAGTAGAGATGGTTAGGGCAGCGGACTTTGACGCCGACCCCTATCTCGTCAACGTGAAGAATGGCGTTCTAGACCTGAATTCAGGGGTGCTATTGGAGAATAGTCCAAAACGGCTGTTTCTCAACCAACTCGACGTGGAATACAATCCCAGGGCTCGGACCAAGAGGTTTCAGCGTTTTATGATATCCATTCTTCCCGACCCTGCCGACAGACTCAGGGTGATAGACCACTTCGCTTCCTGCCTGACACGGACCCCGATTAAGAAGGACCTAATGTGCGTCGGGGAGACCGATTCGGGAAAGAGCACACTACTAGGTTTAATCAGACGGTTCTTGGGTCCAGAGAACGTCTGTTCAGTCTCACTCCAGGAACTGGAGACGGATAGATTTGCCGCGGCGGACCTGTTCGGCAAACTGGCTAACATCCACCCAGACATAGACGACCAAGAACTGAAGCGGACTTCGAAGTTCAAGACCACTAGCGGGTCGGACCAAATCAGGGCTCAGCGCAAATACGGGCATCCATTCTTCTACGTGTCCTATGCCAAACACTTCTATTCGGCGAATCGTATCCCTGCCACTAAAGACGAGTCAGAGGCTTTCTTCAACCGTTGGAACGTCGTATTCTTCCCGACGAGGTTCGTTGAGGACCCCGAACGCTACTCCGAATCGAACCGGACACTAGAGGGGATACGGAGGCGAGACCCGAAGATACTCGACAGGCTCCTTACTCCTGAAGAGAGGTCGGGAATCTTGAACGTCCTACTGGCTAGGGCTAAACGAATCCTTAGGACCGAAGGGATTCCAAACTCACAGTCAATCGCCGAGGTCCGCGACCTCTGGCTTTACCATAGCGACTTCATCGAAAATTTCCTAAAGGATAACGTCGAAGAGGACCCAGAAGGAAGAGTCTCCAAAGCAGAACTCTACCGCCTCTACGCTGCGTATTGCAGGGACCGAAAGGTAACAGCGAAGTCGAAGCAGTTCTTCAACGCGAGAGTAGAGAGGAGAGGCGGAGAGGAGGCAGTAGGAAAGGTAGAAGGTCAAAGTGTAAAGCAGTGGAGAGGACTCAGCCTAGACAAAAGTGAGACAAAATCGGTAGAATTGATAGTGGTCCCGAAGCGTTCTACCAAATCTACCGAAAGGAGCCTACCATTAATTTCAGGACTCGCCGATAGCTCACTTTCAGTGGCTGCCGGCGCGATAAGGAGGGCGGAGGGGTCAGGGTGATTCCCACTGAAGGTTGCCAGTGCAGGGCACACAGACTCCATATGGTCTTTCGGTTCTATTGGCAGAACCCTTCAACCAGCCGCAGAGAAACAGCCAGAGCGCTCAAGATTTCTTACACCAATACCCTAGGGGCATTCTACAGGCTCAGGAAAAGGAACCTGTCTAGGCTCTGCCCTGAGTGCTTTAACGAAAGCATCCTTAACGGGGTCTGCGTAAACTGCGGCTTTGAGCCCAGCGCTCCTAGCATACCTATCGAGGTCTCGCTTGATTCGCAAAGTCCAACGAACCACCTCCACGCGGGGAACCTTCTAGGTGGCGAGACCGATTACAACGCACTGGGTTTTGTTAATCACGGGATGGTATTGAAGAGACGAATCGAAAGGGGAATCGAGGACCCACTGGTTAGAAACGTAAAGTCGGACGTGGAGAACGAACTGAAGAGAGCCTACCCTTCCGAGTCTATAACCGACGAGGCGGGGAGACTAGTCATCAAAGAGGTTCTAGAGTTCCGAGCCCGCTACCCTGGTCTAGCCACTTCGAAGAACCTGAGGCGGCAACTGGTGGAGAACGTAATCAATCGGCTCCGCTTCCTCCATCCGCAACTTAGGGGCATTACTACATTACCGCCAGAGGTGGAAACGTGACCGCGGATAACAGCGATACCGTTCGGGTCCCTAGGGCGGAATTGCTAAAGTGGCTAGAGGAGATTAAGGAACTGCGTCGGTCCGCCCCTAAGAATACCTAGAGCAATTTCAGGAACTGGTCTCGCGTCAGCCCCGCCTGGTCAATTATGTCCATGAGGGTGGACCTATTGATTTCTGGGTGCATCGGGACCACGGTTCGCCTTCCGTCGGGGTGTTTCAGAAACACGTGGCTCCCTCTCTGGCGAACTGGTTCGAATCCGATTCTTGAAAGTGCTTTGACAACTTCCCTGCCTGAAAGGACGGGAAGTTTAGGCGTTGACTGTCAGCTCTATCAGTTTACCGTGAGCCTTAGTGACGGTCTGTCTGTGTTCGTCTAACACGAGCTCAACGGCTTCCCTGATGTTCTTCAAAGCCTCGGCTTCGGTGTGCCCCTGGCTTATTGCCTCAGGAAGTTCGACGCACCGGGCGGCGAACCAGCCCGAGTCCGGGTCTTTGACTAGGCTGACTGTGAATTTACGTCTCTCAGACATTGATTCGAACGGCATCTTTCGTGGGTATAAAGTTAGTGCCCCCCGAAAGCATATTCCTCAATCTGCCGCTCAAGCCGCTGAAGGCGGTCCTCAAACTCCGCCCTGACCTTCCGCTCGGTCACTACCTCAGAGGGGTTCAGGCTTAGGTAGGGCTCGACCTTCGAGTATTCTCTAACGAAGTCCTCTTCATGGAGTTCGGGGTGCTGGTAGACCCAACTGATAGCGGAGACGTGACCCATCCAGAACTCCCGTACTTCCCGATTGACTTCGGCATGTGCGCACTCCGTAGAGAACGAATGCCTCAGAGCGTAGATGTGCCAGGAGTCCGACTCACCGTTAGAGACTAGCTTCTGTTTGTGCAGCCTCATGGCTGTCTCTTTGAAGCAACAGTTTAGCCAACCTGGAGACATTGGACCGTGCCTCTTCCCAAAGAATACCAGGTCGCCAGGAGCGGGTTCCCGTCCCATATCCTCGACCCATTTCTCGCGCCAAATCTTCAGAAGAGATATACTGTCCCTTCCCGCCAGTTTGAAGTAAGGTCGCTTGTGCCGCTTCCGCCCTATGAAATCGAGTCTCATACATTGTCCTTCGAGATTGAATCCTCCCCACTTCAGGGCTAGCGCTGCCGCTGGCTCCGCTCCTGTCTGCCACATCACCACTAATGGGGCTCTTTGTTGGAGCGGCAGAGTCTTGAGGACTTCCCTGATATCATCAGCGCTTAGAGCCTTCTGACACTGCTCAGGCTTTCCGTCAGACAGAGAGAAGTCTCCGAAGAGGTTCGAATCGTTACGCTTGTAGAACTGGCGGATGGCGGCAGCCTTCCTATGGCGTGTTGAGTAACCCAGCCTCTGTTCGACCAGGCAGACGTTAGCATAACGGTCTAGCAGGTCGGTATGCCTTCGTTTGATTTCAACGTCCGCTGCCCCTGATTCGTAGATGCACCTCAGATTGTCTCTGATTAGTTCGTCAGGATTCAGAGTCACGCCTACGGTTGGGAGCCACCTGAAGTAAAGGTCCAGGTCTGCCAGATATCCCCGACAGGTATTCAGTTTCCCGTATTTCCTGACGAACCGCTGGACCGATTCGTATTTCCCCCAGACTCCCATAAATTTCGATATCTGGCGCCTAAGTTCCCTTTCCCGATAGGTCTCGGCAACCGATATCTCCATGTCATCATCTAAAACCCCGTTATCTGGAGTCATTTCGCACTCCAAATGACTGTTGCTAAGAGTCGGTTCGTTACCTAATTCTTAATAGCGTTACCGACAGTCATCCTCATCGCAATCACCCTCATCGCAGCCATAGCAGTCGCTGGATTCGTGTTCGGCCTCTTCGGGTCGTTCACGAGCACGGCACAGGTAAGTGGCAGCGCAGTAGACATGACTGCAGTGGTAGGAAATACCGCCGCAGCCGCGCCAGGTTGCGCCGCTGTCATCCCTGCCGCCGGTACAGCATACCTCTCGCTGAGGAATACTGGCACGTCCAGCGCTACAACCACCACTATCACATTCAACTTCGGTGGAAAGACATTCCAACAGGCAGCTGCCTGCTTGGTAACGGCAGGCCAAACTGAATACATCACTGAAACAGGGCTCGGCGCAGCTGCAGGGACAGCTGTAGTCGGCGCGCAATTTGTTGCGACCGTCGGCTTGAGCAACGGCGGCTCCGTAGCTATCGCTGGCGCATTCGAGTAAGCAGCAGCAAGATGGCAATAACGTCAGGCGCACAGCCGCCTTTTCTGGGCTGTGCGATCCTCTGTTTTTACGAAATCTAAGAAAGAAACGCCCAAACTCTGAAGCCCCGAAAGTCTAGGGTAAGTGGGGGGATTCTTTCTCCGTGGGACTCTTGACAGTTCGAAAAGCTGTAGCCGGTATTAAGGGAGACTCCACTGTTCTGACACTTCGATTCTTCTGGAACGGCAGAACTTCTTAACTCAGGCCAGGAGGGAGTGAGAAACCGATGAAAGCGCAGCCTCCCTTCCTGAAGATGAGTAGGAAGTACGAAGTCGACGAGTCGTACTGGCTCGTACGGCGCTCGCGCTCCTTTTCACGTCACGCCCTTTTTACGTTGCGCAGGGCCGCACTCACCTTCAAGTGGGGACGGGTCCCCAAGACTTGGGAGCTGTCCTTCATCGACATGATGAGAGAGCTCGAAAAGACCGGGTTAACCTTCGATGAAATACTCCAATCGACGCTCCCACAGTTCCTCGGGGAAGATCCTTCCCAGGTTCTGAGGTCGTGGGTGGGCAGGAAGGCCAGGTGCAACTCGGAGTGGTTCGCCAGGTCGGTCTCAGAGATGTTCGGGGCCAGCGCCCGTTCCGTCCTCGCCAGCATCGAGATGCTGGTCGACGAGAAGAGCCTGCTCGAGGCGAAGGTTCCCAAGGAACCACCGATCCAGTCCTTGCTGGTGGCCATGACGAGGGCGCACGCGCTCGCTAACGCAGGCAAGACCGTTGTGCAGCCCGACAGGCCTCGGGGAAGACTTTAGCTTCGTGCGGTGCTACGGGAATCCTTTCTCCGTGGAATCAGACATCGGGCCTTCCAATTGTCGGATTAGGGCGAGACTTCGAACTCGCATTGCGGATCTCCCTTGGAGATGCACCTTGTCTCCACCGCCTTCACCTCTGACCCAAAATAGGTAGACAGCGCCCCGGCCAGGTGCCCCCGGATGAAGTTGCTCTCGGGCTTTCCAGTGTTCATGCCCGTGCACTCGAACCCCGCCTCAAGCTTGAGCTTGGCTCGCCTGTGCACTGGGTCAAGGTCTGACAGCTCGAGCTGTCCCCAGCCTGTCGCTGAGTGGATCTTCAACATCTCAGCGAGGCCCTCCTTGCTCTTGGGCCGGTAGGTCAAGAACAACCTCTCATAAGTGGCCCGTGCGTAGCTGAAGCCCTGATTGTAGATGGCTCGTTCTCCCTCCTTGCGGTCTGCCGCCATGACCAAGTCGAACATCGTCCTCAGACTGGCCATCTGCATAAGGACGGCACGGTCCCCGGTGTTCCAGGTGAGCGGAAAGTTCACGCTGTCCACGACGAATCCGTCAACTCCAGGCTTTACCTCAACGTCAGAGGCGTACACGGACGACTCGATGAGCTCCTTGAGCCAGCTCGCGTCCACTCGCTGGTTTGCCGTCTCGACGAAGAAGCTGACCGTCGCCTTGGGCTCGAAGGACATCCCTCCAAAGAAGCCTTCGAGGATGTTCATCCCTCTCACCGCGAGCAGGTCGGCCAGGTTCCCCAGGGCCCCCGGTTCGTTCTCGAGATGCAGGGACACCAGAAAGACTTTCTTCTTCGGGTCGTGGTGGAAGACCATCACCTCCTTGTCGCGGGGTATCATGAGACGACAGGCACGTCGGTGGAACTTAAGCTTTGGAAATCGCAGAAACTCCCTCGCAAAGTATCCTCTGAGGGGGATCATGGGCAAATCAAGCCCCGTCGAGTCCGAAGTAAGAGGAGAGGCGAGGGTTGAGGCCCAATTCAGGCGAGGATTAACCGGACCTGAGCTCGAAACAAGCGCTGGTGCAGTAAAACTAAGCCACGGGAAGCGACATGAACGGATAACTCAGCGGACGAAAGCCCGGCCCAAGCCAAGTCAAGCCAGACGCAAGCAGGAAGAAGCCAGCCAGATGCGCTCTCAAGCAAGAAATAGACAACTCTCATCGAAGGATCAAGCGGTCGTATGCTACTATAAGTGGAGCAGAAGCCACGGCAAGCGGTAGAAAGCGGGCGACAAGCCACCGCTAAGCCACAATCAATTCAAATTAAGGCCAATCAAGTTGGGGTAGCCGCTGCACCTGCCACCCCTGCCGAGACCTGCAGAGACATCGACTGGCAATCCCTACTTACTCTTCTCAATTCTTTAATCGGACAACATCAATTCATTCTCGTTCATGGCAGCTGGCAGCCAATGGAGCTGGAAAGAGAAGATTTTGGTATTCCTCGCCGCCATTAAAGGAGGCCGGCCGTCCTGCAATTGAGTAGGAAGTACGAAGTCGACGAGTCGTACTGGCTCGTACGGCACTCGCGCGCCTTTTCACGTCACGCCCTTTTTACGCTGCGCAGGGCCGCACTCACCTTCAGGTGGGGACGGGTCCCCAAGACTTGGGAGCTGTTCTTCATTGACAGGATGAAGGAGCTCGAGGAAACGGGGTTGACCTTCGATGAAGTCCTCCATTCGACGCTTCCGCAGCTCTTCGGGGAAGATCCTTCCCAGGTTCTGAGGTTCTGGATAGGCAGGAAGGCCAGGCGCAATCCGGAACGGTTCGCCAGGTCGGTCTCCGAGATGTTCGGATCCAGCGCTCGCTCCGTTCTCGGCGGCATCGAGTTGCTCTCCGTCGAAATGAACTTGTTTGAGATGAATGCTCCTCAAGAACCCCCGTACCAGTCCCTGCTGGACGCCATACAGAAGTCAGATGCAACCATGACAGTTGCGCAGCTCAACAGGCCTCAGGGAAGACCTTGACTTTGTACGTGCAATGGGCGTCCCTTCTGGATTAGGCGTTCGCATGGGAGGGCTGTCAGGCTAGCCCGCGCCTGACTCTGTTTGCCCAAGGCTAGAGGGCTAGCAGGGGATTCTCTTGTCCAGGCGCGGCCCAAGGCCTTACCCCCCCCACCGTGGGGGTCACATGGGAACGTCGAGCTGTTTGCTCCAATTGAACTACGGAACCGACGGAACAGAACCGTTGAGAACACTTCAACGAATAAATAGCGAGCGCGGTCAGTTCTGACCGCATGGAATACAAGTTGGTTTACAAGGCGTATAGTCATACTCAGCTTGTGGGAAGACAGGGAGTGATGAGAGATCAAGACCAATATGTGAGGAGGAGCGAAGCTCAATACGTAAGCGAGGCACAAGATTGGAGCAACATCCTGAACGAATCGGCAAGAGAGGGGTTCGCAGTCAAAGATAGTGGGGCCCTGCAATTTGCCGAAAACATCGTGTTCTGGGCCTTATTGGAAAAGCAGTAGGCGCTTTCCAAGACACAGGCACCTAGTCCATCCTCTTCAGATGTCGAATTCTGCATCAAGGTCAGCCACTTGCAGCTGGTCCGCCTGGAAAGGGGTCAGGTCGAGACGCGTCTCCTCGCAGCTCGTCAGCAATGTGGCCAAGCGAATGGCAATCAAGTATTCAGCGTCCTGAATACGTATAAATGTCAAATCGTTCTGCTTGGATAGACAAGTGAGGCAGAGCGTTGGACAGGAATCTCCTTTGGGTAGTGGCCCTACTGATTGCCCTCGTTGCTCTGGGGGGGAACTTCTTCGTTCTGCAGACAGAGAACACCCAGATGGACCAAGACAAGTCGGTCCTGTCCTCCCAGATAACGGGGCTACAGAACTCCCTCGACGCAC
>Ga0181527_1005665_pt1 | contig 10276 bp, 8 predicted proteins | sample PEATcosm2014_Bin_30_FD_119762 | JGI IMG/M metagenome (GOLD analysis project Ga0181527, IMG submission 119762) | Peatland microbial communities from MTU Mesocosm Facility, Houghton, MI, USA - PEATcosm2014_Bin06_60_metaG | ecosystem: Environmental > Terrestrial > Soil > Wetlands > Peat | place...
CTGATCCGGCGGAACGTTGTATTGGGCCGCATTGCCCTTGTCGATCACGGCCACGGGCAGCATGATCTGTTGCGGGAGCTTCTCCCCCTTCAAGAAGCGGTAGGTGGCCTCGGCGGCCAGATACCCCTGGGCGAAGTTGTCGAAGTCCATGCTGGCGAAGAGCCGACCCTGCAGGATCGACTGGATGCCGGGCTGAAGCCCATCAACGCCGGTCACCTTGATCTTGCCGAGGCGGCCCGCTGCCTCGATGGCCTCCACGGCCCCCAGACCCGACTCGTCGTTGCCGCCCAGGACGACGTCGATCTCCGGGAAGCGCTGGAGCAGGTTCTCCATGACCTGCATGCTCTGCAGGCGGGAGTAGTTTCCCGGCTGGGCGGCCAGCAATTCCATCCCCTTGCTGTCCCGGAGAGAGCGCAACCATCCACGGTGTCGATCCTGGGCGGTGATGGCCCCCGGCACGCCGTCCAGGATGATCACCTTGCCCTTGTTCCCCACCGCCTTGAAGGCGTACTTGGCAATATCGTAGGCGAGTTGCTCATCGTCGCAACCGACGAAGGTCTCGACCTTTCCCGCCGCCATCCGGTTCTGCCACGTGATGATGGGAATGCCGGCATCGACCGCCTTCTGCACCGAGGGGACCAGGGCCACATAGTCCACCGGCACGAAAATCATGGCATCCGGCTTCTTGGTGATCCAGTCCTCCATGATCCGGATCTGCTCCTCGATGTTGTCCGGCTTCGTCGGGGCCACGTAGATCAGCTCGATCTCATCCTTCCACCGGTCCAGCGACATCTTGGCCCCCGCCCGGGCGGCGGCATACGACGGGTTGACCACGTTCTTGCTGTGGAACACGATCCGATAGCGCTTCTTCTGGGCCCAGGCCCCCGTCGGCCAAGCCATCTGCTGGACCGCACCGACCCCGGCCACGGCCGCCGCCGTCTTGAGAAAGCCTCTCCGCGTTACCATAACATCTCCTCCTAACTCGAGCTGCACTGAGCGCTCCATTAATTTATACTGGTTCCTCTGTCCGGACTTCACCTCCTTTCGAATGCGGCCACTGGCATCATCTTCAGGCTCCCTTCATCTTTGCGGATCCGAGTTGGTCGAGGGCCACGGCGAGCACCACGATCGCTCCCATGACGAAGGACTGCCAATACGGAGAAACGTTCAGCAGGTTCATCCCATTGGTCACCAGGGTCATGATCAGGGCTCCCACCATAGTGCCACCGATCCCGCCCTCGCCGCCAAAGAGCGAAGTACCACCGATACACACCGCAGCGATGGCAGGTAAAAGCAAGGGCTCCCCGATGGTGGACTCCACGGCGTTGATGCGTGACACGTAGACCAATCCGGCGAACGCCGAGATCAGGCCGCTGAGGGAATACACCAGCAGCAGGTTTCCGCGAATACTGATCCCGGAGAGCCGGGCCGCCTCGCGGTTCGCCCCGATGATGTACACGTGCCGGCCGAAATTCGTCCGGCGAAGAAAGAAGATGGAGACCACGAGGACCACGATCATCACCAGAATCGGAACCGGGATCCCGGTGACATATCCGGCGCCCAGGAACCGGAAGCCTCTGGGAAAGCCGGAGATGATCTCGCCCTTCATGAACACCTGTGCGAACCCCTCGGCGACCCAGAGCATGCCGTAGGTGGCAATGAAGGGTGGAAGACCGACCAGGGCAACCATGAGCCCGTTCAACAGACCACACCCGGCCCCGATCACCAGCCCGATGAGGCTTCCCGACCAGATCCATCCCTGCTGGATGAAGTTGGCAGCGACGCTGCCCGAGAGCGCAAGAACCGATCCGATGGACAAATCAATGCCCGCGGTCAGGATGACGACCGTGAGGCCCGAGGCAAGGAGGAACAGGAGGGAGGCCTGCCGGACGATATTGCTCAGGTTCTGGAGCGATAGGAAGGACGGGCTCACGAGGGACAGTGCCACCAAGAGCACGATGATCATCGCCAGCCGCGAAAGCGAATGCAACCAGAAGTGTAACATGTCAGATCCCCCGCAGTGAGTCCACTACAATGGCGAGGATGATCACCATCCCCACCATGGAGACCTGCCAAGACGTACTAAGACCGATGAGGTTCAGACCGTTGCGCAGCACGCTAACGGCCAGTGCCCCGAAGATCGTCCCTCCGAGCCAACCCTTACCGCGCTCGAAGGAGGTGCCGCCCAGGATCACTGAGGCAATGGCATCGAATTCCAACCCTACACCGACGGTGGGATGAGCCGCGTTCATCCGGGCGGTCATGACCAGGGCGGCGACGCCAGCCAGGCCCCCTCCCAGCACGTATACCCCCGTCTTGTAGAGGCGCGTGCGCACCCCGGCCAGGGCCAGCGCCTCCTGATTTCCTCCGAGCGCAAAGACGTAGGTCCCAAACTTCGTGTAGTACAGGATGACGTACACCACCAGAAACGCGACCGCCGTCATGATGATCGGGACCTGGACCCCCAGAATCCGCCCATCGTTGAAGTACTGGACTGCTGGGCCCAGGCCCGGAATGGACGAGCCTTGGGTCAGGACAAGGGCGAGCCCCTGGGCCATACCGAAGGTGCCCAGCGTGACCACGAACGGGGGCAGTCCGAGGCGGGCGATCAACACCCCGTTCAGGAGCCCGAAGCATCCGCCGACGACAATAGCCGCCACGATCGCCAAGGGCAGCCCCACTTGCTGCTTCACGGCCAGGGCCAGGACCACGCCCGCAAGGCCCATGACCGGCCCCAGCGAAAGGTCGATCCCTTGCGAGAGAATGATGAGAGTCATTCCCAAGGCGACGATGATCAGGACGGATCCCTGCATGCCAACGTTGGTGAGATTGCGCAGCGTCAGGAATTGGGTCGTGAACAGGGTAAAGGTGAGGCTGAGTACGACGAGCGCGTACACAGCCCCCGGGGCCATCCCTACACGCCGTGCCCACGTCCCCCACGCGGTCTCGCTCACGGTGTGACTCCCATCGCATGCCGGAGGATGGTCTCCTGGTTCGCCTCCTCCCGGCTCAACTCCTTGGTGATGCGGCCCTTGTGCATGACGTAGATCCGGTCGCTCATATTCAGGACTTCGGGAAGTTCCGACGAGATCATCAGGATCGCGGCCCCGTGCTTCACCAGCTCGTTCATGAGTTGGTGGATCTCGGCCTTGGCGCCGACGTCGATCCCCCGGGTCGGCTCGTCGAAGATCAGGAACCGGGACTGGGTGCACAGCCATTTCGCCAGAACGACCTTTTGCTGGGTCCCACCGCTCAGGAATTTCGTCATCCGATTGATGGAGGGAGTGGCGATGTCCAGCGACTTCACGAAATCCGTCACCACGGCGTGCTCCTTGGCGCGCCGGATGATCCCTGACGGGAAGAGACGACGGAGGCTCGCCACCACAACGTTCTCCCGCAAGGGCAGAATGAGGGCGAGGCCTTCCCGCTTCCGATCCTCCGGGAGAAGGCCAACGCCGATGGCGACACGCTCTGTCGGGGATCCACGGACCGTCCGCCCGAAAATCTCCACCTCCCCCTCGTCGTAGGGATCCGCACCGAAGATCACCCGGGCCAGCTCGGTCCGGCCCGCCCCCACCAGTCCCGCCAGCCCCACGATCTCTCCGCACCGAACCGTCATGGTGATATCCTGCAGGACACCGTGCCGGTGAAGGTTGTGGACCGCCACGGCCACCTCCCCCTTCTCCATCATGAAGTCGCGGGGGAACAGCCGGTCGATGGCGCGACCCACCATCGCCTGGATGACGCCGTCCATGGTAGCGTCCTGGACGTTCAGCGTGGTGATCCACTTCCCATCCCGGAGGACCGTAATCCGATCCCCGATCTCGAATACTTCTTCCAGGCGGTGGGAGATGTAGATCACGCCGACCCCGCGGGTCGTCAGACGTCGAATGGCGGCGAAGAGCTGGACGATCTCTCGGGTCGTCAGGGCAGACGTGGGCTCGTCCATAACGACAATCTGGGCGTTCACCGAGAGCGCCTTGGCCACCTCTACCATTTGCTGCTGAGCCACCCCCAGGTCGTGGACCATCGCCTGCGGATCGACGTCCACCCCGAGGGATTCGAGGAGCGCCTGGGCCTCGGCTTTCATCCGAGTGTGGTCGATAAGGCCGGGGATCTTGGGGTGCCTTGGCTCTCGCCCCAGGAAGATATTCTGGGCCACGCTGAGGTACGGCACCAGATTGAACTCCTGGTAGATCACGCTGACGCCCAGGGCCAGGGCCTGAGCCGGATTTCGGATGTCGGCTGGCTGGCCGTTGATGACAATACGACCCGCGTCATGCCCGTAGGCCCCGGCCAGGACCTTCATCAGGGTAGACTTGCCTGCCCCGTTCTCCCCAACCAGCATGTGGACTTCACCGTGCCGGAGGTCGAAGCTGACATCGTCCAACGCCCTGACCCCCGGGAACTGCTTGCTGATGCCTTCGAGCTGTAAGACCAGACCCTCAGCCATGGAGCCCTCCGGTATCAGGCGGCCATATCTGCACAGCCATCCCTCTTAGGGCGGGCAACTGTGGGGCGAACTCTGCCAGGTCGCACATGTGAACGCTCACGGCTGCGCCCCCCGGCTCGGCCGGACCTCGGGCATGTCGCCGGGCGGGGACGCGACCACGATAAAGACGAGATCTTCCAACCCGGTATTGAAGATCCCGTGCCGGACGCCCGGAGGAATGTGGATGACCATGTGTGGTTCCACCAGGTGCCTCTCCCCGTCCAGCTCCACGATCCCCTTGCCCTGCAGGATGTAGTAGACGTTCTCCGCGATCTCGTGGACGTGGACCTCGGCGTAGCCCTTCGGCTGATAGCTGGAGATCCGGAAGTCGAAGTACCGCGTGTCGGCGTTGGTCGGATGCACCAGCATCTTCGAGAACGCCTCGAAGTGTCCCGGCGGCTGCTCCCAGAACGCCTCCTCCACGCGCAGGATCCTCGCCTTGGGTTTCGTGGGCTCTGTCATCGGCACCCCCCGTGTTCAGATTTCCATCGCCGGCTTGCCCCGGCGGAACCACGCGATGTATTCGGCCAGGCCGGCCTTGAGGTCGTATTTCGGCTGGTAGCCGAACGCCTCCTTCGCGCGCGTCACATCCAGGGCTCCCTTCACCGGCATCGTGCTCCCCGGCTGCCATTCCAGGAGACCTCCCCCGACGGTGATCTCCGCCCCCGGGATCAGCTCTCGAACGACCTGGGCCATCTCCCGCATCGTGCAGGCCCGACCGCTGGCGATGTTGTAGACATCGTGTCGGTGAGTCGGGAGGTCGAAGGCTCCCAGTGCACCGTCCACGAAGTCCCGGATGTAGGTGTGGTCCACCCGGTGGTCCCCCCCCACCGGCAGCGTGGTTGGCCGGCCGGCCAGCGCATTCTCAATGAATGACTTCGGGGGACGAGTCCGCGGCAGTCCCGCCCCGTAGACCCAGGAGGTCCGAATGGAGATCACGTCGAGGCCGAAGATCTGCCGGTAGCCCCGGCCCAGACGCTCGGCCGCCATCTTCGTCACCGCGTAGGGGGCGAACGGGTTCTGCGGATGCTCTTCGTCGGCCGGCTCCCGCTCGAAGTTGCCATAGGTCTCCTCCGAGCTGATATGGAGGCAGCGCTGGATCTCGAACAATCGCATCGCCTCCAGGACGTTGATCGTCCCCTCGACGTTCACCCGCACCGTAAGGGCCGGCTTGGCGATCGCCGGGAGTGCACTGGAGATCGCCGCGGCATGGATGATTCGATCGATCCGATGCTCCTTCACTACCCGGAGGATGTGACTCAAGTCTGTGATGTCTCCGCTCACGACCTCTACCCGATCCCGGAGATCCTCCAGGTTGGCCGGGTTGGCAGTGAGAAAGTTATCAAAAGCCACTACCCGGTCGCCGCGCAGGGCCACGGCCCGGACCAGGTGGGACCCGAGAAACCCTGCGCCGCCCGTGACCAGCACGCTTGCCATATTCCCTCCCGCCTCCCCTTCACAAGTTGAAGACCACCAGGCGTTGCTCGGTCATCTCCTCGATGGCGTAGCGGGGACCCTCCCGACCGATTCCGCTCTGCTTGACCCCGCCGTACGGCATCTGGTCGATCCGCCAGGTCGAGGTGCCGTTGATAATGATCCCGCCCGCCCGGATCTCCCGGATGGCCCGGAAAGCCACCTCCAGCGAACTGCTGTACACCCCGCACTGCAGCCCGTAGCGGGACTCGTTGACCTGCCGGATGGCCTCCGTCAGGTCCCGGTACGGCACCACGACAACCACCGGGCCGAAGACCTCCTGGCAGACGATCTTCATCTGCGGTGTGACGTTCGTGACTACCGTCGGCGCCATCTGGGCGCCCTGCCGAGCCCCGCCGCAGAGCACCCTGGCCCCTTGCGCCTCCGCCTCCCGCACCCAGCTCTCCACGCGGGAGGCCGCTGCCTGGTCCACCAGGGTACCGATGTCCGTCCGGGGATCCAGGGGATCCCCTACGTTCAGCGTCGGGACGAAGGCCAGCACCTCGTCCAAGAACTGGTCCACGACGGCCTCCTGGACGTAGACGCGTTGGACCGAGGTGCAGCTCTGCCCGGCGAGGCGGAAGGCGTTGCGGGAACAGGTGATGGCCGCCGTCCGGACGTCTGCATCCCCATGAACGATGGTCGGGCCGTCCCCGCCGAGTTCGAGCGCCAGTCGCTTCAAACCGGATCGCGCCCTGATCGCCTCGCCGGCCCGGTTGCTCCCGGTGAAGGTGACGAAGTCCACCCGCAGGTCAGTGATCAGCCGCTCGCCGACGTTTCCCGCCCCGTAGACGATGTTGAGCGCCCCCGCCGGGAACCCGGCTTCCTGCATCACCTCGCCAAGCTGCATCCCGATCAGCGGGGCTTGGTGGGGCGGTTTCAGCACCACCGTGTTGCCGGCCGCGAACGCCGGGCCAACCTTGTGGCACATGAGGTTGAACGGCGCATTAAAGGGCGTGATCGCCGCCACGACGCCGACCGGGAATCGCAGCATCAGGGCGATCTTGCCCTCCCCCATGGGGACGCCGTCCAGCGGGACATGGAAGCTCTGGATCCGCTTGGCCTCCTCGCCCGAAATCCGGAGCGTGTCCACCGACCGCTCGATCTCGCCGAGGCTGTCCTTCAACGCCTTTCCGGTCTCCCGGGCGATCGTCCTGGCGAGGTCGGCCTTTCGACCCTGGACCAACTCAGCCGCCCGCTGCAGAATGGCCTGCCGCTCGAAACTCGGCAAGCGCGCCACACGGGGGAACGCCTCGACGGCGGCGTCGAGGGCGAGATCCAAGTCCTCCGGGGAGGCGGTGGGGGCCAGGGCTATCAACTCGTCGCGGTACGGGTCACGATCTTCGAAGGGAACAGTCCCTACGCGCCATTCCCCGTTGATCAACATCCGAACTTCGATGGCACTCATGAGTAACTCTCAAATGCCGGCTGCAAAGCCGGACTAACCTCCCCGTTGCTTTCTCCCTCCTGAGATCAGTGGGGGAGGTTCGCCTTCAGCCACCCGGCGTAATCGGCGATGGCTTTCTCCAGCGGATACTGCACCTCGAATCCCAGCTCCGTCCGGACCCGGGTGAGGTCGAAGGAACCCCGCAACACCGTGTAATCGATCCAGGGCTTCATCCCGGGGCCGACGGACACCTCGGCGCCCGGGATCACCCGCCGGATGGTCTCGACGATCTTGGCTACCGAGTAGTGCTCGCCGTTGCTCACGTTATAGAGGCTACTGGGCAGAGACTCCTTGCGATAGGCCAAGAGGAGCGCATGGGCCACGTCCTTGACGTAGGTGAAGTTGGCGATGAACTCCCCTCCGCTCGGCTCGTGGACCTTCTCGCCCCGGACGGCGCGGATCAGGAAGTAGGGGATCGGGCCTCGAGGGCCGTCAAGGCCGGCCGGGATCAGGGGGGGGCCCCACACCCACGAGACGCGGACGGTGCAGGCGCTGACCCCGTACGTTTTCTGGTACATGTTCACCAGCAGTTCGCCCATGTGCTTGGTCGTGCCGTACACGTTTCCCGGCGTGGCCGGATCGGTCTCTCGGATGAACCCGTGTGGGTCCGAGGCCTGATACACTGCGCCCGTGCTGACGTACACGACACGGCGCCACTTCCGCTGGCGGGCCAGCTCCAACAGGTTCTGGAGGCTGACGACGTTCACGGTCAGAGAGTGGACCGGCACCGGGCGGCAGACGGTGTCGTTGGGGAGCGCGGCGGAGTGGATCGCGCCCTCAACCCCATGGTTTTCAGCAACCTCCAAGAGGTGCGCGAAGTCCGCTATATCGCCCTTCACCCACGTCACCCGCGGCCCGGCCGCCTGCGCCCAGCTCCTGTTGTACGTGGAGTGATAGTGGGCAACCACATCCAGCCCCGCCTCAGCGCAGGCCATCGCCGTCATATAACCCACGTGCCCCATGCTTCCTGTCACCAGGACGCTCATCCCTCATGGCCTCCCATGGGATTGACCTCGGGCGGCCCCCCGACCGACCAGGCCGTTGCGTGGATGGACCGATTGTTCCGCACGGTCGCCATGTCCCGACAGCCCCCGCCGCTTCCGCGTCTCCACTTTGCACCCCTGGCCTTATAGGCCAGCGGCCGGCTGCCCGCGGCGATACCACTCGATGTAGGCCGCCAAGCCTTGCCGGAGGTCGTACTTCGGCTGATACCCCAGGACCGCCCGGGCCCGGGTGATGTCCAACGCCCCTTTCTTGGGCGCCACCATGTGGTCGGTGAACCAGTGGGGACCCGGCCCCACCGTGAGATCGGCCCCCGGGATCAGCTCGCGCACCATGGCCACCATCTCTGCCGTGCTCCAGCTCTGGCCACTGGCGATGTTATAGGCGTCGTACGGGTGCGAAGGATGGTCCAGGGCCAGGAGGATGCCATTCACGCAGTCGTCCAGGTAGGTATGATCAATGCGAGCGTCTCCTCCGCGCGGCAGATGCAGCGGTCGCTTCGCCAGCGCCGCCTCGATCAACGTGCGCGGGATCCGCAGGCGGGGGAAACCCGGGCCGTACACCCAGGAGGTTCGGACATTGATGAAATCCGTTTTGTGCTGCGCTCGGTAGAATCGTCCCAGGTGCTCCGAGGCAACCTTGGTGATGCCGTAGGGGGCGGTGGGGCTCAGGGGGTGGTCCTCGTCGGCCGGCTCGTAACGGAAATCCCCGTAGGTTTCTTCCGAGGAGATATGGACGGTTCTCTCCACATCGAAGAGCCGCATGGCCTCCAGGACGTTGAGCGTGCCCTCGATGTTCACGCGGGTTACGTGACTCGGTGCCGCCAGGGAGGAGATCACGCTGACAATGGCTGCGGCATGGACGATACGCTGGATCCGGTGCTCCTTAATGAGGAGGAGCAACCCGCTCAGGTCGGTGATGTCCCCCGAGATGAGATGCACGGTGGAGCCGAGCCGGTCCAGGTTCGCCGAGGCGCCCGCTTGGAAGTTGTCCAGGACCACCACCGCATCGCCCCGCGCCGCCAGGCGCCGCACGACCGCCGCGCCGAGCCAACCAGCGCCGCCCGTCACGAGCACGCGTGCCATTGCTACCCCCCTTCTCCCCTGCTCCCCGTCAACCCAGATCCTCGAGGATGCGCCGCACGGCCTCGGCGCCCGCCTTCATCCCGATTTCGGCCGGCGGGAGCAGGTCCGGATACCAGCGTCGCTCGTATTCAATGGACAGCCATCCGTCATACCCGGTGCGCTTGAGCTCGGTGACGATCTCGCGCCAGGGGAGGATTCCTTCACCGACTGGCAGGGAGATCGTCGGCTTAGCGTCGGCCGGCAGCGCCTCGACCGCCCCAGATGTCGTCCCGGCCGGCGTGGCTTTGAAGCACAGGTCCTTGACGTGAACGTGGATGAGATACGGTGCCTGGAGGGGGATCGCCTCCCGGTAGTCCTCGGCCCCCAGCATCGTCAGGTTTCCCTGGTCGTACACGATCCCAACGGCCGGATGGTTCACCGTCCGGACCACCTCGACCGTCCCCTTGGCGCTGTCTCCGAGGGTGTTGAAGTGGTTCTCGAATCCCAGACGCACGCCGGCCTTGGCCGCTACCTCGGCCGGCCCGCGCACCACCTCCACCAGGCGGCGAAGGCGATCCGCCCGTCCTGGGCCGCCGATCTCCCGGCCGGCATACGTCCGCACGCACCTTGCCCCGAGCGCATGGGCAATTTCGATGGCTCGGAGCAAGAGCGCTCGGTGGACAGCCGCCACCTGCGGGTCAGGAGAGTTCAGATCCGTCGCATAGGGCGTGACGGCTGCGAACGTAAGCCCCTGCCTCTCGGCGCGCCGCCGCAGCTCCCGCAGCCCAGCGGCGGAGA
>Ga0181527_1005666_pt1 | contig 10275 bp, 8 predicted proteins | sample PEATcosm2014_Bin_30_FD_119762 | JGI IMG/M metagenome (GOLD analysis project Ga0181527, IMG submission 119762) | Peatland microbial communities from MTU Mesocosm Facility, Houghton, MI, USA - PEATcosm2014_Bin06_60_metaG | ecosystem: Environmental > Terrestrial > Soil > Wetlands > Peat | place...
AAGAGCTTCTCCAGGTACAGCAAGGGAGACATAAAGGAGATTCTCGCCGAGCTCCTCGGCATAGACGGCATTAAGGAACTCTCGGACAAGGCCGCCCGCGTGCGAAAGGCACTCCAGGACCATCTCGCCCGTCTCGTGAACGCGAAGGAAGATTTGCTGCGCGTGGTATCCGGCAAGGACGAAAAGACCTCGAAGGCGTGCAACGTCCAGTCAGACCTCTCGCGCCTGGCCGCGAGCATTCGATCCCTCGAATCCGAGCGGCAGAACGAGGAACAAAAGCTCTCCGAAACCAACACGAGGATCGCGCTCCAGGAAGAGTTACAAAAGGCGAAGGAGAAGGCTCTCGCCGACATGGTGGCCAGGAAGAACGAGGTAGAGGAGCTGCGCAAGGGCAAAAAGAACAGGTTAAGTGTCTTCCATACAAAAGCGGTTGCTATGATAGAAAGAATATCGAGAGCCAGGGGTCTCCTCGCTGACATCGGTTCCCTGAGGCTGAAGGCTGAGGAACTCAAGGGCCTCGAAGAGAAGATCTCGAACCTGAAGAACTCGGCCAGGCTCTGTGATGAACGGTATGTGCTGGTGAACGCGCAGATATCAGAGCTTCAGACCGCCGAAAAGCTTGTCAAAGACAAGGAAAGGGAGCTCGAAGGGATAAGGCTTTCCCGGCAGCACGCCGTCGAGAAGATCGAGGGCGCCATCAAGGACCTGAACGCCAAAGTCCGGAGGCTCGCGGAGTACCGATGCGACGCGACGGGCGTAAGCGCATGTCCCTTTCTGAAGGACGCGCGCGAGGCGAAGAAGGCCATTCCCATCCAGGAAGTGGAATTGCAGCGCCTAACGGGCGCCAAGGACGCACGGCAGGAAAAGCTCCTCCAGGAATTAGGCTACCTTCGCCGAAAATGTGCCGCCATGCCATTTCTTCAGAAGGAGGCCGGGCAACTGCTTTCGACGAAGAAGGCCCTCGCGGATGAGACGCAGAAAGCTGAAGAAAGGACGGCGGTTTTGAAGGATGAGACCAAACCGCTTGCAGAGGCCGAGCAGGCCGGGAAGGAACTGTCGGGGCTGGAGAAAGAGCTGGCGGCACTGGAGAAAGAAAAGGAAGAGTATCTCCTGGAGGCCGACAGGACCATCGCGGCGATCGAGGGAGAGATAAGTTCACTGGAGGACGAGGCGGCGCGGATCGTTATCGATCCGATGTTGAAGGAAACGAGAGATCGGATTGTCCAAAGTATCTCCGGGCTTTCCAGCAGAATAGACGGCGATAGGTTGGAGGAAGCGCGCCTGAGAAAAGAAGCGGGCGCCCTCGACGAGGCCTTGAGACAAATCGCTGAATCGGAGGAGAAATGCGTCGACCTCGACAAAGAAATGGAGCATCTTAGGAGCGAGATCGCGGAATGGACCATCGAGGAGAAGGCACTCGGCAACGAAGGCATTATAGCCCTGGAGATTGACGACGCTGGCCCGGCGATTGCGAGCATCGCGAACGAACTGCTTCGCGTGTACGATTCTCCCTTCTCTGTCCGGCTCAACACCCAGGAGATGACGAGGTCCGGCAAGCTCAAGGAAGGCTTCGACATCCCCGTGTTCGACTCTAACACGAACAAGTCGAAGAGCATCCGGAAGCTCTCGGGCGGCGAAGCCACCATAGTTGAAGATGCCGTCGCCAAGGCCATATGCATCTACAATAAGACGAGCAACGGGAGAGACCTCGCGACGATCTACACGGACGAGAGGGACGGGGCGCTCGACCCGGAGAAGAAGAGAGCCTATTTCCGCATGAAACAGAAGGTGCTCGCCCTTGGAGGATACGACCAGGAGTTCTGCATCACCCATACGCCCGAGCTGCTCGCCATGGCGAATGGCGTCATTTCTCTGAAACCGGGCGGCGTCACCATAACCGCCAACAACTGAAAGGAGCCAACCCATATGAAAAAAGTATCGACAGCACGCGCAATCCCCAACGGCGACTATGACAATGAAGAATTCTTCACGCCACTGCTGGGAGATGACGACAACGTCAAGACCCTGGGCGTCATAAGGCCAGGCATCATGGTGCTGAAGAAAGGCTGTGGTCCGGCCGACGTCGAACGATATGACCAACTGCTCGCTCAGGGCATGAGCTGGGTCGACATGGCAAAAGAATTCGGCGACAGGCTCATCCCCCAGAACGTCGACTACTTCACCGCGAACAGGCACGACTGCATAAACCCGGCGAACGCCGACCTCATAAAAAAGCTCTACGCGGACCCTGACGGCAGGATACGGTCGATCCCGGTCTACTTCCCCATGAACGAGTGGTGGAACATCATCCCTCACAGGCTCTGCTGCTACGGCCTCACAAGGGGCCTCAAGCACCGCAGCGGCTTCGAGTACGAAAGGGACGACCGGGGAAGGATAGCCGACTACAGGATGGTCTGCGAGACCCCGGAAGACCTCGAAGCAGGGAAGAAACTGTTCGGAGGCCGTGCGTGGATGAGGAAACCCTGCGATCCCGAGTCGTGTCTCGAATACCAGAGAGAAGAATGCAGGTTCTCCGGGAGGATCTACTTCATGATCCCCGGCATAAAAGGCATGGGCTCGTTTGTGATCCCTACGAAGTCATGGTACTCCATGAAGCGGCTGAAAAAGACGCTTCGCGACATGTACCAGCTCACCAACGGAAGGATCGCCTACCTTCTTCACAACGGAGAAACGATCTTCGTACTCAGGAAGGTGAAGGCCACCATTCCCTGCATCGACTGGGAAAAGGGCGAAACGAAGATGAGGCAGCAGTACCTCATCGACCTCGACGTTGTGGTGGACCCCCTGGAGGTTGCGAGAGAGTATTCCGTCGAAAAGGTCCTCCAAAAAGGAGCGAGGGCGATGACCATGCTGGGCGCAGGCACAGAGGATGACGGCGCGGACACAGGTACGGACACTCGGTCCGACGAACCGGGCCAGCCCGAACGCCGGGTTGAACCCGAACTCCCGTGCGGCGAAGAAGGACGTGGAAAGCAGGGCACTCCGCCTAAGACCGGCCGAGACGAAAAGCAGCCAGGTCCCGAAGCCCCGAGGAACGGCAACGGAAGAAAAGAGATGGACCGGGACCAAAAGGCGGCCATTACGAAGATGGCGGCCAGGTACCGGATACAGGCGGAGACGCTCGACAGGGTGCTTGCGGGCGTAAAGTTTCACGACGAAGCGGCAAAGATAATAAGCGAGCTCAACAGAGGGGACATTTCGAGGTTCCTTCCGGCCCCGGCATAAGCCGGCCTGCCGATTATCCGACACACACTCAAGGGGAAGGCACCCGCCTCCCCCCTTTTTTTTCTTTTTTTTTGGGTCATCTGACATTAGGCGGGCCGAGAAGTAGACGGCAGAAAAGTAATAATAACAGTGGAATTCGGAAAGAAAGGGAGTGTACCCCTGTCCAAAAGGACAGGATTGACAGACTTTTCACCTGGTGGTAGTTATGTATTACAAGGTCTGACTTAGACCTTGAGCACACTCCGGTGGGGCCGTTTTGTGGCCGCCTGCACGTTATTGCTGCGTCACACGCCCTTGAATTCTTAAGGCGGTGACTTGGTTGGTAGGCACATATGAGTCCGGAAGAAACAGGTCCGCCTTTCGATGCCATCACCGTTCTCTCAGGAGAGCCTGAGCCGGCGCCGACCGTCACCGCCTCCTCCCTCGCCCTTGCCGTAAAAGCCGCGATGCCTTCCAAAGCAAGGAAATACGATACCAGCCGGGCCGTCGAAGAGATCTATCGAAAACACGCCGACTCGATTCAGCGGGGCGAGGCGGGGGTTTATGAAAAGGCAGCCTTCGGGATGTATGCGATCTACAAGGCCAGGATCGTCAAGATCGCGAGGAAATACCGGTCTTTAAGCCCGATATTCGCGGAAGAGGACCTCCGGCAGGAAGCGCTCATCGCGATCCTGCAAGCCTTGCGCAAATACAAACACAGCCTCGACATCCAGATGAAATTTTCGACTTACCTCGAATGGTCGATCAGGAACATATTCCAGCGGGCCATCGGGAGCAGGGACAAGTACGTGGAGATATATTCCCCGGACGGGGCGTTCGAGAAGACCATGGGATACGGCAAATTCGTCGAGCAGAAGAAGGCCCTGGAAGATGAGGGCTGCACGTACACGACCAAGAAACGCTTCTGTTACCTCTCGGAGGTCTCGTGGAACGAGGACCTGGAGGCAAAACTCAACGGGGCAGGTCTCGCCCCTTGTGAATACCTTGCAGAAACTCCGGAGAAACTCGCCGAGATGCATGAGACACGGACAGGCGAGGAACCGGGAGAGGAGGAGCCTCACGAGGAACTGCAGATATCGACGTCGGCAAGCGGCTCGCGATCGCGCAACGGGTTTAACCTTCGGATAATCGACGGGCTCTACCGTGAATGGGCCCGGAGACGGCCCGAGGCGAGCGAGAGCAATCCCCTGGTTCTTCGCATCTACGATCTTTGCAGGCAGGAGAGCGAGGCCTTCTCTTTGCCTTCCGGAAACAACGGCGCCTCCGTCGGCGACGACGAGGAAAGAGCGGTGCTGACCGCCATTGCGCGCGGGCTCGGCCGTCACGACGACGGCGCCGTTCCCCACATCCCGTTTTCCCTGTTTCTTCGGGTGCAGATAAAGAGGTCCCTTGAGGCCCTTCGAAAAAGACAAAACCCGCCGAGCGAAGGAGGCACCCCATGCGTCCCGGAGAAATAGCCGAGCTTCTACAAGTGGAAAGACTGAAACAAGCCCGCCCGTGGACGCCCGTGTCCGCGGAGCAACTGACGGCCAGGGAGTTCCTCTCCCTCATCGGCATTAAGGGCAAGGGGCGAAGATACCGCCGGACGCTGCGCCACCTGAGCCTGACATGCACGAGGGACGATGAAGCGGATCGCGCCCCCGGCTACCTGACCAAGTGCTTCCGCCAAGGGGTGATTGTCCAGGTCTTTCAAGGCAGGGGTCACGGCGCGGTTTCCGTCGAGTACCGGATTCCGGTGGAGAGCCTCAAGGACGAATGCGCGGACCGCGCCAGGAGACTGATATCGGGGAGGAGCGGCAGGCCTTCCGATTCTATCAGCGTGAGCCGTGAAACGTACAAACAACTGGTGGCGCTCAGCGGGAGGGCCGGCAAAAGCATCCCGGACATGGTCGAGGAGTGGGCTCGCCGGGAATGGAGGTTCTGGGTGGAGAGCGGGAACGTCCTGTCGGCCGGCGAAGCGAACCAACAAGACGCGTAGGAGGCGCGTTCAACACAGGGGTACACGTCCCGACGTGCAAGGGGGTACACGTCCCGACGTGTCAATGACACGTTCCGACGTGCACGGGGTACACGTTCCCGACGTGTACGCCCATGACGATACCAATCAAAAGGAGGTTCCCATGAAGTATCTCGGCAGCATCAAAGTCAGCTTGCTCAAGGAACGTCAGGAGTACAAAGAACTGTTCAGCCCTCTCTCGGAATCCGAATATACGGACCTGCGCCAGAGCATCCGTAACGGGGGCATCGTCAACGACCTGATCGTGGAGAAGGGCGGCGACGGGTACGTTATCCTCTCGGGCCATCACCGGAAGACGGTGGCGGAAGAGCTGGGGATAGAGGAGGTGCCGTGCTCCCTGGCGGAAACGCCGGAGGAGATCGTGGAGGCACTCTTCGACAACGCGAGCCGCCGCCAGATGACGGAGGCGGAACGGAAGGCGAAAATTCAGGAAAAAGACGGGGTCCAGGACCGCTTCTTCGAGGAGCGCCTCATACCGGAGATCTATGCCCTCTACAAGGAAGGAAAGATCGACAGGAAATCGATCGATGAGTTCCTCAACGCGTCCCCCGATGTCCAGAGGAGCATCCTTGATTGCCTCTCCGTCGAGCGGGAGGTGGTCCCCGAGGAATTGCTCGAAAAACACGAGCGCGAAATAGCCTCGATAGAGGCCCGGCACAAGGAAGACATCGAGGCCGAGCGGAAAAAGCTGGCCAAGGCGGAGGCCGAAAGGAAGAAAGCGCAGGAAGCGCTCAGAGAGAACGGGAAAAGGTTGGAGGAAATAAAGGAAAAGGCCGAAGACACCCTGGCCAGGTACGAGAAAAACAAAGAACAGATCACCGAGGAAGTGACGAAGGAGTTCGAAACCGAACTCAAGGAGCTCGCCAAGGAAAGGGAAACGCGCGAGGCGGCCGTCAAGGCCAAACAGGACGAGATAGCGGAGCTCAACGGGCAGATCGAGACCCTGAAGAACAAGGTGTACGGCTACGAGGCGCAAGCCGCCCTCTGGAGGCACGAAATCGCCAGGGTGGCCGAGAAGTACGACAAGAACATCGCCTATTATTCGAATCCCGCCCTGATCGAAATCCAGCTCCAGGTGATCTCCGAGTTCGTCGAGTCTCTCGTGCGGTTCTCCGGGTGTCACAAGTGGGACGCCGAGGCCTTGAAAACAGTGGAGCGGTACCGAGCCTCCATCGGCGATCTCCTGGAGAAGCTGGTGAAACAAGTAAAGGCCCATAAGAAAGAAACGGTCTCCCTGCAGGAGTCGGAGGAGGCCGTAGCCGCCAAGGGAGGCGGGGAAGGTAAGGCTGCGCCGGATGTCCCGTAGGGCGCGGAAGGACTGTCGTGCGGTTCAGTTGAGTGAGATCGATAAACAGTAGGGGGGAGTCCGGGGTCGGGCCGCGGCCGTTGCCGGACGGTCCGATGATCTCGGGCAAAGGTCTTGGGCCGCCAGGCTTCGCGTTTCCCTCCAAACACGGTCCCGACCCGCCCCAACATGAACATAACGATTGTGACCGGCGCCATCTCGCTGCCCATGGGGCCGGACGCGCCTTTGAAAGCCCCGACATCCGCACGAGTCTTTCGCCCCTTCCTGGCCGGCCGGAGCTTGCTCGCTTCCTTCATGTCCTCGTCGATCAGCTTTTCGATATTGTACGGATTCTCTTCCTCGACCTTTTCATGCGCCGAGCGTCCGCCACACCTCTGCTATGGAATGGAGGCCGGGCCGGAAAGAGTGGATGTCGTCCTGTCTGCCGGCGAAGCGAGCCGACGGGACACGAGGAGGGATGCGCGATGCGTGGGGGGGTGCACGTTCCCGACGTGCGGGGGGGGTACACGTCCCGACGTGTCAATGACACGTTCCCGACGTGTACGGGTCGCCCCAAACATGCCAATAGGAGGTTGCCATGAAGCATCCCGGCAACATTAGAGCCGCATTGCAGCCGTTCACGCCGTCGTGTCAGATGTTCGGCCCGAACGGAGGTCTTATGGCGATGAAAGAATCGGTCCGCACCTTTCCCCTTGACCCCCGGCCGGACGGGATCGCCGAAACGATGGCTCTTCCCGAAGGCATTTGCGCCGACCCCCGTTTCCCTGTACCCTAAGCGCGTTTCACAAAGAGGACGTCTTCCCTGCTATCGAAAGTTCATCGATCACCCAGGTTTTTCCGGCCCCCAGCTGCTTTGTTGAACTCTCTCGATGACCTCGAAAAAGGCGACATGACTACTACACAAGACAGGGCTGGCTCTTGGCGGCGGAAGTCCACCCCGTTTGTCTATTGTCCGAATTTGAGCAGGCCTGTTCAAGAGCCGCAATTAGCTTGCGGGGGTATCCTGGCGTTGTTCTTCTGCCTGGGCGGGGTCACTGCCCGTCAGGTCAGGGAAGGCGACGTGCACGTAGAGCGGCGTCGAATCGATCGTGAAAGCCTTGTAGTAGTTGCCTCGGGAGCGCATGTAGAACTGCCGGTCCTCAAGCTGCAGGACGTTCGCCTTCAGGATCAGCTGCTCCTCGATCTCCCTTAGGGTGATCCTGCCCGTGCATTCGTCGGGGGTAATGATGGGCTGGAACTTTTTGCTGATGGGAGACGAGTCTTCCATGTACTGCGCGGTGTCGGGGTGGTTGACACGCATGAAAATCCAGTTGTTGATGTTGTCCATGATGCCCTTGGCGGCCTCCGGCCCTATCTCCTGCTCGATGAGAGCTATGCTTTGCGTGTAGAAGCTTACCCACGTGTTGGCGCCGCCCGCTTTCGAAAAGAGTTCCTGGATGCCCATGTAGGCGATGTTGTGGCCCTCGTCGATGTGGATGCAGAGGGGAGGATCGAGCTTCCTTCCGGAGGCGAAGAACCTGCCCACCATGCTCTGGATCATAGAGATGAGGACTCTCCCGATGATATGTGCGGTTCTCCTGGCAAGAAGAGAACCGGTGTTGCAGTACAGGATCACGCCTTTCCCTTCCTCGAAACGGGCCACGAATTCGTTCACATAGCTTTTACCGATGATCTTCCCCGTATTGCCGGAAGAAAGGGCCGAGAGCATGGTCCTCAGGGATGAGGCCACCTTGGAGAAGAACTCCTGGGTCGACGAGAGGATTTGTTCGATGTTGTCGCAGACTTCCACCGCCTCCGGAAGGGCGTCTTTTAAGAGAAGAAGCTCCTGCTTAAGGTCCTGGAGGTCCTTGTACGTGACCCGGGACTTGATGTCGCTGAAATTGGCGTTCAGATCCTTGCCCTGTTTTCTGGCCTTGATGGCGAGACCGGAGACGACCGCTCCGGTCACCTCGCTCGCGATGGCGATGAAGTAGTCCTCCTTCGCCTTGATGCCGCTCACCACGTGGTCCACAAGCTCGTCCTCCATGTAGTAGTGGCTCAAGGGGTCGAGCTTGACGGAGTGGTCGGGATAGATGGGCGTGAGGAGCATCACCTCTTCCAGCCTTCCGGACTCCGCCGACGCCTGGATCACCTTCGAAAAGAGGTCGATATCTCCTTTCGGGTCGATGATGGCAACATTATAGCCCTTCCGGATGTCCTGCTCGATGACGGATTCCATAAGCCTCGTCTTGCCGATGCGGGTGGTCCCGAAGCAGCCCAGATGACCGCTTCGCTCCTGGTCGGGCATCGTGATGAGGATGTCTTTGGACCTGTCGGCGAGGTTTACTCCCTTGCCTAGTATAGTTATCCCGCTGTTCGGGCGGCATTTCCCTTTTCTGTTTATCTCGCGCAGTCGTTCGAGGCCGTTTCCCTGGACCATGGCGGTTGACTCCCTCCAGAGTACTACTTTGCGTTGCCCTTCCCCGGAATGGGCAACGGAGAGGCTGTGGCCGCAAAACAGACGCCAGAAAAGTAATATCCTTACCGACCGGCGATGATCGACGGCCTCAGACGGCTCATAGGCAATACGCCGGAAACCTTTTCATTGTGGAGGCGCAAGCTTTGACGCCTTCGGTGGAGACGGCCGCGGGATGAAACTCGCGCGCGTCCGTAAGATACAGGACGGTCCGGGCATCTTTCAGCGACCTGGAATGGCGCTACGTCTGTAGCCCTGCGACCTTCGGGAGATTCTCGTGGTCCTGTCTCTGAAAGTGGGATACCTGGTTCCAGGAGTGGTGGTCAAATCGATGCCTTATCATGACTCTCATCTCATCCTGATCTCCGGCACGGAGCTTCTCGCGTTCCTGCCGAAGAAGTACGCCAACAAGCCTTATAAGGCCGGGGAGAACCTTCTCGCCTGCGTCTTCATGCTGGAGAGCAACAGGATCATTCTCTCCCAACATTGCCACCATTACTACAAAAGGATCGCGGAACGGGCCTTCGGCGTCCTCATCGAGGAAGAAAAGATCAGGATCAGGAGGGCCGCCACGGTGGCCGGGGCGGGGTTCGTCAAGATGGCCGTCGAGGGCCTGAACGGCGCCGATCCCGTTAGTGAATGCCTCCCCTATCTCCCGGCGATGAAACCGTACACGGATGACACGATCACCCTCGTCCGCTACTCAAGGGATATCAAGGAGTACATCAAGAGCGCCCTCTCCCCCGCGCCTCAGGACAGAATCCGGAAAGTAATATATTCGAGCACGCTCCGGGAGGCGATTGTCGGAGTGGACCCGGCCTACTACGGGCTCTTTGTCGGGAAGGGAGGCGCGAACGTCGCCACGGCGGCCAAGCTGCTCAATATAACGATACTGATAAGGAAGGCGGAAGACACGGCGCTCTAAAACGAGGAGGAAGACATGGACGAAGAAGCTGTCGCAAGGAACAAGGCTGACGTGATCATGGAACGGAAGCTCCGGCTCGTCAAGGAGCAAGGCAGCATCGTGCTTTCGCCGAAGATGCGGGACCTGCACCTCCTCACCCAGATGCTCTTCACGACTGACACGTCGATCAACAGGATGAGGATGAACGCCGGCACCGCTCGCATGCCTCTTTCCGGGCTGCAAGCGGCAAACGAGAGGATCGTGAAGTTTACAACCAGGGTGCGGGCATTCACGAGCGCCCTGGGCGGCTCGGGGTTCTTCGTCGCCCCCGGCTCAAACCCCCTGGA
>Ga0181527_1005667_pt1 | contig 10275 bp, 7 predicted proteins | sample PEATcosm2014_Bin_30_FD_119762 | JGI IMG/M metagenome (GOLD analysis project Ga0181527, IMG submission 119762) | Peatland microbial communities from MTU Mesocosm Facility, Houghton, MI, USA - PEATcosm2014_Bin06_60_metaG | ecosystem: Environmental > Terrestrial > Soil > Wetlands > Peat | place...
CATTTCTCGCCGGAGAACGCCCTCCTGCTGCTCCAGAAAGTGGGTTTGCAGCAGCAGGCGTTGGAGGAGAAAGGCGTGCTCGGCGCGGAAGTGTCCGTCCCAAGCCTGCTGGAGTTCTTGCCGCTTCGCAAACAGGAGCCTACCACCGAATCGCCAATTTTCATCCCAGTTGCGAGCGCTAGCTCATGATCGGCTGTGAAAAAATTAAAAAAAGACTTGACTAGCGATATAGCTATGATATATTCCCTCGCGCGTGGCCCGAGGGAGGCCCAGCATGGGTTATCAGTCCACCGTGCAGGTGATTCAGCGCGGCGGTAAGAACCGCCAATGGTATCTGATTTGTCCCGCGCCCTTGGCGCAAGCTTTGGAAATCGAGAAGGGCGAAGTGATCGAATGGGTGGTGGAGGACCAACACACCCTGGTGTTGAAGCGCACCGCCCGGCCGGCCGAGGCATCTTCCCGGCGGAGGCGAGCGCATGAGTGAGGGCATCGAGCAGGGGCAGCAAACGATCTGGGCGGAGAGCGAGGGGCCGGCGGGGCCGCCCGAGGCGGAGGCGAAGCCGGGCGGGCCCGTGCCCCAGGGCCGGCCGCGTTTCCAGCCGATCCATCGCCAGCAGTTGGTGCTGCGCACGGTGGACGTGGAGCAGTTGCTGGAGCCCGAGCACTTGGCGCGGGCGATTTGGGAAATGACCGGGCGGCTGGACCTGACGCCCTACACCGACGCGGTGCGGGCGGTGGAAGGGTGGGCGGGGCGGCCGCCCATCGATCCGCGCCTGTTGATCGCTTTGTGGGTTTACGCCTACAGCGAAAAAGTGAGTTGGGCGCGCGAAATCGAGCGGCGTTGCGCCTACCATCCCGCCTATCAGTGGCTGACGGGTTGCGAGGTCATCAACCACCACACCCTGTCGGGTTTTCGCGTGCAACACCAGAAGGCGCTGGACGGGCTGTTCGCGCAACGGTTGGCGATCTTGAGCAGCGAGGGACTGATCACGCTGGAACAGGTGGTGCATGACGGGACGAAGGTGAAGGCGGCGGCGAGCGGCAAGTCGTTTCATCGCGAGCCGACCTTGCGCGCGCATCTCGCGGCGGCGGAGCAGCGGGTACAGGCGATGGGGGATCCGCGGGAAGAGGAAGCGGCCGGGCGCTCGGAGCGCGCCCAGCAGCGAGCGGCGCGCGAGAAGGTGGCACGCTTGGAACAAGCTCTGGAGGAGTTGAAGAAGGTGCAAGCCGCTCCCGAGGGGCGGAAGGAGAAGGCCGAGCGGCGCGCCAGCGAGACCGATCCGGAAGCGCGCGTCATGAAACAAGGCGACGGGGGTTACGCTCCCAGTCACAACGTGCAGATCTCGACGGACACCGCGCACTCCCTCATCGTGGGGGTGGGCGTCACCCTGGAGGCCAGCGACCAGCAACAACGGGTGCCGGCGCTGGAGGAAGTGGAGAAGCAGAACGGGCGCGCGCCCGACCCAATAATCGTCGACGATGGCTATACCACGCGGGAGAATGTGCTGGCGGCGGACGAGCGCGGCCTGGACCTGATCGGGAGCACGATGGAAAAAGATGCTGAGGCCGTGCGCAAGGGCCTGGAGAAGCGCGGCCTGGACCCGGCCTTTTATCCCCAAAACTTCCGCTACGACCCGGAGACCAACGCCTATACCTGTCCGCAGGGTAAAAGGCTTCCGCATCGAGCCACTCGACGCAGGCGCGCCGGGGTGGAGCATCAGGTTTACCAGGCGCGCGCGGCCTGTCAGCCGGGGAAGCAGGGGCGCATGATCGTGCGCAGTGAGAATGTTCCCGCGGTGGCGGCGTATGTGGCCAAGATGCAGACCGAGGCGGCACGTGCCGCCTATCGACGGCGTGCCCCCGTGGTGGAGTTCAGCAACCTGTGGCTGAAGACCAAGCTCGGATTGCGGCAGTTCTGCGTGCGCGGCTTGCAGAAAGCCCGCTGTGAGGTCCTGTGGGCTTGCCTCACCTACAATATTCAGCAGTGGTTCCGCCTGCGCTGGAAAGTGCGCCTGAACGCGCTTGCCGCCTGAGGAACCGGAATCCCGGGGATGGCCGCTGTCAAAGGCCCGAGCGCAAGACCGAAAGGCTGGGCAGAAAGGAAGATCACCGCATGAAGCCACCATAATTACTTTCCGTCGTCGACGATCAAAACCTTCAAAACCCATCGTCGAAACTCCATCTCTCGATGCCGAAGGTGATTCTTTCACAGCTTCGGACGCCCGTGCCACCTCCCAGTTTTCTCGGCGCCAATTCGTCCCGATTTATCGCGTAATCTATGCATTTTCGGGCAAAAAACCCCTTCGATTGTCGTCGATTGTCCCGCAATTCGTGCATTTTCGTGTAAAAGCCGTGTTTTCCGCTGGACATTTTGTCAGCGTCACCTGTGTTTTCATGCACATAGTCGGTTCGTTCTTCATTTTTAACATCTCTAAGGGTCAGAGCCCCGTTTCAAACACTGTTTTCTTTCGGCCTCCGCGACTTTGCGCCTCTGCGCGAAATGCTTTTGATCGTCCAGGAATTCACCCTTCGGAGCGGGGGGCCCTGCAACCCCTCGCGTTCCCCACACCGACGGCAACGCTCTTTCCGCTGCTCGTCCGTTGCTTCCCTAAAGACATGCGACGCTCCACGCGCGGGGGGTGAGGCCTGACACCTGACACCTGAAACCTGACACCTAGCCGACCTCCACGCGTGGGGATCGGGCGTGTCCCGTTTCCCCTATCCCGTGTCCCGGTTCCGACGCTCCACGCGTGCGGGGATGGGGCGCTTGCCGTGTGCACCATAGCCTCGTGCCACGCCCCAGAGCACAAGGACAATAGCCTCAATTGTATGATACGCCTTGTGGGCTACAACTATCAAGTAATTTATTTGCGGTGGGGGCAATGATGTCCGATAAATCGTACAGGATGGACCCCTTGCCCGCACTCAAGCGTCGCGCGGACCTGTTCTCGAGGTCCGCGGCTTTTTCCCCCGCCCGCGCTCTCGCGTCATCGTTGCCTCGGCTATGAAAATGGATGTGCCAAAGGCACCTTGGACTGCGGCGGCTCGACGCCGCTTTGGTCATCGTCTTCGCGGTGATTTCAAAGTGAAGGGCAGCCGTCTTTGTGATCGTCCTTGGCATCACTTCAGGGCGACCGCCTTTTCCATCGTCCTCGCGGAAATTTCAAAGCGGCGTCGAGCCGCCGCAGTCCAAGGTGCTTCGCGCATTTTCATGCCTGCGCTACGCTTTGAGGTCGCGCAATAATCGTTCGAAGGATTTCTGGTAGGGGTCGTGATCTTTCCAGGTCATGAAGTCGCCGATGTGGCGCGTGCGGCGAAGGCTGGCGGCCCAGGCTTGGTCGGTTTCCATGACGGCGTCATCCAGGCGGATGGGGAAGAGGACCGGTTTGTTCTGCTTACGCTCCTTCTCCAGCGCCGCTTCAACCTCTTCTTCCACCCAGGGGCTGCGGATCGAGTTCTCCGACAAGATCACCATGACTTTGTCATAAATGCGAATGGATTCATCGATGCGCATGCGGAACTTGTCGCCGATTTTCAAGTCTTCGGGCGCAAACCAGCAGCGCACGCCTTGGTGCTGAAGGTCGGCGTGCAGCCGCTGGGCGAAGTCGTCGTCTTTGCTCGAATAGCTGATGAAGCAAGAGTAAAACTCGATGGCTTTGCCGACTAGCGACCTCATGTAGACGATGAAATCCTCCGGGACGCCGCAGCCGCGCAGGAAGACTTCGGGAATGTTACCTTTGGATTTGTAAATCGTGTCTATCCCGATGATGGAAGGGCCGCGGTGCCGCACTCGCTCAAGCCATTTCACCGTACTGAGGTCATTGTCTCCGAACACAGTGAGACCCACGAAAGCATTTGTGAAATCCGAGTCAACGAGAGACGCCCCGCTGAGGTCCGCCCTGATAAATTCCACCTCGCCAAGGTCCGCCCCATCAAGGTTCGCCTCGCGGAGGTCAGCCCCGCGGAGGTTCGCCCCGAAGAGGTCCGCCTTGCGGAGGTTCGCCATTCTGAGGTGCGCCCCACCGAGGTTCGCCCGGCGGAGGTTCACTTCGGTGAGCTCCGCCCCGAAGAGGTCCGCCCACCGGAGGTCCGCCCCGCTCAGGTGCGCCCCGCGGAGGCCAGCCCCCTCAAGGTCCGGGATCATCTCCGGATTCTCCAACCTCCATTGATTCCAAGCATTGACCCCTTGCTTGAGAATCTTGAGATGTTCTGAGTTGGCCATGGTTTGAACCTCGGTAATGGGGCTTGGAAGGCAATACTCGCACGGGTGGAGAGAATTGTGAAGAGCGAATGGTGAATTATGAATATTGGATGATGTACAGAAATCGGGCCAAAGCGAGCTTGTCCCCCCAATGGACAACAAAAAGCTGCGGCTCTGACTCAGCGGAGGTGCGTGTTACTCTTGCTCCGCCCACCCGCGCGATCCCCATAGGGTTGGGGAGGGCGGGTAGGCTCTGCTCTCCTCAGCTTAAAACTGGCCGGAAGCTTGCGTGTCCAGGCACCTAGGTGTATGTTACCCGTTGGCCGAGAAACCCAAACGTTTGTGCAGAAGACACCAGATTTAACCAATTCTCAAGGGGAATAAACAGGTTTTCAGGATATGAATACTCCGTCACATCGCCAACAACCCGCTTTGCACAATGCCATGTGGCCCGGCGTGGTCGGAAAGGGCGCCGGTTCTGAACCGTACATTGACCTTGACGCCATGCTGAAGCTCACGGCCGAAGCGGATGTGGACGGCGTAAAATTTGACGGGGTTGATTTGTTCTTGTCGAATCCGCACATCGACATCGATTCGAGCGATGAGGATCTGAAAAGGCTCGCCGGCAAGATCGCTTCTTTCGGCCTGGTTATAGGCTCGCTGGTTGCTCCGGTGTGGGGGGCCACGGGCGGCGGCTCGGCCATGGGAAGCGACGACGAGCGGAAGCGGTTTCTCGAGCAAGTTCGCAAGGCTTGCCGCATCGGCCGGAGATTGCGTGATTTGGGCATCAGACGTTACGGCATCGTGCGCATCGATTCCGCCACCACCCCTGCGGAATGGGCGAAGGGCCCGGAGACGAATACCAAGCGCATTGCGGATACTTTTCGCCAGGCATGCGCCATCGCCGATGAGTACGGAGAGAGGTTGGCGGCGGAAGGTGAGATCTGTTGGGGCGGTATGCATAGCTGGAAGCGCGTGGTGCAACTCCTGGAGCTCGTCGACCGCCCCAAGACGCTGGGCTTTCAGGCGGACATGGCTCACACGCTTCTTTTCACTCTCGGCTACAACGCTCCCGAGGACCGGCTTCTGCCGGAACCGTTTGATTGGAGCCGGTCTGACCAGTTCGAGAAATCCTGGCGATTGCTAACCAGCGCCCTGCGCCCCTGGACGATCGATTTCCACATCGCCCAGAACGATGCCACGGTCAAAGGGTCGGGATCGCATGATAAGACCGGACGCCATTGCCTTCCCAACGACCCCAACGGCAAACTCAACATTGTCCGCGACTCGGGCTATTGGATGCGTAACGATCAAGGCGAGCCAACTCGCGCCTTCCAGCACATCTGCTGGGACGGCTGTATGTTCTCCAACCGTGTGATGTCTGATCAAAAGACCTGGCACGACATCCTTGCCACCATGATCGCTGTCCGCGAAGCCCACGGCTGGGATTGAGGGTAGTGGTACAGTTTGGTTTTTTGCAGCGGCGGTCGGAGCCTATGTGCGGAGCACCTTGGACTGCGGCGGCTCGACGCCGCCTTGGAATGACGCGGAGCGATTAAGACGAAGGCGGCGTCGAGCCGCCGCAGTCCAAGGTGCTCCGCACTGGGTGCCGCAGGAGTGAGATGAGTAAACCACGATTAAACATCGGCATCGTCGGGTATGGTTTCATGGGGAGAACCCATTCCAATGCTTTCCGCCGAGTACCGAACTTTTTCGATGTTCCGTACGAACCTGTTCTGAAAGCAGTTTGCGGGCGCAATCGGGCGCGAGCCGAGGCCTTCCAGCAAACCTGGGGCTATGACTCCGTCGAGACGGATTGGCGAAGACTCATCGAGCGGAAGGACATCGACGTCGTCGATATCGCCAGTCCCAACGACACCCATGCCGAGGTGGCGATCGCCGCTGCGCAGGCGGGCAAAGCGATCCTATGCGAAAAGCCGCTGGGACGAAACGCCGTCGAGTCCAAGGCCATCGTGGAGGCCGCTGATAAAGCGCGCGTGCCGAACATGGTCTGGTACAACTATCGCCGCGTGCCCGCGGTTACCCTCGCCCAAGAACTGATTAGCGAGGGCCGGCTGGGCCGGATCTTTCACTATCGCGCCAAATTCCTTCAGGATTGGACTATTTCCAAAGATCTGCCCCAAGGCGGTGAAGCGCTGTGGCGTCTTGATGTCGAGGTTGCGGGGAGCGGCGTGACGGGAGACCTGCTCGCTCACTGCATCGATACCGCCCTCTGGCTGAACGGTTCCATTGATTCGGTCGCTGCCGTCACCGAAACCTTCATCAAAGAGCGCAAGCATAATCTCACGGGCAAAGTCCAGAAGGTCGGAATCGACGACGCGAGTGCGTTTTTGGCGCGCTTCGCGAACGGTTCGTTGGGCACTTTCGAGGCCACCCGCTATGCCCGAGGACACAAGGCTCTGTACACCCTCGAAATCAATGGAGAAAATGCGTCGATCATTTGGGACCTTCATGATCTTCACCGATTGCAATATTTTGACCATCGCGACGAAGGAAGACTGCGTGGTTGGCGTTCGATCCACGTTACCGACAGTGATCATCCGTATATGAAGCACTGGTGGGTGCCCGGTCTGCAAATCGGATACGAACACACCTTTGTTCATCAGGCGGCAGATTTCTTGTGCGGATTGGCCAGCGGAAACATCCCTGGACCGAGTTTTCGCGATGGGTTGGCAACGGATTATGTGACCGATGCGGTCTTGGCCGCAGCCAAGAGCGGCGGCTGGGAAAAGGTGAACAGCACTGACCTGTTGTAGCGCTGACCTTTAGAGCCTGCCCTGAGCGGGGCGAAGGGTCGGCACGCGCTGAGCTGAACGAAGGTTGAAAAGTTGAACAAGATGAAAAGTCGAAAAAGGAAGACCTTTAACTCCTTCGACTTCTTCGACTCCTTCAACTCGTGCTTTGTAGCTACTCATAATACGGATAAATAAGGAGGAAGAAATGAGTGGATTATCCATCAACGAGATGACCCGAGGTGCCATGGAAGCGGGGGAAGGTATTCTGCGTTTGACGCCCACCTGGGTTCCTCGGTCATTTCTTATGCCCGGCCAGCGGCTGAAGTTGGCAACCGAAGATCTCTATGCCTACGGTGCACAGCGAGGTGGCATCGACGAGCGATGGTTTGCTTCAACCACGGAGGCCATGAACGAAAACCGCACCCCCGACGAGGGATTGAGTTATGTGCTTCTGGATGGGCAGCGATTCACTCTCAAGGATGCCATTGCTGCCGAAGGGCCGCAGCTTATCGGGCGGAAAATGTGGGAGGAGTTCGAGCGCTGGCCGGTCTACAGCAAGTTCTTTGACAACCTGGGGCCCATTCCCCATCACCTTCACCAAAACGCCGCCCAGGCCAAGCAGGTGGGCCAAGAAGGGAAGCCCGAGTCCTATTACTTCCCTCCCCAACTAAACCCCTTTGATAACAACTTTCCACACACCTACTTCGGCCTTGAGCCCGGCACGACCAGAGCGGAAGTTCGCCGGTGCCTGGAACGATGGAACCAAGGGGACAACGGTATGTTGGACCTCTCGAAGGCCTACCGTCTGCGGCCCGGTACGGGTTGGTTGGTGCCTCCTTGTATCCTCCACGCCCCGGGCTCGCTGGTGACGTACGAACCCCAGTGGGGAAGCGACGTTTTCGCGATGTACCAATCCCTGGTCGAAGGCCGCTATGTACCCTGGGATTTATTGGTGAAGGACGTGCCCCAGGATAAACATCACGACCTGGATTTTCTTGTGGATCTGATTGACTGGCCCGTGAATACGGATACGCATTTCCGGGACCACCACTTCCTGCAACCCATTTCCGTTGCCGATACCGCTTCGGAAGGTTTTGTGGACCGGTGGGTGGTGTACGGCAAAGTGGAGGGTCGCCAGCTTTTCAGCGCCAAGGAATTAACCGTTCAACCCGGAGCCCGGTGCACGATTAGGGATAATGGCGCCTATGGGCTGATTGTTACCCAAGGCCACGGGCGAATTGGCAAGCTCCCAGTGGATTGCCCAGCCTTGATCCGGTTTGGGCAGTTGACGCAGGATGAGGTGTTTGTTTCCTATGATGCGGCGAGGGCAGGAGTGACCTTCGAGAACCATTCGAATCGGGATCCGCTCGTGTCGCTGCGATATTTCGGCCCTGACACCAATCCCGATGCCCCGGAAGTCGGAGACTACAAGTCCACTCAGTAGCGAAGGGCGGGCCAAACGTGACGTTTTCCGGGGGCGCTGCCCCCCGGCTACTTACTTGTACCCCTGCAGGGCACGGAAAACCTATCCTCCGGCAAGCGTTTCTGACATCACGGATAGCCGCCCTTCGGCTATCGATGCTCAGAATGACAGCAGGTGAAGTGTTTGTCCGCAGCCTGTCGAGCCGCGGGCTCATCGCCCCTTTTCTTGCAATTGCCCAGCTCTCTTGCCATCGCTCAGTTCTGCGGAGGACCCTGCCCACCACCGCGCCCACCGCCGCCGCCGGGGCGGCCCGACCGGACCTCCGTCGCCATGAACTGGCCGTTGGCTTCTTTCCCCATGGCAAAGATGCGATCGCCGACTTTGAGATCTTTCAAGCTAATGGTCTGACCCTCTTTGGCGAACGTGGTCTTGTCATTGACGACGATGATTCTATCGCCTTGGCGGCTACGCACCTTGATCTGGTTCCCATCAATGGAAAGGATTTCGCCGCCCGCGCGGTTGCCTGCCATCTGCCCGCCACCGCCGGGGCCTCCGCCCCCTGGACCCCAGCCGCCACCTCCGCCGGGACCTCTTTGACCACCACCTCCCCCCCCGCCAGGGCCCATACCTCCACCACCCGGCCCACCACCACTCTGGAACCTCTCGAATTGTTCCTTCGTGACGCGATTGACGCCCATGGCCACCATTTGCTTGTCAGCGTTGGGGGTGCCACGCACCATGACGTGGTTACCGACTTTCAGATCTTCCAACTGGATTTCCTTGGGCTGCTGTTGCGCCTGCTGCCACTCGTGGAAACGTGTTTGGTCGTTCACCAAGACGGTTTGCGTGGTCCCATCGGTCTTCTTGATCTCGAAGCGATCAACTCCCACCGACGTGATGGTTCCCATCAGCGCCGGGCCGCCCATCCCTCGCCGGGGCGGTTCTTGTCCCGGGTATGGGGGATTTTGCTGTGCTGCCAGAAAACCGGCAAGCCCTAGTACCAAGAGCACCGGAATGCTCAATAAGAACTTTTTAGACATGGATCCCTCCCGCAGTTCTTGACGACCCAAAGGCTTTTGGGGTTACCTGTAACCTTGCGCTGTTGATAAACGTACTCAATCCTTGTAAGCTCTTTCATCCCGTGGGGTTATAGACGCGTGGTGTTTACATTTTTTACAAGTTGCGCTAGGTCCTTATGCACGGTTGTCGTTCTCGTGTTCCTGGGCTCAAACCTGCTGTTTGGCCAAGCGACCATGGCGACAACGGGGACGGTGACGGGGCACGTGCGCGGCCCCGGAGGAGTTTCTGTTCCCGGCGCCACCGTCCAGCTTACCAATCCGCAAACCGGCGAACGCAAAGAAACTTGGACCGACGAAGAGGGCAACTATACCTTTCCGGGACTGATCCCTGGAAACTACCGCCTGGATGTTTCGCTGTTGGGTTTCCGGGCTGATTCTCGCGAGCCCGTGCCCGTGACTCCGGGCAGAAATCTAAAAGTCAATGTGGCGCTGGTGGTCACGGCGCCGGAGGCTGACGCGCCCCAGCAGGTGCAGGCTGCGGCGCACCCCACTGGCAATCGCGCCACCTTGCCGGCCACAGGCCGCAATAGGAACCCGAGCCTCGGTGACTATGAAAACTCTGCGGGCGAGGGCGCAGGCGCTGGCGGAACGGGTGGAGCACTGCGCATCGCCGAGGGCAATGGCGCGGAGGCTCCCAGTTCCGCGGAGGCACCACCCGAGGAGGCCGACACCTCCACGAGCGCCAACAACTCATTCCTGCTGGGAGGGGGCATGGGCGATGTGGCCGCCCCAGGTGGAGGATTTGGTGGCGGGCGCGGTGGTCGCGGCGGCGGGATGGGCGGTTTTGGCGGGGGCCCCGGCGGTGGATTCGGACCG
>Ga0181527_1005677_pt1 | contig 10253 bp, 9 predicted proteins | sample PEATcosm2014_Bin_30_FD_119762 | JGI IMG/M metagenome (GOLD analysis project Ga0181527, IMG submission 119762) | Peatland microbial communities from MTU Mesocosm Facility, Houghton, MI, USA - PEATcosm2014_Bin06_60_metaG | ecosystem: Environmental > Terrestrial > Soil > Wetlands > Peat | place...
ACGTTGGACTATGTGGCCGCCGATACCAACGCGAACGCCGCGGCGAACGGCACGTTCTCCGACCTGGCCACACTGGTGGCCGCGGCTAATAGCGCCAGCAACAACACCCACGGCGAGATCACGGCAAGCTCGACCGGTGGCGGCACCACGCTTACTTTGGCCAGCACCACCGGCAATGCGATCACTGTCGGCGGCGACGCCGGCACGTCATTGGGCTTCAACTCGACGGCCTATAACAACAACTACAATGCGAGTCTGGCTGCGGCCGTTACGGGTAACGACACCCTGACGATCGGGGTCGGCACCGACACCGTGCATACGCTCACATTCGGCACGGGGAACGGCCAGATCTCGACGCTGGCCGGTCTGAATACCGCGCTCGGCTCTCTCGGCGACATCACCGCCACCGTCAACGGCAGCGGCAAGCTGCAGCTGACCCCGACCAGCACCTCCGCAGTCACGGTCGGCGGTTCGGCGGTTAGCACGTTCGGCATCGCCACGTCGACGACACCGACCGCCACCGTGGTTACGCCAGACGCCACGCGCGCCACGTTGCAGTCCAACTTCAATGCTTTGCTCACGCAGATCGATCAGCTCGCCGGCGACTCGTCCTACAACGGCGTCAACCTGCTCAACGGCAACAACCTGACGGTCAACTTCAACGAGAACGGCACCAGCGGTCTGACCATCGCCGGCGTCAACTTCAGCTCGACGGGGCTTGGACTGTCGGCGATCAGCGGCAGCGGTTTCCAGGACAATGCCAACATTACGAGTACGGAAACCGCGATCAACAACGCGATCACCAACGTGCGGGCCCAGACCGAGACGTTCGGCACCAACTCGTCGACCATCTCGACCCGCCAGACGTTCGAAACCAACCTGATCAACACCCTGCAGACGGGCGCCAGCGATCTCGTGCTGGCCGATCAGAACCAAGCCAGCGCCAACCTGCTGACCGAGCAAACTCAGCAGCAGTTGGAAATCTCCGCACTGTCCATCGCCAATCAGGCGAACCAGTCGGTGCTCAAGCTGTTCGGCTAAGTGCTTCTGTTACAGGCCTTCTGGGGAAGGCGGCGGGGCGAAAGCTCCGCCGCTTTCTTTTGGGGCTTCATCCTCCCCCGCGAAAGCGGGGGAGGATGAAGCTATGTTGGCGCCACGCGCATCAGCAAGCTTAGCGCAACCTTAACCCGTATCCGCAACGATGGGGCGGCTCGGCAAGGATCCAAACGTGGCCCTGAAGATCGAACTCAAGCCCAACGAACGCATCCTCCTCGGCGATTGCGTGGTCACCAATGCCGGCCAGCGCACGCGGCTGTCGATCGAGGGGGCGGTTCCGATTCTGCGCGAGAAGGACATCATGTCGTTGGGCCGCGCCGATAGCATGGCGAAACTCATCTATCTTGCCGTGCAGTTCATCTATACTGCCAAGCGACCGGAAGACCACCACGCGCTTTACTTTCGGCTGGCGGATGAGTTCCTGAAACGCGCGCCCAGCGCGAAGCCACATATTGAAAGCATCAATAAGCGAATCTTAACAGGCGAGCCGTATAAAGCCCTCAAAGAAGCGCGCAAGCTCATTGCCTACGAAAAGGAGCAGCTCGACATGCACTATGCCAGCAGCGCTTACGCGAAGACCGCCATCGAAACGGCAGGGCCGCGTGAACTCGAAGCGAATTTACTCTTGCAAGCTGCGGCAAAATTGCAGGCCGTTCATGACACGTGGCGCGACAAGCCATCCGGCCTTGACGACGCACTCCTGTTCAATCGCAGGCTCTGGACGGTATTCCTCGACGCGGTGACGAGCGAAGGCAACAAGTTGCCGGCCGCGGTCCGCGAGAATATCAGGCGGCTCGGCATTTTCGTCATGGGAGAGACGTTCTCCCTGATGACCAAGCCGAAGCCGGATCACCTGACGTCGATCATCAAGGTCAATCGCGGCCTTGCCGCAGGCCTTCGCGGCAAGGCCTAGAGCGGAGTTCGGTGCGATTGAATCGGCGGCAATTATCCGCTCGTCCCCGCGCGGGGTCCCCATCGCGCTCGCGCGATGGGGTGCCCCGTTGCGGGGACCCAGTCGGTTCACCGCAAGCTGCCGACGCTCCATCTGGATTCCCGCTTTCGCGGGAGTGCGCGGGAAGTTGCGTCAGCGCGATCGGAACACGCTCTAAGCAACAGCGCAAGCCGCGGCCCGCGTTGCGAGAAGCGCCGCCGGCGGCTTGGCGCCGAGACGATCAGGCGGCGAGGGGGATATCCAAGCGCAGCCGCCCGCGCAAGTGCGGAATGCGATTGACGTCCATCTGCGCCGCGAGTGTCCGCATATAGAACAGTTCTTCCTTGTTCGCGACGCCAAAGGCGGCGAACTCGCGTTGTCCATCGCGGAGATCGGCGTCGGACAGCGCCGCTTCGAATAGATCCAGCCACCCTGTTTGTTCGACGTCGCCGTCCGCGCCCTCGTGAAACAGCATTTTCTGGCGATCGCGAATGCAAGTCGGCAACTCGGAAGGATAAAGGTCGTACAGGGCGCGCAGCGGCGCCTTGCCGACCGGCGCGGTGGCCGTCTGTTTGAGCAAAGCCGACCCGGTCAGCGCGCTCGCATAGCTGACGACCGTTTGATCGAGGAACGGTTCGCGTATCTCGAGTTGGAAGCGCATCGAGCAGCGGTCGACCCGTTGAAGATTGGCGCGGTGCATCATGTTCAGGCATTGCTGCTGCACATGGCGGCCCACGCCGCTCGGCTTCATGAAGGCACGTTCGAGCGGTTCGTATCCGGCGAACAGCTCGTCGGCGCCTTCGCCGCATAATGCGACGCGGAAGCCGTCCTCGTGAATACGGCGCGACAGCAGATAGGTGTAAAGGCTGGGACGAACCACCGCCGGTTCGAAGGTTTCCACGGCGCCCACGACCGTCTCGATCAGCGACAGGGTGGCCGCGTCATGGGCTTCGACGGCGACCTCGCGCAGATCGAGCCCGGTCTCCTCGGCATAGCGCCTGGCGTAGACGTGATCCGGCGCATTCGGCCCGACGGCAATATAGCCCGGCATGGCCGGGCAGAATCGTCGCGCGTAATGCATGACGAGCGTGCTGTCGATGCCGCCGCTGAACAGCCCGGCGGCCGGAAGGTTCGAGGGCACACGGATGCGCACGGCTTCGGCCAGAATGCGGTCCAGATCCCGTGGCGAGGCAGCGTTCAGGTCCGTCGCCGCCGGCGGGTTGTAGTGGCGTCCGCAAAAATTGTGCGTCAACATGTAGCCTGGCGGCAACAACAGCACGTCGTCGCCTTCGGTGGCGTCCAGCAGCGGCCGTATTTCCGAGCAAAACAGAAAACCCTTCGGTGCCTGGACCAGATAGAGCGGCTTCACCCCGAACGGGTCGCGCGCGGCGAGGAACTCGCCGGTCGCCGTGTCGACCGCAACGAAGGCATACATGCCGGCGAGGCGCTTGATTCCGGTGGGGCCCCAGGCGCGCAGGACGTTGGCGACGACTTCGGTATCGCATTCGGTGCGGAAATGAACACCGAGCGCCTGCAGTTCATGGCGCAACTCGACGTGATTGTAGATTTCGCCGTTGAAGGAGACAAGAAACCGCTCGTCGTGGGACGCCTGCGGCTGCGCGCCGTGTGCCGCATCGACAATGCGCAAACGACGCGTGCACATCGCGGTGTTGTTTCCGACCGTGACGAGCGGATCGGTAACGTCTCCTCGATGCAGCATGCCTGCGATCAAACGCCGGACAGCCGATCCGGCGTCATCCCAATCGATGGCAACCGCTATACCGCACATGACGCCCCCGAGAATGCCTGTTCCACCTGGATAAGTCCCTGGAAATACAGGAACTATTCCACCAGAGCTTGAAGCTAAAGTAGATCGTTAGGGTTAACAGATGGTTCCGATCGCCGGGCGGTGCTGACAGGTTTCGAGCCCCGCTCCGCGGTCGCCTCGGGATGGACGTCGACGGTAAGTGCAGCTGGTATCAGGCCAACAGATTGAGCAACGAGCCCATCGAGCCGCTGCTCGCCAGGAGGGTTTCGGCGGTGCCGCCGGTTTGCAGCGCGACGGCTGAATTATACAGGACGGCCGTTGGGGAACTGGTCGGAGTGGTGGTGGACGAGCCGCTCGAAGAACTTGAAGAAGCGGACGTGGTGGAAGAGCTGGAGGAACTGGAAGAGCCAGCAGTGCTGGAAGTGGGGGCGGTGGGTTGGAAGCTTGCGTTCTTGGCGCCGAAGCCGACGTTCGATGCGAAAAGGCCGCCGACGGAGACCGAAACCTTGTCATTATTTCCGGTTAGGACCAACTGACCGCTGGCGTTAAGCGCCGCCTTCACCTGTGCGTTGGTTGCAATGTTCGGATTGTTGATGGCATTGATCAGATCGGCGACCGTATCGGTCCCGGTCGACGCAAATGTGGTCGTGTTGGTACCGTCACTGACGGTGATCGTACCGTTCTCGGGAATCCCGAGGGTTAGGAGCGACGTGTTCGGCGAGAGCGGCACCGTGCCGGTTCCGGTCGCCGGCGAGCCGGTCGTTGAAGCATTGGAAGTGGATCCGGTGGAACCGGCTTGCGAGGCTTGCAGCGCGCTTTTCAGCGCGGCTGTAAGCTGGGCTTGGACGCGAGTTTGCGCTGCTTGGGTCGCAAGGCTCGCCATGCCTTTTGCCTCATTACTCATGAGGCTGCCCATGGCGGAAATCAGGGAATTGCTGAGCGCGGAACTCTGAGCCTCGGACTGAGCCTGGCTCCAATAGTTTTGGTCCTGTTGCCAGAACGAGATGCTTCCTATGCTTCCGATGCCCATTGGATTAGATGCCTTGGTAACCTGCTCACCCCGTCGACCATTTGTACCCCTTTGCAGTTAACAGATCGTCGGTTTCCGATTATTTACGGCTCGTTAACGATCATGATCGACTTTGGGTGAAGGCGCCGTCCACACGCGCCGCTCTTCCGCGTTTTGGCGCTCCAGACGTTCGTTCCAGGCTGCAGGCAGGATTACATGGCGAGGCAGTCGACCGCGAAGCGTTCGCAGCGCGCCCGCTCTTTCGAGCAGGCGCTGGCATTGCATAGGGGCGGGCGGCTCGACGAGGCCGATCGAATCTACGCCGCCATCCTCGCAGCGGATCCACGGCATTTCGATGCGCTGCATCTGTCCGGGCTCCTCAATTATCAGCAAGGCCGCTTGGTGGAGGCACTGCGCCTCACCGCGGCAGCGCTAAAGGCGAAGCCCGGATCAATCGACGCGCTCGCCGATTACGGGGTAGTCCTGGAAGCGCTCAATCGCCATGAGGAAGCGTTGGCGAGCTTCGATCGGGTCTTGGCACAGGGTGCGGGCGACGCCTCACTTCATTACAATCGCGGCAATGCGCTGCGAAGTCTCGGCCGCATTGCCGAGGCGTTGCATAGCTTCGATCGCGCCATCGAATTCGCTCCCGATCTCGGGGTCGCTCACCACAACCGCGCCAGCGCGCTTGCGGCGCTCGAGCGATGCGAAGAGGCACTGGGGGGCTTCGATCGCGCTTTGGCGCTCGATCTCGACCCGGCCGATCGCGTCAGCGCACTGAGCAATCGCGGAAAGACCCTGGTCAAGCTCAGGCGTCTCGAAGAGGCGCTGGCGAGCTACGACCAAGCGCTGGCTCTGGCGCCGGACCACGTCGATACGCTGGTTCGTCGCGGCACCGCTCTCGTCAGGCTCGGGCGCTACGACGAGGCGCTGACCGCTTATGCAGCGGCACTGCGCATCAATCCGGACTGCCTTGATGCCTACGTCAATCGCGGCAACGCCCATGCGTTCTTGAATCAATTCGACGCGGCTTTGGCCGACTTTGCCTTAGTGACAGCACGACAGCCGGACCATGCCGACGCTAATTTCAACGAAGCGCTGGTGCGGCTGTGCCTTGGCGATTTCGGTCGCGGCTGGCGGCAATACGAATATCGCTGGCAGTGCAGCCAATTTGCCGCGCTGCGGCCCAATATCGCGCGGCCGATGTGGCACGGCGATACCGACCCTCGCGGTAAGACGATCCTTCTGTACGCCGAACAGGGCATGGGCGACGTCATCCAGTTTGTCCGCTATGCGCCCTTGCTCGCAGCACGCGGAGCGAAGGTCATAGTCGGCGTACATCGGCCGCTCGCCGCCGTCATGACTGGCGTTCCCGGCGTCGCCCGGGTCATCGCCGACGGCGAGGCGCTGCCGAATTTCGATCTGTACTGCCCGATGATGAGCCTGCCGCTAGCTTTCGGCACCGAGCTTGCGACCATACCCGCCAACGTTCCCTATATCCGGGCGCAACAGGCGCGTATCGACCGATGGCGCGAGCGGCTGCCGCAAACCGGCCGGTTGCGGGTCGGCATCTGCTGGGCCGGCGGCGCGGCGCATCAGAATGACCGGCGTCGCTCCATCCCGTTAGCGACCTTCGCCAAAATCCTCTCGGTAGACGGGGTCGATTTCGTCACCCTGCAAAAGGAAGTGACCGAGGCGGACGCCGCGACCTTGAACGCACACGGCGTCGCTCAGCTCGGTCAGGACTTTGCCGATTTCGCCGACACCGCGGCCGTGGTCGCGCAACTCGATCTCGTCATCGCCGTCGACACTTCCGTTGCGCATTTGGCCGGCGCCATGGCCAAGGCTACTGCGGCGTTGATTGCGTTCGCGCCGGATTTCCGTTGGATGCTCGATCGCACCGACACGCCCTGGTATCCGACCATGCGGCTTTACCGGCAAAAACAGATCGACGATTGGACGGCACCGCTCGAACGGCTGCGGCAGGAGCTTGCCGTGGTCGCGCAGAGCAGGAATAAGTGACAGGCTACAGCGAGCGACTGACAGCAAGCGGCCGGCCGTGCTTGGGATTGGGCGCCGTGGTCCGTCCCGACGCGCCATAGACTTGCGGCGAAGCCTTGCGGGCGAGATCGCCCGACAGCCGGCGCATGATGCCTTCCGACACCGCATGCGCGGTCGCCAGAACGATCATGTTCTTCTGCAGCACGGCGCGGAAGGCGTCCTGCGCGCGAAGCAGCGCCGCGCAGCGCGCCGGCGCCGCCTGGCGAAGAAAGCTCGCGTGACGTTTCACGCGCTCGCCGGACGCCGCCAATCGGCCGGCGAGTTCGGCTTTCGCCGGCTCGAGCGCCGAGGCGCTGCGGACTTTGCCGGCGTGCATCAGCACGGTTTCGCGTTCCACCAGGCCCGAGAGTTTTTCGATCAGCGCGGTGAGTTCGTCGATGGCGTTTTCCGCTTCCGCGGCCGTGCTGATCGGGCTCATGATGCGGTCAGACCCTGGTGCTTGAGCAGCGCGTCGTAGACCTTGGGGGCGAGGCCGATGCCGCCGGCCTTGGCGAGGCTCTTGGCATATTGATCGACCATGAAGGAGCGCCAGACCTTCAGCGCGCCGCTGCCGCCCATCGGGCCGTCGCCGTTGATGCCTTCAAACATCTGGTTGAACATGTTGCTGAGAAACATCGACTCGAAATTCTCCGCCGCCGCCTTGGACTTGGTTTTGGCCTTGAGCGCGGCCTCGGCCTGGCTGCTGGTGGCGCTGCCGATCGAGGACAGCGACGCGCCGAGATCGACGGGACTAATGCTGGTCATCACATCACCTCGATGTCGGCCTGAATGGCGCCGGCGGCCTTGATTGCCTGCAGGATCACGATGAGATCGCGCGGGCCGATGCCGAGCGCGTTGAGGCCGTCGACGATCTGCTGCAGCGACACCCCTTCCTGAACCAGGGCGAGCTTCTTGCCTTCTTCCTGGACGCCGACCTGGGTGCGCGGCGCGACCACGGTGCGGCCCTGCGAGAACGGCGACGGCTGGCTGACCTGCGGCGCTTCCGAAATCGTGACCGTGAGGTTGCCCTGCGCCACCGCCACCGTCGACACCCGCACGTCGCGGCCGATGACGATGACGCCGGAGCGCTCGTCGATCACGACCTTGGCGACTTCGTCAGGCTCGACCTGCAATTGCTCGATCTCGGTCAGCATGGCGACCACGTTCTGCGGAAATTTCTTCGGCAGCGTGAGCTGCACCGTCGACGGATCGAGGGGTTCTGCGACCGGCGCGCCGATATAGTCGTTGATGGCGACGGCGATGCGCTTGGCGGTGGTGAAATCGGCATTGCGCAGGGCGAGCCGCAACTGGCCGACGCTGTTGAGCGCGAACTCGATCTCGCGTTCGATGATGGCGCCGTTCGGCAGCCGGCCGACGGTCGGAACGCCGCGGGTGATCTTGGCCGCCTGGCCCTCGGCCTGAAAGCCGCCGATCGACAGCGAGCCTTGCGCCACCGCGTAGACATTGCCGTCGGCGCCGAGCAGCGGGGTGACCAAGAGCGTGCCGCCTTCCAGGCTCTTGGCGTCGCCCATTGCGGATGCGGTCACGTCGATGCGCGTGCCTTGCGTCCCGAACGGCGGCAGGTCGGCGGTGACCATGACGGCGGCGACATTGCCGGTACGGATCTGCTGGCCGCGGATATTCACGCCCAGCCGTTCCAGCATCGCCTGCAGCGATTGCTTGGTGAATGGCGCATTGTTCAGCGTATCGCCGGTGCCGTTCAGGCCGACGACGAGGCCGTAGCCGATCAACTGATTCTGCCGCACGCCCTCGATGTTGGCGAGGTCTTTGATGCGCGATGTGGCCGCAGCCGGCGAAGCGGCACAGCCCAAAGCGACCAGCGCGGCAAGCGCCGTATGAAAGATCCCTCTCATCTCTTGCTCCCCAAGAGGTAAGCCAAGCCTGCAATGCCAATTGCGTGCCACCGGGGCTCTGCGCTCGAGGCATTGACATAAAACGATTATTTTATGGGGTGCGGCGGTTTGCGGAGCGGCGGCAAGCAGCCCTTGCCGGTTTGCGGCAATTCTTGCCGGCCGTTTTTTACCAGCCGTTAACCATAAGACGACACCATCTCGTCATGCGCGTATCAGGACCCTCCCGGACGGCCATGGCGACAGCGCCGAGCGTGGCGCGGCCGGCGTCGAGTGGCACGTTCTCCGTGGCCGGCGCCGAAACGCCCCAGGCGACCGGCGCGGCCGTGGCGTTGCGCACTTTGGGCGGGATCGACGCGCTGATCGCGCTCCAAGGCATCGAAGATCCGGTGGAACGCCGACGCCGCGCGGTCAAGCATGGCCGCCGGGCGCTCGATGCGCTGGACGAGCTGAAGCTCGGTCTGCTCGCCGGCACGCTCGATCGTTCGACGATGCTGCGGCTGAAATCGCTGGCCGGCGACTTCCAGGACGGCTCCGGCGACGATCGGCTCGACGCGGTCCTGGCCGAGATCGATCTGCGCGTCGCGGTCGAATTGGCCAAAGCCGGCATGGCTTGAAGCGCTTGAATTTGCTCAAAAGCTTGGAATTTCATGAAAATTTTCTGCGCTTCGCGCCGCCCGGAGGCGGGCAGGGGCCTTGGCCGGCGCCGTAACTATTTCGGCGGATGAACGCAACTTCCACGGTATCCGGCTCCGGATCGTTGTTGTCTCTGTCATAGACCTTGGATATAAGCCGCGGCGCGAGGGGGGTCTCGCCAGTAGGGTGCGGGAGTAAAGACTCATGCAACTGCTAAAGGGTAAAGCCGGTCGATCAGCCGACAAGCCCTACAAAAACGGGCAAGCCACGGAAAAAAACGTGCGGCCGACCGAGGGAACGTATCGTCCGAGCGACAAAGAGCCGTTCATGAACGAGCGCCAGCGGGAGTATTTCCGCCTGCGGTTGCTCGACTGGCGGGAGGACATCCTCAAGGAGGCGAAGGAGACGCTGCAGCATCTCCAGGATGAGAGCCAGAATCATCCCGACCTCGCCGACCGGGCATCGTCGGAAACCGACCGCGCCATCGAATTGCGCGCCCGCGACCGCCAGCGCAAGCTGATCGCCAAGATCGACGCCGCCTTGCAGCGCATCGAGGACGGCACCTACGGCTATTGCGAGGAGACCGGCGAGCCGATCACGCTCAAGCGGCTCGAAGCCCGTCCGATCGCGACGCTGTCGATCGAAGCGCAGGAACGCCACGAACGGCGCGAGCGGGTTTATCGCGACGATTGAAACGGAATCCGAATGATCGGTTCATAGATCCGCTCGTCCCCGCGAAAGCGGGGACCCAGTTCTGGATTCCCGCTTGCGCGGGAATGAGCGGAGTGTTTCCGAACACATCATCCGGATTCGGTATGACCGGACTATTTTTCTTCTCCGGCCTCCGCTTCGCGGGGGCCGATCAGGCGATTGCTTCCCGCGACGCTTCGCACTCCCTCGCCCCGCTTGCGGGGAGAGGGTGGGGTGAGGGGGCGTTTCCGC
>Ga0181527_1005680_pt1 | contig 10247 bp, 12 predicted proteins | sample PEATcosm2014_Bin_30_FD_119762 | JGI IMG/M metagenome (GOLD analysis project Ga0181527, IMG submission 119762) | Peatland microbial communities from MTU Mesocosm Facility, Houghton, MI, USA - PEATcosm2014_Bin06_60_metaG | ecosystem: Environmental > Terrestrial > Soil > Wetlands > Peat | place...
AGCCCCGAGGCCGCCGTGGAGATGGCTGCTCCGGCGATGAAGCTTACCCTCATCATCGAGTCCTCGCAGGATGACGCCTTTGTACCCCGGCTGATTCCGCTGCTCACCGAGATGCCGCTCGCCGAGGTGCTCAGCCAGCCCTTTGTCGCTCCGCTGCTGCCGCCGCTGCTAGAACGTCATCAGCAGGCCATCGAACTGATCCGCGGCCGCGCCGAGGAGCGCGACGGCACCATCTTTTTCGACATCACCGACCAGCCGCAAGAGGGCTACAACAAGTTCATCCCCTACTACCTGCACCCGCGGGCGACGTACTCCATCGGCCTCTCCAAGTCCAGCTTCCGCACCAAAGTCTCGGTCGGCTCCAATCCCTGGACCAAGGCCGACCCGGCGAAGATGACGAACCTGGCGGCCATCTGCGAGCGCTACGGTGGAGGAGGACACGCCCGTGTCGGCGCCATCAGCTTCCCGCCCGAACGGCGCGATCAAGCCCGCGCAGCCGCAGCGGAGATTGTGGCTGAGCTTAGAGCGAAGAACCCGATGGGGTGAGGTTTTTTTCCTCAGAACGATTTATTGCATCAAATAGTGCACATATTAGTGATACAATCGATACAGATGTAGGAGCAGCCATGCGTACAACGGTTACCATCGACGACGTTTTGCTGAAAAAAGCTCGGACTCTGACTGGATTTGAGGAGAATGGACCACTCCTTAAGGCCGCCTTGCAGGCTCTGATTTATCGGGAAAGCGCCTTGCGACTCGCCCGGCTGGGTGGGTCGCAGCCGGATCTCGAGGACATTCCCCGCCGCCGCGTTTCTGGCGACTGACTTGAGGAGGGCGGAGAATGATCCTCGTCGATACATCGATCTGGGTTGACCACATCCGGACGCCCAACCGTCGGCTCATCGAGCTGCTCGATGCGGAGTTGGTAAGTATGCATCCGTGGGTGGTGGGCGAGTTGGCCTGCGGGAATCTTGCCGATCGGGCGAATATGCTCTACCTTCTGAGGTCGCTGCCGCCGGTCGCGGTGGCAAGCGACGATGAGGTTCTTTTCTTTATCGATAAGCATGGCATTGCGGGCAAGGGAGTTGGTTATCTCGATATGCACTTGTTGGCGGCCGCCGCGCTCGCCAGCCTGAAACTGTGGACTCGCGACAGGCGCTTGAATGAGGTCGCGGCGTTGCTCGGATTGAATGCCTCAGCCACGGGATAAACAGATTTGGCATTCGCGGCGACGTAATTCCCGGCGCGTTTCCGTGGCGGAGATCGTGGCCGAACTGAGGGCGAAGAACCCGCCGGGGTGAAGCTATGGGGAAGACAGATAATTCGAGGCGCATACGGACGGTAGCCGAGCGCGCGCTTCCCTTTGAACCTCTGATGCCCAACGCGGAAACCGTGGAAGCAATGAAGGCCGCTCGCCGTGGTGAATTGGTCACTGTGGGCAGCATCGACAACCTCTTGGCTGACCTCCATGCGAAGAAAAGGGTATAGACAGGAGTAGCCTACCGCGTCACCCCCTGCCCTTCCAGCTCGGCCACTCCGGCTTGCGATGCTGCAGGAACGCCTGCACGCCCTCTTTGAAGTCCTCCGTCGAGCGCTGCAGGGCATTCACCTCGATGGCGTCCTCGATCTCCTCGTCCAGCCGCCGCCGCGCGTGCTTGGCGAGCAGCCGTTTGACCGCCTGCATCGCCTGGGGGCTGTTCTGCAGCAGCGTCTGAGCCAGCGCTTGCGCGGTCTGCATCAGCTCCTCGGCGGCCACCACCTGCGTCACCAGCCCCATTTGCAGCGCCTCCTGCGCCTTCAGCAGCCGGCCTGTCAGGAGCAGTTCGCGGCTGCGTTTTTCGCCCACCTGGCGCAACAGGAACGAAGCCGCAATCGCCGGCACAAAGCCCACCCGTACCTCGTTGAAACCGAACTTGGACTCCGGCGTGGCCAGCGTAAAGTCGGGGATGGTGGCCAGGATCATCCCTCCGGCGATGGCCGGCCCGTTGACCGCCGCGATCACTGGCTTGGGGAAGTTATAGAGCACGCGCAGCACACGGGCCATGTTCTCCGAGTCGCGGCGGTGCTCCTCGGGCGTGTGGGCGCGCAGGCTCTCCAGGTGCTCCATGTCCAGCCCCGCACAGAAGGCCGAACCGGCCCCGGTCAGAATCACCACCCCGCACGCGCAGCTCTCCGCCTCGTCGAGCGCCACGGTCAGCTCCTCAATCATCCGCGGCGAGAGCGCGTTGCGCTTCTCCGGCCGGTTCAGCGTAATGGTCTTGACCCCGTTGGCGGATTGGACAAGTATCTGATCGAAGCGGGCCATATATTTCCTCGCGCGCCGGACCGAGTCTCGTGTTAAGGGAGCCTGGGTTCATGCGCGAACCAACCTATCGTAGCGCAGATTTGCCCTGTGTGTACGGTGATTCGGGTCACTGTCTGTTTCAGGGAATTTTACTGCGGAGGGGCGCACTCATCCGCCCAGAACGGCGATGAAGATTCCGGTCAGCTCGGAGAGCTCGCCGCATCACAAGCAGATGGGTTCAAGCGACGGCAGTATTTGCTTGATGATCATGGGCAAAGATTACTTCCGCTCTGGCTTTCACAGCCCCAGCTCCCCTGCCCGCTTCTTCATCGCCTCCAAACAAAAGCCGATGTGCGCGTCCAGCTCCACGCCCAGCTCCGCCGCGCCTAGCACGATGTCCTCGCGGTTGACGCCGCGGGCAAAGGCTTTGTCCTTCATCTTCCTGCGCACTCCGGCCACCTCAACCTCTGCTATCGTCTTGGTCGGCTTGACTAACGCACAGGCGGTCAGAAAGCCGGCCAGCTCGTCGCAAGCAAAGAGCGCCTTGGCCAGATGCGTCTCGCGCGCCACGCCGCTGTATTGCGCGTGGCCTAGGATCGCGTTACGCAGCTCCTGCGGCCAGCCCAGCCGCTCCAGCTCGCGCACGCCGACGAACGGGTGCTCGGCGGCCGTCGAATGGCGCTCGTAGTCGAAGTCGTGCAGCAAGGCTGTCGTCGAGTAGAGCTCGACCAGCGCGGCGCGCTCCGCCTCACCTAGTCCCAGCCGCTCGGCTTCCGCTTCACCCATCGCCGTCAAGCATATCTCAACCGCCAGCGCATGCTTGCGCAGATTCTCGCTCTGGGTCCACTCGGTCAGTAGTTGCCAGGCCTGCGCGCGTCCGTAAACGGAACCGCCGTCCGTTGCATCGTTCCTGGTGCAGTCGCTCATTTTCCCCCTCGCCCTCGTATTGCACAGCTTGGTTCGTGTATTTCCTGGTTTCTTAGGTCCTCTTAGGGGTATGATAGGTGAAACTTGGATCTGTACCCAAGTTTTCACTTGACAATTATGGTTCACTTCCTTGATGCTGACAAATATCGTGGTGCTGAGAAGCACCTCGGAGTCCTTGCTCTGGCACTCCGCACACCACACATGGCAACCACTCTGGTTAGCATGGAAACACGCGAAGTCGTGCGCTGCACCTTTGCCGACTGCAATATCGTCCAATTCAAAACCATCAACGGCCTGTGCAGAAAGTGCCACCGGCCCCTGGAGATTGAGGAGCCCGTCCGCCCCGGACCGATCCCGGTGGACTCCCATCCTGCGGAGCCTTCGTCCGAAGCCGGCCTGAAGGTGGCCGGCCAGGTCAAGGATATCCGCCGCGCGCGCCATCTCAGCCAGCGCCAACTTGCCGGACGCATGCAGGTGCCCCGCACCTACATCTCGAAGATCGAAAATGGCAAGGCCATTCCCACCCTGGGTTCGCTGGAGCGGCTGGCCGCTGCGCTAGGCGTGGACGTGCGCCAACTCGTACGCGATGCCCGCAGCCAGCGCGACGACGAAGTGGCGTCGGTCCTGGCTGATCCCTTGCTGGCCGAGATCGCCGCCCTGTTGCCGCAACTGGACCCGCTGCACCGCTCGCTCGTTTACGGCGCGGCGCGCGACATGGCCACAGGCCACCGGCGCTCGGCGTAAGGCGCGCCGTTGAAGTGCGCGGTATCATTGCGGCGCATAGGCGCTTGTGCTACGGTCGATGGTGCAATGCTCTTGCCTCCGGCGTCGGCGGTCTGCTGCGCCGGAGTTCATGGAGAGGCACTACCTTTGGTCCCTGTTGGCACGCTACGCATCGATGAGCTGACCGCCGAGGAGCGCGCCGTCTACGCGACGCTCAAGCCGGAGACTCTGCCCCAGCATGTAGCCATCATTATGGACGGCAACGGCCGCTGGGCGGGCCATCGTTCGCTGAAGCGCTTCGTGGGCCATCAGCAGGGCGCTAAAAGCGTTCAGCTGGTCATGGAAACCGTTTCGCGCATCGGCCTGCCCTGGCTCACCCTCTACGCCTTTTCTATTGAAAATGACCTGCGCCGTCCCCGCGCCGAGGTCAACTTCCTCATGCGCTTACTGAAAAGCTTCCTGGAAGACAACATGCAGCGCATGATGGACAACAATGTGCGCATACGGTACATCGGGCATACCCACGAACTGCCCGCTGAGGTTCAGGAGAAGATGAGTTGGGCCGAGGAGACTACGGCGCGCAACACCGGAACCACCCTCACCCTGGCTCTGAAGTACGGCGGACGCTCCGAGCTGGTGGATGCCTTCCGCAGTTTATATACCGAGATGCAAAAAAAGCGCCAGAGCGTGGAGCATATCACCGAAGAGGCGATCAACCGCCATCTCTACACGGCCGATATGCCCGACCCCGACCTGCTGATCCGCACCTCGGGCGAGATGCGCCTGTCGAACTACCTGCTGTGGCAGATCGCATACACCGAAATTTACATCACCGAGCGCCGCTGGCCGGATTTCCGGGGAATTCATCTGCTGGAAGCCATGGCCGACTACCAGCGCCGCGAGCGCCGTTACGGCGGCCTGAGCGAGAATGTCGGCCAGGTGGAAGAGAAACCCGAACGCATCCGAATCGTAGCCAATTGATTACCTCGGTTCGCTCGCATGAAGCTTGCTATAGACGAAGGCATGGCCTAACTGGTAGCTTCTGACGGAGTAGAGTTCGTGGAGGGATATTCATTGGAAAACTCAAAAATGGCGGTGGAAGAAGCGCCTAAAAAAGCGAATCCGTCAGCTCGCGCCAAGCGCAGCGCCGAGCAGTTACGCTTCCGGCTCAAAGAAGCCATGGCCCAGCGCGGCGCCCCGGAAGCCTTTCTGCATTGGCTGCGCTCCGACGGCGGAAAGCACGCCTGAGTCTCCGCTCCCGCGAACAAAATACGTTTCTTTGCACCGGAATCAGCGGGTTCCCGGCCGGTGCGCCGGTGCCAACCCACGCCCTGACGGTGTATTCTCAACCCTGAATGAAACGATTTATCACTGCCCTCATCCTGATTCCACTCGTCCTGCTCCTGATCTTCCTCGGACCCCGGTGGCTGGTCGCGCTGGCCGTTGCCGCCGTGGCGGCGATGGCCGCATGGGAGTTCCTCGGCCTGGCAAAAAACTCCGGCGCCAACCCGCCGCGCGTCGCCGTGCTGGTAGCCATTGCCACGCTCTTTGCCGCCAACTTCGCCTGGGACCAGAGAGACCAGATCGCCGCCATCCTCGGCATTCTCAGCCTGGCCTTGCTGGTCTACTGCACCTTTTTCCGCCCCGTCGAACAAATGCTGGCCGATGCCTCAACCGCTATCTTCTGCCTCTTTTACGTCGGCATGACGCTGGTCACCGTGCCCGCCCTGCGCGAGGAGAGCAACGGCCCGTCACTAGTCGCTTTTCTGCTCTGCGTGGTCTGGGCTGGAGACATTGCCGCCCTCTACGTAGGCCGCGCCTGGGGACGCCTCAAGATGGCCCCCTCACTCAGCCCTAATAAAACCTGGGAGGGCGCGCTTGGCTCGCTGGCAGGCAGTCTGATGGCCGCCGGCGCGCTACTTGGCCTGGCGCATCTCTTTGTCACCCAGTGGGATAAGGTCTGGCTCTCGTACCCTGAAGACCTCTGGTACTGGCTGGGCCTGGCCATCCTGGTCAACGTTGCCGCGCAGGTCGGCGATCTGGCCGAGTCCGCTCTCAAGCGCTCGGCCGGCGTCAAAGACTCCGGCAGCCTGCTTCCCGGCCACGGGGGCGTGCTGGACCGCATTGACGCACTGCTGCTAGCCGCTCCCATGCTCTGGTACGCACAATTGATTCATCAGTGGTTCTGAGCAGGGGCAAGGGCAGGATTCGGGCGAAATGAGCGCTCTGCGCCACGGTTTCGTTATACACTTTTCTTATCATGGAAACTACAGGTTGCGGTACTGCGATTGTGACGCCCTTCCGGGCGGATGGATCGATTGACGAGTCGGCGCTGCAGGCGCTGGTACACTGGCAGATCGAATCGGGCATCGACTTTCTGGTAGCCTGCGGGTCCACCGGCGAGGCGGCCACGCTGGACGAGGAAGAGTGGTTGATGACGGTCTGCATTGTGGCCGAGGCGGCCGCCGGGCGCGTGCCGGTGTGGGCCGGCTGCACACACAACTCGACGCGCACGCTGGTGCGCTACGCCAGCCGGCTGAAGCAGATCCGCGGCGTGGAGGCGGTGCTCTCCGCCAATCCCTACTACAACAAGCCCTCGCAGGAGGGCCAGTTCCAGCACTTCCTGGCTCTGGCCAGGACCGTTGCCCCACTGCCGGTGGCGCTCTACAACATTCCCGGGCGCACTGGGGTGAACCTGGAGCCGGAGACGGTCGTGCGGCTGGCCGAGGCCGCGCCCAACATTCAGGCCGTCAAGGAGTCAAGCGGCAAACTGCCGCAGATTGCCGATCTGGTTCGCTCGCTGCCCCGCAACTTCAAGGTCTTCTGCGGGGACGACAACCTGGCGCTGGCCGCGATTGGGGTGGGCGCGCAGGGACTGATCAGCGTGGCCGCCAACGAGATTCCCGCGGAGATGGGGCGCATGATCCGCGCCGCGCTCAGCGGCAATTGGGCGGAGGCCCGCGAGCTGGAACGCCGTTACTCGCGGCTGATCGACGCCAACTTCTGGGACTCCAATCCCAGCCCGGTGAAGACGGTGCTGGCGCTGATGGGCCGCACAACGGACCATGTCCGGCTGCCGCTGGTTCCTCCCTCGGCCTCAACACGCATCCGGCTGGAACGGCTGGCCGGCGAACTGGGCCTGCTCAAGCACCTGCCGCCACCGGATGGCCCCTCGGAAGTGTTCTAATAACAGGGTTTACGGGTCAGAGAATGATCGGTAGCCGCCGGCGATTTATAGTTGCCGGCGACAAGTTATAGAAGAACGGAAGCGGCCAGGCTGCCGAGTTTATCCAAGAATGTTTCCAAGCCTGCCAGTTGCTGAGAGATTCCCCTTTTCCCCAGAAGCGCACAACGCCTCCAAGGCTCAGATCCTTCTTCTTACGCCAGAGAGGGTTAGAGCGGCGCTGGTGCTGAAACCAACGTTCGATTCACTAGGTACCTAAGATATTGGTTACCTATTACCAGAAAGCAGCAATTTGCTTGCCATTCCGCAAATAATTCTCACAAATACTCATGAAATATGTCAATATAGTCGTTAGAGGGGTATGGAAGTGGACGCCACGACAGCGGTGCATCTAGACAGGAGAACCGCAGTGGACAAATCGCTCGAAACCGGAATCCCTTATCCGCACGACGATCATTCGCCGAAGGCGGAGGAGTGCGAAGAGCCGGGAACTCGATGCGCATACAACCGGACCAGGGGATACATTCTCGGCGTCGAGGTTGATTGCGGCGATTTTTCCTATGCGAGCCTAGCCGATCGGTTGCCGATGCTCTCCCCCAAATCCGGCGCGGGGGTGTGGATGGTCCCGTTCAAGGGAATCCCTACCACGGATGTGCCGGTTCCGCTCGATCTGATTTATCTGGACGCGGAATGCCGGGTCATTGAAGCTGTTGAGTTCTACCCCACCTTTCATGTTTCCCCTTCGAGTCCGCCTGCGGCCAGCGTGCTGGCTCTGCCCGTCCACTCGATTTATGCATCGCATACCCAGCCGGGCGATCTGGTGGCCTTCGGCCTTGTCGATCAGGTTGAGAATGAACTGGCTCGGCTCTTCGGTCCAACCGCCTCTGCCAGCGCCGTGCAAGAAGCGCTTGACACGCAGGTGCAGGAGAAGCCGTTAATAAGAAGCGCTCCCGCTCCACAGCCCGGATTGGATCGCCCCAGCGTGGCGGCTGCCACGCCTCAGCCGGCTCAGGATGCTAGCCAGGCTGAACCGTGGAATAAGAATCAGAGCAAGCCGAAGAGTTGGCTGCAGCGGCTTTTGGCTCCTGAACCTCCAGAGCCGAGGAAGACTCTGCGGGCAGCGTTGCCCGATCTGGCTGCTTACTTCTGGACCGGAGGCGCTCCGCAGTCGCACGCCATTCGGAATATCAGTCCGACGGGAATGTATGTGGTAACCGAGGAACGCTGGTACCCCGGCACGCTGGTGCAGATGACGCTGAAGAAGACAGAGCGTGAAGGAGCGGGTCCGGAGGCTACGATCTCCTTGCTGACCCGAGTCCAGCGCTGGGGCAACGACGGCGTCGGCCTGGAGTTCGTGGTGCGAGATCGCCGCGCTTCGCGCGCCGGAGATGCTCGCATGTCCGAAGCCATCGAGCGGGAAGTGCTGGATCAATTCCTGGCGCGAATTGGGCATAGCAAAGGCTAACATCCGCGACAAATCAACCTGAGAAGTTCTCCTATCCGGCCAGCGCCTTCTTCACTATTTCGCTGACAGTGCGGCCCTCTGCGCGCAGGCTGGCTGCCTGGAGTTTTGCCTGGACGGCCTTCATCACCGCGCCCATCTCCTTGGAAGTTGGGGCATGGCCGATGGCGGCGGCGACTTCGGCGACGGCTTCGGCGACCAGCGCAACGAGGGCGGTTTCGTCGAGAGCCTTGGGCAGGAACTCCTCGATCACGGCGATCTCGGCGGCTTCGGCGGCGGCCAGCTCCGGGCGGTTGCCCTTGGCGAACTGGTCGATGGAGTCGCGGCGCTGCTTGATCATCGTGGCCAGCGCCTGCTGCTCCTCGGCGGCGGTGAGCGGCTCGCGCTTCTCGATGAATTTGTTTTTAAGGGCGTTCTTGATGAGGCGCAACGTGGTGGTGCGGACGGCGTCATGCGCCTTCATCGCGAGGATGACCTGCTGGTTGACCTGGGCTTCGAGAGAGATTGATTCGCTCATAACCTTCATTCTAACTCTGTTGGATTCCCGTCCTTGCGCCGATAGACCTTACACGCGCCCATGAAAGCAGCTATCGGCAGCTCAATCGATCTTTGCGCGGCTGCGAGGCGTTTTCAGGCCGGTTGTGAGCTTGTTGTTTACTTCTCTTTTGACGCGGGGAGCAAGTGCCTCCTGATGTTCCGCAAGAAAACTTCTGACCAGTTCGGGATGCTTCTTGGCGGCTTCGCGCAAAGCCCAGGAGAGAGCCTTCACCACCATGTCATCCCGGTCTTCGACAAGCAAAGTACAGATTCGCGCCACGCGGATAAAGTCATTAGCCTTCCCGCCCCGGCTCAACGCAACGGTACTGACCAGGGCAGCACGGCGCCACCTGCGGTCCTGGCTGCGCGCCCATGCCTGAACGGCCTTGTCGGTGATTGTGCCCCGTGCCCACAGCGGGCCAGAAAGGTACATGGCGAAACAATCGACGGTAGCCCAGCTATGAATTCCTTCGCCATATTTCACTAGGTCATCCGCGGTCAATTGTTCAAAAGCAAGCTTGTGCCGGCTGACGATTTCATACGACATGGCCCGCATTAGATTAGAGGGCGTGGTGAGCAGGTGCAAGGTAAGTTGAACGACGCTTTGCGGCGATGCATTGGCGATTCGACGGGAATACTCGCGCCGGATCGCACGAAAGGAGACAGCATTTGGCACGGCCAACTGGTTTAACCGGGAATAAATCTCCTCGGCAAGAGTGACGATTTCAAGTGGTGGCTTCATTTCTATGGTGAGTAGAGTAAATGGTCCGCCGCACGACTTCAATGGAAGACTGATTATCTTTTTGGTTGAGGGATCGGAAAATTTCAGCCCGCATTGTGAGCCTTTGTGGCGAGGATGATCTGCTGGTTACCTGGGCTTCGAGGGAGATTGCTTCGCTCATGCCCTTTATTCTAATCCGGCACCTGCGGGCGCCTGCGGTAGGGCAAACGGCTCGCTATCCGCTCGTAAAAAGTCCGTGGATTCCCATATCCCAAAGACGGGACCTGGGGCACCCGGCTTTGCAGCCATCCCAGCGCCCTCGGTCCCTTCGCGCTATACTAGCCCACGAATCCATCTTCCCAATCGAGGGCCCATGCACGCTTCGCCTCACTTGCGCCGGATTCTCTTG
>Ga0181527_1005683_pt1 | contig 10246 bp, 7 predicted proteins | sample PEATcosm2014_Bin_30_FD_119762 | JGI IMG/M metagenome (GOLD analysis project Ga0181527, IMG submission 119762) | Peatland microbial communities from MTU Mesocosm Facility, Houghton, MI, USA - PEATcosm2014_Bin06_60_metaG | ecosystem: Environmental > Terrestrial > Soil > Wetlands > Peat | place...
AGACTCCACATCAATCGGCAATTACCGGAAAACGAATCCGGCGTTCCGCCACCAAGTCACGGTAGGCAAGCTGGTAAGACTGCGACATCCTTCGATCAGAGATTGTCTCCAAAGCTTCTTCTGGAGGGCTGGCATGAACGTAGCTCTTCTCTGCGACTTGCGCGAGGGCCAATTCAAGTTGATATTGCGGCTTGTCGCGGAAAAGCATGACTTGCTGCGGAAACATCTTTTGCATGGCTCGATGCGGCGGAATATCGGTTGCCAGAACCAGGAGTCCGCTTGCACAGCCCTCCAGTAATGCGAGTGGAAACCCTTCCGACTCGGAGTTGGAGATCAGGATATCTGCAGCTTTCAGAAGATCTGGCACGTTTGTTCGCCAGCCAAGGAAGATAACCCGATTCGAACTGTTTGCCGCCTGTATGCAGCGCTCCCGCAGGGGGCCATCGCCGGCAAACACCAGCACACTGTTGCTTGGGGAATACGCAGCAAGAAAGTCTTCAATGACCCTGACAGGACGCTTCCCAGCGTTGAGCATGCCAGTATGAAGTACGACCACCGAGTCGGTAGGCCACCCAATCTTCTCTCGAATACGTCTCTTCTCCGATTCATCTTGCGGAGGGAAGAATGTATCGAGGTCAATGCCATTCGCGATAACCGATGATTGGATGCGATAGCCGCGCGCCACATCATTGAGACTTTGTCCAACCGCTGTGACAAGTCTATATTTACGCAAAGCATGATATTCAAGTTCCGCGATGATCCTGCCCAGGTAACGGCCATAAGTTAACTGGTAGTAATGTTCAAGATCGCAATGAAGAGTAGCAACCAGGAGATGCCGGGAGGACTCGCCGGCGGCCAACAGCGTTGCACGGATGCCATGGCAATGGATCAGGTCCGCATGCGCAGACGCAATCGCATCCCGGACGAGCTTTTTCCCCTTCCAAAGCGAAGCCATCCTGGAAATACTGAGCTGATGAATCTCAACTCCGGCGTTACGGAACTTGTGAATGGAACTGCTCTCCGGCTCTGGGGAAAGAGTCACGATCACCGGGCGAAATTCACGCCTGTCCAAATGGCGCACGATCCCCCAAAGCACATTGACCGGCCCGCAATCGGCAAGCGTAGAGACGAGATAAAGGACATTCAATGCCACGCTATGCTCCCCCATCGACTACGCTTCGGCATATCCGTCTCGCTCGCAGCCGGTCAAGGAAATACCGGGCCTGCCAGGGCGAAAGCAACGCTGCAGCAGCGAGAAAGAAAAACTTGATCCATTTCCTGCGGGACTGAAACCCGCGATTGAGGCACGCGACAGAGAGGTGGTGCAACCGGCCGGCAAACCTTCCGGACCTGGCGATTTCTCGCGCCGCTTCGGGGTTGAAGCTATCCTGCTGCCGTTGAGCCCGTTCGCGGTAGAGGCGAATCACATAGCGGTGCATCTTCCAGTTGCGCAATTGGCTCGATGCCTGCCCCGGCAGTTTGCGGAGTTTCATGACGACGTCAGGAAGATTGGCGAGTTTGTAGCCCGAGGTAACGGCGCGCAAAAGGAAATCGTAATCCTCGCAGGCGACGAGCGCACGATATCCCTGGAGGGAAGCGTAGAGTTCGCGGCGGGCAAACCAGCATGGATGATAGCAAGGCGTGCCCAAAAGAAGAGTGCGAGCGATGGCATGCTGGCTCAATGGAATCAAGGATGGCCCGCCCAGGTCTATAAGCCTCCCTTGGGAATCGATTGTCAGCACTGCGCCGCCGACGAGAGCAATTTCAGGATGTCTTTCAAGAAACAGGAGCTGCTTCTCCAGCCTGTTTTCAATCGCAATATCGTCAGCGTCCATGCGCGCTATGTAAGGAGCCCGGCAATGATCGAGGCCGTGATTCCATGCGGCAACGCAGCCTCCGTTCCCTGGCATATTGATGACTCGAACACGCGAATCGGTGGAGGCTATTGACTCGATAATCCGCAACGTCCCGTCAGTGGAACCGTCGTCTACCACGATTATGTCGATATTGCTAACGGTCTGACGCTGGATACTCGCAATGGCTTCAGCGATAAACGCCTCACAGTTGTAGGCGGCCATGAGAACGCTTATGGCAGGAGATTGCTGCTCTGCGATGGGCATTGCCGATTCGCCCTGCGTCATGGCAGAGTTCTCCTGGAGTTTCTCGTCGGAGGCGCGGGTCCTCCGGGCAGGGGCATGTACAACTCCTTGGTTGTGACCGTTCCCAGAAAACCAAGAGTTACATACATGAACGGACTGGTAGTGAGGAACAGTGAGAATCCATTGATAACAAGTGGGACAATCAGGAGCGAAAATGCAACCGGCGATTTGCGAGCGAGAAACCACACGTACGCAATCAACGCCGCGGAGCCGACGACTCCGAGCTCCAGCACAAAGACGACTATGATATTGTGCGCTGCCATTCCAGCGAGGTACTGGGTGTTTCCTGATCCAATCCCGAACAGGTGTTGAGCGATATCCGCGCGCTGGAAGATGTCGATCATGGACTGCAGCATATAGAGCTTGGAAAGAAAACTGCGATCTGCCAGGGAGTTCAGGTTCGGGTCACCATTGATGTAGGAGCGAAGAAGGTAATACACGATAAGGGGAGAGGAGAAGATCAACCCGCCGACAAGCAGGCGCCGCCGCCGCCAAAACTTGTAGATGGCGTACTGAAAGACGGCGGCAATGATCGATGCCCGCGAAATCGTCGCCAGCACAAGACAATAGGCAAGAATCAGGTGACGCCCACGGAAATGGCGGCGGTATACGAGCATCACGGCAATCAGGCACAGTAGCGCTATGCCGACTGCGTTTGAATCGGAGAACATGAGACTCTGCTTATACTGGTAGAACCAGTCCTCATGAATGACTGTGATGCCGTATTGATCAATGATCTCCTGAGACCGAATATACGGAGAAAATGCGTACCGCAACACACATTCCAAGCTTAGTAACGCCAGCACAATCTTCCCAATTTGCGCGATGTATTCGCCGCGAGATGGAGCATCGATCTTCACCGAAAACGAAGTAAAAATCGGGCCGAGGAGAAGCAGCAGCGCAAAGGTGGCCGGTGTGACGAAGTTCTTTTGGCTGGCCGGGCTATGCACCACTCCGCATGCCTGGGAGGCGGCGATGCAGATTGCCGCGCCAAATGCCATGATTGCATTGGAACGAAATGTGAGCTGGAACGAAGCGAACAGCACGGAAAGCGCGATAAGAAGAAGCTGAGGAATCCCCTGAATCAGGCTGTCCCAAACCGTGCTGGCTAAGGTGTAATTGAATCGAACAAAGGGAACAAACGAAAGGCAGAAAAGGAAGGCGAAAACTCTGTCATTGTTGAGAGGGGATACAAGAAGACTTAGCGCAAAACTGGAGGGGGCCCTCCCAGGGGGACGCATCGTCAAGGTGTTTGCGCCGCTCATGTCATGAGCGCCGCCAAGGGAAGTCTTCTGGGGGTGCGAGTCCGTCATTGCACAGGCTCCACCTGCAACATGGAAAAGACTTGAGATGCAATGCGGCGGCGATGCTTGAGAAATACGAAAACAGCAAGCGTCAACCCAATCACGCCGGTGCTGAGGAAATAGCCGACGGCAACCCCCATGTTGCCCCAATGTTTGGCCGTGAGCAGGACCATGCTCACGGAAAGCAGAGCTGTAGTGACATACAGTCCAAGAAACGGCTCATGTTTGAAGGATCGCAGATAGATAGCAAGGCTTTGGACGACATAACTGCTCAGCATCGTGAGCAACAGAATAGCGAATACGGTTGGACTGACAAGGCGCGAAGCGAGTCGCGGAAACACGTATTGAATAGTGACGATTCCCGCCAATGCGACGAGTGCCAGCAAGGCGAGGAGAGCCAAGGAGAGGCGGAAGGAATGAAAGAAAAGTCGATCAAGGCTGACAAAATCTTTCTGTGCAATCAGCTTTCCAAAAGGCGTTGCCTTGGTCGAGATCCATGGGAGTAGCAGAAAAGACATATAGACAGTGATGCTGAGGGACATCCCCATTTGCCCCGCCTCAACAGGACCACGCAGCTTAAACAGCAAAGGAATGAAAGCCTGGGCAGTGAAGTAGGCGCACAACCAACTAACAGCAATCCTCCATTGAAACGGAAGAATCTCATCTCTCCACGAGACCGCATGCCGGCGGGACGGATGGCGATAGAGCTCCTGCAGCAGCCGCCGGCGTTGCCATATAAAGTGACTGCCGACTGCGGCCTGGCCAAGAATCACCATGGCGGGAGCATAGAGCCCATGGTGGGTAATCATGGAGCCCCATGCCATCAGCAACGCGGCCGTTCCTTCCCTGAGGCGCATGGCGGCGACTTCACGCACCTGCCCGCATCCATCAATAAAGGAATAGAACGGGCTAAGCAGGAAAGTGCTGGCGCAGGCGATGGCAGCAAGGGACCAGGGAAGCTGCCATGCAACATGATAGGGCCCCGACTGGCGATGAGAGAAGAACAACCAGCCGCTTAGAGGGAGTATCAAAACCATGCACACCGCGGCGCGGCCGTACCAGCGAACCATGAGTTGAAAGATGGAGGCCAGCCGGTCGTGGGCCACGGCAGAACCTGTAACCCCTCCGTCAGGCGCGAGAGCGAGATGAACGCTCTCATGCGCGGCAAGCTGCTGAATGACGAAGGAGAAGCCCAGTTCAAAGATCGCCTGCAGAGCAATGAGACTATAAAGGGCGTAGTAATAGCCCTGCTCCACCGGGCTCAGAAAGTGAACGATGAGCAGTACAGTTCCCGTGCTTCCCAGGATGGTAATGGCGCGCGCCAGGACGGTGTATAGAACGGCTCGATCGAGACCGAGCATGTGCTGGAGCGAGCGCACGAGCTTTCCCGGGGTGAGCATTCGGTCAAGAGGCAAGGCGCCTTCTCCACGCCAGCGCTCTCTTCAGATCAAGAAGCTTGGCGTTCGCAGCCGGTACCGAACACATATGCTCCAGGGCCGCCTTGACCAGCGCGGTGCAGATTCCCGCCAGTAGCCCAAACAGAAGACCGCATGCGAGAAAGATCGACCGCTTGGGGAAGGACTTTCTGTCCGGCGGTATGGCGGGATCGACGACCTGAACGATGGCGCCCTCCTTGGCTTCGTCGAGCTTGGCCAGCTCGAACTGGCGGGCGAGGATATCGAAGATGGCTTCGTAATACTTGACGTCGCGCAAACGGCGAATGTATTCCAGGCCGGCCGTAGTCATCTGGCCCTTGGGAACAATGATGCTGTCGGGGTTGTCGCCGCTGCCGCCCATCTTGGCAAGTTGCGCGCGCAGACCGGCCAATTCCTGCTCCGCCTGAATGAGTTGCGCATTCTCGCCGGTCGCATAGGTCTGCATGCCCTGAATCTGCACTTCCCTGGTGACGATCTGGGCGCGCAGCGCGGCGGCTGACTCAATGAGAGCGCGCGCCTGGCTGTCGAGTTGGATTACGCCGGTCTTCTGCTCCGTCTCCTTCAAGGCTTGCTCAGCGTCGGCCAGATTCTGATTGGCCTGTTTCCACTGCTCCTCAAAAAACAGCCGTCTTTGCTGGGCCTCGGTAAACGCGAGATTCTTTGACAGCTCGCGGAACTGATCCACGTAGCCGTTGGCCAGCGCGGCGGCGCGTTTGGGATCGTGATCCTCCACCGAGATATGGATAAGCCCGTCCTTGCCGCTGCCATCCACGCTGGCCTGGTTCTCAAACTTCATGCGCGCATCGGAGAGATATTTCTTGTGATACTCCTGCATGAGTGCGAAGTGGTCTACCATCGCATCTTCTACGCTGCGGCTTTTGAACATGGCCACGTACATGTCGTTGGGGCTCTTTAGCAGGCTGCTGCCGCCGCCAGCCATCTGCGCGAGGCCGCCCAGGCTGCCAAATTGCGCCGCCAGCTGGGAACTGAGGGAAGAGTTCTGCTGCGGGGGCAGTATAGTTACGGTTGCCGTGTAGCTTACAGGCAGGAGCAGCGAGACGATGACGGCCACGACTGCGCAACCCACCGTGATCCAGAAGATAAGACGCTTGCGCTCCGCGAGCACGATCAGCAGATCGAGCAGAGAGAATTCGTCGCCTGTGCGCGCGGGATCAGGCAGGGCAGCATCGGACTCTCCCTGCGCACGCAAATCGGAAACCGGTGTATCTGTGGCCATGGGTTCCTGCCAACTGCAATGGGGTACGAAGGCATCCGCGTTTTAGCGAAGATGCACTTTGCCTCCCGTTAATGAACGACGTCAAGCGCCGCAGCGCCCAGCGCAAACTGCGAGAACATCTGCGACCAGTTAACGAAGCCCTGCATCGCGGACGGCTTCAAAATCTTCTCCGGGACCACGATCGTGTCGCCTGGGTAGACCTGGAGATTATCAAACGCGTTTCCCCAGGAGTCCCTGATCATATTGCGGCTCACCACTTCGCCGTCAGCGCGGATCACGAATTCGCGACGCCTGTCCGCGTACCGATTGGGGCCTCCGGCCTGGTGCAGGTACGTCCCTGTCCGCGAGCTGGCTTTGAACAGGAAAGAATTTTGATCGTACACCGCGCCCACCACATTCACGGTGGCGGGAAGATGCGGGACGATGAAACGGTCGCCGTCTTCGAGCGCGATATCGGGAATGCCGGCCTCGCCGCTGCTATCGGGATGAAACGCCAGCACGATTCGCCCCGTGGCGCGAATCTGGCGCAGACTGGCAAGGAGATCCTGCGTGCTGTTCTGCGCCGGGGCCGCGCCGGCCAGATTTTGCGCAGAGGCCGCCGTAGAAACGGCGAGCGAGATCACGCCGTGTTGAATCGCCAGCGACAGACTTTGCACATACTCGTCGATGCGGGCCTGCTGTATGGCGCGCGTGGATTCGCGCGTGAATTGCGAACCGTAGAGATAGGCGTTGGGCGTAAGACCGCCGGCGCTCTCCACAAGCTGGCGCAGCGTTTCACCCGGCTGGGCCGAATAAATGCCGGCGTGCACGAATTCGCCCTCCAGCCGGACTAGCTTGGTCTGCTCGGCCACGGGAACGCGGATGTCGGCTTCAGAAAAAATGGAAACAATGTCGCCCGGCTCAAGCGCCAGATCCTGCGCGGCGTCATGCGCGAGAACCAGCTTGCCCAGGTCGAAGGCAAGCAGCTCCGTCTTCAAGGTTTCGGAATTCAGCCGCTCGATGACCGCGTAATCCCAATCGATTTCGGGAGCGGGAAGCCGCACGTCGGTACGCGGCCCTTGCGGCTGGGACTGACTGGGAGCGGAAGTTTGCGTGCCCGCCAGCGAAGTGCTGCCGGCGCGTTGCTGTGCGCTCAAGGGCTGGTTCTGCGCCAGGCCGTTCTGCCACGAGGATTGATCCTGCGAATTATCTGCGCTCTGCGATCCATACTGATCCTGTGCCGAGCCGGACTGGCCAGGTTCGAGCCCAGGCTGCATCCCATTGCCCGCGCCTTGTCCCTGCGCGCGCTGCGGGAGTGTGATGGGGTGATTGTCCGCAGGCTGGCGCAGATCGGCGAACCCCGGAACGGGCTCGAACTCCGGCGCCGGCAGCCCCATTTGCGCGCGCCGCCACCAGTAGTCGCGCGTGAGCAGCGACTCTTTGTCGGGAATCAGCTCGCTGAGGTGCATGCCCTCATGCCATGCAAAGCGGCCGGCGTTGGCGATGTTGCCGCGCAGGGTCACCGTCTTCTGATATCTGGGCACGATCGAGTACACGCGAATCATGTCGCCATCATGGAGAGATGCCGCCATGCCCGATGCGTCGTAGCCCACCTCCATGGCATGCCGGTCGCGGTGCTCGTCAATGCGCTCAATCGAGACGCGCGCTTCGGCGGCCACGGTGGAAACGCCGCCGGCATCGGTGAGAGCGGCGGCCAGGGATTCCTGCGGAAGCAGTTCGTAGATCCCCGGATTACGCACGCTGCCGAAGACCGCGGCCTGGGGACCCACGGCAGGAATATAGATGACGTCGCCGGGCAGCAGCCGCGCGTCCTTCGTCTTGTCGCCCCGGATCAGCAGATCGTAGAGGTCGAAGTGAGTGACTACCGCGCCGTTGCGGCGCAGTTCGATGGCGCGCAGAGAGCCCTCGACCGAAGGCCCGCCGCTGGAAAAAAGGGCGTCGACCAAGGTGCTTAACGAGCTGACGGTGTACACGCCGGGCCGGCGCGCCTGGCCCGACACATAGATCTGGATGGCGCGAATCTGTCCCAGGTCGACGGTCAGATCGAAGTTACGATACACGCGGCCCACGGCTTCGCGCAGATGCGCGTCGAGCGCCGAAAATGCCAACCCGGCCACGTGCACCTGGCCCACCTGGGGCAAATAGATCTCGCCCGAGCGGTCCACGCGCACGTTGGCCTGTAAGTTCACCTGTCCCCACACGCGGATGCGTAACTCGTCGTCCGGTCCCACCACATAATCGGACGGCACAGGCGTCATGTCGAGCGGCGCAAAAGTGGAGGGAATGCGGCGGAACAGGTCGGCTGCGTAAACGGGCAGAATCAACCCCGTGGTTGAGGCTACAAATTTTTGATACTCCGTCAGAGGCTCGGGCGGAGCCGGCGGCTGCTGCGCGGCTGCCATGCGGGTCCATTGTTCCAAATCGGAGTAATTACCGGGTCGATTCCCGGAATAGTTTGGACTTCCAGGATAATTGGAACTTCCGGGTAGATTCGCTAGTGGATTCGCCGAGGGAGCACTGTATGGGTTCTGCGCGCCCGGCAGCAACTGCGTTGCGTTCTGCGAGGAATTCGAGCACTCCGGGGTACTGGCGAGTAATGGATCCGAGCAGTCCTGTCCACTCGCGCTCTGCGCAGGAAGCGCGCTGGCAAAGAATGAGAGAAAAACCAGCAAACTAAAATGCCGGACGACGGAAACGCGGCCTCCGAACCGTGAGCAAATCAAAATCTCTCCGCGGCTCCCGCCTCTCCTTTCACAGTGAAGGGATTGCATGTGTCGAGTCTATAGCATTTCCGGAAGAACTGTCATACGGCTCGAAACTCGGGGCCCGGCACAGCGGGCAGCGCATGGTCCAGGGCTAAGACTTGCGCCGGCGCGACCGGAACAGTTTGCTGGTCGAGCCAGGGACCCACGCCGGGGAACGCCATGGATATGGCGAGCCAACTGCGGCACAACTTATCGCCGGAAACCGGGTACAAGGTGAAAGTGAGGTAAGGACTACCCGCAAAAGAGGGCGGCCTGAGAATTGTTAGCTGATTAGTTACTAATCGCATGACCTTCGTCACAGTTTTCTGCTTCGGCTCTGCGGGGAAGAAAGGAGTGCTTATCGAGTGCTTGCTCCCATTTCGGTATACACTTGAGTTCCATTACCAATGTGGTCTACAGCACAGCAATTGGCGCGGAAGAGAATTGACGCTGTTATGCAATACAGCCGAAAGTGTTGCTAGGTGATCTTTTCTTTCTCACAAGACTGCCGATGTTTTCATCCGCACGTAATACTTGGCGCGCGGTGGCCGTCTAAGTTGATGAAGGATTCGTCGCAGCATCGTCGGACATTTTGAGAAAAGACGGTGAATCGATCGTATTCGCCGCAACATCTTCTCGCAACCTGGTGTTTGTATTACTTCAGATCTGCTCTTCAATTGAACACTCTCACAAATGCCGGAGGGGCAGCTTGCGTACCGAGGGCTTGGGCCAGGACATAACCATGGATTCATCCGTTTTTCTTCCGTATTTTGCTCATGAATCAGCAGATGCGTGCAAGGAAGGGGCGCATTCATGCCTTGCATGCGGCGAGATGCGCGCCGAGTCGCAGAGAACGGACCTGGCAGCGCCAGGTTACCGGCTTTTCATGCTTGGTGCCGGCCGCCAGTCCTTCGATCCCTACTGGAGAGGACTGAGCCCGTGGACGCGGTCGACGGCCAAGCGGGTCTTCGATTGTGTGTGCGTGCTGCTGGCGTTGCCTGTGGTGGTTCCGCTCTTGCTTGCCATCGGCGCGGCGGTGCGTCTGACATCGCCAGGCCCGGCTCTATTTCTGCAAAAGCGCGCGGGCATGAACGGTCGAACCTTCACCATTTTCAAGTTCCGCACCATGGCGCACGTCTCGGACAGTACGCATCATCCCATCACCACGCTGCACAATCAGCGCTTTACTCCGATCGGCCCATTCCTGCGCCGCTGGAAGCTCGATGAACTGCCGCAGCTTGCGAATGTGCTGCTAGGGCACATGAGCCTGGTGGGCCCACGTCCCAAGATGTCGGACTACGTGCTCTACGATCTGCCATGCCGCCCGGGCGTAACGGGGGTGGCGACGATCGCATTCGCGCAGGAA
>Ga0181527_1005690_pt1 | contig 10234 bp, 9 predicted proteins | sample PEATcosm2014_Bin_30_FD_119762 | JGI IMG/M metagenome (GOLD analysis project Ga0181527, IMG submission 119762) | Peatland microbial communities from MTU Mesocosm Facility, Houghton, MI, USA - PEATcosm2014_Bin06_60_metaG | ecosystem: Environmental > Terrestrial > Soil > Wetlands > Peat | place...
AGCCAGGTGACGATTTCATCCGGGCCGATGTTGAGGTTCACGATGTCCAGCGTCATTGGGACGCCTCCTTCGGGATCCTGCGGAGCTCGCGGGAGAGCATGATCCAGGTCCAGCCGTTCAGGAGCATTTCCACTCCCACCAGCAGGCCGATGACCCAGAAGACGCTCAAGGGCAGTTGCCGATAGATGGCAATCCCCACCAGCAGCGTGACCACGCCGTTCAACAGGGCCCAACCCCATTGCGGGAAGCGAATGACCAGGGCGGCCAAGGTACGGAACACCCCCACCACGATGAACGCCATGGCAATGAAAACGGTAATCGTCTCGACGGCGACCAACGGCCGGTCGGAAACGACGAAGCCGGCCGCCACGTAGAGGATTCCCACCAGCAGGTGTACGAGGAACCCGCTCCACTTGCCGGCCCAGAACGCGCTGACGATCGTGGCGACTCCCGCGACCATGAGGATCACGGAGAGCGCGGCGATCGCGACGACGGTGCCGAACACGGGGAAAAGCATCGCCATCGTGCCGCAGACGACCAGCAGGATCCCCAGCAGCAGGAACCAGCACCAGCTCGAGCGGAGGTGCTGGAGCTCGTGCGTTACAAGCCGCTGTGCCGCGGAGACGGCCGGTGCATTAGCCGCAACGACAACCCCGCCAATGACTTTTTCAGTTCCGCTGTTCATGGCATCTGCCTTTCAAGAAAGTGGGTGAAACAGTCTTCCTCCCTGCCCAAGCAACTCCAGCAACGTGCAATTTGCCCCTTCCGCAACAGAAACTACTCGGCTCGAATCACTCCCATATCGAGCCGGCCGTCGGTGTGCCAGGGATCGCCCCCGCCGTTGCGGCCTTCCAAGGTCTTATGGAAGCCGTCGATGACATAGGTCTCCGACAGGTCGCCGGTCTTCTGCAGGTCTTGGAACAAATGATCGCGCTCGGCGTCCACGTCGGGGGCGATGTGGTGCGTGATCTGCCCCGTCCTGCGGCTGAACCCCACCCGCTCGTCATAGGTCGCCGACCCGACCCAGACAGGGCGGCCGTCGTCGGTTTTGTCCGTTCGCCAGAATCGCACATGATGGCGTTTGCGCGGGTTGTCGCCCACCCGCTGCTCAAAGGCCAGGTCCTCCTTGCGGCCAAACAAGTATAGGTTACTGACGGGGGCATCCTCATAGGACCGCTTGAGAACCGTGGCGTCGGCGATTTCCAGGCAGCTCCGCAGGGTGAGCCGATCGGCGGGATGCCATGCGGCCGCCAGCAGGATCCGCTTGACCTCGGTTTCCGTCCCGACCAGGCCCACGTTCAAGGGGTCGCCGGGAATGCCGTCGGCCGCCAGCGTGATGCCGGGCACGTCGTCCAGTGAGGGATGACGCGCCGTAAACCACTCCCAGCCGTAGGGTATCACCACGTATGCCGCTGCCAGGTAGACGACGAGCAGGAAAACGGCAACGAGCACGGCCACTCGCTTGCCATGACTCCAAGGCTTGCCGTGTTGGTTCATTGGCTGGTGCCGCCTGGGGCCGGCGCGAGGTCCGTCTTCTGCACCCAGCCGGCTACCCGTTTTCCGTCGAGCATGATCTCGACGCCGATCCAATCGCCTTGCAACTGCAGCACTTTGAGCCGGCTGCCCTTGGGAACCTGCGCCAGGACCCGCTCGCCCATCCGCACTTTGACGCCGTCGGCCGGCGCCACCACGAAGCCACCGGGCTGGATCGTCGTGGCCACGCTTGGGGTTCCCGCCGCCGGTTGCCGGACGGCGGCCAGCGCCGCGGCGGCCGCCTCACGGACGTCCTTGTCCTCGTCGGCTGCGGCCTTCTCGAGGGCCGCGGCGGCATCCTTGGCCAGAGGTCCCAGGCGGACCAGAGCCTCGGCCGCCAACTCCCGGCCCTGGGGCAACGGCAGGCCCAGGGCACCCGTCAAGACGGGCACGGTCTTCGCCGCGACCTCCGCGGATGCGGGACAAATCGCCGTGAGGGCCCAGGCGCTCATCAGCGACAGATTGGCGTCGGGATTGGCGAGCTTTTCGAGCAGCACCGGCTGGGCAGCGGCGGCGCCCGGGCCGATTTTTCCCAAGCAGCAGACGATCGCGCAGAAGTTGAAGTCCTTGTCCTCGGGCTGCCGGAGGGCCTCGACCAAGGCCGGCACCGCCGCTTTGGCCGCGGGACCGATGGCACCGAGGGCCAGCACCGCTTCGTGCGCGACGCGGGCGTTCTTGTCGTCGATCAGCTTGGACAGGGCAGCGGTCGCCGGCGCGGCCGCCGGCCCGATGCGGCCGAGAATATAGGCGATGTCGGCGCGGACTTTCTCGTGCTTCAAGGCGTCGATCAGCCGCGGCACTGCGGGGGCCCCGATGGTCGCCAGGGCATCCAGGGCGTGCTGCAGCGTCGCCTCATCCGCATCCGCCAGCGCCTTTTCCCAGATCGGAGCGGTGATTTCCGGGGCAGGCGGCAGGGCGGCCAACGCCCGGGCGGCAGCCACGCGGACGAACGGCTCCTTCTCCTTCAGCCGCGCGACGAGCTGCTCCGTGGCCTCGCGGCGGAGGTCCTTGTCCTCGGGATGGACGCGGGTCAGCGTCCACAGGCTGACGGTACTTAGCAGCTTGTCCTGGCTCTTGGCGGCGGCGCGAATGGTGGCCTCGGCATCCGCCGGAATCTGGCCGAGCTCGCCCAGCACGAACGTGGCCGCATTCCGCGCGTGTTCGTCTGCCAACAGCGCAGCGATCTGCGGGATTGCGGCCGCGGCGGCCGGGCCCAGGGCCCCCAGGGTGAGCGCGGCCTCGCGGCGAATCTCGGGCCGCGGGTCTTTGAGCTTCTCGGTCAAGGCCGGCACGGCGTCCGCGGCGTCGGGCCCGATCTCGCGGAGCACCAAGCACGCCCAGTACGCCGCCTTGTCGCTCTTCAGGGCTTCGATCAACCCCGGCACGGCCTTCGCGCCGGCCTGGGCAATCGCCGCCAGCACGCGAGCCCGCACCGCCGGGTCCGGGTCTTCCAGCAGCTTGACGCACAGGGGTACGGTCACTTCCGGACCGGGGTGAATAGCCTGGACCGCCTGGACGACCTGCCGGCGGACGGTTTCGTCCGGGTCTTTCAAGAGTTCCGCCATGGCCGGCACGGCCGGTTTCGCCGGCCCGCCAATGGCTCCCAGGGCCCAGACCGCGTGGGCACGGACCTTTGCCGAGCCGTCCTTGAACAACTCCGTCAGCGGGGTGACGGCCTCCGCGGCCTCCGCGCCGCACGCCCCCAACTGGTCGATGGCCTTCAGCCGGGCGGCCTCGTCGGCAGACTTCAAGCCGCCGATCAACTCCGTCACCAACGCGCCGGAGGTGGTGGTGGTCATGCGGTCGAGATCGCCGGCGCGAATCGCCGGGCCGGCCATCGCCAGGCATCCCAACGCGGTCCAAATCCAGACAGTCCTTCTCGTAATCATGGGCAAACTCCGGTCTGAGAGATTCTTTATTGGAGGGTGGTCTTGGTTGCGGCGTAAACCAGGCTCTGGAGGAAACTGCGGGAAAACGCGTAGAGCTGCGGCGGGATCTGGCGGATCTGTGCCTTCAGGCCGTCGAACATCGTGTCTACAGTCTCGCGGACCTGTTTCTGCTCCACATAGTTGAGGCTGCCGTACTTGGCCCACTTGGTAAAGATCTGGTCCAACTGGTCGCGCTGCGGATCGAAAGTCGGATCTTGCAGGGCGTCCGGCCAATTCAGCCTGCCGCTGACCGGGTCCATTTGGCTTGGGGTGAGTGCCCGGGGCACGCCGTCGCGGGCGATGCGGGCGATCTGCTCGGGGGTCAGATTGGGGCCGCGCTCGGCCGCGCGTTGCGCCCGGCCGATGTTCCGCGTCTCCCAGAAGGTGTCGACCGCCTGGACCTGGTTGTGCATGGCATTGCTCTGGGCCTGGGTCATGTTGATGGCGGCGGCGGAGGTGTTCAGGTTGTACTGCCCTGCCGCGCTGATGACCTGGGACATCCCCTGCATCGCGCTTCCGGCAACGGTGGTCCCTCCTGAGTCGCCCGGCCATCCTCCGCCGCCATACACCGTGGTCGTCGGCGCGGCTACGGCGGGTTGGTAGGAGCGAGAATTGCCGACGGGCCCCGGGACCGGCTCCCCGCCCTGTGCCAGGGTCAGGGCTGAGTACAACAAGAGGGCCTTGAAGAGCCACATACGATTCATAGGGTTGCCTCCTTAACGAATGACATCGTGATTCAGTTCCAAGCCATGCGGTATCGCACCTGCGTCTCCGATTTTACTTCCCCTCCCGCAGATTGGGAACGGGGGGTGCCCGCCTCTTTCCCCCCCTCTGGGCCACCAAGAGCGCATCGCCTGCCCGGCCGGTTTCGCCCAGCCCCGCTTGACTTGATTGTACGGCCCCGGTCAATTGGATCGCGCTTTTGGTTCGCGTGGATTCATAAGCTGCCATGAGGATGGAAGTCCTTGCCGATGCCGATGCGGTCGCCCGGGCGGCTGCCGCAATCATTGCCGCGGAAGCCCGCACGGCTATCGCCGCCAGCGGCCGTTTCGTCATGGCCACGAGCGGCGGCCGCACGCCGTGGCTGATGCTCCGTGCCCTGGCGGAGGTTGAGGTGCCCTGGGAGGGCGTCGAGGTGGTCCAGGTGGACGAGCGTGTGGCCCCGCCGGGGCACCCGGACCGCAACCTCACGCACTTGCGCGCTAGCCTGCTGGGGCGCTGCCCGCTACGTCCCGAGCAGATTCACGCCATGCCGGTGGAAGCGGCGGACCTGGACGCCGCGGCCGCCCGCTACGCCGAGGCCCTGCAGGAGATCGCCGGCTCGCCGCCCAGGCTCGACCTGGTACACCTGGGTCTCGGGCCCGACGGCCACACTGCGTCGCTCGTGCCGGGCGATCCGGTGCTCGATGTGACCGACGCGGACGTGGCGATCACCGGGGTCTACCAGGGGAGGCGGCGGATGACGTTGACCTATCCGATTCTCAATCGGGCCGGCAGCATTCTTTGGCTGGTGACCGGCAGCGACAAGGCCACCGTGCTGGCCCGGCTCGCCGCGGGCGACCGCTCGATTCCCGCCGGGCGGGTGTGCCCGGATCGGGGCTTGGTGCTCGCCGATCGCGCCGCAGCCGGAGAGCCGGGGCTAGAGTGAGCCTCAAGGTCGGAACGTCTTAGTCTCTTTTTTCCTCCAAGACGGCAGGCCGCGGTCGGGTGCAACGTCTGGTTTGGCACCTGGGCCTCGTAGGCCTACTGGCGTGCTACGTCTGCCGGCGAAGGCGGGGTTTGGGGGGCCCGTTCCGCAGCCACCCTTACCGGCTCCTGCCGAACCACGCCCAATTTGATCCCTACAGCGGCGAGCCAGATGCCCGTCAACAAGGCGAAATAAGCGACGGGCCCCGCGGTCTGCAGATGATCCTCGCTCAAGTGCAAGTTGACGGAGGGGTTGGTTTTCAGCCGCTCGCCCAAGATCTCGGCGAGCTGCCGACTATGCTCCGCAGTCACGGAGGTAAGATGGAATTGTAACGCCAGGGCGCCCAGGACGCAGAGTGTACCACAGATTACAAGCACGACGCCGAGATGCGAACCAGGGCTCTCCGCCGCCTGGCTGAAGAAAAGCAAATAGGCCAGCAGGGCCATAGCCAGCAGCGCGATGCCAAAGCCGATCGGGGCGGCTTCTTGCGGGTTGAGGCTCTCACCGATGGTGTAGGTGGCCAGAATCCACGTGGCGATGACAAGCGGGGCGATCACAAGACTGCCGATAGCCATCAGCGCTCGATTGGTCATAGCAAGTCCCTTTCCAAAGGTAAATTGGCGATTTGACGAAATCGCCATTCGATGGCCCTACTGTTCCTTTCTCGGCCTTCCACGCGGCCGGGTCGCCGCTGCGCTTGCGGTAGTTTCGCCTGCGCGGGCGCCGAAACGCCAGCCCCGCTGAGCCCCAAACTCGGCTTCACAACTTCCAGCCTTCGCGGTAGGCCGGATTGACGAGCCGGTTGGCCTCGGGGCAGTTGGTGAACTGCATCTTCTCGGCGTCCCACTCCAGTTTCGTGCCGGCCATGCGGATGGCGATCACGCCCAGCATGGCGATTTCCGAAAGCCGCGCGCCGTAGGAGAAATCGGAGCCGGCCTTCTTTCCAGTGCGGATGGCCTCCAGCCAGTCCTGGTGGTGCTCCTTGGCCCGGGGAATCGTCTTGGCAGGGAGCTTGTAGGCTTGCATCTTGGCCTCGGGGATGATCCGCAGGCCGCCGCAGCCGTGCGAGCCGTAGGTGATCGTGCCTTTGCTGCCCAGCACGACCGCGCCGGTGTCCGGGCCCCTGCGGCCCGGCTCCAGGTCCTTGGGACGCGGGATCCTCTCCGTGCCGCTGTACCAGTACATGGTGATCGGCCCGCGACCCGGAACACCGGGTGCCCCGCCCTTGGCCGGGAACTCGTAGGTGATGATCTCGCCTTTGGGGTAGGCGTCGCCTTGGGTCTGCGGGTCGTAGTCCTTCACCTGGGCGCGGATCGTCTTGGGCGCCCCCAGGTCCAAGGCCCAGAAGACGCCGTCGACGACGTGGCAGGCCCAGTCGCCGATGGTGCCGTTGCCGAAGGGCACCCAGCCGCGCCAGGCCCCCGGCAAGTAGGCGGGGTGGTAGGGCCGAAATTGCGCCGGCCCCAGCCACAGGTCCCAGTCGAGGGTGGCGGGGACCTCGTGCTTCGAGTCCGCCTTGACCGCGGGCAGGCGGTCGATGCCCGAGTTCCTCGCGCTGCAACCCGCGTGGATCGTGTGGACGTTGCCGATCGCCCCGTCCCAAATCCACTCGCAGAACATGCGGATTTCCTGGAACGAGTGTCCCTGGTTTCCCAGTTGGGTCACCACGTTGTGCTCCTTGGCCGCCGCGGCCAACTGGCGGCACTCGTAAACGGAGTGGGCCAGCGGTTTCTGGCAGTAAACGTGCTTGCCGCGACGGATGGCGGCCATGGCGGCCACGGCATGGCAATGGTCGGGCGTGGAGACGGTCACGGCGTCGATCTTCTTATCCACTTCGTCGAGCATCGCACGGAAGTCGCGGTATCGCTTGACCTTGGGGAACTTGGCGAAAGTCCCGGCGGCGTGCCGCTGGTCGACGTCGCACAGCGCGACGATATTCTCGCCGCTCACGTCGTTGACATCTCCCGCCCCCATGCCGCCCACGCCGATCGAGGCAATGCGCAACTTTTCGCTGGGCGGCGTCTCGCCGCTGCCCGCCACGGCGTGCCTGGGCACGATGCTGATCGCCGCGGCCGCAGCCCCCGCCGCACCCAGAAACGCGCGACGCGAAACGAGCGCTCGATTCTTCATAGCAGCCTCCTGGTTGGTTGGTCCGGCATTGGTATCCGGCACACTCCGTGTGCCGCCACCCGCAAGCGGGTACCCGGGCGGCACACCGACCATCGCTGCGCGATGGTGCCCGGTGCCGGATACGTTACAGGCAGCCTAAGCCGCAGGATTCCGCAAGTCAAGGCACCGGGGCGGTTTCCGCCGGCCTTCCCGCGGCAGCCTCGTTCGGTCGCTCCGCGTGGTAACGCAGTGGGGGGACGCTCCGCGCCCCCGTGGCCGCAACTTGTTGGCGTGGCGTTTGTTCTGTCTCGTGGCCGCAGAGCGGCCGCTCAGTGCGTGCCCAGGCAGGGCGGGGGCACGAGACGGGAGCTAGAATTGAGAAAGGCCCGAAACGTGTCAGCCAGGGCGGTTTACGTACAATCCAGGAATCGAGTCATGAAGCGGTTTCTCTTCTTGCTGGGCGCCTGGGCGGCCTCCATGTCGGTCGGCTACGGTCAAACGCTGCCTGATGGCGGCAGGTTGCCAGCCTACCCTTATGGTCCATCGCCGCAGGACCAGGACACCGCGAAACTCTACGTGGATCAGGCCGTCTTGACGCTCAGGGATCGGCTTTGCGATCCCAGCGCCAATGTCCGTAACGCCGCTGCTGCGGCCCTGCATGCTATGGGACCGGCAGCAAAAATCGCCGCACCGGCCCTTGCCCTGCGGCTGCGAGACCGGGATCGGTACGTTCGCATCACGGCCTCTGAAGCGCTTGAGCATATGGGGGCCGACGCCGTGCCATGCGTCTGCCAACGGCTGCGAGATGCAGATCCACAGGTGAGGGAGCTTGCCGCGCGGGTCTTGCAGAAGATCGGGCCGGAAGCCCACGCGGCCGTGCCCGCGCTGGCCGAAGCACTCTCGGACGTGGACGCCGATGTCCGTTTGTCGGCCCTGCGGGCCCTGCATGACATAGGTCCGCCGGCCAAGATCGCGATACCGTCGCTCGCCGCGCGGCTGCGAGACCGAGACGGATATGTTCGTGCCACGGCGGCACACGTGTTGGCAACCATGGGGCCGGAAGCGGTGCCGAGCCTGTGCACGCTGCTTGAGGACGAGAATCCGGAAGTCCGGGCCATCGCCGCCAACACGTTGCGCGAGATAGGGGCGGCGGCGTCTGCCTTGACGCCCGATTCCACCAGGTAGCGCGGCCGCCGCCGGCTACTTCAGCGGATGCCGCCGGCCCGATAATTGGCCTTGCCCCCGCCGCGATCTTTCGCCATAATCCGCCCCCTCCTGCACAGTGGACAAGGCACCGGGGACGAGGCGGCCGGCCGTGGTGAAGCAAGCAGAGATCGGCAGCACGCGGCTGGTCGATGGAGAATGTAGCGACCGCCCAACGACCTGGCTGTGGGCCATGGGGCGATCCCTGGCCTATCGCAATTTCCGCTTGTTCTTCTGGGGCCAGGGCATCTCGGTCATCGGCACCTGGATGCAGCAAGTCGCTACGATCTGGCTCGTTTACCGCCTGAGCCATTCGTCCTTTCTACTCGGGCTGGTGGGCTTTGCCGGACAAGTCCCGGCGGCGCTGGCGACCCCCGTGGCCGGGGTCCTGGTGGATCGCTGGGACCGCCGCCGCACGGTGTTGGCCGCACAGGCCCTGGCGATGCTGGAGGCTTTGGCGCTGTTGGTGCTGACGCTCTCGGGAGTGGTGGCGGTCTGGCAGATTCTCCTGCTCAGCGCGGCAGTGGGGGTGGTCAACGCCTTCGACATGACCGCCCGCCAGAGCTTCGTGATCGAAATGGTCGAGCGGCCCGAGGACTTGCCCAACGCGATCGCGCTGAACTCGTCGACGTACAACGCCGCCCGGCTGATCGGCCCCGCCCTGGCCGGCCTGCTGATCGGGCTCGCGGGCGAGTGGCTCTGCTTCCTGCTGAACGCTTTGAGTTACCTGGCCGTGCTGGCGTCGCTCGTGGCGATGCGGGTCCCTGCCGGGGCGAAGCAGGTTGCCGGGCAAAGAATCCTGGCGGGCCTCCGCGAAGGCCTCGGTTACGTGGCCGGCTGCATGCCGATCCGCACCATCCTGACGCTGCTGGGCATCGTGAACATGATGGCCATGCCCCTGATGGTCCTGATGCCGCTGGTGGCCGGCGAGGTGCTCCACGGCGGCCCGGATACCCTGGGCCTGCTGACCTCGGCCCTGGGCGTCGGCGCCCTGGCGGCAAGCCTCGCGCTGGCCGCCCGCCGCAGTGTCGTCGGCCTCAGCAAGGTGATCGCCCTGGCGGCCGGGGCCTTCGGCCTGGGGATGATCGGGCTGGCCCTCTCGCACAGCCTTTGGCTCTCGTTGGCCATTCTCTCGCTGACCGGCGCCGCGATGGTCGCCGAGATGGCTGCCAGCAACACCCTGCTGCAGGCCATCGCGGAAGAGGACAAGCGGGGCCGGGTGATGAGCTTCCAAACCCTGGCCTTCGTGGGCACGGCCCCGCTGGGGTGCCTGCTCGCCGGCTGCCTGGCCAGCAGGATCGGCTGCCTGCCGACGATCCTGTGCTGCGGCCTGGTCTGCGTAGGCGGATCGCTCGTCTTTACCGCCATGCTTCCCGGGTTTCGCAAGGCCCTCCGCCCGATCTACCTCCGCATCGGCATCCTGCAGGACGCCGCCGCCGAGGTGCAGGCGGCGGGCACGGCGGCGCCGCCGGCCCAGAGCTACACGATTCCCATGCCCGCTCGGCCCGCGAACATGCCCGCGGCGCGCCGCGCGGCAGCCTAATTCGGCGACGGCATCACTTCTTCGTTTTTTCAACGACGATGGGCGTATCGTCGGCGTTGCCCCACTCGCCCCAGCCCGGGTAGTAGTTGCTCACGTCCTGTGCCCCCATCAACTCCATCGCAAAGGCCATCACTGCGGCCCGTCCACCAGACTGGCAGTGGGTCGCCGTCGGCCTCTGCAATGCGATGCCGGCTTCCCGAAAAAGAAGGCGAATCTGATCGGCAGTCTTGA
>Ga0181527_1005693_pt1 | contig 10233 bp, 9 predicted proteins | sample PEATcosm2014_Bin_30_FD_119762 | JGI IMG/M metagenome (GOLD analysis project Ga0181527, IMG submission 119762) | Peatland microbial communities from MTU Mesocosm Facility, Houghton, MI, USA - PEATcosm2014_Bin06_60_metaG | ecosystem: Environmental > Terrestrial > Soil > Wetlands > Peat | place...
CCGCTCTCCGGAGCCAGCCGCATCAGCGACGCGCCGATGTTATCCCCCATCATTTTGAGCCGCAGCAGGGATTCGTCGGATGCCGCCACCAGCGGCGACCGCAGCACGGCCGCGAGGCTGACCTCATCGCGAGGGTTGGCGATGACGCGCAGCAGGCTGGTCAGGTCGTTCACCTCACGCGTCTCGTAGAAACCCTTGCCGCGGTTCACCAGGTACGGAATTCCGGCCTTATCGAAGGCGGCGGCGAACGCCGCCATCACCTCCGTGTTCCGCACCAGCACCGCCACGTCTTTGAAACCAAATTCGGCTTCCAGAATGCGGCGCGCCACCCAGTGCGCTTCCATCTCCAAATCCGTGGCGGCCACAACGTCCACACATACCGGCCTGGGCTGCTCGAACTTGCGGCCAGCTACTAAACTGCGCCGTTCGACACCGTCGACGCCATCGACGATGGTCTCCACGGCGCTCAGAATCTCCGGCCGGCTTCGAAAATTGTCAGCCAGGTCGACCAGACGCCGGCCGCGGCGCTCGACCTCCGCGCGATAGTCGAGAAAGCCTTGCGGCTCGGCGTGGCGGAAACCGTAGATGGACTGGTTGATGTCGCCCACCGCGTAAAATCGGTCGGGCGGCCGCACCAGTTCGAGCAGGTGCGCCTGCTGTCCGTTGGTGTCCTGAAACTCATCCATCAGTATGTGGTCGAACTGGCCTTGGATGCGCGCGCGCGTCTCGGTGTGTTCCACCAGCAGCCGGACCGCGAACTCCTCCAGGTCTGCGAAGTCCAGCGCCCCCGCCTGGCGTTTGCGCTCGCGGTAGAGGTGGTCGAAGCGGCGCAGAATCTCGATCAGCAGTTCGCGTTGGGGCGCATAGAACTCGGTAATCAACGGGTATTTCAACTCCTCGAGCAGCTCGCGCAACTGCTTGACCAGATCATACGCAACCGTGCCTCTCTTGCACTTCGTCAAGTTGGCGGAAAAGCTCTCAATCGCGCGCAGCGCTTGGAGCGGCCCGGTCGCCGTCACAATGCGCGCCGCGCCTTCCAGAATCGAATCCAGGTGCTGGCGCTGCGCGCCGCTCCACGCCGTCACCGGCTCGTCGCGAAGCGCGTTCGTCATGGCGGCGATCTCGCGGGTGGTGACGCCATGCGGAACCGGGTAGCCGGCCAGATCCTCCACCCGCTTGCCCGCGCCGCGCATGGTGTCGTAGGCCGAGAGGACCGCCTCTTCGAATTCCGGCGAAGACAGGCCGCGAATCAGCGCCCGCAGCCGGGCGGGGTGCTCTTGAAACAGCGCATCGATGGCCGCGGCGATGGATTCCCGCTGCATGCGCCACGCTTCGTTCCCCTCCACGATGCGGAACTCCGGGTCGACTCCCGCGAAGACGGCGTTCTCCCGCAACAGGCGCGCGCAGAAACCGTGGACTGTCGAGACCCAGGCGCGCTCCAGTCTGCCGCGGATTTCGGGGTCGTTCTGAAACTCCTCGGCCAGCTTCTTCCGCATGTTGCCCGCGGCCTTCTCGGTGAAGGTGATGGCCAGGATGCGCAGCGGGTCCACCCCCTCCGCGACCAGGCGTCTGAAGTACTCCACCAGCACGGTGGTTTTTCCCGAGCCCGGCCCCGCCACCACGCAGGTGTCGAGATGGCGTTTGGCAATATCGACGGCGTCGAGTTGATCGCGCGTGAAGTTCATGCGACCTCCACCAGCGCTTCGGCTCCGCCCGCCTCAACCCGGCACACATCCCGGAAGTCGCAGTAGCGGCACTTGTCCGGATTGGCCGGCGCGACGTCCACGCGCCCCGCACGGATCTCCGCCACCACTTGCAGCGTCTGCTCCTTCTTGCGTTCGAGCCAGCCCTCGGGAATCTCTTTCCACCCCGCATACACCACGCCGCCCTTGAGCCCCACGTAGAACATCCCCGCCGCTTTCAATCCGAAGTACTCTTCCGCCGCCATCAAATACAACGGCGCTTGCAACAGGCTTTCATCCTTGACCTTCTCCTTGGTGCTCTGCGCGCCGCTGTACTTGTAATCGATCACGTAGGCGCGGCCATCCGGCGCCGTGTCCAGCCGGTCGATCTTGCCCGAGATGGCGAGCGACTCATCGAGCTGGAAAACAAATTTCTCTTCCATGCGCGATTGGAAATCGCCGCGCGGCCACTGGTTGTCGGCGGCAAAGCCCCGCAGATCGTCGAGCATCGCGTTGTGCAGCCGCTCGGTGTGATAACCGGAAGGAATCCGCTCGGCTTCTACATAACGCGCGAATACGCTCTCGAACAGCGGCGCCACGTCCCCTTGATCCGCCCACCATGCCGCCAGCACCTCGTGAACGATGTTTCCCTGCGTGAGGAAATCGAGCCGGTCTTGCGGCCTGGGGGGCACCGGCTTCAGCCGCAACGTGCGGCGGCCGAAAAACTGGAAAGGGCATTGCAGGAACGATTCCAGGTCCGTCGGCGAGAGCTTCGCGGTCTTCTCGCGCAGGAATTCCAGCAAGCCCGGCGCGCGGATTTCCGCCGGATCCCGCGATGGGCCCGGGGGGCACCCCGGATACCGCGGCTGGGGCCGCACCGCGCGCGATTCCTGGGGTGCCAGCGAGAGTCCTTCCAGGTAGAGCGAGGGCAAGTTGCGCTCGCCGCGCGCGTCGAACTCCGCGTGCGAGAGCGTCGTCAGCATGGTGGCCCGGCTGATTGCCGATTCGAACAAGGCGCGCTCTTCCCGTTCGAACTCCGCCGCCGTGCGCACGCGGATGCCCGCGGCGTTGAGCCGGCAGCGGGCCGCGTCCGGGAAGAACGGGTCTTGCCGGTGGAGCCGCGGGAACTGCTTCTCCACCATCCCGCACACGAACACCACCGGAAGCACCCATTGGCGCGCTTCTTCCGCGCTGAGAACCTGGACCACGTTGCGGCGTCCGTCCTTCAGGCGCAGCGGCTTCAGCCGGATTACCGATTTCACCGTGCGCCAGAAATCCTCGATCCCGATTGCCCGCGATTCCAGCGCCACCGCCGCCTCATCCAGCGCGTCATCTAATTCGGTGACAGGCAACGAAACCCCCAAACTGCGCGCATCCGGGCGAAACAGATTCCGCAACGTCCGGAACCGCGCCGCCCAGTCCTTCGGAGCCAGTTCGAACGAGCGCCACTCCTCGATGGCGCCGAGAGCGTCGATCAGGCGCATCAGCCGCTCCGCGCCTGGGATACCCACCAGCAACGCCTTCAACGCTCCCAGCCCGGCATTGGGGATCTGCTCGCGCACCGCGAAATCGAAGTGGTCCATGACGTTGGAATCCGCGAACCGCGGCGCCAGGCGCAGAACCTGCAACGTCCGCGCGTGGTCCCATCCGCTCAGCATGGCGTCCACCGCGCCGCTCAGAAAGCGCACCGCCGGGTGCCGCTCCATTTCGGAATCGAAGTAGAAGCGGGCGGGAATGCCAAAGCGCTCCAGCGTCGAGCGCAAAACGGGAACATAGGTTTCGGCGGCCCGCACGATGATTCCCATCTCGCGGAAGGGCCGCCCGGCCGCGGTTTGCTCCAGGATGCGGCGCGCGATCTCTTCCGCTTCGCGCTCGATCCCCGGCGCGCGCACTAGCGCCATAGCGGGCGTGGCACGGGGCCGCCCCGCGCGCTCCTCGCGAAACCCCATGGCACGGAGCCGCGCGCGGACCGTTTCGGTGGCATCGCCATCGCCCAGGGTCAAGGTGAGGCCGGCATGATGGCTCAACGCTTCGATGACGCGCAGCTCGGGATCGGGCAGCGCATGAAACCCATCCAGCCAGATGGCGCCTATGCCGCCCAGCCCCTGGCTTTCGATGCGCTCCGCCGCCCGTTCCAGCCGCTTGGCGCGCATGGCCCGGCCGCGCCGCGCCAGTTCTCGATCCACTTCCTGGTAGACCGCGAGGAAGGCCGCGCCGAGCGGCGATTCCGGAAGCGAGCTCGCCAGGCGGGCGCTATCGCACCCCGCCGCGGAGAACTCCGCTATGGTGTGCGCCAGCGACGCGCAGAAGCCCGGCATGTGGGCCACGCCAACGAACTCGGGGCGGTTCACGCGCCGCGCCGCCTCTTCCACCACGAGGTACAGCACCGTGTCGGGCGCCTGAGGGACATCGCCCGCCCAGTCCTCCACAAATCCCGAAAGCGTTTGGATCAGCTTGCGGCGGAAGACAAAGCCTTCCCGCGCGAGGCGGTTTTGCAGGTGCAGCGCCATGGTCGCCGTCGGCGCCAGCAGCCGTATGGCGTCGTCACCCGCGCGCAGAGCCTCGCGGAACCGGTCGAGGACGAAGGCGGACTTGCCGGAGCCGGTAAGTACAAAAGGGGTCTGACGCATTTTCCGTCAACCCTCCATCATATCCGCAGCCGGCAAACCGAGAGGAAAAATGCGTCTGACCCCTTTTCTAGGCCACCAGCTTCTCGAAGCGGGAGCCCGGGCGGACGATGGTCTGGTTGCGCTCCGGTCCCGTGGAAATGCAGCCCACCTCCACGCCCATCCGGCTTTCCAGAAACGCCACGTAGTCCTTGGCCTTCCCCGGCAAGTCGTCGTACGAAGAGATGCCGAACGTAGCGGTGTTCCATCCGGGCACGCGTTCGTACACCGGCTCGAGCTTTTCGATTTCCGCCACCGTGGCCGGCATCTCCGCTGTTTCCCGCGTGCCCAAGCGGTAGCCGGTGCAGACCGGAATGCTCTCCAGCTCGTCCAGCACATCCAGCTTGGTTATCACCAGGCTGTCGAACCCGTTGATGGCCGCGGTGTAGCGCAGCAGCGGAACGTCGAACCAGCCGCAGCGCCGCGGCCGCCCGGTGACGGCGCCAAATTCGTTGCCGCGCTTGCGGATCATCTCGCCCGTCGCATCCAGGGCTTCGGTGGGAAACGGTCCGCCGCCCACGCGCGTAATGTATGCCTTGGAAACCCCGATCACGCCGCTGATGCGCGTGGGCGCCACGCCCGTGCCGGTGCAGGCGCCGCCCGCGCTGGCGCTCGAAGAGGTCACGAACGGGTAGGTTCCATGGTCGATATCGAGCATGGTCCCCTGGGCGCCCTCGAAGAGCACGGTCTTTCCGTCGCGGATCGCCTGGTTCAACAGCCTCGCGGTATCGCGCACCATGGGCCGGATGCGCTCCGCGAAGGTTTCGTATTCGTCGCGGATGCGCCGCAGGTCCAGTTCTTCGTAGATGCCCAGCGCCTTGGCAATGGCGACCTTCTCTTCCATCACCGAGTCGTATTGCGCGCGGAATACGACGGGGTCGAGCAGGTCGGCGATGCGAATGCCGCGCCGCCCCATCTTGTCCTCGTAGCAAGGGCCGATGCCGCGCGACGTGGTGCCGATGGAAGCGGACAGCTTCTCCATCATGCGGTGCACGGGAAACAGCACGTGCGCCCGGTTGCTGATGAAGAGGTTGCCCCTCACCTCGACGCCGGCGGATTCCATCGCGTCGATTTCCGCCAGCAGGGCGGCGGGGTCGATCACCAGGCCGTTGCCGATCACCGCCTTCTTTCCCGCGTGCAGAATCCCGCTGGGGATCAGCTTCAGAACGAACTTCTGATTGCCGACGACCACCGTGTGGCCCGCGTTGTGCCCGCCCTGATAGCGCGCCACGATGTCGAACCGGGCGGAGAAGAGATCGACGATCTTCCCTTTGCCCTCGTCTCCCCACTGCGATCCCAAGATTATGACGTTTCCCATTTTGTACAAGCCCATTCATTTTACCGTAGTGGGACAGACAATCGCTTTTTGTCGTCTGTCGGCCGCGTCGCCCGGCACCCAATTCGGAGTTAAAGACCCATCACCTCCGCAAACCGGCTCCGGAAGTGATACGCTTGCAATTAATGCAGATTTCGGATGTCTACCTCGGGTTGGGCGAAGAAGCGTTCGGACAACTGGTCCGCGGCATCTCCATCGGCAAGCTGAAAACCTACCAGATCTACGAAGGCTTCAAAGTGCGGGCGCGCCTTCACAAGGTGAACACGGATCTCTTGCGCAAATCCGTGCCGCGGTTCTGGGCGCGAATCGCCGAGCCCGACGAAGACTTCGCCAAGGACCTGGCCCAGGCCGTGCTGGTGTCGCACATCGATATGATCGCGGCGGTGCTCGACTTTGTTGGCGTGCCGCATGAGAACGGTTTCTTCGCCAAGAAAATGGACCCGAAGCCGTATTTCACCGAGGGATGGGAGGAACGGGTGTTGGAGAAGTTTCACGGCCTATACCCGGAACCGCTGCTGCTTTTCTATATCAACCATTTGAGGTGGGAAACACTGGGAGCCGGCGAACCCTATCGCCGGGCGTCTCCGCAAACCCCTTGAGTTCGGCTTGTGGCGTGCAGATAGATGTATGAATGATGACTGTTCCCGGACGGAACCCGTTGCCTCACGCCCACAGCCGAACCCCGATTTGTGGCCGAACTCATTGTTGGGGAGTGAGATGCGAGTAAGGTTCCGCCCGGTGACAGGAGCGTCTGCTTGACCTGGGGTTGTTGGATTTTCAAGCACCGGGATCAGTTCATGGGGGATAAGCCCCAATTCAGGTGCTTTACCCCCGGAACGAATTGGCCGCCAAAACACGCGAGGTGCCAGACATGAACCATTGCGATTTCCATTATTCACATTTATTGCCCAAGAAACCGGGCATTCTCCCGCTGGAGGAGACCATGACGAAGCAGTGCCGCCGGTGTGGCGCACCATTCGTCACGCGATCCCGGATCCGGAAGCGTTGCGATGCATGTCAGACCATCGTCTCGGCGGAGAAGCAGAAGAAGGCCAATGCGCGCCTGAAGGCACGCCGCGCCGCCCGGCGCATGTGCCTGCTGGCCAGCTAGCTGGTCCAGCCCGTGGCCTCGTGCCATGGGCCCGTGCCCAGCTTCAACATGGTCACGATAGCCTGCGATTCACCCGAGCGGCCTTCACCCACGGGTCCTACCTGTTCCGCCGTCTTGAACTTGACCGAGACCCGGTCCGGTTCGAGGCCGAGTGTCTCCGCCAGTTTCTCCCGCATGGCCTGCCGGTAGTCCTTCAGCTTGGGCCGCTCCAGAATCACCGTGGAATCCACGTTCACAATACGGTACCCGAGCGCTTCCGCCAGGTCCTTGGCGTGGCGTAGAAACACCAGGCTGTCGCAGCCCTTCCAGCGCGGGTCGGAATCGGGGAAATGCATGCCGATGTCGCCGAGGGCAGCCGCCCCCAGAATGGCATCGGTGATGGCGTGAGCCAGCACGTCGGAGTCCGAGTGCCCCTCCAGGCCGAATTCGCTGGGCACCGTGACGCCGCCCAATATAAGCGGCCGGCCCGCCGCCAGGCGGTGCGAGTCCCATCCCAGCCCGGTCCGGATCTCGCTCAAGGCTGGACTTCCTTGGCGATCTCCTCATGAAAGAACAGGCGCGCCAGGTCCATGTCGCCCTGCTTGGTGATCTTGATGTTGCGATCGCTGCCCAGCACCACGCTCACTTCCACGTCCAGGCGCTCCACCATGCTGGCCTCGTCCGTGCCCAGAAAGCCGTCCTCGCGCGCCAGTTCGAAGGCGCGCGCCAGCAGCTCGTAGCGGAACACCTGTGGCGTCTGCGCCATCACCAGCTTCTCCCGCGGCAGGGTCGCCCGGATGCGCACGCGGCCGGTTCCGCGGCTCACCTGCTTCACCGTGTCCACCACCGGCACCCCCACGATGGCGGCGCCGGTCTCGGCCGCTTCGTCGAACACTTTGAGAATGGTCTCCAATTCGATGAACGGCCGCACGGCGTCGTGGACCGCCACCAGGGGAGTCTCCGGACCCAGCGTTGCGAGCGCGTTCTCCACCGACTGCTGCCGGCTGTTGCCGCCTGCCACCGCGCGCACCCGCCGGCCGGGAAACTCCCGCGCCAGCATTCCGCCGACCCACTCCAGATCCTCCGCGCGCACCGCCACTACGATCTCCGCCACCCGGTCCGACGCCGCAAACTTGCGCACCGTATGAATCAGGATGGGCGAGCCTTCCAGCAGCATGAACTGCTTGCGGCTGGTCCCGGTCTTCTCCGCGGAGCCCTTTCCCATTCGGGTGCCCAGGCCCGCCGCCGGCAATATCACGGCCACTTTCATGTGCATTACGGTTCTATCGTGGTCCTTTCAGGGCCCAGATTATTGGTCATGGGCTGCGGGTCGCTCTTGCGCGCCGGCCGGTCGTGCTTTTCCATACCTGCCGCCACCGCGTGCACGCGCTCATCGAACTTGCCGAAAATCATTTTCCCCGCGGTGGTCTGGATCACACTGGTCACGGCGATATCGATGGTCTTGGAGATCATCTTCTTGGCGTTGTCCACCACCACCATGGTGCCGTCGTCCAGGTACGCCACGCCCTGGTTGTATTCCTTGCCTTCCTTGTTAATGAACACCCGCATGGTCTCGCCGGGCAGCACGATGGGCTTGAGCGAGTTGGCCAGCTCGTTGATGTTCAGCACCTCGACGTTGTGAAGGTGCGCCACCTTGTTCAGGTTGAAGTCGTTGGTCATGACCTTGCAGTCGTAGATCTTGGCCAACTCGATGAGCTTCATGTCCACGTCGCGGACGTGCGGAAAGTCCTCCTCCACGATCTGAACGCTGAGATGCGTCATTTTCTGGATGCGCTGGAGAATGTCCAGCCCGCGCCGGCCGCGATTGCGCTTCATCGAATCGGCCGAATCGGCCACCAGTTGCAACTCCCGCAGAACAAACTGCGGAATTACCAGGACGCCGTCCAGGAAGCCGGTCTCGGCGATGTCCGCGATGCGGCCGTCGATGATGACGCTGGTATCCAGAATCTTGAACGTCTTCTTCGCCGACTTCTCCACGCCGAAGATTCCGCCCAGCGCCGCCAGGTTGAGCATCTCTCCCTTCTTGGCGCCCACGATCAGACCAACGTAGGTCATCAACAAGAGAAGACATACTTGCAGAAAGGGCGGCGCACCCGCACGGGTGAGAACCAGCGACATCAGAAAGGCGCCGAAGATTCCCAGCACCGACCCGAAGGCCGCGCCGATCAGCCGCTTCAGGCTAACCCGCTCCAGCCGGATTTCAAAAAGAATGATGCCGCCACCCAAAATCAGGCCGCCCGCCGCCGCAATCTCCCGTGGCAAGCCAAACGGGTGCAACAAGTAGGCGGAAGTGGCGAGAACCAGGATGAAAATAGCGCGAACAATAAGTAGATCGAGCAAGAGGGCACCCCCTTAGGGTGAGTTCAAGATCCAGCGAGATCCTCATAAAACTGGTACTTGATCCTGTAAAAAACGCGAGTTACGTCGCGCCAAAAGTATAACACCTCCCGCAAGCGGGGGGAGTGCCGTAGCGCCGGATGAGAAGAGGCGGGATCGCCGCAGTATGCTGAATTGATCTGATGAGCCGGCTCCGGGAGCGGCCGCCGCATCGCCCGGTTCGCCGCGCCTCGTGGTGGTCGGCTTCACCACCTGGTTGGAACCGAACGGCCCTCCCGAATCCGGAATCCGGATATTGACCCGGCGCAACGAGCGGATCAGGTCGAGAATGTCGGCGCCGCTGCGTGAATCCAGGTTGCCGATGGGCTCATCGGCCAGCAGGATTGGGGGGAAAGCCGCCAGGGACCGCGCGATGGCCACGCGCTCCTGGATTTTCCGTTTCCCCCACCCGCGCAGGTGCAGCGGCAGTGCCACGTTCTCCAGGCAGGTGAGGCTGGGCATCAAGTTGAAGAACTGGAAGATGAAGCCGATCTTGTCGCGCCGCTTGCCGCTGAACTGCTTCGAGACTTGGGTGAGGCGAATTAAAGGAATCTCCCGTTCGGGAGCCGCCCTCACGAACGGCCCGCGGCGACGGGGACCAGTTTCTCGATCTTCTGCCACGCCACTTTGGCATCTCCCTGCTTCAGGGCTTGAAATGGGCCGAGCGCCCAGAGCAAGTCCTTCACACGGACCAGCTTGCTGAGGAAGGCCCGGTTGTCGACCGGCATGGATCTGCCAGGTCTTGCCGCCGTCGGTTGTGACCATCACGGTGCTTGGTTCGCAAAGCACGTACGCCACGGAGGCAGTGGGCGCAGCCCCATCGCGAAATCGGCAGGAGGTCTCCTGCGCACCGGCCAGGGAAACACCCATCAGCAAGACTATTGCTAATCGCCCGATCATCTTCAAATCCCCGTAAAGAGGTCTTTTCTTCCGTTGATTCAACGCGATTCGGCGCTGGCTGCTATTCTGGCTCGTTACCGAGGCAAGCAAGGAGGTCGCCGGTATGTTGGTCGAGCAGCAGATTGCCGAACGCAGGGAAAGGGCGCAAAGCGCCGTGGTCCG
>Ga0181527_1005698_pt1 | contig 10226 bp, 12 predicted proteins | sample PEATcosm2014_Bin_30_FD_119762 | JGI IMG/M metagenome (GOLD analysis project Ga0181527, IMG submission 119762) | Peatland microbial communities from MTU Mesocosm Facility, Houghton, MI, USA - PEATcosm2014_Bin06_60_metaG | ecosystem: Environmental > Terrestrial > Soil > Wetlands > Peat | place...
CCGTGATCTGCGACAACATGGCCGCCAGCCTCATGCGCTCCGGCCGCATCCAGGCCGTCGTTGTCGGCGCGGACCGCATCGCGGCTAACGGCGACGTGGCCAACAAGATCGGCACCTACAACGTGGCGATCCTGGCTAAGGAGCACGGCATTCCTTTCTACGTGGCCGCTCCCTGGTCCACGGTCGATATGGCTACCGCGACCGGCGACCTGATTCCCATCGAGGAACGCGCGGCGGTTGAGGTTACCCACCACGGCGGCAAGCAACTCACCCCCAACGGCGTGGGCATTTGCAACCCCGCCTTCGACGTGACTCCGGCGAAATACGTAACCGCCATTGTGACCGAACGCGGTGTGCTGCGCGCCCCGTATGGCGAGGCGCTCAAAGAGATGGAAGCTTCCGGCTGATTCAGATTCGCCTGCGCCAATAACCGGCACGACGCTTGGCGTGGGCGACGGCGACAACAAGAATGGCGTCGTCTTTTTCCTGGAAGATCACGGAATAGGGAAAGCCCGCCAGTACGCGTCTGCGGGTGTTCTTTGTATATGCGGGATAGAGTTGCGGATGAGAGACAATCTGCGCCAAAGATGCCCCGATTTCTGTCAAGAATCCGTCTGCCGCTTTCGGATTGCGCTTGAAATACCAATCAAACGCCGCGTTGATCTCCTCTTGAGCCTCGGAGCGGATGCGGAGGCGTTTCCGCCTCATCTGGCCAGCCGCGCGCGCAGCGGCGCTTCCACTTCTTCCCAGGAATAGGTCACTCCGGTTCCGGCCTCGGCATCGGCCACACGCCGCTCTACCTCCGCCTTCCACGATGCGTCGATCTCCGCATCGCTGGAGCCGTCTCCAGCCTGGAGGAGTTCCCCTATAAGCCAATCGAAGTCGCTGGGAGGAAGGCGGCGGGCATCTTCGAGAACTTCGGCGGCAGAGCGGTTCATAGGGAGATTGTAGCGCGGAATCGGTTGCAAGACTACTACCGCAAGGCGAAACTCCCCGGTCTCATTCGCCGCGTTGAACAAGACCCGGGGCGACAGAATTCAACGGTCCGCAAGCCACGCGCCCTTGTGTAGCTGTTCCTCTCGCTAGAGGATTCGCAGCAAGGCCCGGGCTCTTCGCCGCGCCTCTCCTGCCGTCAAGCTGCGCCAAGGATGGCGCGCTCTTGTTCCAGTGGTTCGGAGATGGAGCGATGGGTGGAATTGCAGCCTATCGGCGCAGGGCGAGGGCTGCGGGCGCGATCAGGGCGGTCTTTTCTCTAGCCGGGGTCTGGTTAGGGGGCGGGGCTTCGGTCTGGGCTTGGTTCGCTTCGAGGAGCGCCAATCCCTGGGCCAGACTCATTCCCGCGGGCACAGGAAGAAAGCCCCGCCGCACTTCGCTGGTCTCGCGCGCAAAGGTCTTGACGAGCAGGGCGCGGCCATTCAAATGCACCTCGATCCGGTCGGTCTTCCAGTCGGTGGGGCTGACCTGGGTGCGCTGCAACTGGAACCATCCGCCCTTGTAAACCCGGCCCAGTATGCCGAACCCGAAGTCCAGGGTCTCTTCGACGTGCGCGTCGAGGCGGACGAGCCGCTTCATGCGGGCATCTACCCAGAGTGTGCCGCTCATGGCGTGGAAGATGCGGGCCTCAATTGTATGCGCGGGGTAGTCAGGATTGGGACGAAAGCGGAGGCGGTGGCAACCGTTCTCGTCGCCGTCGTATTCAGCAAAGAAGGCATCGGGCAACATCGCCAGAACCCGGCCGATGCGGTCTTCGTCCTCTTGATACGCTCGCAGATGCTTTGCCTGTTCGGCGGGCGAGGCCAGGAGGTGCTGGAGGCGCGCCTGCTCCTCTTGTTCGGCCTCCGGACTGAGCGGCTGTCCATCTGTGAGGGCGAGGCGGGCGATGGGTCCCTGGGCGGTCTCCACTTGATCTTCAATCCGGGTCTGCTGCTGAATGCGGCGCTGAACCTCGAATTGCCAGTAGCCGTGCCGCTCATGGTCGCGAAGTTCGTTGTAGACGACCTCGCGGACCAGTTGGCTGGCCGGCATTGGCGGCGGAGACTGCTGGGCATGGACGCACAAAGCACCTTGAACCGCCGCCAGAAGGCCCGCAGTCAGCCACAGTCTACGCATTCTTTTGCCCTCCCAACTCAAGAAGCAAGGGAAGTATGACGGCGTACCAGTGAAGAGCGTGCGAGTTTCCGATGAAAAGCCGGAGAAAAGCACGCAAATACCAAAATGAGCCGGAACATTACCGGCAGAACCGGATGAACGGTTGACATGAATCCATGTTCAAGGATGGGCGAGAGGGGCTGCCGGGTCTATCCAATACCGCTCACTCCTTAACGGGAAACGGGCGGTCCTCCGTTATTGGACTTTCCGCCGCCGGGCGCCTTGCTAAACTGGGACCATGGTGGATGAACTGGAGTTCCGCAATCTGGCCGGGACGGCTCTGGACTCGCTGATGCAGCACTTGATTGCGCGCGAGGAAGACGAGGCCGGCTTCGAGGTCGAGGAGCAGGGCGGCGCGCTGCAGGTACTCTTCGAGGAGCCGCCGGGCAAGTTTGTGATCACGCCCAACGCGCCGGTGCGGCAGATCTGGATTTCGGCGCTCTCCACCAGCTTCAAACTCGATTGGGATGGGGCGGCCTCGGCATTCGTGCTGCCGCGCACGGGCGAGCACCTGATGGCGCTGGTGGACCGGCTGATCGGGGAGCAACTCGCAGCCTAGCGCCCGTCCGTCTGGCGCGCGGCTGGCTGCTTCACGAAGTCGAAGGTGCAGGGGCGGCCTACAAGGCCGAGGCCTTCGTCGCGGGTGCCTTTGCCCTCCGTCTCCTTGAACTGGGCCTTGATGTTGTAGCTATAATCGGTGCCCTGCCCGACGAAGACTCCGCGGGCATATTGCCTGGAGGCGACGATGCCGTTGGCGGAGAGCTTGGCCGAACCGTCGTCGGCTATCTTGCCATCGATCGACAGGTAGCCGGGCTGCCCCGCGGTGCCGCGCTCCCCGTGGTAGACGCCGTCCTTGATCACGCCGGGGAACTTCCAGGTGTAGCCCTCGGTCTTTCCTTTTTCAGGGCAGGTGAGTGTCGTGAGCCAGCTGCCGTCGAATTTCTCGCCCGCGAGCAAAACTCCCGGCATGAGCATGAGTGCGCAAACAACAAAAAACCGTACTGCTTTCCGCATTGCCTTTCTCCCGTTCGGAGAGCAATTCTAGCAGGGCTCTCCGGCGACGGTCCACAGGCGCGGGGCCGGTTGGCGGAGGCGGGCGGTCCGGCGCAAAGGCCGGACTGCCCGCCACTTTCTACTGGAGGGAATAGACGGTCTTGAGAACCTTTTCCGCAACGCTCTTGGGGAGCGGCGCGTACGACAAAACCGAGACTTCGCTCTCGCCGGAGTTGACAATCCAGCTGAGCAGATCCTTGATGACCTTGCCCTTGGCGGGATCGGCGGAATGAACGGGAATGAGCAGGTAGGTAAAGCTGGAGATGGGATATGCGTTGGCGCCGGGCGCGTTGGTGATGGAGACCCGATAGTCGGCGGGGAGCTGCTTGATGCTGGCCGCCGCTTCGGTGACGCCCTCGATCGATCCCTTCTCCCAGTTGCCGGCGGCATTCTTCACTTCGCCGTAGCTGATCTTGTTCTGCAGAGCATAGATGAGCTCGACGTAGCCGATGGCGCCCGGCAACTGGCGCACCAGGCCGGCAACGCCCTCATTGCCCTTGCCGCCCACCCCTACCGGCCAACTCGGCGAGGATCCCTTGCCGGGTCCGTTCTCCCATTCCTTGCTGACTTTGCTGAAGTAGTCGGTCCAGATGAATGTGGTGCCGCTGCCGTCGGAGCGATGGACGACGATGATCTTCTGGTCGGGAAGCTTGACGCCGGGGTTGTCCTTGGCGATGCGTGCGTCGTTCCAGCTCGCGATCTTGCCCAGGTAGATGTCGGCCAGCACGTCGCCGCTGAACTTGATGTCTTCGACGCCGGGGACGTTGAAGATGGGCACAACCGCGCCAAGCACGGTGGGAATGTGAATGAGCTTGATCTTGGAGGCGGCAAGCGCATCGTCGGTCATGGGCATGTCGGAAGCGCCAAAGTCCACAAGGCCCGCGGTGACCTGGCGGATTCCGCCGCCGGAGCCGATGGACTGGTAGTTGATTTCGACGCCGGGATGCGCGGCGCTATACTCGCTGAACCACTTGGAATAGATCGGATAGGGGAACGTTGCGCCCGCCCCAGTCAGCTTCTGGGCCTGAGCGGCGCTCATGGCCAAAACGAACAACACAACGGCAACCAACGTCTTTTTCACGGATAGCTCCCTTGCAGATGAACTGCCGTAGACCATTCTCTACGCGCATTGTTACGGGGATTTGAATAGCGGGCGGGTTTTGGCGATTTATCCGTTCGGCTCAGACGCTCCAGGAGGTTCAAGCGCCAGCGGCAGCGTGAAGTGGAAGGTGGCGCCCGCGCCGAGTTCGCTTTCGGCCCACAATCGACCGCCGTGGGCCTGAACGATGTGCTTGACGATGGCCAGTCCGAGCCCGGTGCCGCCGGATTCGCGGGAGCGGGCTTTGTCGATGCGGTAAAAGCGCTCGAAGATGCGGTCCAGATGCTCGGAAGCGATGCCGGGGCCGAAGTCCTGGACGAAGAATTCGACTTCAGAGTCGAGCAGTCGGGCGCCGGCGCGGATGCGCTTGCCGGTTTTGGCGTACTTGAGGGAGTTCTCGACGAGGTTGCCAAAGACCTGATGCATGGCGTCGGGGTCGGCCATGACCTGGGCTTCCGGCGCGCCTGCCGATTCCAGTTCGACAGCGGAGTCGACGACGATTCCGCCCAGGGATTCGATGGCGTCCTCGAGCAGATCCGAGGCGCGCGTGGGCCGCGGGGTGAGCTTGTAGTCGGGGCTCTCGATACTGGCCAGGGCGAGCAAGTCCTCGGTGAGGCGGTTCATGCGCGTGGCATTTTTGAGAATGACGCTCAGGAATTCACGGGTGACCGCGGGGCGTGTATTTGGATCCTCAATGAGCGTCTCGACGTAGCCCTGGATGGAGGTGAGCGGCGTGCGCAACTCGTGGCTGACGTTGGCGATGAATTCGCGGCGGGATTTCTCCGCAACCTCGACGGCGGTGACGTCGTGGAGCACAATAAGCGCGCCGCCACTGGGCAGCGGGGCCGCGTTGATTTCAAAGGTTCGTCCCGGCGACAGGGAACTGGACCGGCCAAAGCGAACCTCGGGCTGGCCGGGGCTGGAAGGATGCTCGAGGGCGGCGTGGGCGCAGGCCAGAATCTCAGGGTCGCGGAGCGAGTGGGCCAGCGGGCGGCCAGCGCGGATCTGGTTTCCGGCGATGCGCCGCATGGCGGCGTTGGACCAGCCGACCAGGCCCTCGGGGGTGATGGCGACGACCGCCTCCTGCATGGAATCGAGCATGGCGGCCAACTCCTGGCGGCGGCTCTCGAGCACGGCAAGGCTCTGGGCGAGCTGCTCGGCGGCCTGGTTAAGGGCCCCTTCCATGGCCGGGAGCTTATCCTCGCCGGGCGCGGCAAGACGAGCGCTCAGATCGCCGTCCGCGATGCGCTGTGCAAAGGCGGCCACCCGCCCGAGGCGGGCGCCGACGCGGCCGGCAACCCAGGCGGCCGCGGGGAGGGCGATGGCCAGCGCGATCAGGCCCGACCATAGCGCCTCAAGGGCGAGCCGATGGAAGGCTCCGGCCGCGGCGTGCTCCGTCAGCGGACGAACCACCAACTCCACCGCCGCGATCTCAATGACCAGCAGCAAGAGAAAGAGGCCGAGCAGCTTGGTAAAGAATTTGGAGGTCAATGAGCGCGGCTCCCATCCGGCGCATTCCGGCGCGCAGCCGGCCTTCTATTCTCCCTTGGGTAGTTCGAAGCGATAGCCGGCGCCGCGCACGGTTTTCAGGTAGCGCGGATTCTCCGGATCGACCTCGATCTTCTCACGAATGCGGCGCACATAGACGTCGACCGAACGGGGGGTTACAAAGCGGGCGTCGCCCCAGACGGCATCGAGCAGGCGGTCGCGGCTGAAGACGCGGCCAGGGTGACGCGCCAGGTAGTCGAGCAGGCGGAACTCAGTGGCGGTGGTGGTGGTCAGCTCGCCGCGCACCTTCAACTGCATGGCGTTGGCGTCGATGACGACCTCCTCAAAGCTGATGATCGAGGGCGAAGTGGGCCGCTCGAAGCGTCGCAGCACAGCCTTGACGCGGGCCACCAGTTCGCGGGTGGCAAAGGGCTTGGTGATGTAGTCGTCGGCGCCCAGTTCCAGGCCCAGCACGCGGTCGTTTTCGCTGGCGCGCGCGGTCAAAAAGATGATGGGCACGGTGGAAAGCGCGGGGTTCAGGCGCAGGCGGCGGCAGACATCAAGGCCGTCTCCGCCGGGGACCATGATGTCCAGCAGAAACAGCGCCGGCGGCTGGCGCTCGGCATCGGGAATCAGGTTGGTGGGGGTGACAAACAGGCGCGCCGCAAACCCGGCGGCTTCCAAATGATGCTGAACCAGGCGCGCAATATCGGTGTCATCTTCCAGAACAAATACGGTTTGGCTCAAACGCTCTGACCTCGCCCTGCGGCCGTTCATTGCACGATGCGGAGGCCGCACGGAACCATTAACAGAGTAATTCAAAGAGGCAAATAGATTGCAAACGTTCGATGAATTTGAGCGGGAGGGGCGGTTGGGCTGCGGACCGGCGAATCGGGGCTCTTTACAGGGCTCATTCTTGTTGACTCCTGTCAGCGGCCTCTGGAGAACCTCCCACTCATCCAGCAACCCACTGGCGCTGGCCGAGGCCGTTGTGCAGAAGCCTTCTGAGCCGGCCCCACCGACCCGAACGCCATGGTTTAGGCTGAAAGCGCGGGTCCGGTCTTCATCTCCGGTCGCGCCCCGAGGAGGCCTTTGTGACCTGGATGATTCTGCTGGTTGGCTTGGTGGTGGGAATGTTTTCCGGCATAGTGGGCATCGGCGGAGGCATTCTGTTTGTTCCCGCGCTGATCTGGCTGCTGGGCATGGACCAGCACAGGGCACAGGGAACCTCGCTGGGCGCACTGTTGGCGCCGGTGGGCATCTTCGCCTTCATGGAGTACTACCGCAAGGGGAATGCCGACCTGCGCGTGGGGCTGCTGCTGGCCGCGGGATTCCTCGCCGGCGGATACTTCGGCGCGGTGGGCGCACAATACATTCCGGAACCTTGGCTGCGGCGCATCTTCGCCATCACGCTGGTGGCCGTCGGCGGAAGGATGTGGTTCAGCAATTGAGGCCGCGCACCAGCGCCGCAACCTGCGAAGGCGTCAAGTCGAGGCGATGAAGCGCAGGCGCACGTAGTAGGCGGTCCAATTCCCAACCTCGTCGCAGAGGATCGGCTCCAGCAGGGCGGTGGTCTCCTCGACCACCGTCTCGCGCAGCGCCTCCGGCAAGCTGTCCAGCACGCCGCGGCGAAAGGTCCGGAGCCATCCCGGCATTCCGCTCTCGGGCAGCAGCGTGGGCCGCTGAATGAGGGCAATCTGCTGCACCTTGAAGCCGTGCTGAACGAGCCGCTCCGCATAGCTCTCAGGGGTGGGGTAGTAGTTCGGGCCGCCACCGCGGCCGTCGCAACCGTGGCGCGCCAGCACCGCGGCGAGCGCAACGCGAATGGCCGCAATGTTACCATGGCCGCCCATCTCGGCCACAAAGCGCCCGCCCGGCTTGAGAACCCGCCGCACCTGGGCCAGCATGGCGTCTTGATTGAGAACCCAGTGCAGGGCGGCGTTGGAAAAGGCGGCGTCGAAGGCGTGGTCGGAGAAGGGTAGCGACTCGGCGTTGGCCTCCATCGCCACGATGCCCAGCGAGCGCGCCGCCGCGACCATCTCCGGCGATGTATCAACGCCCACCACGGTGGCGCCATTGGCGGCGATCCGGTGGGTCAATTGGCCATCGCCGCAGCCCAGGTCCAGGATGCGTTCACCGGGTTTAGCTGCCAGCCATTCAAGCACTCCGCTTGCCAAGCCATGCACAAACTTGCCGTCTTTCCCATAGGCAAGGGGATCCCAAGTCTGCGTCGTCACATTCACCCTCCGCTCCCAAGGCCGATGAAGCATGGAAGCACAAAACAGATTCATTCTAACCTGTCTCCGTCCAGGGAGGCATTACAACTTTTGGGCGCGTCTCAAAGCGGGCACCCTGCAAGCCATGGCGGCGATCCGCCTGGTCCGGCCCTGCTCAAGGGGCCGCTTTTTTGCAGGATGCGCGTTCTCATCCAGCGGCGAATCCAGTTTCTTTGCCTGGCTGCGCCGGATCGGAGCCCGCAGCGAGGCTTGCGCCGATTCTCGCTCCCTGCCTCAAGAGGCCGGCAATCCGCCCGTCCTTCCGGGTCAGCCGGAGATGTATGTGACCGTCTGGTCTCATATAGTAACTGCACAGCCTATCTCATTCTGGAATAAGTAACTAGCTCCGGCGTTACGGACGCACCACCTATCTTGACACGAAACAGGTATTGTCATCGTTGCCGTCCATTGAGGACCATGATAATACGTCGCAACAAATATGTCGGACGGCCGCGTGGGCTTAGGGAAGGGCTGCGCGCATTTATGACTGAGACTTCTGCGCCTTGAAACCGAAGTCCACAGCATTTCGCGGACTTGTGCGATCGGTTCGGGCGGAGCGGCCGTTCGGGGCCGCTAGAACGGGGTGAAAGATGAAGAAGCTATCGTTGGCATTACTCGCGTTGGCAATGGCTCTTGTGGTCGTTCCTGCCGCGCACGCCGACACGTGTGCGTATTCTTGCGCCTTCGTGGGCAGTGAACTGGATGCCGTTCTTACGTTCACCGCTGTTTCAAACGGCTTGCCGGACGGAAGTTATACCATCACCCACGTCGCCGGTACAGTTTCCGCGGGAACCGACATCCCATCTCCCGTCTCCTTCAGCACCGACACTCTCACAGATCCGATCGCGCCTTGCGGCTATGATTGCGGCGGAACGCAAATTGGAAACATCGTCTTCAACAACCAGCTCTTCCCGAGTCTGACACCGTCTCTGGACTTCTATGGCGTCGCATTCGACGTCAACGGTCTCATTATCAACATCTATAGCAACGATGGCATTTACCAATGGACCGACAGCGGCAGTTATCAGAATGACTCCAATACAAATCAGCCCCTCAGTGCGGCCCCGGAACCTTCTTCACTGCTGATGCTCGGCACTGCGCTTTTTTGTTTGGCGTTCGTCCTCTATCGAAGGGCCACGCGCGTTTATGAGTGAGACTTGAGCGCCTCGAGACCGAAGTTCACAGCATTGCGCGGGCTTGTGCGATCGGTTCGGGCGGAGCGGCAACTCGGGGCCGCTAGAACGGGGTGAAGGATGAAGAGGTTATCGCTGGCATTACTCGCATCGGCAATGGCCCTTGCGATCGCGCCGGCTGCACTGGCGGATCAGATCGGCTTCAGTGCCAGTGGATACGGAGCGACCACCAGTCAAGAAATCACTCTCGGTCTTCTTGACGGCGTCACCGGAGTGTACAACATCGCCGCGATTTCCGGAACCTTCGGCGATCCCGGGATCGGCGTCCCTGACAATACCCCCATTACCGGTCTGTACGCAGACCAAGGCCCTCTCTCCGTCACATGCTACGACGGCTGCGGCGAAACCTACCTCTCCAAAGATGAAAAGTGGGACTACGACAATCTCGTATTCCTGCCTGGAAACGGCGCGGGAGTTCCGCTGCTTTTTGACGGGTGGGGCGGCGAACTCTTTACCGTCGATTACGACGGAAACATATACGAAGTCAATGTTGCAGCGGTGGACGGCGGCCTGCAGTTATGGGCCTCGCTAGGCGGCACCTATGTGGTAAACGGTGCAACCGGTGTGCCCATCTCGGCATCTCCGGAACCCGGATCGCTGCTGCTGCTCGGGACTGGACTTTTTGGCCTGGCGTTCGTCCTTTATCGAAAGGCCGGCAAGCGCCGGCAGCCAGTCGTGAACCCCTAGTTCTCTGACCGCGTGATTTCGTGCGTGGCGATTGAGTAACGCCGTATCCCACCCTAGCCGCAAAAACAAGAACGCGGCGGGGGTGGGGCACCCAACTCATCACGCTATCCATGAGAATTCAGTACACAGCGTTTCAGAGCGACTGAACGGGGAGGAGGGTCAGGTCTTCGACCAGGCCGACTTCCTTTTGCACGAAGGGCTCGCCGTAGCGCACGCCGGCCAGCAGACCGTAGTGGCGGGCCTCGGCAAAGGTGCGTTCGCGAATCTCTTCTTCGGGAACGA
>Ga0181527_1005700_pt1 | contig 10225 bp, 7 predicted proteins | sample PEATcosm2014_Bin_30_FD_119762 | JGI IMG/M metagenome (GOLD analysis project Ga0181527, IMG submission 119762) | Peatland microbial communities from MTU Mesocosm Facility, Houghton, MI, USA - PEATcosm2014_Bin06_60_metaG | ecosystem: Environmental > Terrestrial > Soil > Wetlands > Peat | place...
CAGGCACGGTCGGGAACGACAGGATGCCGATGTCCTCCGCCGCAATGCCCTTGCCGCTGGCGGAGTTCGGCGCCTGCATGCCCAGGAACCATTGACCCATCAGGTCCATGGCCGCCTTGCCGTCGCCGAAGACGCCTGCCGATTGCGCATGCGAGGTCTGGAGATAGCCGGGCTGGAACGCGTCGAGCGCCCCGAGTTCGTGAAGCCGCTTGCCGGCCTCGACGAAAGCCGCGTTCTTGAAGCCGCCGTTCTTGCCGGCCTTCGCGTCGGGCAGGGCGGTTTCGCCGCCGACTCGCAGGACGAGATAGTCATAGAAGAAGGCCATCGGCCACTTCTCGCCCGCGCCGACGACGATCGGGGCGATCCCCGCCGCCTTCAGCTTCTTGACCGCGCCGAGAAAATCGTCCCAGGTCTTGATGTCCTCGGCCTTCACGCCGGCCTTCTCGAACAGCTTCTTGTTGTAATAGAACACCACCTCGCCCATCTCGAAGGGCACGCCGACGACCTTGCCGTCGACCTTGAAGGAATCGACCGCGGTTTGCGACATCGTGGACTCGACGTCGGCGACGCCCTTGGTGATGTCCGCGAGGAACCCGGCCTTGGCCTGCGCCTCCATGACGCCGCCGGCCCAGCTGTAGAACAGCTCGGGGCGCGAATCCGCGGACTGCAGCATGGTCGGCAGCTTGGCCTTGAACGCTTCGTTCTCCAGGTATTTGAACTGCACTTTGACGCCCGGGTGCGAGGCGTTGTAGTCGGCCGCGATCTTGTCCCAAAGCACTTTGGCCGGCGCGACCTCGTTCACGTGCAAGATGGTGACGTTCGTCTCGGCCAACGCCGGGACGCTCAACGCCGCGACGCACGCGGCGGCAAAAGCGAGATGACGAAACTTCATGACTCCCTCCGCAGGAAACGGCTCAGCGGTTTCCCCGCAATGCGGCCGAACGCTCTTCCGCTTCCCCCTGCTTGTCAAGCGAATCGACGACAACAACGGCCAAAAGTTAGGTCAACCCGTTGACGTCCGCCCGTGAGAATGGAAATAATTCCATCCTCTACAAGATGCCTTGGAGACGCCGAAGTCTTGGCGCGATGAGGACCTCATGCGCCATCGTCGATCGCCTCGTCAAACACCTCAAGGACGGAGCGCGCCGACGCGTCGGCGATTGGTTTCGCCGCGCAGGCGCGGCGCGGGGCGCATCGTCTACGGTTCGCTTGGCCGCGTCTCGGCGGCGTTCGCTGGGGCGAACACGAGGGCGATTCCAAATCGCGGCGTCTCTTAGGCGGTGCGGCGACCGCTCGCGGAGGAGCTTCCCATGACGATGATTCGCAACCCGATCCTCCCAGGCTTCAACCCCGATCCGTCGATCTGCCGCGTCGGCGGCGACTATTACATCGCCACCTCCACGTTCGAGTGGTATCCGGGCGTGCAAATCCACCATTCGCGCGATCTCGTGAACTGGCGGCTGGTGCGGAGGCCGCTCGAGCGCGCCTCGCAACTCGACCTGCGCGGCGACCCGGATTCCGGCGGCGTGTGGGCGCCCTGCCTTTCCTGGGCCGACGGTCGGTTCTGGCTCGTCTACACCGACGTCAAGCGGCTCGACGGCGCCTTCAAGGACGCGCACAACTACATCGTCACCGCGCCTGCGATCGAAGGGCCCTGGTCGGACCCAACTTACGTCAATTCGAGCGGCTTCGATCCCTCGCTCTTTCACGACGACGACGGACGCAAGTGGTTCGTCAACATGATCTGGGACCACCGCGACGGTTCTGGCGCGCAACGGAAACATCCGGCCTTCGCCGGCATCCTCTTGCAGGAATGGGACGCCGCCTCCGGCAAGCTCGTCGGAAGGCCGAAGACGATCTTCGCCGGAAGCCCGCACGGCCTCGTCGAGGGCCCGCATGTTCATAAGCGCAACGGCTGGTACTACCTGACGACCGCCGAGGGCGGCACGGGCTACGATCACGCCGTCACCATGGCTCGCTCGCGTCGGATCGATGGGCCTTACGAGTTGCACCCGAACGTTCATCTCCTGACATCGAAGGATGCGCCGCACGCCGCCCTCCAGCGCGCCGGACACGGGCAGATCGTCGTTACGCCCGACGGTCAGGTCTATCACACGCATCTGTGCTCACGACCACTCGCGGGCCTGAGACGCTCCCCGCTCGGACGCGAGACCGCGATCCAGAAATGCGTCTGGGACGACGACTGGCTCTATCTCGCTCAAGGCGGCCAAGTTCCCGCCGTCGACGTCCCTTCGCCTTTTCGGACCGAAGCGGAGCCGAGGCCGCGCGTTCAGCGGACCGCCTTCTCGCCGGGCGCGCTGCCGCTCGATTTCCAGTGGCTGCGGACGCCGTATCCCGATAGGATTTTGTCGCTCTCCGCGCGGCCCGGCTGGCTGCGCTTGATCGCGCGCGAATCCATCGGCTCCTGGTTCGAGCAGGCGCTGGTCGCGCGCAGGCAGGAGCATTTCGTCTACCGGGCGGAGACAGAGGTCGATTTTCGGCCGTGGAGCTTCCAGCAGGCAGCGGGACTGACGGCTTATTACAACCGTTACAAGTTCCACTTCGCGGCCGTCACCTGGCATGAGACGTTGGGACGCGCGCTGACCATCCTGAGCTGCGAGGGCGATTATCCCGAGGGTCGACTCACCTTCCCGCTCTCCTCGCCGGTCGCGCTCGGCGCGGAGGCTCCCGTACGGCTCGCTTTGTCGGTCGATCACGCCAGGCTTCAGTTCTCCTACGCTCTGGGCGGCGAATGGCGCGATGTCGGGCCGCCGCTCGACGCCTCGATCCTGTCGGACGAAGCGGGTGGCGGCGAACATCGCTCGTTCACCGGCGCTTTCGTCGGCATGGCCGCGTTCGATACGTCGGGTTCCGCGATGGACGCGGACTTCAAGTATTTCGAGTACGAAGAATGCGCGACGCCATGACGGCGATCGCGATTTGATGGCGGCGCTCGACAGACAGACGGACCGGCTCGTTAGATCAGCGAACCGTTGACAACGGCGGCCCCGCTTGCGTCAAAGAGATGGCAGGTCTGCGAAGGAAACACCGCCCGCACCTCGTCGCCGACTTTTTGCGCCGCGAGGCCGTCCGTCTTGGCGACAAGCTGGGGAATGCCTGGCGCTTCGAGATAGAGCATTGTCTCGCCGCCGAGATGTTCCGTGAACAGCACGCGCGACAGCACGCCTTCGTTGGCCTGAGGCGGCGCGACGACGACATGCTCGGGACGCATGCCGAGCATGATCGGCCCATTGATTGGCGGCTTGCCGCGCATCTCCACCGACACGCGGGCGCCCCCGGGCAGCATGATGTCGGACCGTCCGCCTTCGCCCGCCTCTCCCATCCCCTCGATCACATTCATTTTCGGGCTGCCGATAAAGGTGGCGACGAACAGGTTGCGCGGGCGGTGGTAGAGTTCGAGCGGGCCGCCGACCGGCTCGACCCGGCCCGAGTTGAGCACCACGATTTTCTCCGCCATCGTCATCGCCTCCACCTGATCGTGGGTGACGTAGATCATCGTGGCCTTGAGATCGTTGTGAAGCTTGGAAATCTCGAGCCGCATCTGCACGCGCAATGCGGCGTCGAGGTTGGAGAGCGGCTCGTCGAAAAGAAACACTTCGGGCTCGCGCACGATGGCGCGACCAATCGCGACGCGCTGTCGCTGGCCGCCGGAGAGCTGGGCGGGCCGCCGTTTGAGCATCTCGGTCAACTGGAGCATCTGCGCCGCCTTGCGCGTGCGCGATTCGATCTCCGCCTTGGGCCGTCGCGCCATTTTGAGCCCGAAGGCGATGTTCTCCGCGACCGTCATATGAGGATAGAGCGCGTAGGACTGGAACACCATCGAAATGCCGCGCTGGGAGGGCGCAAGCCAAGTCACGTCTTGGTCGCCGATCGTGATGACGCCTTCCGTCAAGTCCTCGAGTCCGGCGATGAGGCGCAGCAGCGTCGATTTTCCGCAGCCCGAGGGGCCGACGAAGACGCAGAACTCACCGTCGGCGATGTTGAGATCGACTCCGCGGATCACCTGGACGTCGCCGAACGACTTCGTCACCTCCCGCAACGTGACCTGCGCCATCGTGGTTCTCCCTGCTCCTCTCCGCCGTCAGATCGAGAGCGCCGCTTCGCCTTCCGCCGGGCCAGTGTGAGCCGGCCGCCGGGGGCCCCTGTCCTTATTCCGCTCCGTCCGAGCGGCGCACGATGAGCGCCCGGACGCAGTTGGCGCCGAAATCAATGCCTATACTGTGCATGGCGCGCCCGAGAAAAAAATTCGCCGCCGCCGCCTGCCTGCTATCGGGCCGCTTCACCCGCATTCCCCCGCCTCGGCGATCCAGACTTGCATCGAACCCGGCTCGCGATTGGCCCAAAGATGATAGGGGAGCGCGGTCAGCGGAGCCTCTCGCGTCGCAGGCGGCGCGGCGGAATAGAGCGCGCCGTCGCCGCCGGGGACGAGACGCTTTGCGCTCGCTGTCAGGGCCATGACGCCGCCGAAGAGGTCCTCGCGCCATGCCGCGTCGATCTCAGCGTCGCGCGGCAAGGCCAGCGTCTGGACCGGCGCGCCGGGATTGTCGGCCTCCTCGACGCAGTAGATGAACGGGCCCCGCCGCAGCGCAACGCGCCCGACGTCCATGCGCACGTTCGGATGCGCATAAAGGCGCTCCGGCGGCATCGCCAGACGGAGGGTCGCGACGTCGCCCTTGCTCCAGCGCCGATGGATCGTCGCATAGCCGCGTTCGGGCGTCAGAGAAATCGGCTCTCCATTGACCGCCGCCGTCGCGCCCTTCGCCCAGCCCGGCACGCGCAGCTTCAAGTTGAAAGTCGACGGCGTTTCCGGATCGACCTCGATCCTGATCTCGCCGGACCAGGGATAGCCGCTTGCCTCTCGCAGCGCCACGCGGACGCTGTCGAGCGCGACCGTCGTCTCGAACCCGCCATAGAGGTGGAACGCGACGCCGTCGTCGCTCGTTGAGATCGCATAGCCGGCGATGGAGGCGACGAGCCGAGAGACGTTCATCGTGCAGCACGGGCAGGCGTGCCAGGCCCAGCGTTTGTGCTGGCCGCGGCTCTCGAGCGGGTTGGCGTAGAAATAATGCGTCCCCTCGCGGGACAGGCCGCTCAACGCCCCGTTGTACAGCGCCAGCTCCATCACGTCGGCGTATGCGCCGTCGAGATCGAGATGCAGCATCCTGTGCGCCCAGAACGCGAGCGCGACCGAGGCGCAGGTCTCGGCATAGGCCGTCTCGTTCGGCAGGTCGTAGGGTTCGGTGAAGCCCTCGTTCGACTCGCTTGGACCGAGCCCGGCCGTCACATACATCTGCGCCGTCGTGACGTCGCGCCACAGCGCCTCGCACGCGCGCTTGAGATCGTCGTCGCCGAGTTCGAACGCCAGGTCGGCCATCGCCGAGGCCATGTACATCCCACGGACCGCGTGACCGACCATCTTCGTCTGGCCGCGGACGGGAATGTGGGACTGATTGTATTCGTACGTGCCGGCCCAAAAGGCGGCCGGGTCCTCGCCACGCGCGCGCGCCTCTTCGGTAAAGTAGTGCGGCTGGCGGCCGCGCTCGTCGATGAAATAGGCCGCGAGATCGAGCCGCCGTCGGTCGCCTGTAAGGCGATAGAGCTTGACCAGAGCGAGTTCGATTTCCTGATGGCCGGGATAGCCCCGCTTTTGTCCAGGCCCCCTGCCGAACGTCGCCGCGATGTGGTCGACGTAACGCTCCATAATGTCCAGGAACCGCCGGCGCCCGGTCGCGCGAAAATAGGCGATCGCGCCTTCGAGCAGGTGTCCCGCGTTGTAGAGCTCGTGGTTGTCGCGCAGGTTGGTCCAGCGCTTGTCGGGCTCGCGGCCGTTGTACCAACAGTTGAGGTAGCCGTCGGACGATTGGGCCTTGGCGAGATCGTCAACGATCGCCTCGATCTTGGCCTCGATGTCCGGGTCGCGCCGGCGCGACAGCGCGTAGCTCGCCGCTTCGATCCACTTGCCGACGTCCGAGTCCCAGAACACTTGCACGGTGAAGCCGTGCGCGTTGCGCGGCATGGTCAGCGGCGGCGGGGGTTGCGGCAGCTTGAGCGAATTGAGGATGCCGGCCTCGTCGAGCTTCACGTGCTGACTCGGAATCGTGCGCGACAGCACGACGTCGAGCCGTTCGCGCCAAAACGGCCCAGTCAATTTGACGTCGGCAAACGACACCGGGGAGTACAGTCGCCGGCTCATTCCATCCCTCTCTTTCACTCAGTGATGGCCCCACAGGACTCTCGGATGGCCCCACAGGACTCTCGAACGATCAGCGAACAGGGCAGACGTCTCACGCCGACAATCGCGCGGCCGGCCATCATGTCGAGCAGACAGGCTCCGGCCTCCCGTCCGAGCGCGTCGAGGTTCATGTCGACGCTGGTGAGCGGCGGGCGCGCGGCTTTCGTCATGACGTCCCAATTGTCGAACCCCACGATAGCGACATCCGCCGGCACGGAGCGGCCCATTTCGCGGAGGGCGTCGATCGCGCCGCGAGCGATCTGGTCGTTGCCACAAAAGAGCGCGTCCGGCCCGTCGCGCGTGTTCGAAAACATGTCCTGGACGGTCTCGCGTCCCCACGCCTCCGACCAATTCCCCGGCCGATAGTCGCCCCGGCGCGCCTCCAGTCCGGCCTCCGCGAGCGCCGCCCGATAGCCTGCCTCGCGCAGGCGCACCGCCTCGAAACGCTCCGGGCCGGTGATATGAGCGATGCGTCTGCGGCCGAGAGCGGCGAGGCGCCTCACCGCGAGCGCGGCGCCGCCCTCGTCGTCGGGCAGCAGGCAAAGCGCGTCCGGATCCTCCACCCTCGAGAACACGTAGACCACGGGCAGACCGCGCGCGGCCGGCGCGATCGGCTCGCGCCGGTCGGCGCGACGCGCCGTGACGACAAGTCCATCGACCCGCTTGCCGAGCAACTGATCGATGTGCCGGCGCTCGCGCGATGGATCGTCGGTGGCGTTGCACATGAAGATAGCGATGCCCTGGTCGGAGAGGCGCCGCTCGAGCGCCTCGACGATCGGGAATGTGAAACGGCCGAAACTGTCGTTCGACAGAATGCCCACCGTCATCGAGCGCGCCCGATGCAGGCTTTGGGCGAGATCGTTCGGCCGATAGTCGAGCGCCTTGGCGGCGCTGAGCACCTTGGCCCGCGTTTCCGCGCTGAGGCGGCCGCTCGCATTGAGCGCCTTGGAGGCGGTGCCGATCGACACGCCGGCGAGCCGCGCAACGTCGCGAATGGTGCGCACGCCATCGGAACGGCGTTCCTCCATGGACTCGGCCGGGGGTTCGGCATTTTCGCGATCGAGATCGCTCATTTGACCGCGCCGGAGAGCAAGCCGGAAATGTAGTAGCGCTGCAGGGCGAGATAGACGACGAGGCACGGGATGACCGAAAAGACGATGCTCGCCTGCAGCGCCCCCCAGTCGATCGCCCCGTGGTCGCCCGTCCGTACGCTGACCAGCAAAATCGGCATGGTGAACGAGAATTCGCGGTTCATGAAGACCAGCGCGGCGAGGAACTCGTTCCACGAATTGATGAACGCGAACAGCGCCACGGTGACCAGCCCCGGGACGGCGAGCGGCAGGAAGATGTGAGTGAGCCGCCGCAGAGCCGAACAGCCGTCGATCATCGCCGCGTCCTCGATCTCGCGCGGAATGGCCTCGAAGGCGTTGCGCATCAGATAAACCGAAAACGGCAGTTGCAGAATCGTGTGCACGATCGCCAGGCCTAGGCGGCTGTTGACGAGCCCGAGCTTGGCGAAATCGAGATAGAGCGGCGTCAGCAGCGCCTGATAGGGGATCATCATCGGCGCAAGCAGAACGAGGAACGCGATCTCCTTGCCGTATGGCGAGAAGCGGGCGAGCCCGTAGCCCGCCGGGGCCGCCAGCGCGACGCAGGCGACGATGGTCATCAGCGCCACCAGGGTCGAATTGCCGACATAGGTCGCCAGACCCGCCTGGTAGCCGACGACCTTGAAATAGTTCTGCAGGCTGAAGGTCTGCGGCAGGTAATGCGGCGGCGCGGCCGACGCTTCGGCCGCCGACTTGATCGAGGCGAGGAACGAGAACGCGAGCGGCGCGGCCATGATCGCTATGACCGCGACGCACGCCGCGACGACGAGATAGGCCGACGGCGCCATGCGGCGCTTGCGGCGGGGCGCGAGCGCGCCCATGTCGGCGGCGATCGTCGACGCGCTCATGTGGCCTCGCTGCGCGCGGTCAGCGCGATCTGCAGCGCCGAGAAGACGAGAATGATCAGGGTCAGCACGACCGACAGCGCCGAGCCGTAGCCGAGTTTGAACGACACGAACGAGTTCTGATAGATCCAGTACACCGCGGTGAAGGTCTGTCCGCGCGGCGCGCCGGACGTCATGATGTAGAACTGGTCGAAGGCGAGCATCGAGCCGATCGCGCTGACGAGCGTCGTCAGCAACAGGATCCGCCGCGTGAGCGGCAGAATGATGCGGCGAACGCGGCTCCAGTAGCCGGCGCCGTCCATGATCGCGGCTTCGATGATGTCGGGGTTGATCGACTGGATCCCCGACACGAACAACACCATGCCGAAGCCGACGACCTTCCAGGTGATCGAGATCACCACCGCCCAGAAGGCGAGATCGGCGGTGACGAACCAGACGATCGGCTCCTTGAGCAGGTGGAGATCGACGAGCAGCTTGTCGAACAGCCCGACCTGCTCGTCGAGCAGCCAGAACCACAGCAGGCTTGAGCTCGACAGGCCGATGATGACGGGCAGGAACACGATCGTGCGCGTCAGGCGCTTGAGCGGCGTGTTGTCGAGCGTCAGCAGCGCCAGCGCGTAGCCGAGGCCCATCAAGATCGGCGTGAGGACGACCGTGTATTTGGCGGTGAACCCCAGCGCGCGCCAGAAGCCGTCGTCGCGCCAGATGCGCAGATAGTTATCGACGCCGACGAATCGACCGCCGCCGAGCAGCGACCGGTCGGTCAGCGAAGTGTAAACGAGTTGGCCGAGCGGGACGAGCACGAACACGGCGACGAAGAGCACGGCGGGCCCGATGAAGAGCCAGCCCTGCAATTGCCTCGAGCGTCGCGCTCGCACGATCCGCCGCCTCTTAAGAGCGCCAGCCCGACGCTCACTCGCTGGCGATATCCTTCATCTTCTGGCGCGCCTCAGTGATCGCGCCGTCGACGTCGCCGTCGAATATAGCGCGCTGCAACATGTTGATCCAGGGGCTGGAGTCGGAGTTGACCATGTCGGCGAAATGATAGACCCACGGCACGTAGCCGACGCCGATCGCCTTGGCGGTGACGACGACGCGCGGATCGGCGGCGAAATACTTGTTGTCGGCGAGCGCCGGCCGCGAGGGCAGGATGTTGTTCTTGGCGAGGCCTTCGAGCTGGGCTTCGTCGGTCAGCTCCCAGGCGATGAAGGCCTTGGCGACCGCGAGATGCTTGGAGCCCTTCGGGATCGCGACGACGTCGCCGCCGACGAACGAGGACACTTGGCCTTCCTTCACGCCGGGCAGGAAGGTCACGCCGAAATTCATGTTCGGCACGTCGTGCTTGAGCTCGGACAGCAGGAATCCGCCGGTGCCTTGGATGCCGATCTTGCCGCTCTTGAAGATCGACGAGAAATTCGCGCCGCTGTCGGCCTGGGCGTTCTTGGGGATCAGGCCCTCGTTCCACATCTCCTTGAACTGTTCCAGCACCTGCTTGACGCCGTCGCCGGTCAGCGCGTCGTCATTGCCGTTGGCGGGCAGGATCTTTGAGCCCGCCGCCACCATCATCGGCGAGGTGGTGAAGATGTTGCAGCCGGGGCAGGCGCCCGAGAAATAGAAGCCGTAGATGTCGGGCCCGAGCGCGCGGATCTTTTTCGCGTCCGCATGGATCTCGCCGATCGTGCGCGGCGGCTTCTCCGGGTCGAGGCCCGCCTGCTTGAACAGATCCTTGTTCCAGACGAGGATCGAGACGTCGGGGGTGAAGCCGGCGCCGTAGAGCTTGCCTTCATAGGTGGCGATGTCGACATAGGCCTTGGCGACGGAGCCGAAGTTCGGATTGGCCTTGAGGTCGGCAGTGAGGTCTTCGAGGAAGCCGGCCTTCATGAAATCCGGCATGTAGATGAGGTCGAAGGACACCAGGTCGGGAACCTCGTTCGCCTGAACGCCGGTGGCGAGCTTGGTGACCATCTGGGTGTCGGGGATCGTGGTCAGCTCGATCTTGTCGGAGTGGGACAAATTCC
>Ga0181527_1005702_pt1 | contig 10225 bp, 10 predicted proteins | sample PEATcosm2014_Bin_30_FD_119762 | JGI IMG/M metagenome (GOLD analysis project Ga0181527, IMG submission 119762) | Peatland microbial communities from MTU Mesocosm Facility, Houghton, MI, USA - PEATcosm2014_Bin06_60_metaG | ecosystem: Environmental > Terrestrial > Soil > Wetlands > Peat | place...
GGGATTTACACATCACATCAAACAAGCTCATGCGGGTATTGAAATCTATTAAGTTATATCTCTTGTTGATGTCTGCTTCGCTATCAATATATCTCTTTATAGGCATAATATGACCTTCATGATTCATTGTATTTGTACAGAATTGCTTCAGTTTAGACGCTCCGGATAAGCATCCAGATTAAAGATCACCAGCTTAAGCTCACGAGGCGCTTTATTTTCCCATATGCCGATTCACTCAAAATAGAGCGGGCCAGGGTTCTGTAGATATCCCGGTCGGCAAGCCGCCGAAGATTATGCTGACAGGCCTGCAGCGCGCATTTTATCGCCTCTGCTCTCCTTCTGCGCAAAATATTCCGGGCTGCCAGCTTTGTCATAGCCTTGGAAATGGCCCTCTGAGTAATATCGCTGCGCAGCCGATCCGCACTCCCGCCCCGTGCCCCGGCGCAAGTCATGCGGGCACAGCATTGCTCAACCACCAGCTTCAGAAATGGGTCCCCGAGCATACTGCTCGGAATCCCTTTCTGCATGACCACACTTAATAATTCGACAAGGAGTGAAACGTATGGTTCGTCATTTCCAGGCGGATTAGAGACCGTCAGCAAATAATTGCGACTCTCTATGGGTACGGGGTTGGGTCGTCTGTCAGCATAGACTTCATGCACCGGGGGTATGTGAGCACAGGCGTGCTCAAGATGTTGCAGCCAGCCACCGGCACAGTGGTGTTGAGAAATGCGATGAGACAAAGCAATTCCTTGTTGCCTGCGCATTACCGGGTCGGCTATCAACGCTTCAACGCGGGCCACGTAGTCGTCCAGATCAATCGGACGCGGTATTTCTTCTAAGGCGATTCCATCGGAAGAACAGGTCGGGGCAACCTGTTTCGGCGCTGTAACGCAGGGTAACCCAGCCAAGCCGGCATCAAGCATTGCCGTCAACGACCCACATGGGAAACCCTCCAAATAGATGTCAGCCGCCATGTAGTAGTCTTCGATCTCCAGTTGGATTCCCACAGGTCGAAAGCGTCCTTCTGTCGATAGGGCCAGCCGCTTCCATTGGCCGGTGCGCTGGGGTCCAACCGCGATTAAAAATACATCGGGATTTCTTTGGAGCAGCCGCTCGGCAGCAACCGTGAAGTCCAAACTACCCATCGGCAGATATTTATGAGGTGACCCTATTGTTAGCAGGACCGGAGAGGAATCTGGAATTCCCAACCTCGTTTTGGCTCTAACCCTCTCCTGTTGAGGCGCGCCCCCACCGCTGTGAACTCGGTTCAATGGGATGGGCACTATCTGAGAACGGGGAACACAGCGATGATTGACGGTCCACGCGTGGCCGGAATCACGGATGTCGAAAACAACGTCAGCTATAGAACGCCCGGCCCAAAAAATATGATCGGCATGATTCGTATATACTACCGGAGGCCCTCCACGTATGCTGAATGCGGCCGCAGGTATCACATCATCCATGTGGATATGCAAAACGACTACATCCGCATGCTCATAAGCATATTCTCGCAGCGCTTCAGCGCGATCCAGGAGTGGAAGCGAGGGATCCAGCCTGACAATCGATCCGCTCCTTGACTCTATCAGTGTTCGTAAGTTTTCAGGGACAGGCGAATCTTGCGACGTCAATAGGACGCTATGACTATCCTCTGCCCGAGCATTTTGAATCCACAGCCGGCACAGTTTGGTATGCCCGAAGACTTCATATGCCTCGCTCAAAACATGAAGCCAGCGCCTGCCGTCGTTTCCTGCTTTCTTTTCGAAGAGGGGACGAGGCAACACACCAGCCGCGCGATAAATGATATCTTCCATGTCAGCGGACGCCAGCAGCCCAAAAAAGCCCCTCCCCGAAGCAAGCAACGCGGCAGAGGAACACCATTCCAGTGCACGGTTTGAATTTCCTGTCTCGAGGCACTGCCGGGCATTTCCGAGACACCAGTTGAAGCTTTTTTCGGAGATTTCAGCTAGAAAGTCGCAATCCATAACGGTTTCCCATGCTCAGGTCCCTTTTCGCGCATTACGGCCGCCTCCGGTGATAATGGAAGCAACACTGTTCATTGAGAGTCGTCACATGGTTTCTCAATACCCCGTGTTGGGCGCCCCAGCGCATTTTCGATCTGCCGATCGGCCTGCACCTTTTTAGCGATATCCATTTCTGCATTACGACTACGTATAATATATGGTAGCTTAATAACTAATTTACTATCAGTGATCAAGGCATTCAATACATACCACATTTTCAACGATAAGATCCACTTAATGTAATCAATGGTATTTCTACAGCATACTCTTATACATGACTCTAAAATAGGCATGTGTACGTCCTTCAACTGATAAATTGATAGAGAATGTCGATTCTGAATTTGTATTCTCATCTTGTCGTTTTTGCAAATATTCACATGGCTATGATAATGTGCTACCTTCGCTCCAGGTATCATTGCTATATCATAATTGGTGTATCCTATTCTCCTGCATAGATCATCGTCCTCTTCGTACATAAAATAAATAGGATCAAACAGGCCGTACCTGTTGATAAATTCTGACCTGATGGCGAAGCATGCGCCGCACACACAATCCACCTTGTACCGAGTTTTGACGCGATTACTCAAAGCATCATAAAACAGGTCAGGACACCTGCTAAGGTAGTGTCTGATAAAGAAACCTTCAATTGAGGAAAAAGCATAATCGTATAGTATCGGCGCGGTAAGAACAAGCTCGGCGGCTTCCGCAAATGGATTTATCAATTCTGAAACCAGATCTTCATGTGCAATCGAATCCTGGTTCAGTACAATGATATACTGAGCTCCCCTCAGAATGCCAAGTTTGGCCCCTTCATTGCAAGCTCGCCCGAAGCCTATTCGAGGTTCAGTGTCAATCACGGTCACATTCTCATAAAATCCTGCAATATCCCGGAGTTTGGTTGGCTTGTCGCTGTTGTTCACGACGATCTTCTCGGCTTGAGCACACGAACCCAGGCTCAATGACCTCAAACATGCGTCGATGTATTCATCGCCATTGTAAAAAGGAATCACGATACAGACTTTTTGCATATCTTCCCCACTTCAATCACAGATTCTCCCGGATAGGCGCCATCCTAGCCTGTCATTCCAACGATCGGCGCTTTTTTCATGGAGATGATAGTTATTCGTCTCTTTCGGCAATGAACACAATCCATGGACTGAGATTTTATCATTTCAGGGCCGCTGCCGGGAAGAAAAAAAGCCGAGTGTAGATGTATGCAAGGGTCTCATCGATGACTGCTTTGAAACCCTCGCTCGATTCCCACCATCTCTCAGGATCATAGTACGGGTCCACACATGAAATGATTCCAACCGTAAAGTCAGGGCCCAGCGCTTTACGGAAGAGCTGGCGACTTCTGCGCGCATGCGGCCCGAGAGTCATCACGTTAATAGCTTTGGCAGGCGCCCCGGAGGATAGAAGCCATTTTTTAAGAGCGACTGCCGATGCGAAGGTGCGGTCCTTTTGCACCCGATCGGATTGAATGGCAACGATCTTGCTCTCGTCAACCCCTGCTTTTCGCAACGTTGGGACAACCCAACCCCTCTCATTACCGAGCACAGCCAAAAGACTGTACCCATGGTCCTGGAATTCACGGGCCCCCTTTTCCAGCGCCTGAGGAGGCATCCATTCATCCACGGCAAGGATTTGAGCCTGGACCGGTTCGGAGATACTGAGGAATGAGTGGATGTTTCTCATGCAGCACGCCGCCATTACGAATGCAGTGAAGACTATCAAGACCCATCCCCACCAGGTGGGGACCCACAATTCCTTTCTCTTGACCAGCTTCATGGAAGTCATTCACCCACGCAATCCCTCAATCCGTTTTTAATTCCTCAATCCCTCAATTCCTAAGCCATAGAATTTACGGCTTTCGAAATTCCAATGACCTTCTCTCACCAAGCCTCAAACTTTCTTTGAGCAATTCTTTCCTTCTCCATGACGCCCAAAGCCTGCCCAGGCCGCTTCTCAGGATTCCCCTTCCTTTACGCCACGTACCGAGCTGAAGATGAACTCCGAAATCGCCAAACCTGCGCCAGCAAGCGGAATCGCATACGTCTTCCGGAAAAAGCACTCTTACCTGGGAGGAAGCATCCGGAAACTCCGCCAGCGTCCTCGAAACCAACCCAGGTCCGGTGGTGTAGAAAGCGTAGTATTCATCACGAAATATCCGCGGAATCGACCGGATCATCGGCTGTACCCATTCCGGGTCCTGCTGTGCTCTCACGCAATTCTCTATTATGGCTCGCAGAAATGGATGTCCAGCCGCTGCGCCGAAGGCATAGTTGCCGATTTCCCAATCCATCCCATACTCATGGCGCAAAAAGATATTCATCGTCAGTTCTTCAAACGGAAATACGCAATTGAATCCCAGCAGGTCGTCCAGACTGGACACCAGGAACACGTCCAGGTCCAAGTAAAACCCACCAAAATAATAAACTTCCAGATAACGGAAGAAATCATACCTCTGGATTGGAATACAAAAGGAATGGAATACATTTCGATATTCAGGATAAATCGCATTAATGAAGTCATCAATTCTCTTATCATCATAAAATGAGTATTCGTAGTCAGTATTGAGAAGTCTTACATTTGCTACAGCAGCTTTCGAAAGCAGAGACAGATCATTAATCCCTTTCCCCCATATATGAACGATACGCCTGGGAATTACATAATTCATAGATAATCCTGATTGTTCGACAGGTTTCACAGTATCAAGCCTGCCGTCCTAGAGCGTGGAAGAGTGCATCCCGGAAACCGGTGCAAAATTTATCGATGTGCCCGTTTTCAGCGATTTCCCTCTTCGCCGCCTCGGAAAATTGCCTCCGAAGTGCATCGTTGTCCAGCAGGAGTTCGAGTTTTTGAGCCATCTCGACAATATTTCCTCTCGGCACAATAAAGCCATTTATCCCATCCTTGAGGTACATGATTTCTGCGGATTCATCCCCCTCTTCCGTGACAAAAGGCAGACCGCAGTGGAAGGCGTCGATGATGCTCAGTCCCACGGCGCCGGGAAGGCAGTAGACGTCGGCCGCTGAAAGCAAATCGAATTTCTTGACCCCGTAAATGGCCCCAAGTTTGTAAATATTCCGGCCTTCAGCCTTACTCACTATCCCATCGGAATCAGGCCCCACAATGATCAAGCCAATATCAGACCGATTCATGCAAAGAAACGCCTCGACCAGGCACTCCAATCTTTTTCTCTTCTGAAGACGGCCGACACAGATAATGTTCTTTTTGGTATGAATGCCGTATTCTGCAAGGACCTTGTCGCGAGCGCGCACCCGCACTCCCGGATAATCAATAACCAGGGTGTTGTTGGCCACAAAAACCTTCTTATGAAAACGAGGAGCGACATATTTCTTCAGATGTTCAGCGTAGATGATAATGGAGTCACACAGCGCATGTTCGGCCGCATACGCCAGATTCTTGATTACCGCATCTCTGTCGGCAAGATCGCGGCCGTGTCCCCAATAAATCGTCTTTTTGCACAGGAGCAACTTGGTGAAGAGAAGCAATGGAAATAAATAGAGTTCCTTGAGGTTTACCCAGGAGATCAGGACATCGACTTTGTTTGTGCTCAGGAATCGGGCCAGGCTACAGATAGAAGGAGGCACTTGAGCGTATTCAAACTCGACCGGATGGTTGCCTGGTTGAATGCATTCAGCAGTCACTGTCAACTCGAAGCCGTAATTCTGAAGGTACTTTCCCAGGTAACCGTAAACAGGAATACGGTAATGCGGGATAGCACCACCATTAACAAGCAGAACACGGGTCATTCAACCAAACCTCTCGGAGTTAATTTGACCGCTTCCTCAGAACCATGATACAATTGTCCAAATACAAGGATTGGCACTTCCCAAATGATAGAAATAGAAAGATACAATTTATTGGGTACAACAATCCATCTATCAGCCAATTACCTTTTTTAAATAATTTCGTTATGGTGCCACTCTCTTCAACTATGCTATAAATAGCCGAAAATCCATTGCGCTGTGCAAAGTCGATGACTTTGCCCGGAAGCATCGCCATCCGTAAGTACGTGCGAGAAGGGCTGGACCTGTAATTAGACCAACGATACAATAGTCTGTGAAACCAGAATGGGGTAAACTTGGTCGCCAATCCCTTGAATGAAAACACGTTTGGAAACGATAGAATCAGCAATCCGTCTTTCTTCACAGAGTTGAAGAGATTAAGCAGGGCCTCCCGAGGTCTGGGTATGTGTTCCAACACGTCCCAACAAACCACGATATCAAACTCCTCCTTATCAAGAGGGTAAGTTTGGATATCACCCAGGATTTTCTCCTGTATGAATCTATTCTGGTTAAGCTGCTCCTGAGAAATATCAATGCCAACCGATACAGCCACATTTGCGAAATCAAAGTAGCTGGCCGATCCGCAGCCGGCCTCCAACATTTTCAGGCTTGTTCGGTCCTTCAGAATATCGTTGGCAATCTCAGAAATAGTGTTTCCAAACTTTCCCGCACCCATAGTAGTTCGCCTTTTCAGCCTTCATAACGGGACGTTAAAAAATATTTCTGCCGATAAGCCGTCTGCCTGTCCCAAGGTCATAGAGACTCTTGGCATAATAGCGTCCGATCACACCCTGCGGTGAACCCGGTTGGTTGTCCATTGTGAGTCTCGCAAAATGCCGGGGAGGAATATTTTTCTTCAACCCAACCCCGCCAAACGATACATCTATAACGCCGCCTGCAAAAATTTCCGCAAAGAACTCATCCGAGGAATCGTCATCGCCATTGGGAAAGACGAATGCGCCGTAATCGAGGCCGAACCGCTCACGGACAAAACGAACGGATGCAAATGTCTGACGAAGCTGCTCGTCATGGGAGATCAGGGAGTATTGCGGGTGGTCCAGGCTGTGGGCCCCGACTGTAAACCCCATATCCATAAGCTTTTTGACCTGCTCGGATGTGAGGTAGGGCTGGACCTTTTGAAGATAAGCAGCGAAGTCATAATCAAGAGCATGCGCAACCTGATCCAAAACGTCTCTCTTGCAATATGGAACCGACCGTAATGCAGATTTCAGATTCGTATCCCTTATTCCCCGGTCGGCAAGGATTGCGAATATGTCCTTGTTCGGCGTATCCGCACCCGCACGCTCCAGACGATCGATTAAAAGGCTTGCCTTGTTACTATGGGCCATGCCCCTATTATCAAGAAACTCTGCAATTAGAAAGAAAGTTGCGGTGACACCCTTTTCCAGCAGTATCGGCGCTACCACGTCGTAATGTTCCCTGTAACCGTCATCAAATGAGAGCAGGAGCGAATTTTTCGGAATTGGCCGGTCAGCCCTGAGGCGGCTCACAAAATCGCGAAGATCCATTGCATCATAGAATTTCAAGAAGGCATCGATATCTCTTCTGAACTGCCTCACGTTTTTATACGGACCTAAATGCCTCACGTGCGCAACGCACTCATTGCTGACCACGTGATAATAAGGAACCAGAGGAACCACACCGGTCAAGTGCTGTAGCAGGCCAAAAGGAATCCTCGCGAAAACGGCAGGCACAATAGTGTTTTTGACAAAGCTGGATAACATATATGAGAGCGTTGCACACCAGTAGTTAAAATTGAAAATAAATGAACGGGGCCGAGTCGGCGGCCCCCAGACAGACGATACACAGAACCAAACCCACATAGCAGGCAATACGGACGGATGCAGCCTGATGCGGAATTTCCTCCACCCAGTCAAAGTCCTTATTCACTAGCAGGTGTGCACCGACTACCGCAGCCAGCGCCGGGAGAATATAGGGCGAGACCATTCCCGTGCCGTCCTGACTCCAGGTCGCCATCCGGCTCAAGTAGGTCCAGGCGAGGGTCCAGGACCGCGCCCGGAAAAATATCCAGCCAACCACTACCACGGACAGTGTGAGGAAGCGCGCGCACAGGCTCCCGATAAGCCGGACGGCCGGGCCGTTGTTCCGGAGCGTGAAGGGGTTCCATGCCTTCCAGGCCCGGTGCGCCGCCAGCGAAACCCCGTGGAGTCCGCCCCAGAAGACGAAATTCCAACTCGCGCCGTGCCAAAGACCGCACAGCAGCATGGTCACCATCAGGTTCACGTACGTACGCTCCGTACCTTTGCGACTCCCGCCCAGCGGTATATAGAGGTAGTCCCGGAACCACGACGACAGGGAGATATGCCAGCGCCGCCAGAATTCGGTAATATTGACGGCGCTGTAAGGCATACGGAAGTTGTCCATGAACTTGAAGCCCATCATACGCGCGCAGCCGATCGCCATGTCCGAGTAGCCGGAGAAATCGCAATAGATCTGTACGGCATAACCCAGGGCGCCCTGCAACAGAGTAAAGCCGTCGTAACCGCCGGGGTTGGAGAAGATCAGGTCAACATTAGGCGCGATCTGGTCGGAGATGACGAGTTTTTTTACCGCGCCAAGGGCGAATAGCGCCAGGCCGGCCTCAAACTCCAGGGGAGTTGCCCGAACACGCTTTGCAAATTGAGGCAGCAGGTCCACTGCCCGATTGATTGGACCGGAAAGAAGTTGTGGGAAAAACGACACGAAAAGAAGGAAATCTCGCGGGCTATGGCATGCCTGAATATTTCGGCGATAGGTTTCAATGGTGTATGTCATGCTCTGAAAGGTGAAAAAAGAGATTCCGACGGGCAGGAGAATATCATAGTGCCAGGGCTGTACCTGGAACCCAAGGGCCGAGATGCCTGAACCGACATTGTCCAGCAGGAAGTTAGTGTATTTAAAAAAGGCCAGTATTCCCAAATTGGCACCGATGCTTACTGTCAGCAGCAGCCTGCGATAAGGCCGGCTCTGGAGCCTTCCCAATCCTACGCCTACAAAGTAGTCGATAAAGGAAATGGACATCAAAAGAAAACCGCAGTAAACGTTCCAGCTCATATAGAAAAGGTAGCTGGCCGCGAGCAGGAACCACTTTTCGGTTGACTCGCTGCGAATCAGACTCCGCACGATAAGTACGACCGCAAAAAACGCTACAAACTCGAAGGAAACGAAACTCATCCGGCGCTCCCCTGCATTTCTTTGAGGAGAGCTTCCGTAGCAATCTTCTGACCATCCCTGTTTAAGTGGACTATATCCCAGAACAGATCGTTGCTGTCAAAGGCAGAAATGTAGTCAAGACGAATCATTCGGACCCGCGGGAAACGCCTCTCTATGGACAGCATTGCCTCCTCGAAATCCTGCGCAATCCCGGGTGTAAGAAATTCATTCTTGTAAACCGGCGGCAAAGGCATAACAATAACAAACACCTCGCCCTGCTGTCCCGCCTGACGCAGCAACCGCTCCAGGGCCATCTTTTTGAGACCGGAGAACGAGTGTTTGCCGTGAGAACTAACTTCCATCCCCGCCAACCGGCGCTGCAGCCGCCCCGTGGACCAGTCACTGACTTTCTGCTCCACAATATCCGACGTGCCTCCAAACTTCGGCCCGTCACCTGCATCAATGCCGGACGCGCGGGCTGATTTCATGAGCAGAGATCGGATACCAACCATAACTCCGTCTGATCTGCCCGCAGTCGGAAAGAGGATGCGAATATATTTAAGAGGATATTGCCTGAGGATCATTTTGCTGAGTTCCCAGTCAGCCCCGCATTCCTTTAAATCTCGAATGGTTTGGACCAGTGGCACGATGTCGGCGCGAAAATCGCTCAGGAAATATTCATTCAGATCGAAGGGAGAAATAACAACGAACGTACGAAGGACATGACTAGATCTTCGGTGCAGCAATTCCCACTCCGATGGAGAAGAGCCTGCCGTTGCCCAACTTTCAATGGCCCCGTCCGTAACTTCCGCAATCCTGTTCCAGTCCAATCCGTCATACGCCAGAGAGGACCCGTGCAGAACGCCCGACGCCTTAAGGTCTGTCCTGCCGTAATGGAAGTAACCGCTGGACGTCATCTTAAGTTTTAGCCACAGTGCCGTACCTCGACTCACAAGGGAACAGATAGCCGCCACCAAAAGCAGTATCAGTGCAAATCGCAGTTTCCGGCTCGACAGACAAGGTTTAATCAAAGGGCACCATTATATGAAATCGATAATCGTGATTAAAGGTTCCACTATTTTACACTCTTCCTTACCTTGTCAGACTATTGCAGAGGCGCGCTCCCATGCCGGTCCTGATTTGGCCCCATTCTACGGTATTCGGCCCAGGTATGTAGTAGAACTGGTACTGTTTGCCTTTCTCAACGGATGAGGA
>Ga0181527_1005706_pt1 | contig 10218 bp, 9 predicted proteins | sample PEATcosm2014_Bin_30_FD_119762 | JGI IMG/M metagenome (GOLD analysis project Ga0181527, IMG submission 119762) | Peatland microbial communities from MTU Mesocosm Facility, Houghton, MI, USA - PEATcosm2014_Bin06_60_metaG | ecosystem: Environmental > Terrestrial > Soil > Wetlands > Peat | place...
AGATAGGCCCGCGTAGGCTGGTCTGGTTCTGCGCGGCCCTGCTCCCAATCCCGCAGCGTGCCCAGCGGGATGTGATAACGGGCGGCAAATTCCTCTTGGGTCAGTTCCAAGGCACGGCGGATGATTTTCGCCTGTGGCGTCCGCTTCATCCGCTTGAGGTCGGCTTCGGTTAGTGGCTGCGCGTCGCGATCGGCGCGCGCGGCCTTCTCGATGGCTTCCGCAGTCATCGGTCTAGGCGTTTTGTCGGTAGTAGTCATCTTGCTCATGTTGCGTTACCCTGCGGGCTGAAATGATACAAATGCGGTCCTCGCGTTCCGTATAGGCTACGAACAGCAGGACATGGCCTTCTGCCATGCCGATAATTACAAAGCGTTCCTCACCGTAGTCTTCACGATCATCGAGACGCTCGATGGCAAACGGGTCTTTGAAGACCGTCTTCGCCAACTCGAAGCTCACGCCGTGGGTTTGTAAGTTGGCCTCGGCCTTGGCTTCGTGCCATTCAAATTCCAATTTCATGATCCTACGGGATACCAGTAGTTTTGTCAACTGTCCAGAGAAAACTTACACTCTTGGGGGCCAACTGCGCGCGCAATGCGGCGGGGACAGAGGAGAGCCTGAGGGAACTGCTGCGGATAAAGGCGGTTCTTCTTCGGGAAGGGCCGCAAATCTCAAAGACGGAGCTCTGCGCTTGCTCCGGCCGTCGGCGCTCGCATACGGCGAATCTGCGAATCGTCGCGAGGCCCAGTCATTTTCTTTCGAATGGCGTTTTCAGTCGCTCCTCGACCCACTGTTTATTGATGACAAGGTTGTACTGGCTGTGCTCCATACTCTGCTCGCCCGGCACCTTGAGCGCTTCCTGGTAGCGCGCCACCGCTTCGGCTCGACGCCCCAGCAGATCCAGCAGATGCCCCTGCCACACGAGGGCAACGAAGCGCCAATCGGAATCGCCTTCTGCCGCCCGCGTCATCATCTCGAGCGCTTCCGGATAATATCGACCGTCGTAGAGCAACAATCCCAACTTCGCCCAGAACTGCGCATCCTGGATCTTCATCTCGCGCGCCTGTCGATAGGCTTCCCGGGCTGCTTCTCCCACGCCCGTCCAGGGCATTTGGTTGACTTTCGCCATCAATTCTCGCTGGGCCGGAGGAGGAGCCTCGGCCAAAGCCACCGTGCCATCCGGCTCGATCACAACTTCCTTTAGCGGCGATTTGGCCGGGAACTTTAGCTCCTCCAAGTTGGCCAAGCGATCTGTTTGGACGCGTTGCTCTGAGCCGTCTTCGAATCGGGCAGCGACGGTCACGGGCATTCGCATTGCGCCCAATCGCTCTACGCGCACGGTGCAGTCGAACTCATTGCCGGCCGGCGAGCACCCCTGCCCCGCCACGCGGTAGGCTGCATTGGCGGACGAGCGCACCCACTCTTCGAAGAACCAGCCGAGATCCTGCCCGCTCTCGATTTCCGAGACCCGCTGGAATTCCCGCCAGCCGAGTTGCTTTCCGGCGTAGTCCTTCAAACATCGGCGATAAACCTCGGCGAAGGTTTCCGTGCCGATGACCGACTCCAAGGCATTGAGGAATGCCGCGCTCTTGCCGTGCTCCACGATATTGTTGAAGTCCCACTGAATGGCGGCCTCCTGCTCTTCGGTCAGGTCCATGGTCGTGTCCAGTCCCTGCTTCACACCGCTCACGTAACCCTGCTCCAACGCGCCGACGCCGCCTTTGATGTCGCGCGCCCGCCTATACTCGCGATCCGCATGAAGACCCAGCCCGACCAGTAGCCACGTAAGCGAATCGGGACCCTGTGCCAGGACATAGTTGGACCAGTACATGTGGCCGATCTCATGGGCCGTGATCCAGCGCCAGAAGGGCTCCGGGCGCTCGGTGAGGCGCTCTTGTCCGTGAATGACGACCAGGCCTGTTGCGGGGGGATACCCTCCCGCCGGGTAATCCATGCCCGGGACGATCGAGAGCGAGCGCTGCGGATAAAAACCGAACTGTTGGCGGTAGAAGCCAATCACATCGACCGCCGTTTTCAGCAGCAACTCAGCACAGGGGCGCCCTGCCGCGGTGAAGACGGCGCGAACGTGCACGTCACCGGCATCTGCTTCCGCGCTCTCATATCCTTTCCCGATGAACAGGCCGAACGCGCGAACGCCCTCAGCCCGGTACGCACCCGCCCGGGGGTCGTACCTGCCGCTTGTGGCCACCGCGTAGCCGTTCGGGACCTGGAGACGGACCTCGTAGTCGTCGAGCGTCCCGAAGCCCCACCAAAGGTGCGGACTCAGGAAGGAAGTGATGGCGCTTCCATTGTGCGGATCGAGCTTCCAAGGGGCGGCAAAAGCGATGGAGAGTTCCACCTCGCCGCCGGGCCTGACATCTTGCGGCAGGTCGAATAGCGCCACGCTGTATTTTCCCGGCGAGGGCTCGGCGGGAACGCCGTTGGCCTTCACACGCAAGACATCCCCAGACCATCGCAGTGCGATACGACCGATGGGCCTCCGCGTGTCATTGCGAAATCCAATGGTCTCCGTACCTTCGAGGCGCGAAGGGTCAGCGATGAATTTCACATCGATGGAGTAGTGGGCCCGCGGCGGGGCCACGGGGGCCCAGAACTCCGTGCGAGCCGAACCCAGAGTTGTGAACAGAAGAATGAATCCGAATGTCCGCATCATGCCCTCCTAGAACTTGCTCGCGGCGCCGGGCGTCAGAGCAGCGTTGGTCGGCAGGATAACTGTGGGACTGAACTGTTGCGTTCCCAGGCGATCCTCCGTGGATTCTCCGCCCATTCCGTTGAGGAGTCAACGCGTATGTGCTCAGGTTATTCGTACTTGTGCTTGTTGGAAATCCAACGAAGACAACCAGGCAAAGGGTCGTTTGAAGGTTCTGAGCGAGGGCCTCTGGCCTGAAACTGCAGCCAAGCTTAAGTGCTGCTACTTCCCCCAAGCAGCGCACCGCCCCTGCCGCCAGCCCAGCGGGCGGACCTTTGTCTGGCTCAACCGATTTCGCCACCAGCACTTTCGTTGCGAAAAGCGAGGCGACATCCACGAGGGACTGTTGCTCCTCGGCTGTTCGCTCATCTGCCGGAACTTTCTACCGGCCACCCCTCTGGCGAAATACACTGGAATCATTCAGCTTGGGCTCCGGCCTGCGTGCTCCGAGGGCGAGCCTGTGATACGAGGGCCCATTCGTGCATGCCGGCGGCTCCGGAGTCCAATTGGCGAGTGTCTGGGAGGGCCTACGGGTTCCACACAAAGCCATGATTCAGACCATCTGCGTCAATGTACCAGCCGGCGACAGTCCCTTGCAGGTTGTTGGTCGAGGGGCGTGTACCCTCTTGAAAAGGCTGGGTTGCGACTGTGCCCGCGTCCGGAGCATCGAAAGTGGCGAAAGTGCCGCGGGGAGAACGGGAGAAGCCGTGCATAACATTGTTCGCGTCAGCGAACACTCCCGCGACTGTCCCGAGCAAGTTGATCGACATACCGGCGCTGCCTTGCCCGGGGCCCGTGGCCGCGCTCGGAACATCGAACGTGGTGAGGTGGCTGTCGCGAGTGCGCAGGAAGCCGTGCGGCACGATGTTCGTGTCTGTGTAGTAGCCCACGATCTCTCCCAGGTTGTCGTTCGCGTAAGCGGTAGTACCACAAAACGGCGCGCACACGGGCGAAGATACTGTGCCTGCGGCCGGAGCATCGAACTCAATGAGTTTGGGGTCGTGAGTGCAGCCGTGCTGGTCTTGTTCCTCCTGCACGGACGACCACACTGAGGTTGTGAGCGCAGCCAGTGCGCACAATCAAAAGACGAGCGTGATAATCCTGAACTCGGATTACTGCGAGCTGCGCGAGAGTCGGTAGGCACGATAGCAAAACTGACGCTACGAATTGCGGGAAGGCGTTTCAAGGCGGTCCCCCGCTGCCGCTGCCTCCAAGGCGCCGCACGGCATTGGAGACGGCGGCAATTCGAACAGCGCTCTACTAGGGGGTGGGGGTGGCCGAGTAATAGCTGGTGATGCTTGCGCTTGCCAAGATATGGCCGTCCCGTCCAGCCGCGACCAACGCGCGAAACAGCGTAAGGGCGGTTGTGGGGAAATTCGCATACGAGGGCAATGTGAGGTCCGTGTCGAGTGCGTAGACCGTGAAAACGTATTCGTGGTCATTTGGGGGAGTAGAAGCGGGGGGACATGGCCCATCGTAGCTAAGATCGCCGTAGGCGTTGACGACTTGTGGTCCGTAGCTGCTTCCGGCAATACCGGCATTCTCGGGAAGCTCGGTGGTCTTGGAAGGGATGTTGTACATGCCCCAGTGCATAAAACCTCCCGTGACGTCGAACGCTATTAAGACGAAACTGCGCGTACGGCGCGGGGCGTTCCTCCACGATAGCTGTGGTGATTCATCTAAACCGGGGCTCCCATCAGGGGAACAGACGTTCTGTCCACTGACCTGATAGTTGTAAATCGTGCTTGGCGGCAGCGTTGCGCCGTTCTCGAATGTCGTGCTGCTCAGTACGAAATGATCGTTTTGCGGATCCTGGGCGGACGCGAAATTCGCCAAGGCCAGAAATGCAAATGCTGTGATTGCGATAATGCTCAGCGTTTTCATAGCAGTCTCCTTTCCGGACGTTGCTTGGTTCTCATGGCAACTGAGTTTCATGTTTCTCCTCCCTTTGTCAGTCTTGAAAATGTGGCTGAGAGCCCTCAGAGCAGCATGCACAATCGTTGGGGGGGGGCTGGCAGCCGAGCGACTCTAGCTGCCCGATTCGCGAACGTCAATGATAGGAAGGCTTAGATTCTTCTGAGAGACATGTTAGAGCCCATCTGCCTGAATCTTCGTTGGTTATACTGCCGCGGCTGGATTCTTGCCGCCTGCGGGTCAAAGAGGTGGTAGAATTGTCACCGGGGTGTTTATGGCTTCACCGCCCCATCCGTCCTCGGTGATACGTTTCGGCCCATTCGAGTTGAACGCCGCAGGCGGTGAGTTGCGCAAAGCCGGACTCCCGCTGAAGATACATCCCCAGCCCTTCCGTGTCCTCCTGCTGCTTGCAGAACGGCCCGGACAAATCGTGACCCCAGAAGAGATTCAGCGCTGCCTCTGGGGCGATAACACGTTTGTGGACTTCGAGGGGGGCATCAACTTCTGCATGAGGCAAATCCGCGCCGCGCTCGCAGACGATGCGGAAAATCCTCGGTACATTCAGACGCTTCCGCGTCGCGGATATCGTTTTATCGCTCCCATCACTCTTATCGGCCTAACGAAGCAGGCTATTCCTTTTGTTCCTGCGCCCGGATCTGGCGCTGAGTCGAAGGTGGCCGCCAGCGACGGCGCAGAATTCGGTTCCATTCACGAGATTCGCGTTCCACCTCACCTCTTCCTCCGACTCTTGTAGCTCGCTGGCACACAAAGACCGCCGGGGCCAAGATCATCGTGTTCTCTGCAATCGCTATTCTCGTTGCCGCAGCCATCTCTTATTTCCACCGCCCGCCGAAGCTCACGGAAAAAGATTCCATCGTCCTCGCGGATTTCACGAACACCACTGGCGATGCCGTCTTTGACGATGCGCTGAAGCAGGGACTGGCGGTGGAGTTGGGGCAATCTCCTTTCCTGAACGTGCTGTCAGATACAAAAGCGAGCGAGACCTTGAAGATGATGGGGCGTCCTGCTAACGAGCGTGTGACGGCGGGCGTAGGCCGGGAACTTTGTCTGCGCACGGGGAGCAAGGCCCTGCTGGCAGGAGCGATCTCAAACTTGGGCAGCCATTACCTGGTGGACGTGAACGCGGTCGCGTGCAGCACTGGAGAGACCTTGGCCAAAGAGCAGTTCGAGGCCACGGGCAAAGAGGATGTTCTGAAGGCCTTAAGCCGAGCCGCCTCCCATCTTCGTGCGAAGCTGGGCGAATCGCTCCCCTCGGTGCAAAAATTCGATACTCCCATTGAGGCAACGACGACCTCGCTCGAAGCGCTGAAGAACTACAGCATGAGTGCCAAAGTGATAAGCGAACAGGGGGATGCACCCGGCATTCCGTTTCTGAAGCGAGCCATTGAACTGGATCCCAATTTCCCCATGGCGTATGCCGCGTTGGCTGCTCGCTACAGCAATCTCAATGAACCGTCGCTCGCCTTTGAATATGCGACCAGGGCATACGAGCTACGCGACCGGGTGACTGAGCGGGAGAAGTTGCGTATTTCTGCCTACTACTTTCGTGTAACGGGGGAACTGGAGAGACAGGCGCAGGTACTCGAACTCTGGATGGCAAATTATCCTCGCGATTTCGCTCCGCATGTCAGCTTGGGCGCGAATTTCGTTTTTATGTGGCAGGACGAGAAAGCTCTGGCCGAATTGCAGGAGGCATTGCAGCTTGCGCCGGGCGACCCCTATGTTTGTCAAAGTCTGGGCGAGGTTTACCTCGCTCTAGACCGTCTGGATGCAGCCAAAGCTATCCTAAATCAAGCGCAAACGAGGAAGCTGAATAGCGCCGAGCTGCTCTGGACGATTTATTACCTTGCTTTTCTGCAGAGAGATTTCGCGCAGATGGAGCAGCAAGTTGCATGGGCCGCAGGCAAGCCCGGTACCGAAGACATTCTGCTATCGGCCCAGTCTGATACCGAGGCCTACTACGGGCGGCTGAGCAGTGCGCGGGAGTTCTCGCGCCGAGCTGTGGACTCAGCCGTCCGCGCCGATGCCAAGGAGGCGGCAGCACTGTGGCAAGTGACTGCGGCACTGCGCGAAGCAGAATTCGGTGAAACTGCAGAAGCAAAGAACGAGGTCAGGGAAGCGTTGGCGATGGCTCCGGGTCGAAATGTGAAGGTTTTTGCAGCCCTCGCGCTCGCCCGCGCCGGGGAAACTGCTGAAGCCAAGGCGATGGCCAACGAATTGGAGAAAAACTACTCCTCCAATACTGTGCTGAAGGTCTACCGGCTTCCGACCGTCAACGCCGCCATAGCACTGAGAAAAGGTAACCCATCGCAAGCACTTGACCTGCTGGAAATCGTCAAACCCTACGAACTTGGACAGCCCACCCCATCGCCATTGGGAACGCTCTATCCCCCCTACCTGCGCGGTCAAGCCTACCTCTTGCTGCACAACGGCGCCGCCGCAGCCGCCGAGTTCCAAAAGCTGCTTGACCATCCTGGGATTGCGCTCAATTTCCCACTCGGGGCTCTCGCGCGTCTCCAGCTCGCCAAAGCCTACGCGGTGGCCAGCGACACTCCGAAAGCGAGGAGCGCGTACCAAGATTTCCTGAGTCTCTGGAAGAATGCCGACCCGGACATCCCGATCCTGAAGAAGGCCAGAGCGGAGTACGTGAAGCTACAGTGAGACCTATTTGGGTCCGTCCATAAGAGCCGTCCATAGTGAAGGTTTTGTTAGCCCGACTTCGTAATCGGAGCTGAGGCCCGGCGACCGAGGCCGCGAAGCGGACGGAGTGTGTTGATTCGGCTACGTGGGTTTTGGGAGCGATCGCTTGAGCGACCAAGTGCTCCTTGCTCGCGATAAGTTCGCTCGTTCCGGGGGCTATGTGTTGATGAGGGAGGGCCGGGACGAGAGCCCGGCCTCCGCCCAGTGCTGTGCTTGATTCGAGACCCTCTTCTCCCGAAGCTTAGCGGGTGGAAAACTTATAAAGCGTCGTGGAGTTGTAGGTCTGGCCCGGTCTCAGAATCGTTGACGGGAAACTCGGCTCGTTGGGCGAATCCGGATAATGCTGGGTCTCCAGGCAGAAGCCGTAGCGAAACTTGTAGACATGGCCCTGCTTGCCGGTGAGGGTGCCGTCCAGGAAATTGCCCGAATAGAATTGCACGCCCGGCTCCGTCGTGTAGACCTCCATGAGGCGACCGGTCGTCGGCTCATAGACCCGCGCTGCGAGTGTCAAACCTTTGTCTTTTCGGTTCAGCACGAAGTTGTGATCGTAACCGTGCCCGAAAATCAGTTGCTCATCTTTCTGGTCGATCCGGGCTCCGATCACCGCAAGCTTGGTGAAATCGAGGGGCGTCCCTTTCACGCTGACGATTTTGCCCGTGGGGATGAGCGTCTTGTTCACCGGGGTGAAGGTGTCGGCGTTCAGCAGGAGCTCGTGGCCGAGGATGTCGCGCTGCCCATCTCCTGCCAAGTTGAAATAAGTGTGGTTCGTGAGGTTGACCGGGGTGGCCTTGTCCGTCGTGGCGTGATACTCGAAGATGAGTTCGTCCTTCTCGTTCAGCGTATAGGTGACCGTCACCTTCAGGTTGCCGGGGTAACCTTCGTCCCCGTCCGAGCTCGTGTGCTTGAAGATCACCCCCACCTCATCCGGTTTCTCAAAGGGTTCGGCTTCCCACACGATTTTGTCGAAGCCCTTGTTGCCCCCATGCAAGCTGTTGGGGCCATCGTTTGTCGGCAGCGTGTATTCCTTGCCGTCGAGGGTGAACTTACCCTTGGCGATCCGGTTCCCGTAACGACCGATGATGGCCCCGAAATAGGGAACCTTGGCGGTGTAGTCGTCCGCTTTGTCGAATCCAAGGACCACATCATCAAAGTGGCCTTTCCTATCAGGGACTCGTATTGAAACGATAGCGCCGCCATAGGTCATGGCGCGGACTTCCATGCCGTGCTTGTTCTTCAGAGTGTACAAGTCGACGGGTTTGCCGTCGGGTGTTTTTCCAAAGGCTTCTTTTTTGATCATGTCTTTCACCTGTGGAGAAGATGGGACCCCCAAGCCGGTCCAGAAGGGAAATAACGTTAGGCACAACGAGAGCAGAATAGAAATGCGGTGAATCATGGTCGCTCCGTAGAGGTTTGAGTCACGAGGGATGGGTTGGCGAGAATGCCTTGTCATGTCTCTGCGGGTTCGGTAGTGCTCAACACAACCAGCGCAAAGAATTGTTACAGGACTGTGGGCCAGAGTCAAGTGTCCTGCTCGTGAGGTGTCGAGAGGGAAATATTGTCATGTTGTTAGCACATCAAATGTCCGGGTCAATTACGTCCCGGTCGCCATCTCGGATTTGGGACCGATCCGGGAACGCGAACCGACATGGAAATCATCGGGGTGGTAAAGGATGTCAAGTACACGAATGTGCGCGACGAAATCCCGGAGCAGGCATATATTCCGTATCTCGGGAGTCACTTCGTCGCTGGCATGACGGTATACTTGCGAACGACCTTCGATCCAAAGCAGGTGATGACCAGCGTGCGGGCGAAGGTTCGGGAACTGGATCCGACCCTCCCCATCTATGACACGCGGACCACGGAGGCGCAGATCAGCAACTCGCTCACCACCGAACGCATGATCGCCAGCTTGTCTACGGTCTTCGGCTTCCTGGCCACGCTGTTGGCGGCCATCGGGCTGTACGGCGTGATGGCTTACACCGTCGCACAGAGGAGACGCGAGATCGGCATCCGGATGGCGCTGGGGGCGGAGCCGAGAAAGGTGATCTGGATGGTCATCCGCGATGTGTTGTTGCTGGTCGCGATCGGAGTCGGAGCGGGCGTGCCCGCTTCCTTGGCGCTCATGCGGGCGGTCGAGAGCCAGCTCTACGGCCTGACGGCGCATGACCCATCAACGCTGGCGCTGGCCACGGTCGGACTGGCGCTGGTTGCCTGCGCGGCGGGGTACCTTCCTGCCCTTCGCGCCAGCCGCCTGGATCCCATGGTCGCGTTGCGGCACGAATAGTTGCTAATGCACCAGAACGGTAGTGCAACTTTTCCCAAATCGCCTTCTCACCATCGGCCCAGAGCTCGTCCGCTGGATGGCTCTCAATTCCGCCTCTGAAGTCGGCCGAACGTCGAATTGACTGTTGACCCAACTGTGGAGTATACTCCACAGTATGGAAACCATCCAAGTCGTGTTGGATTCGGAATTGCTTCGGGCCGCGAATGGAGCTGCCAAACGGGCGCGAGTAAACCGTTCTGCTCTGATACGCGAGGCCCTTCGCGAACACTTGAAGCGCCTCCGCACGCGCGAGGTCGAGGCTCGCGACTGGCGGGGCTACCGAGAGCATCCGCAGGCCGCGGGCGACGTTGCGGCCTGGGAGCGAGTGGCATCATGGCCGGAGCAATAGCGCGCGGAGAAGTCCGCTTGTACCAGTTCTCTTATCCCAACAAGCAAAGACCGGTGGTAGTGCTTACCAGGGAGAGCGCCATCGGCTACTTATCAGCCGTCACCGTGGCGCCCATAACTTCCACCATCCGTGGTGTGCCGTCCGAGGTCCTGCTGACCGAGGCGGACGGAATGAAAGGTACCTGCGCCGTCAATCTCCACAACG